>JGI26241J51128_1000799_pt1 | contig 18996 bp, 5 predicted proteins | sample SaaInlV_200m_DNA_4_FD_51128 | JGI IMG/M metagenome (IMG submission 51128) | reverse complement strand
ACAAGTGGTTATGGGGATGATTTTTCAACCGAAGATTTGTATAACCTATATGCAACTTCATATTATGTTACTGTTACAGGATTAGGAGGTGCTACTACTATAGGGTCAATAAATATTGGCCAACCTCCAAGTTTACAGTTGTCATTAGATATTACAGATGAAACTTGTAATTCGTACGGAAGTATCGACTTATCAGTTTCAGGGGGAAGTCCACCATATTATTACTTATGGAATAATGGTGAAACTTCTCAAGATATTTTCAATCTTCAAGAAGATTTTTATTCAATACTTGTTACTGATGCAAATTCGTGTAATGCAGTTACTTCTGTTATGTTGCATAAAGATAGTGTTGGCATAACTATTTTAGTAAATAACCTAAGCTGTTTTGGCGGGAATAATGGCGAAATCCAATTAGTACTTAATGGGACAACTCCATTTTCTTTCGATTGGCATGAAGGAAATGAATGGACATCAATTGGAACAACAATTTCCGCAAATCAAAATCTGTCAAATCAAACTGCTGGCACTTATGCAGTTCAAATAACAGATGGAAATGGTTGTATAAAAGACACAATTGCTGAGATTACTCAACCTTCAACTCCAATAGACATTTCTTTTTCTCAAACAAATGTTACTTGTTATCAAGGTTCAAATGGTTCTATTATAGCAACTGTTTCCGGAGGAATACCTTCCTATTATTTTTCTTGGTCAAGTGGTGAAACAACTGAAACTATTTCAGGAATATATGCTGGTTTATATACATTATCAATTATTGATGAAAATGGTTGCGAGCATGATTCAAGTATTACAATTACTCAACCTACATCTGCATTAAATATTACTTTTTCGCAAACTGAGGTTTCATGTTATCAAGGATCAGATGGTTCTATTTCCACAATTCCAACCGGAGGAACAACACCTTATTCATACTTATGGAGTACCGGTGAAACAACAGAAACAATATTAGGCAAACCTGCAGGTTTATATGCCATAACTTTTACTGATGACAATGATTGTAGCGTTTTAAACAGTGATTCAATTACAGAACCAAGCGCACTTAATTTGGGACTTTCCGGTAATAATTTAGATTGTAATAATTTCACTACCGGTGAAATTAACCTTACAGTTTCAGGCGGGATATCTCCATATAATTATCTCTGGAACAATGGATCAACTATTCAGAATTTGATTAACATTTCTGCAGGCTTTTATGAAGTGATCATAACAGATGCAAATGGATGTATCAGTTCAGATTCGATTACAATTAGCTTGGAAACAAGCAATAATTTCATTGTAAATTATTCTATTTGCGAAGGAGACAGTATGTTTTTAGATGGGACTTGGCAAACAACTTCCGGAAACTACTATGATAGTCTTCAAACTTATTCAGGATGTGATAGTATTATTGAAACTATTTTAACTGTTGATCCTCTTCCGTATGATTTAGAGATTTTCAGCAGTGTGGATTCTATTATTGACATTCGTGATGGGAAAATATATCAAACTGTTCAAATAGGCAATCAATGTTGGATGGCAGAAAATCTTGCTTATTTACCTTCTGTAAGTCCTCCTGATTCTGGCTCATTAACATTACCTCATTATTATGTTTATGACTACTCTGGGACAAATGTTCCTGATGCAAAAGCAACATATAATTATCAAACTTATGGAGTCTTGTATAACTGGATGGCTGCAACAAATGGCGTAGCAAGCAGTCAAAGTGTTCCCAGTGGCGTTCAAGGAGCTTGTCCTTCTGGTTGGCATGTACCAAATTCTATAGAATGGAATATTCTTGACAATTATCTCGGTGGTTATCTAATTGCAGGAGGCAAAATGAAAGAAACAGGCACTTCACATTGGGCAAGTCCAAACATCGGTGCCACCAATAGTAGTGGGTTTACAGGCCTGCCAGGAGGTTTATGTAGTTTTGTTACAGATTCATTTATGAATATTAATTGGGGTGGAATATGGTGGACATCTTCTTTAAGTTTACCTGATACTGCGCAATATCATAAGATAACTTATTCTGCAATTTACGCAACATTTAGTCATTATAATAATGCTATGGGACTTAGTGTTCGATGTGTCAAAACAGTACCATCAATGCTATTATTTTATCAAGATACTATATGTAATTTCGATAATATTAATATTATTTTGATCAATCCGGAAGTTGGAATAAAATATACTTTATTCGATACAGTTACTCTTGATACAATCGGATCTCAATACGGAATTTACAACGATACAATAATTTGGACATTTCAGACAGATTCAATAAACAATTATTATAGAATAAAAGCTACAGATACTTCTTCCGGTTGTTGGCGTATTCTGGATAGCCTGATTTATATTAATAAAAGTTCTGAAATCACTATTAATGAACAAATAATAAATGTTTCTGTATCCGGAAGTTTTGATGGAGCAATTGACCTGTCAATTTCAGGTGGGATACCACCATATACAATTATGTGGAGCAATTCTGAAACCACAGAGAATATTTTCAATCTATCAACCGGGAGTTATTATGTAACAATTACTGATAGTAATTCTTGTTCATATTCCAATTATTATGAAATATCTGAAATCATTTCGCTACCATTCACTTGTGGCACATCTACAATTATTGATTATGATTCAAATCTATACAACACAATACTAATTGGTAATCAGTGCTGGATGAAAGAGAATCTAAAATCCATAAGTAACTCTTCCGGCAACAGTATTACTCGTTATTGTTACGACAATAATACAAGCAATTGCGATACTTACGGAGGCATATACGATTGGAATACTGTAATGGCAGGGGATACAAGTTCAACTACAAACCCCAGTGGAGTTCAAGGCATTTGTCCTACCGGCTGGCATGTACCTAACGATGCAGAATGGACAAATTTGTCTGATTATTTAATCAATACTTATGTTGACATAAATTCATCAAATGTGGGCAACAAGTTAAAATCGTGCCGGCAAGTAAGTTCTCCGTTGGGTGGCGATTGCAGTACTTCAACACATCCCAGATGGGACGCAAACAGTACTCACCATGGCACCAACGATTTTGGCTTTGCAGCCCTGCCCGGAGGCTACTACAACAGTGGCTCTTTCAGCTTCCAGGGCAGAAACGGCAACTGGTGGTCATCTACTCAGTACTCATCCACCTACGCTTGGCATCGGGGCATGCACGAAAGCATGGGAGAACTGTACTCGAACAACAACATCAAGGCATTAGGGTTCTCAGTTCGTTGTATCAAGAATGCTTCAATACCTACAGTTTTTTCTGACACTATTACTAACATTACCCAAACTACAGCTACTGGTGGAGGTGAAGTTACCAATGATGGTGGCTCCACAGTAATTGTAAGAGGTGTATGTTGGAATACAACCGGAAACCCAAGTATTGTCGATTCTATTACCTCAGATGGTTCAGGTGTAGGAACATTTGTTAGCAATTTGACAGGACTAACACCTAACTCAACTTATTTTGTAAGAGCTTATGCAATTAATAGTGTAGGTACAGCATATGGAAATGAAGTGCAGTTTAAAACCCTTTGTGATATAATTTGTGGAGATACAATAAGTGATATTGATGGGAACTTATATAACATAGTTCAAATTGGTTGTCAATGCTGGATGAAGGAAAATCTGCGAACTGAACATTATTCTGATGGAACTTCTATACCACTTGTAACTAGTAATACCGAATGGGGAGCGCTAATTGATAATAATACTGACAAAGCCTTTTGTTATTACAATAATAATCAAAGCACCGAGTATGGAGCTTTATATACATGGGCAGCAGCAATGAACGGGGCAAATAGCAGTACAACAAACCCAAGTGGTGTACAAGGAGTTTGTCCATCAGGATGGCATTTGCCAAGTGATAATGAATGGAAAGAACTTGAGATAAATTTGGGAATGAACCAAATTTCAGTTGATTCTTCCGGTTGGAGAGGAACTAATGAAGGTGGCAAATTAAAAGAAATAGGAACTGCTCATTGGAATAATCCAAATATTGGAGCTACAAATTATAGTGGTTTTACAGCACTGCCTGGAGGTTATCGCGTGTATAGTGATGGCTCATTCCTTGAAATAGGTAATTACGGACACTGGTGGAGTGCTACTGATATCAACATTATAGCCTCCTGGTTTAGAAGACTTTACAGCAGCAGTGCCCAAATTGGACGCCATATTGACAATTATAAATCAAATGGTTTTTCCGTTCGTTGTGTCATGAATACAGATACATTACAAGCTAGCATACCATCAGTTATTACTGATACCATAACCAACATTTCCCTAACCTCAGCTACTGGAGTAGGTGAAGTTACCAGTAATGGAGGAGCTGAAATTATTGTAAGAGGTTTATGCTGGAATACAACTGGGAATCCAAGTATAGCTAATTCTTTTACTACAGAAAGTTCAGGTATTGGAATTTTTATTAGCAATTTAACTGGATTAACTCCAAATTCAATATACTATGTAAGAGCTTATGCTACAAATAGTGTAGGTACTGCTTATGGGGATGAAGTGCAATTTACTACTATTGATACAAGTGAATTCAATTGCGGTAGCCAAATTTACGATTATGATTCAAACCAATACAACACGGTACTTATTGGCAATCAATGTTGGATGAAGGAAAATTTGAGAACTGAACATTATGCTGACGGTACAGCTATACAGATAGTAACAAGTAATAATACTTGGGCTAATTTGGGTGATAATAATACCGACAAAGCCTTTTGCTACTACAACAATAATCTCAATAGTGAATATGGGGCATTATATACTTGGGCAGCAGCTATGAACGGTGCAAATAGCACTAATTCCAGCCCAAGTTATGTACAAGGCATATGTCCTTCAGGTTGGCATGTACCTAGCGATAATGAATGGAAAGAGCTTGAAATTTATATGGGAATGAACCAAATCTCAGTTGATTCTTCAGGATGGAGAGGAACAAATGAAGGTGGTAAACTAAAAGAAAATGGGATTACTCATTGGATTAGTCCAAATACTGGAGCCACTAACGAAAGTGGTTTCACTGCCCTTCCCGGCGGATATCGACACGAAATGGATGGTTCATTTCATAATACAGGTATAGATGGCTTTTGGTGGAGTTCAACCGAAAATAATAATGGGTCGGCTTGGTTCCGATATCTGTACTACATAAATTCAGCATCTAACCGCTCAGCATATTCTAAGTCAAGCGGTTATTCCGTTCGTTGCATCAAGGATACATCAAATTTAACTGCTCTCAGTATTAATTATCTTAAGATAGATGTAAGTTGCTATGGATATTTAGATGGAACGATTGACTTATCTATTCTTGGAGGAATGACTCCATATACTTATGTTTGGTCAAATGGTGCTACAATTGAAGACATTTCAGGACTGATTGCCGGGACTTATTTTGTTACAATTATTGATGTTACAAATGACAGCATAATGGAAGCATTTTCTATAACTGAACCACCTCCAATAAGTCTATCATTTATAACAACTGATGTATCATGCTATGGTAGTAATGATGGTATGGCAATAGTTGTTCCTACAGGTGGTTCAAATTTCTATGTTGAAGAATACTGGGCAAATATTGTTTTTGGCGATACAATTTCCAATTTGTCAGCAGGATGGTATTTTGTATCTGTTACTGATTCATCAGGCTGTACCGGAATGGATAGTATAGAAATTATCGAACCAAGCGAGATTGACATTACTGGCTTCATAACAGATGCTTCAAATGCTGGTACTACCGATGGTTCAATTTATATTACAGTTTCAGGAGGAATTTCTCCGTATTTATATTCGTGGGATAATGGCGAAACATTAGATTCAATAGATGGGTTATCAACAGGAATTTATAGATTATCAGTTACTGATGATAATGGATGTATTGCTATTGATTCTTTCGAAGTTGGTATTGTCTTGCCACCATGGCCATATACTATAACAGCTATAAATCATATAATCTTAATTCAAGAGACAATCCCAATTACCATAAATGGTATTCAAATTGATTCCAATGATTATATTGGGGTGTTTTATGATTCTTTGGGAACTCTGGTTTGTGCCGGCTATCAAATTTGGGAAAGCACAAGTACAACAATTGCTGCTTGGGGTGAAGAATTTGGTAATGATGGATTTGTGGTTGGAGAAGAATTTAAATGGAAAATATGGGATAATTCAGAAAATATTGAATATATTGCTTTTGCTACTTATATGGGTGTTTCACCTCCTATGCAGATTACTCATCTAGAGTATTTTGCTGAAAATGGACAGAGTGGCTTGTCATCATTAACTACAAGTGAATACCAGGCTATTTCACTTCGTTTAAATTGGAGCTATTTTTCAACTTATATAATTTCATTTGAAGTATTGATGGATTCAATTTTTGTGGATATTGTTTCTAATGTGGATATTGCAAAAGATGATTTAGGACATATTTATTGGCCCATATATGGAATAAATACTATTGGAGATATCACTATTTGTGAGGCTTATCAAATAAAAATGAATAATGCGGATACACTAATGATTGAAGGTTTATCAGTTCTGCCTGAAAATACAAATTGTAGTATAGACTCAGGCTGGTCATATATTCCATATCTTCGAAAAACCTCAGCTTCAATTATTGATATGTTAAGCACTATAGTAAGCGATATTGTAATGGTAAAAAACTATCTGGGAGATGTTTATTGGCCATTATATAATATTAATATGATTGGGAATATGGATCCTGGCGAAGGCTATCAAATAAAAATGAACAATTCAGCAACTCTATCATATCCAGCAAATACCTCAAATTTCTCAAAATCAAATATTCAAACTCCTCAGACTAATCACTTCAAGGGAACACCAAACACAGGCTCAAATATGACCCTCGGTATTCCAAAAACAGCCTGGGAAAATGAACCTCCCTATGGTTCAGAAATTGGAATTTTCAGCGAAAACGGAAAACTTGTCGGCTGTTCGGTTTTTGAAGAAGAAAATCTAGCAATTTCTATTTGGGGAAATGATGAACTGACAGTAGAAATTGATGGAATGATTGAAAATGAGATGTTTATTGCCAAAATTTGGAATAATGGAATTGAAGAAGTTATTGAAGTAAAAAATTGGTTTGAAGGCAATGAATTTTATAAAACAAATAAAATTTCAATTGTTGAAAAACTTTCAATTGTCAACTCTCAATTATCAACTGTAATGCTTTTCCAAAACATCCCAAATCCATTTAAAGAAGAAACAAGTATTAAATATTATATGCCATTTGAAACTGAAATAGAGCTGTCTGTTTATAATATACTTGGTGAAAAATTGAAGGTTTTGGAATCAACAACAAAACCTGCTGGAAATCATACTTCAACTTTTAAAACTAAAAATCTTCCATCAGGCACATACCTTTACAAATTGGAAGCGAACAAAGAAATACTAATAAAACGAATGTGTATTTTGAAATAAATATTTCATTATTCAAGCTATTTTATTAAATAAATACAATATTTTTGAACTGTATAATTATAAAAATATGAATAGAATTTAATAAAATGAAAAACTACCTCCTTGCTGTTTCCTTCATTGCACTTTTTTGTATAAGTTGCAACAATAAAATTAAACTTATAGAAAACAAAAAATCCGACTATACAATTGTTGTTTCAGAAAAAGCTGACAGTCTGACAAAATTTGCCGCTCAGGAAATTTCAAACTACATTTTCAAAATCTCAGGTGTTCGTTTAGAAACTAAAACCAATATCAATGAAAATGGAAAATACATATTGATTGGCAATGAATTGATAACAGATTCAAAAACAATAATTGAGTTAAATTCTTTAGAAGAGGATGCTTTTTTCATTAAAAAAATAGACGAAAACATTTTGATTTCCGGGAATAATGCAAAATCTAATATTTATGCTACCTATACTTTCGTCGAAGAATTTCTGGGATGCAGGCTGCTTTATGTAAATGAGGAATATATCCCAAAATTTTCTGAAATTATCCTTCCTGAAAAATTTAAAATCTACAAGCCGGCTTTTTCTTTCAGAAGGACACTTTTCCCCGGCATTCGCGATGAAAAATTTCGATACTGGCACAAAATTGAGCAACTCTACAATTGGGGGAGTTTTGTGCATACATTCCAAAAACTTGTACCTCCGGAAAAATATTTTGATGAGCATCCTGAATATTTTTCTTTGGTTGGAAATCATCGGATAAGCGATGGGCAGCTTTGTTTGAGCAATCGTGAGCTTATGAATCTTTTGAAAGAAAATCTGCGAAAAAAAATTGAAAAAAAACCTGAAATGAAATATTGGTCGGTTTCGCAAAACGATTGCTACAATTATTGCACATGCACAGATTGCGAAAAAATGTACGACAATTATGGAGGGATTTCGGGAGCATATGTTTTTATGGCAAACGAAATTGCAAAAGAATTTCCCGATAAACAAATTTCAACCCTTGCCTATCAGTTCACACGCTCGGCACCAACAAATATCAAACCTCTTGAAAATGTTAATATTATGTTTTGCTCTATTGAATGCAACCGAAGCATGCCCTTAGCTGACGACAAAAGGAGCTCCGGTTTTGTGAAAGATATGGCAGATTGGGCAAAACTTACCAACAATATTTTTCTGTGGGATTATGTTGTTCAGTTTAAAAACTATCTGACACCCTTCCCAAATTTTCATGTTTTGCAGTCCAACATTCAGTTTTTCGACAAGCACAATGTCGATTTGATGTTTCAGCAAGGTAGCAGCCGAAACTGGTCAGATTTGGTTGAACTGAAACAATACCTAATCTCAAAACTTTTGTGGGACCCGTACATTGATGCCGATTCTATAATCAACGATTTTTTGGGGAAATATTACGGCGAGGCAAACAGCTACATAAAATCGTATTTCGACCTTTATCACGAAGCATTGATCGAAAATCAGGAAAATGAATTTTTGAATATTTATGGTTTCCCTTTAAACTACTACGATTCATACCTTAGCCCCGATTTGCTGAAAAAATATAAAAACCTTATGGATGAAGCGGAAAAATCGGTTCAAAACGATTCAGTGTATTTAATGAGAGTTTTTAGAGCCAGATTGCCAGTAGATTTTGCCTATCTTGATATTTCTTTAAATAAAAACATTGGGGAGCTGTCGTATTTTGAAAAAAGTGGTGGTGAAATTACACTTCGCGAAGAAATGATGAATTATCTCGACAGATTTGTAGAGTTGACGGAAATTACCGGAGTTAATCGAATCAATGAGAGAAATTTTCTTGTTGCAGATTATTACGAATATACCCGTAGAAAACTCAATATGATGATAAAACCAAACAAGGCAAAAGGGAAAACTATAAATTTGCTCACAAAAGCCAGCGAAAAATATCCGGTAGGCAAAGAAAAATCGCTTACTGACGGTCTGTTTGGAGACCTCGATTTTCATAACAATTGGTTAGGTTTCGAAGGCAGCGATATGATTGTAGAAATTGATTTGCAAAAGTCCGAAATAATATCTCAAGTTAGCATGAATTTCCTCAAAGCAGTGAATTCATGGGTTTTTCTCCCAATTGAAGTATCCGTTGAGATTTCCAAAAATGGAACTGATTATAAAAAAGTTGGCAGCATTAAAGGCGATATTGATGATAGAAATTATCTTGTAAAATCTGTTCCCTTCAATTTCGATTTCGAAGCTGTTGAAGCACAATATCTGCGAATAACAGCAATTTCATTGAAACAATGCCCCGAATGGCACAGAGGTTTTGGCAAACCCTCCTGGATTTTTTTGGATGAAGTTTTGGTGGAGTAGAAATGTGCATTTACTGAGGCGTGTCTCAAAGACACACCCTCAGTTAGTGTAGTCATTCCTGCGAAGGTAGGAATCTCTTCATATTCGTGTCATTTTTCCAAAATAACAATTTTCCTAGAAATTTTTGCTTCGTTGTTTTCAAGTTCAATAAAATAAATACCTGCGGGAAATTTCGATAAATCTATCTCAAATTGTTTTTCGCCGGATGTAAGTTTTCGCTTAATAATTTGATTCCCCAAAGCATCGTAAACTTTCACATTTTCAAAACTTTGGCTTAATTCTACCGAAATAATTCCGGTGCTTGGAATTGGGAAAATTTCAACTTCAGGATTTTCAGGATTTTCAATTCCTGTATCATCAAAAACTGTGATTTGAATAGAATCGGAATTTGAGCAGCCGGTGTTTTGGTCTGTATAAAAATACGAAATCCAGTAAGTACCAAGGTTAACAATTGTCGGGTCGAAAAAGTTGCCTGAAACTCCTGTTCCTGAAAAAGTGCCACCTGCAGGCGTTACGTTTGGTAGATTTACCAAGCCTGAATTTAAGCCTACAGAATCTGGATTGAATGGATCTATTGAAATTGTTGGAAGTGGATTTACTATCAAAATCAATTCTTCGATACTATCACAACCATTTATTGTTTGGAAATTTTCTGAATAAGTTCCGGCAGTATCTAAAACTTGTCCATAAAATTCGTATGTTTCGTTTTCACAAATTTCGGCAGTGCAAAAGTCGTGGAAGGTTGGATGAATGTCCACATAAAAAACATTTGTGCTATCTGTCCCATTAATGTTTTGTAAGGTTTCAGAATAATTGCCTACTGTGGAAATCCAAATTCCATTTATTAAAATACTATCCTTATCGCATATAAAAACAGTATCAGTGAAATTAATCAAAGTGTTTTCATACCAAGCAATTTTATCATCATTAGAGGAAGCGGAGAGTATATCATTATCTCCATCACCATCTAAATCTTTACCATATAAAGAATGAACTAAATCAGCAGAATTTGTAATTATTATAGGAAGACTGAAATTTCCAAAACCATCATTTTCTGACCAAACAATTTTATCATTATCCCAAAATGAAGATATCACATCATTATCACCATCGTTATCTATATCTATTGCAAATACCGATTCTGCTATATCCACAGAAAAAGCTACTATTTGTTGTGGTTCAAAATTTCCAAAACCATCGTTTTCATACCAAACAGTTCTATTATTTATTCTTAAGGCAGATAGAATATCATAATCTCCATCATTGTCTATATCTACTGCAAAAACAGAACTAGGATCAGACAAATATAGTGAATTGTCAATGCTTGTAGAATTAATAAAATTGCCTGTACCATCATTTTCATGCCAAATTATTTTGTCGCTGCTAAAACTAGTAATAACATCATTGTCGCCATCGCCATCCAAATCAGTTGCAAAAACAGAATTTGGGTTTAAGCTCGAATCATTAATTATAAGCTCCATACTAAAATTTCCAAAACCATCATTCTCGAACCAGCAAACTCTATGATCCCAAAAAGAAGCAGAAATAACATCATTATCTCCATCTCCATCTATATCTATTGAAAAAACGGACTTAGGATTATATAACAGATTGCTAATAATTGTTAGCGCTCCAAAATTTGCATATCCTCCATTTTCGTACCATGCAAGTGTACTATCTTCAGATGAAGCATATAATACATCTTTATGACCGCTCCCATTTAAATCAATTGCTAATATGGAAGAAGCACCATCTGTTATTGTAGAAATGATGTGCTGATTTTGAAAACAAGAATTTCCGGCATTTTTATACCATGCTATTTTATCATCAAAATATGATGCTGAGAGAATGTCTTTTTCTACATCATTATCAATATCTGTTGCAAAAACTGAATAGGCACCATCTGCTGTGAAAGAAATAACTTCTTGTGTTCCAAAATTAGCATTTCCATCATTTTCATAGTAGGCAATTTTGGAATCATTTGCTGATGCAGAGAAAATATCATTATCACCATCACTATCCATATCAATTGCAAACACTGAACTTGCACCATCTGCAAGTTCAGAAATTACTTGCTGGCCACTAAAATTTCCAAATCCATCGTTTTCGTACCAAACAATTTTATCATCAAGATAAAGCGCAGAAAGGATGTCGTTATCGCTATCATTGTCCATATCTATCGCAAAAACTGAAGAAGGTCTTGCAGATAATCCTGATATTAATATTTGTTGATTAACAAAATTTCCAAATCCATCGTTTTCATACCAAACAATTTTACTATTTAGGCCAGAAAAATCTGCATTTACTACATCAATATCGCTATCACCATCTAAATCTATTGCAAAAATTGAATATGCTTCGTCAGCAATATTGCTAATAATCTGCTCTAAACCAAAGTTCCCACTCCCATCATTTTCATACCATGCAACTTTATTATCATTTTGTGAAGTAGAAATTACATCAATATCTCCATCTCCATCCAAATCTGTTGCAAATACCGAACTTGCACCATCTGCATTGTTTGAAATTACTTGTTGGTTACCAAGATTTCCACTCCCATCATTTTCATACCAGGCAATTTTATCATCCTGAAAAGAAGCTGATAATACATCATTGTCCAAATCATTGTCTAGATCAATAGCAAAAACTGAACATGCGTTATAAGCTATGCTAGTTATAATTTGTTGATTTCCAAAATTTCCGTTACCCTCGTTTTCATACCAAGCGATTTTGTTATCTCTGTAAGAAGCTGAAAGGACATCATTATCACTATCTCCATCAATGTCTATCGCAAAAACCGAAGCTGCCCAATCAACTTTATTAGAAATAACTTTCTGAATGCTAAAATTTCCATTCCCAAAGTTTTCGAACCAAACAATCATATCGCCTTCATATGCAGAGAGAACGTCAATGTCACCATCATTATCTATGTCAATGGCAAAAACTGAACGAGGTTTTGATGAAGTTAAAGTGTGCATTTGAAAAGTTGGTTGAGAAAATCCGATATCTACTAACAACAAACAAATAATTAATTTTATTAATTTTTTCATGATAGTATAGTCAATTAAAAATGAATTAAATTTATCAAAATAAATAAAGAATAGTTATTAACTATAATAAAGTACAAAATTACCCCAGTCATTATAGACTGGAGCAATTTTTTTTTGCATATTTGAAATAATTATATTCTCAAAATATCTATTAGATTATAATATAATCATACTTATTAACAGTGAATAATATTATTTCCTTAATTTTCATCTACACGAAATGTATAAAGACTTGAACTAATAGAAGTAACATAAAATTCATTACAAAACATATTACATGGTGCAACATCTCCATTCCCATTAAAATTGGGTGCAAATAAAGTTGGCGCAGGTGGATCGTGACTTGGTTCTAATAAGGCGTTAATACTATATAAAGTAACACCGGTTTCAGAAAACACTAACTCTTCTTCACCTTCATCCTCACCATCTACATCCATCATAGTACTTCCCGAGGTTGGGTAAACATAATCACCATCAGCTTTAAATTTGCATTGGAAATGATAATCTGAAGTCGTACTGTTTAGAACATAAACTGTAAGTGTGGTTTGTGAAAATCCAATACTTGCACATAGCATCAAAACTAAAATAATTCCGAATAATTTATTTATATTTTTCATCTTTGTAAAAATTTTTAATTAGAAATTTGGTGAACTTAAATTTTTTGATTAAATTTTCCTCTCTGAAATCTTAAAAAACAGAGAGGTTTATTTAAAGGAATTTGTTTTTGCCAAGCTCAAAAATGGTCTTTTTTAGTATGATTGAAAACGGGGGGGGCGTAACAGGCTGTATGCCAACCCATTAATTCGTATCTTATTTTATTTTCATATCTCATTTTCTGTTTTTCTATTTTCTTTCGTTTCCTATAAAATAATAACGCTTAGTACGGAGGTTTTTGAAAATGGTTGTAATTATTTTAACATTTCTAATGGTTTTCAATCATCAAATCAAAATCAATTTCCGATACTCCACAAAATCTTTCCCAACAACTTTCACAAAATAAATTCCTTTTGCTTCGGCTTTTAAATCGAAATGGAATTCATCGGATGACTTAAAGTCATCCGATGAATAAATGACTTTTCCGGTGATGTTTCTTATTTCGACAGATTGTAAATTTTCACCCTTGATTGTAAATTTTCCGTAGCTTGGGTTGGGGAAAATTTCAATTTCAGGATTTTCAGGATTTTCAATTCCTGTACCATCAAAAACTGTAATTTGCACTGAGTCGGAATTTGAGCAGCCACTGTTTTGGTCTGTATAAAAATACGAAATCCAGTAAGTTCCAAGGTTAACAATTGTCGGGTCGAAAAAGTTGCCTGAAACTCCTGTTCCTGAAAAAGTGCCACCTGTAGGTGTTACGTTTGGAAGATTTATTGGGGTTGCATAAAATGCTATAGAATCGGGAAAGCCCGGCTCAAACACGATTTCGGGCAGTGGGTTTACAGTTAGCTGCAATTCGAAAATGCTATCGCAGCCATTCGTGGTTTGCAGGTTTTCAAAATATATTCCTGATGAATCTAAAAGCTGCCCGAAAAATTCGTAGGTTTCGTTTTCGCATATTTCAGCAGTAAAAATGTCGTAGAAAACTAAAAAAGCATCAACATAAATAAAATTTATACTATCGCCGCCAAGGTAGTTTTGCGAACTATCGTAATGGTAGCCTGCTGCATTTACCCAATAGTTTTGGAATTGTACACTATCATTTCCACAAATCGTGAACGAATCTAAGAAATTCAATAGAGTGTTTTCGTACCAGGCAATTTTGTCGTCTTGATAAGATGCAGATAAAACATCATTATCGCCATCGTTGTCCAAGTCTTTTGCGTAAACAAATCTTGGTCCGTCGGGATATGTACTAACAATTTGCTGTATTCCAAAATTACCACTTCCATCGTTTTCGTACCAGGCAATTTTATCATCAGACATTGATGCCGACAAAACATCATTATCGCCATCATTATCAATATCAATTGAATAAACTGACTTCACATCATTTACAAAAGTTGATATTATTTGTTGGCTTCCAAAATTTCCTGTTGCATCGTTTTCAAACCATGCAATAATATTAGAGCCTGATGAAAAAATATAGGCACAATATAAAACATCTTCATCGTTATCTCCATCAAGATCGATAGCAAAAACTGAGTTTCCACCGTTATTTGAATGAATAATTTGTGGAGATGTAAAATTGCCTGTGCCATCGTTCTCACACCAGGAAATAGTACCAATGTATGTGTTTGCAAAAACAATGTCATTATCACCATCGCCATCAAGATCTGATGAACAAATTGATTTTACATCGCCGGCAGAAGCAATTAATTGCTGAATGCCAAAATTTCCGTTACCAAGATTTTCATGCTTTAAAATATAACTTGTAGTCGCTGAAATTAAATCATAATCGTTATCTCCATCAATATCAGTCGATATAACTGTGTTGGCACCATCAGCAAAACTTGAGACTATTTGTTCTGTGCCAAAATTTCCACCTCCTGAGTTTTTATGCCAGGCAATTTTATCGTCCAAAAATGAGGCTGAAACTACATCATGGTCATTATCTCCATCTAAGTCGGAAGCAAGTACATATTTCGCACCATCGGCAGAAATTGAAATGACCTTTTGCAAACCAAAGTTTCCATTTCCAAAGTTTTCATAGCTTGCAATCTTATCATCGGCTATTGAAGCCGAAAGCACGTCATTGTCGCCATCGTTATCAATATCAATTGCAAAAACTGAATTAGCCTCATCTGCAGCATAAGCAATTGTTTGCTCTATTGTGAAATTTCCAAATCCATCGTTTTCGTAATATTCAATTTTGGATCCACTATCTGAAGATGATACTATATCATTGTCACCATCCCCATCAAAATCAATTGAAAAAACCGATATTGCTCCTTCCAAAATATCTGTAATTATTTGCTGTATGCCAAAATTACCACCTACGCCTTCACATATTTCCGCTATGAAAATGTCGTAGAAAACTGGAAAAGCATCAATATAAATAAAATTTATACTATCGCCGCCAAGGTAGTTTTGCGAACTATCGTAATGGTAGCCTGCTGCATTTACCCAATAGTTTTGGAATTGCATACTATCATTTCCACAAATTGAGAACGAATCTAAGAAATTTAGCAGGGTGTTTTCGTACCAGGCAATTTTATCGTCTTGCTGCGAGGCTGAGAGTACATCGTTGTCGCCATCGTTGTCTAAATCTTTGGCAAAAACCGAAACTGCTCCATCAGCTTCTATTGTTATTATTTGCTGAGTTCCGAAATTACCAAAGCCATCGTTTTCGTACCATGCTATTTTGTCGTCGATTGAGGAGGCTGACAATACATCATTGTCGCCATCAAGGTCAATATCTTTTGCATATACAGATTCTGCTCCATTTACTGCAAGTGATATTAACTGCTCATTTGCAAAATTTCCAGCACCATCGTTTTCATGCCATAATATTTTATAAGCCCATGATACCATAGAAGCCGAAATTACATCATTATCGCCATCGCCATCAAGATCGGCAGCACATACTGAATTTGCTCCGTTGCTTGATGTAATAATCTGTGAAGTTCCGAAATTCCCCAAACCATCGTTTTCGCACCAGAAAATATTGCTATAATAATTTGATGCTGAAATTACATCATTGTCCAAATCTCCGTCTAAATCGCAGGCAAACACTGTACTGGCACCATTTGCAGAAGCTAATAGCTGCTGAATTCCAAAATTTCCATTACCGAGATTTTCATGCTTTAAAATATAACTTGTAGTGGCTGAAATTAGATCATAATCGTTATCTCCATCAATATCAGTCGATATTACTGTGTTGGCACCATCAGCAAAACTTGAGACTATTTGTTCTGTGCCAAAATTTCCACCTCCTGAGTTTTTATGCCAGGCAATTTTATCGTCTAAAAATGAGGCTGAAACTACATCATGGTCATTATCTCCATCTAAGTCGTAGGCAAGTACATATTTCGCACCATCGGCAGAAATTGAAATAACCTTTTGCAAATCAAAGTTTCCATTTCCAAGGTTTTCATAGCTTGCAATCTTATCATCGGCTATTGAAGCCGAAAGAACGTCATTGTCGCCATCGTTATCAATATCAATTGCAAAAACTGAATTAGCCACATCTGCGGCATGAGCAATTGTTTGCTCTATTGTGAAATTTCCAAATCCATCGTTTTCGTAATATTCTATTTTGGAGCTATTTTGTGAAGATGATATGATATCAATGTCGTTATCCCCATCCATATCTATAGCATACACTAAAGCTGCACCATCAGCCAAATTAGTTATAATTTGTTGTGTTCCAAAATTTCCACTACCATCATTTTCATACCATGCAATTTCATTGTAATACCAAGAGCTTGAAATTACATCATTATCTCCATCTCCATCTAAATCGGCTGCAAATACTGACTTTGAAATAGAAACAAGATTCGAAATTACCTGTTGATTTCCAAAATTTCCGTTACCATCATTTTCATACCACGAAATTTTATCATTCAAGCCAGAACAATCTGCCGATAAAACATCCTTATCTCCGTCTCCATCAAGATCAATAGAATATACCGAACAAGCGCCATCTGGAACAGCTGAAACTATTTGTTGTGTTCCAAAATTTCCTGTTCCATCGTTTTCATACCATGCAATCTTATTATCAAAATAGGAAGCTGAAAGAATATCATTATCACCATCACCGTCCAAATCAGTTGAGAATACCCAATTTGCACCATCTGCTGTAATTGATATTATTTGCTGAATACCAAAATTTCCGTTTCCATCGTTTTCATACCACGCAATCTTATCATCGAACCACGAAGATGATAAAATATCATTATCTCCATCATTATCTAAATCTATTGCAAAAACTGATGAAGCACCATCAGCTATTGTAGATACTATTTGTTGAGAATTAAAAATCCCACCACCGGTGTTCTCATACCAAGCAATTTTATCTTCAGTTTCTGATGCAGTAATAACATCAAAATCACCATCATTATCCAAATCTGATGCAAAAATTCCCGTTGGAGTTATTACTAAATCGCTAATAATTTGAATAGTATCAAAATATCCACTACCATCATTTCTATGCCAGGCTATCAAGTTATCTTTTGTATAGGAATTGATAATATCCTTGTCTCCATCGCCATCTAAATCTGCTGCAAATATTCCATATGGTTGGGTGCCAAATGTAAGGTTATGTGGAATGAAAGCTATTTGAGAAAACAAAAATTTTGTTGCAAATAGTATAAACGTCAAGAGTGTTACTTTTTTCATTTCTATTTTCTATTAATGTTAAAATTTAATTCCTGAAATCTGCCATGTAGAATAAAAATGATAATCATTTAATGAGCAACAGATTTCAGGATACAAAATTAATATCAAATTTTCAATTTATTTATGGGAATATCTTAAATTTATAATAATCATATCCACCAATATTTTGAGCAATTTCATATTTAAACTGATTATAAATAGGATTACCGAGAGTTCCTAAATTTGGTGCAACATTTGCTTGTTGAGGATAACCACCACTCATATAGAAACAAGGATCTGGAGGTGAATTGTTTGGTGGATAATAACACTTCATTTTTTCCAAACTTACATCATCCTCATCAAAAATATATTCTATAACTACCCAATCTTCAGCAGGAACTTCAAAATATACAGGTACATTAGTCGGAATGCAAGCTTCTGTAAACTGTGCAGAACACTCATAATCTTCAGTTGTAGAATTAATTACCTCAACTATCAATTCTGTCTGTCCAAATCCAGTACTTGCACATAACAACAATACTAAAACAATTCCTAAAATTTTATTTATATTTTTCATAACTTTGTAAAAATTTTAATTAATAATAATTTGTGAGCTAAAGATTTTTTTTAGTTGAAATTTTCCTCTCTGAAATCCCAAAAACAGAGAGGTTTATTCAAATGAATTTGTTTTTGCCAAGCTCAAAAATGGTCTTTTTTAGTGTTTTTAGACATTGAGGGGGGCGTAATAGGCTGCGTACCAATCCGTTAACCCGCATCTTATTTCGCTTTTATACTTCATTTTCGTTTTTCTGCTTTCTTTAATTTTCTAAAAAATAATAACGCTTGATACGGTGGGTTTTGAAAAAGGTTGCAATTGTTTTAACATTTTTTAATGGTTTTCA
>JGI26241J51128_1000768_pt1 | contig 19551 bp, 21 predicted proteins | sample SaaInlV_200m_DNA_4_FD_51128 | JGI IMG/M metagenome (IMG submission 51128) | reverse complement strand
AATTTTCGATATTTTTTTCTTTTGCTCATGTCTGTCTCCATTTTATTAGTTTACTGGATTTTCAGACATTTTTCGTCTCCACTTTTTCGGGGGAATCCCACTGGGTACACTTCTCTATTGGGATTAAGAAAAATGATAAAGACAAGATAATTAATTTGCAAAGATAAACTGCCGATTATTACCCTTAAACAAAAAAAGCTCCCGGGGTAAAAAATGGGCACTTTACCTTTTTAAATACTTCCTCGGGGCGATATTATTGGAGAGGATAGCGCTGTGTTAAAATTAGGACATCTATAATTAAATTTTGACTAGCTAAATTATTATGGAATCCCGTTATAGAAATTATTCTCCAGGAGAAAACAATCATAAATCCTATGAAACCTGATAAAAAGGTGCTATCTAGATTAAAAATCTTTTTTCAGAGAATATTATATTATCCTCTGCTATTATCTGTTTTCCCAATATTGGCTTTATACAACCACAATATTCAACATTTGCATTTTTCAGAAATTCTACGAATTTTATATTTTACGACCATTAGTACATTCATATTAATCGTAATCCTCAATATTTTGATCAAGAACCCTCAAAAAGTAGCCTTAACAATCAGTACGCTATTATTCTTGTTCTTTTCCTATGGACATGTTTTCAGTACCCTAAAACAGGTGTTGCCAAACACCCGCCAACTTTTATTAATGACAAGCTGGCTGGTGATTTTATTCATTTTCTTTGGAATAATCAGGAAATTAAAGAATACCGATGATTTAACTAAATTTATTACGATCATTTCAATAGTCTTATTTGCCTTTCAATTATTTTTGTCTATTCGATATCAAGTCAATAAGGAGATACTGAACTACCGAAATTCTAATCAAATCGCAGGCCTCCCCAAAAACACATCAAACGAAGTTTTACCAGATATTTATTACATTATTCTAGACGCCCATACGAGTTCGGCGGTGCTAAATCAAAATTTTGGATATGATAACTCTGAAGTGATTAGTGAACTTGAGGAGCTAGGCTTTTATCACGCCAATTGTAGCCAGACCAATTATTGGAGAACGGTATTTTCTGTTTACTCAGCTCTGAATATCAATTATTTAGATGAATTCCTAGGAAATCCAAGTCAATTACCTGATTATGAATTTAGTTATACCCTTCAATTTTTAGATAATATGGGCTATCAGATGGTCAAGTTTGAAACTAAAGCTGATCATAACCAAAATTTTGGGGAAGATATTTATTTGGCACGACAAAAATATGCAGAAAACATGTTCAACGTTTTTCCTTTTACTAAAATGAATGATTTTGAAGCTGAACTAATCCAAACAACTTGGTTGCAGCCTCTCCTTACAATGATATTAAATTTCAACGAATATTTGCCATCTGATCTAGTCCTTGATGTAGAAGCCGCCACTTATTACGAAAATTATAATCAAATTCTTTTTATGCTCGAAGAACTTGGACAAGTACCCTACCTCGAGGTGAATGGACCTAAGCTTGTCTATGCCCATTTTCTCGTGCCCCATGAGCCATATATTTTTCACCCCAGTGGCAGGTACGAATGGCATGACGGTTTTGAAGAATATCATCTCGGGTATGCCAATAATGCTGAATTCATCGACTCTCAATTGCCCGCTTTGTTAGAAAAAATTATTGATCGATCTGAAATCCCACCGATCATTATTGTACAAGGGGATCATGGACCTAACGGCAGTGGACCTAAAGAATTATTGCCAATATTGAATTTATATTATCTTCCAAACGGTGGAGATGCTGTGTTGTATCCCACGATTTCCCCCGTAAATACCTTTAGAGTGATCTTCAATCATTATTTCAATTCAGATTTTGAATTATTGGAAGATATAAGCTATTATGGGAAATCTGATGAATTAAAAGAATTCAATGCTTATCAAAACTTCTGCCTGCAAACCGATCAATAATAAAATACGAGCATAGGTAAATCAAAAATTCCTAATTTTCAATTAATCTACTGGTGTGCCATGAAAGGTCCTTGTAACCATGCAACCTTCGGGTTCGCTTGTGATGATACCTTCAAGATAATCATAGGGTTGACCATCAATCAGATGAAGGAAAATAATATTGTAGTCGATAATCTGTCCTTCTATTTCTACGGAAGCAAAAAATTCAGCACCCCCGACCCCAATATCAACCATATCCAAATTCAATTGGTCTAGCATACCAGAGCCAGAAACTGTAACCTGATATTTGGGAGAAATCCCGATAAAGACTGTCTCAGGATTTCCGCCAGGAATCGTAAAACTTACAGAATCTGGACAAACTGTTTGACCAGGATCGTAAATAATATTCCATTCACCAGATTCGGGGACTAAATCATTATCCTCGGAAGGTATCACTTCATCTTCCAAAATGATCGTATTGGTTTTTTCTTGCGCATCTCCTCCCTCATTTTCTGAAAAATCATAACCATTTTCTGCGTTTTGGTTCACTTCATTCTCGCTGAATTCATAGCCGGGTTCTGTATTTATTGCCGAATTTGAGGGTGAAGCACAAGCTGAAAGTAGTATAAATAATGAAAGGATTAGATAGGGATGATGTAGATTTTTCATTTGGTTTTGCCTTCAAATGTTAGTGGTGATTAAAAGCAGCAAGAAATTTACTGACAAATTTTATCATAAATAGCAAATATCAACGCCCCTCAAGCGAATTTTTTCATCCCCACATATATGAGCAATTATGTAATAAAAAAAACACCCTGATTTCTCAGAGTGTTTTCGTTTTGGCTCCTCGGGGGGGACGCGAACCTCCAATCCATCAGATTAAGGTTCAAGTCATTGGGATAAAAGGTTTATACTTAATAACAAAGTCACATTATTTATTCCAATTATTATTGCCAATCCAAACTGCCCTATACACAATAGGTAGTTCGTTTTCAATGAAGCGATATTCCGGTATAGGTTCATTCCAATTTCCATACCTTTCTGACAGCCACTCTTGAGGATTTTCAGGTACTAAAAATGGGACATTAAATATTGTCATTTTCGAGAGTTTATGTTTCTCAATTTCACTCATTGCTTCAAAAACTGATGTTTGAAACTTTCCCTTTTTCATTTTCGAATACCCGAAATATCTAAACTTATCTTCAAATTCAAACATCAGAAAAAATTCAAATTTACAGCCATCTTTTAATAATACATATTCCGTAATCTGGCCGCTATTATTTTTCCACTTTGTGTATGGTTGAAACCCAACTGCTTTTAGCAAAGGAATAATTTCCAAAAATTGCTTTTCATCGAGACTATTAAGAGCGAAATCAATATCTCCCTCATTTCCTGGCAAAATATCTAATTCACGTACCCACCCTAACAACACCCCTCCAATAACCCAATATTTTTCTGAAAATTGTGTATTTGATAAAATCTTTTGTAGCAGGAATAAATTTTGAATTGATTTTGTATATACAATATTTCTTAAAGGTTTGTTAACTATAGGGAGTTTCTTTAATATCCAATAAGTTTTACAAATTATCCAACTAATATTCTTATTCACTTTTTATTAAACTTTTGATTAAATGATCAGCTTTTCCGCCTTTTGAAATGAAAAACTTTATTTCTCGCAATGGAATTCTTAATACTCTCCAAATCGCTGGAAAAACAAATTTCAGGCTTGAAAATAAATTTCGGATTGCTACTAAGTACTCCTTTCGAGCAGCAAAAAACAAAGATTTTGTCAGGAGAACTTCCGACCTTCTAATATTAATTTGAGAATGATATTGAGGGTATCTTTTATGAAGAATGTTTAATGTATGGATTTGTCCATTTATTTTATCCTCCCAATTCAATGTCATGTTTTCAGAATGACGCCGATATCGAGCCAGGACCTCATCAATATAATGATATTTTCCACCACCCTTATTCATGACTTCGACAAAGTATAACCAATCCTGACCAGAATGAGAAAATTTTTCAGTTGGTATATCTTTTTTTCGAAACATGAAAGCCAACGAACATAAATTATTCCCATATTGAATAAAATTGCGAATCTCCCCATCTCCATATCCAAATCGTTCTTTCCAATAAAAATTTGTTTCTCCAGTAAAGGAATCAAACACCTCAACATTATGGTAACAAATAGCTATTTCAGGGTTTTCCTCCAACAATTTAACTTGTTTACTAATTTTTCCGGGCAGAAAAACATCATCGCCATCTAAGTAAGTAAGATATTTCCCTTTAGATAATTGGTTGCTTTTATCCCTATTATTGGCTTGCCCAAGATTTTTTTCATTGAAATGAACTTCTAATCGATCAGGAAATTTATTTAGAAGATTCAATAATGTTTTGGGGGTTTCATCTGAGGAGGCGTCATCACAAACAATAATCTGTAAGTTTTCATAATCTTGATTAATTGCAGACATGACTGTCTCCTCGACATATTCTGCCTGATTATAAGTAATTATGGGAATTGAAACTAAAGGTATATTCATATCTAAAAAGCAACTCGATTAATTCATTTCCAATCGAAATTAATTATAGCAGAACAAGAAATATCATTTAAATTTTTAAGAAAAAATAGCTTACGAAAAAAAACGATTTCTATTAAATAAAAAAGTACCCATATCGTGGGATTGGGCACTTTTTTTTATCTAAAAGGCTCCTCGGGGGGGACTCGAACCTCCAACCCATCAGTTAACAGCCGATTGCTCTGCCATTGAGCTACCGAGGAAAATAACGTTGGGGATTATAAACCCAAGCCATAAGCAAGTCAAGTAGATAACTTGAGAACAAAGGATTATTAGGGCTATCGGAATTGAAATTGAACAATAATTGACGCCATTCTTGCTTATCAAGTATAATCTTGCCATTGATAAAACTATTCTTTTTAAGCAATTGAGACATTCCCCATGGCTTTAAAAGGCAATTTAAAAGATTTTTCGATTACTCAACTTCTCAATTTAGTGAACCTGGCAAAAAAAACAGGTACGCTAATCATTAAGGGCAGCAAAAACTCTGCAAGAGTAACTTTTCGCGAGGGAAAATTGGTTTTTGCCGAACTTAGCGGACAAAGAAGTGATATCGGAACGATTCTTTACAAAAACAAAATCATCTCAACCGCCCAGTTTAATACCTTGGATAAGCGCGCCTCAAATATGAGCGACAAGGAATTAGGTCTATTATTGATCAATTCCGGTTATGTCACCCAACAAGAGATCATTTCCAGCCTTCAAACACAATTTATTGGCATCATTCAGCAACTATTCAATTGGGCTGATGGTCTTTTCCATTTTATTTCGGGTGCAGATATCCCCGACGATAAGATTCCTGTCCGTGTAAATTTGGAAAATATCATCATGGAAAGTTCCCGGAGGATTCAGGAACTTGAGAATCTCAAGGATGAATTACCCGACCTAAACCTTTCCCTAAAATTCACAGATCGCCCCGGGGTCAATTTAAAAAATATCAATTTAAGTGCAGTTGAATGGCGCGTGGTTTCATTTATTAATCCAAAAAACTCGATTAAACAAATTGGAAAAGCAACAAAATTATCTGATATTGAAATTAGGCGCATTGTCTATGGCCTACTCCAAGCTGGGCTGATTGAGCTCGTTCGTCTAGAAACCAAAGAGAGAACTCTTCCAAGGTTGGATCAAGCCTTGCCCGGGAAAACAAAAGAAGAACAAAAGAATCTTGTAAATCGATTGATTACTCGAATTCGATCGATCTAATTATTAATTTCTTTTAGGAATACTTATGCAGACTGTAAAAATGGTGGTCACTGGAGCGTTCAACTCAGGGAAAACAAAATTTGTTCAAACTGTGAGTGAGATCGATGTAGTTAACACTGAAAGAAAGGTCACTAGCGTAGAGGAAAAGATCAAGGCCCAAACTACAGTAGCAATGGATTTTGGTCGCATAACTGTTGATAATGAGTTGGTTCTCTACCTTTTTGGTACTCCCGGGCAAAAACGCTTTGATTTTATGTGGGAAATTCTATCTGAAGGCATGTTGGGATTCATCATCATGGTAGACAGTACCCGTCCCGAAACTTTTCGGGAGACCCGAACGATCTTAGAAACCTTTAGAGCATATGCCCCCACTCCTTTTGTTGTAGCGGCCAATAAGCAGGACCTTGAAGATGCATGGGAAGTGGATGATATTCGAATTGCGCTTCGGCTCGACCCTAATATTAAAATTATTAGTTGTTCTTCGATAGATAAACGAGATGTAAAAGAAGTCTTATTGCAATTGCTAAACACAATTCTTATTGAACTAAGCTAAAGTTTTTATATCCTCTTAGCCAAAAATAATTTATTTCCTGAAATCCCCCTACAAAGTTTCCAATTAACCCGATTGGTTTATTAAGCTAGGGGTGTGTAATAAATGCTGGAATATTTGAAAAAATGTTAAAATGAAAGTGTTCGTTTTTGGAGGTTCATTAGATGAAGGCAAATAAAGGTATGTTCTATAGTATATTTTTCCTGATATTTCTAAGCGCGTGCAATATGCCCAAGAATAATGAAGAGGATAGCCTTAGCGCATCAGATCTGGTATTAACCTCGGCAGTTGAAACTGTCGAAGCACAATTAACGCTAAATCCAAATCCTGATGTTGAAAACGCGCCCCAACCGACCTCGAATTTTCCCACCCCACAAACAACGACTTCAAATAATGCTACTCCGACAACAAATCCCTCATCAGTCCCTGAGCTTACCCTTTGTGATGAGGCACTTTTTATCGATGACATCACAGTTTCAGACGGGGAGGATTTTAGCCCCGGGGAATTGTTCATGAAAACATGGCGTTTGCAAAATGTGGGAACATGCACTTGGACATCAGGATATGAAGTGGTTTTTAGTGATGGCGATTCAATGAGTGGCCCACCTTCTAAGCAGCTCACCACCGTATCTATCGCTCCAGGAGAAATGATCGATATCTCGGTAGAACTCACAGCCCCAGCAGAAGTAAATACCTATACCGGATATTGGAAATTGCGAAATGCAAATGGGGAGCTTTTTACGCTGACCAATGATCAGGCATTCTGGGTAGAGATTGATGTGGTTGCCCCCACACCTACCCCGGGCCCAAATATTGAAACAATAACGATAACTGTCCTTGAAGATGGTGAAGTGCAAAGTGATGGGAATGTATACTCCCCGCCCTATGTGGGGGACACTTCGGAAAACCTAGGGCTTCAAGCCTTCTTTCAATTTGATATTTCCTCCATACCCCTTTCTGCCATAATTAATGAGGTGGTGGTGAGTTTTAATAATTTTGATGAATTGGGCCTCCCTTTCACAGAACTAGGTTGTTTGCGTGGTTACCATGGGGATTATTTCCCGCTAGATGCTTCAGATTACGTTACAAGTTCTGGAGCCAGCATGAAATGGTGTAATTCTGCAGAGTTGGGGGTTGCTGTGGCAGATGAAGATGTAAAATCGGAAGTTCAAAATGCATTGGGGAACACATACATAGAATATCGCTTGCAGTTTAATGAAACTGAAACAAATAATGATAGCATTGATGACCTTGTTAGATTTGGGACAGTGGCTCTGAAAATAACTTACCAGGTGGATCCATAAGGAAAATCCCCATGAATAAAAATATCTACATCATTAGCATGATACTGATTCTGGGTTTGACTTCCTGTAATATGCCAGATGAAGCAAATAATGAATTGGCCAACAGCGAAAACAGGATTTTAACTGCAGCGGCCCAAACCGTGGAAGTGATATTGACCGAAAACCCGTTACAAGCCACAGACGAACCTGCTGTATCAACTCTGGTCATTCCAACCTTGGGAGCTACGGAGACTCCCGACCCAGCCGACGCAATTGCATTGACCGCCAACGCATCAGATTCCACACCCGAATCTGATTTGCCCTGCAATTTGGCTTCTTTTGTGAATGATGTAACCGTGGACGATGGGGATGATTTTACCCCGGGTGAAATTTTCACGAAAACTTGGCGATTGAAAAATTCTGGAAGTTGCCCCTGGACTACTGGGTATGACCTTATATTTTTCGATGGCTTTTCAATGGGGGGCCCTGCTTCCCAACAGCTTACCAATACTAATATTGATCCCAGTGATGAGATCGATATTTCCGTGGAATTGACCGCCCCCACCGCAGAAGGAACGTATAAAGGAACTTGGAAATTGCGAAGTTCTGAGGGAATTGTGTTTTCGCTTTCAAATGATAATGCTTTTTGGGTAGAGATCGATGTGGTCCCCTAACTGACCCAAATCCTTCATGAAGAATCTTACAAAGTTAGTTAGAGAAGAAGCCATCAGACAAGGATTTTCTTTGGTGGGGGTTGTTTTGCCTGATTCTCCGAAAAGTTTCCCTGTGTACAAATCCTGGGTGGATGCAAATTATCATGGAGAAATGGCCTATTTAGCTACAGAAAGGGCACTAGGAAGACGCCGCACCCCAAAACTGATCCTCCCAGATTGCCAATCGATCCTTGTTTTAGGAATACATTATTCCCCCCCAGTAAATAAAAAAGAGAGTGAGTTTGGACAAATTGCTGCCTATGCCTCCAACCTGGATTACCATGAAGTGCTCAAACCAAAATTACAAGCAATTGTTAAATTTTTAGAAAAAGAGACGGGAAAATCGCTACCCAATCGTTGGTACACAGATACGGGACCGATACTCGAGCGAGACCTAGCTCAAAGGGCTGGATTAGGCTGGATCGGTAAAAATAGCATGCTCATCCATCCAAAGGTTGGTTCTTATTTTATTCTCGCAGAAATTTTCCTTGGCATTCAACTTGAACCCATTTCCTCGGTTATCATAGATCATTGCGGAACTTGCAACCGATGTGTGCAGGCTTGCCCTACTGATTGCATCCTTCCCGACCGAACCTTGGATGCCAGCCGATGTTTATCCTATTTAACAATCGAGAAAAAAGGGGCAATTCCCCCAGACCTACGATCCTCAGTTGGCAATTGGATCTTTGGTTGTGATATTTGCCAGCAAGTTTGTCCATGGAATCGTTTTGCACCGGTTGATGTGGATCCCAGTTTCTCAAGGCCGTTTGAATCAGAACAATTTGTTTTAGAAACTGAATTCAGTTTATCTCCTCAAGAGTTCAACAAAAAATTCAAAGGCAGCCCCATAAAACGTAGCAAGCGCCGTGGATATCTGAGGAATGTAGCGGTCGCAATTGGCAATAGCAAAGAAGCAGATTCAATTCCTGCTTTAGCGAAAGTGCTTCAGGAAGAGGAAGAACCCCTCATTCGACAACACGCCACTTGGGCATTGGGGCAAATCGGAAATCAAGAAGCTCTGGATCTACTTCAGAACGCAGCTAAAAGAGAATTGAATGAAAAAGTTTTGGAAGAAATCAGGGATGTCTTAAATAATTCTTTCATCAAGTAACTATTTCGGGTTTCCTAAACTAATCTTTTTCCCTCAATGTGAAAATAGCCATCAACATCACGGCAGCGCCATATAAAAATAATCCAATCAGCATGGGCCATTCATTGTTAAGTGCATTTCCACCAATTAAGTTTTGTAATACCTCATTGGTATAAAATAAAGGTGTGAAATAGGCTAGAACCTGAACCCAATCGGGAAGTTGTTCCACAGGAAGCAAGATCCCTGAGAGGATCAAAGAAAGTAAGATAACCGGAATGAATGGAAAGACCTGGCCTTCATTTCGCACAAAATTAGACACCAAAGTACCGAGTGCCAAACTAATTACTGCCAATAACCACATCGCCAAATAGAAGGATGCTAACTGCCCAAAATCATAATTCAATTCAAACAAGAAATTTAATTCTGTAAGCACCAATAAGCTTTGGATCGAAGCTAGACCAGTGTAGGAAACCAAATATCCCCCAATGATCTCAATCGGATTATATCCGCTTACAAACATCCTCGACAATGTACCCGAGGTGCGCTCTCTGACCAATACGATTGCCGTAAGAATAAAGGTGATAAAGTGAACAATAAAGGCACCATACGGGATTACGTAGACAGTAATATCAAAAAACGGGCTTGCCAAAACATCAAAGATCACTTTGATGAAATAAATAATGATCAAAGGGAACATGATCGACAGACCAATTAAACGATGGTCTTTACCAAGTTGTTTTAAGGCTCTTTTTCCAACAGCTCCCAGTCGTTTAATCGTGCTCATTATTAAACTCCTTCTGGTCACCCACCCTTTCATTCTGATTGATCAAATCCAATACAACAGATTCCAAAGTGTCTTCAATGATCTCGATTTTCCGGAGGGTTTTGTCTAACCCATATTTTTGTAAAATACCGGGTAATTTTTCAGGGTATTGAGTAACAGAATGCTCTTCAACTTTATCTCCGATATTAATTCTTACTTTTGCTTTTTTCTCCCGAAGCAATTCCTTTGGGGTGCTATTCGCCAATAATGAACCACGATGAAGAATTCCCAGCCGGTCACAATGCATCGCTTCATCTAGCTGGTGGGTGCTAACCAAGATGGTCACTCCTTGAGCCGCTAGTTCTCGAAAATGTGCCCAAAATGTTTCTCTCAGCTTTGGATCAATACCTGAGGTGGGCTCATCCAAAAGAAGCACATCTGGTTGGTGTACTAAAGCACAGGCCAGGGATACGCGTTGTTTCATCCCGCCCGAAAAAGTATATACATCATCATTTGCTCGATCCCCCAATCCGATAAAATCGATCACTTCATCTACACGTTGATCTAATTGTTCAATTTCTTTTGCTCGACCAAAGAATCGAATATTATCAATTGGGGAAAGATCTTCATATAACGCTGGAGTTTGTGGCATATACCCAATTTTTTGCCGCATTTCCCTTTTTTGTTGAATGGGATCAAACCCCAATAAAGAGATATTTCCTTCAGTGGCCCCCGTAGCACCCGTTAACAACCTAATAAAGGTTGTTTTCCCTGCACCATTTGGCCCCAACAATCCAAATACCAATCCCTTTTTGATCTGTAAATTGATTTGATCTAAAGCTCGGACTTTCCCGAATGATTTTCCCAACTGATTTGCTGTAATTGCAATCAATCCATCCATATAGCTCTCCAGTGATAAGGATACAAATAATCTCACTAATATATTGGCATATTTATTGGCAGAATGCAACTAGAGGAAAAAGGAATGTATAATTATTTTTGCAAAAATAGTATCGAATAAGGATTTGCAATAATGACGAAGAATAATAGACCCGTTGCTACCATGATGATGCCCCTAGAAAATAGGCGGGAGGCCATTTTAGAGTTGGCTACCACTGCAGATAAAACTGGGTACAACTCGATCTATTTAACCGAATCCTGGTCTTATGATTCAACATTATTACTCACCGAAATAGCAATGCGAACCGAAAAGATCAAATTAGGGACGGCTGTGCTGAGCATTTGGGGGCGCAGTGCCGGCACTTTTTCAATGTCCGCGGCGACCCTCAATAAAATATCAGGCGGGCGTTTTACTCTTGGCTTAGGGTCTAGCACAAAACAACTCACCGAGGGATTCCATGATGTGCCCTATGGGTTGCCCTATCAAAAAATTCGCAAAATCCTACAACAAACCCGATCCTTACTTGAAGGAGGAAGGATCCCCTTAGATCCTAATAGCGACGTTAGACCCCTTAAATTGAACCTAAAAGATATCGGGAAGATTCCCATAATGTTAGCAGCCTCTTCCGACCGCTCCATTGAGCTAGCTTGGGAGTTATGTGAGGGGTGGATTCCTTTTCTTTATCCAAAAAGCAATATAAGAAAACAAGTGAACAAATTTCACTTATCAGAAGTTCTTACCGAACGTCAAAAAAACTGGCAAATTGCCCCAATTATTCCTGCCATCGCCAACAAAGATCGAGCCCTAGCGAGAAAAGGGGCTTCGTGGGTGGTTGCATTTTATATTAATAAAATGGGTCCTGTTTATAGGGACACCCTTAAAAGAATTGGCTTTGCCGATGAAATTGATTGTGTCTTAGCTGCAAGTAAGTTGGAGGGAAAACCTGTCGTGCCCCAAGATGCCGAAGCCTTGCTTTCAGAATTAGCCCTATACGGTACGCCCGATGAAATTAAAGAAAATCTTGAAGATTGGTACGAAGCCGGAGCCACAGAGCCATGTCTAATGACCAATCCAAATTTGAACATGGACGAGATTAAGTATAATGTGGAGTCTTTAGCTCCCTAATACGTTTTCTCCCTCCAAGGAATATTAGATAATTCAACTTTAATTGGGCAATGTAGCCTCAAAAACGATTGCTTGCATTTTTCCCTCAATTTCCCCGGTTCCATACTTTTTCGAAATTGCCCGTTCAACCTTATTTACCGCATCCGCCAATTCTAAACCTTCATAATCTATGATTTGCAAGGACACAGGTGATCCCTCAATAAAGGCCTTAGCCACAGTTTTAGCATCTGGCGCTTTGCTCACTCTTGGTAACACTGAAATTGTAATATCTCCGAAGCCAGCTTCATACAGAATGCGTTTGATTTCATCAATTTGATAATAGCTATAAGGCACATCGAAAAATTTAATGGGGTTATTTGGTGATAACCGCAAGACAGTCTCATGAATTGTTTCGGCCACATGATTATGCTCAAAAGAATCCCAAATATTAAATATATACTTTCCCCCAAGTTTTAAAACTCTTTTTGCCTCTATTAGGGAGGAAAGCTTATCAGGAAAAAACATCATGCTAAATTGACTAATGATTGTGTCAAAAGAATTGTCCGCAAATGACAAATTGCTTGCGTCCTCTTTTTGAAAAATCATATTTTCGTCATCTGAAAACTTAGATTTTGCTTTTTCCAACATGGATGGGTTAATATCTGTGATGACCAATTGAACATTTGGAGATAGTTTATCTCGAAGATGTTTTGTCGCTACGCCGGTTCCGGCCGCGATTTCCAACACATTTCCGCCATCTGGAATGGATACGCGGCCAGCAAGATTCTCCGCGTATTCCTCAAAAATAATCGGCACAAAATATTTATCGTAATATTCTGGAATGGTGCCAGTAAAGGCGATGCTAGATTTATCCATAAATTTACTTCCTCTGCTATTAGAATTTTCATTGTAAATAATATCCTGCGAATAATACCAGAATTATCCGATTATCATGCCGAAAGGAAAATGTGGATATAAAATATTTGCTTTACACTGAAATGTTTTTACAGACTTTTTTGCCGAACCGTTTTACCCGCCCAAATGATTAAAAATAAAAATGTGCTGACCAATACGATTGAAGCACCAGATGGAATTGCGAAATAAAAGGAGGTATATAGACCTAAAACTGCGGATACAGCGGCCAATGCAGAGGCCAAGATCATCATCGAATGCATCCGGCGAGTCACTAAATAGGCAGATGCTGCGGGGGTGACCAACATCGCCACCATTAAAGCGATCCCTACGGTTTGCAGGGACACGACAATAGTCACAGCAATCAATACCAGCAAAAGATTTTCTAATACTTTAGAAGGCACGCGCAGTGTCGCCGCGAGAACTGGATCGAAAGAAAGGACCATGAATTCTTTATAAAAGATGATTATGATAAAGGCAACCAATCCCCCCAGAATAGCGGTCAGCAATAAGTCATTTTCGCTGACCGCCAAAACATTACCAAACAAGAAATGGGTCAGATCAACCGCATAGCTGCCGATTCTTGAGATTAACGCAATCCCAAGTGCAAACATTCCGGCAAAGATAATGCCTGTCGATGTATCATCACTTAGTTTTGCGCCTTTGCTTACCGCGCCAATTCCCAGCGAAGCAAGTACCGCAGTAACCAATCCCCACCAAAATAAAGCAGTCTGTGAGCCCCCGCTTACAAGATATCCTATGGCAATGCCCGGTAAAATTGAATGCGCTAGCGCGTCTCCAAAAAATGCCATCCCTCGCAGCACCACAAAAGTGCCCACCATTGCGCACACAATACCAACCAAGATGGCTGCCGCGAGGCCCCGCTGCATGAAAGCATATTGAAGGGGGTCAAGAATAAAATTGATCATGGGCAGCAGGTGTCATCGATCACCATTGTTCCCTCTTTTGTTTCGATGAACTGTAAATGAGTGCCGTAGGCATTTTTGAGATTAACTTCTGAAAAAATTTCTTCCGGTTTTCCATATCCGAGTAAAGTATGGTTTAGCAACATTGCCTTGTCGAAACGTTCCGATGCCAATCCAAGATCATGCGTGGCCACGATCACAGAAACATTTTGTTTTTTTAATAATTCGAATATATTGAAAACTTCCTCTTGTGAGTTTATATCCAGGCCATTCAAGGGTTCATCCATCATCACAAGTTCAGCTTCCTGAGCCAGAGCACGCGCAATGAACATGCGTTGTTTTTGTCCCCCCGACAATTCTTCAATTTGTCGAAAAGCCAAATCAGTCAAATTCACCTGCTCCAAACAGGCATTTACAAAGTCCCAATCTTTATTTCGTGGCCAAGTAAATAACCCCATTTTTCCAACACGTCCCATCATCACCACATCGCGAACGGTAACCGGAAACCTCCAATTGACATCATTGCTTTGAGGTAAATAAGCGATACAAATATGTCCGGCTGGCGATTCTCCAGAGATTTTGACTTGCCCACTAGTGGGGGGCAATACACCTGAGATCACCTTGAAAAGGGTGCTTTTTCCTGCGCCATTGGGTCCAACCAAAGCAACATGTTCACCGAGGTTTAGTTCAAAGGAAATATTTGCTAAAGCCGGAATACCGTCATAGCGAACATGCAGGTCAGACACCTTTAGAAAAGGGGCATCATCATCATGAGCGGAGGGTTTGCTTAGCTTTAGCGAACGGATTTTCTCAAACATTCAAAAGGTCCTTTTTTTACTCGGTTTTTATTTTACCGCGTTCCCCTATCCTCTATTAATAAACGTATTGAATTTTTGTATATTTTTTTATTGAAAGGCTTCCAGAATAAGCAACATATTATGGCGCATCATTTCTAAATAATTTGGGGCGGGTCCATTGGCTTTGCTCAAGGATCCAGTAAATAAAGAAGCAATTTCAATTCCGGTGTCCTTTGCAATTTGTGTCGCCAAGCCTGGATTAATGCTATTGCCAATAAAAATCGTTCTTACATCGAACTGCTCGATCAGTTCCTCTAATTCCGCCAGATCTCCAGCAGAGGCTTCTGCTAATGTGCTGTAACCAGGGATGATCGTGCCGATCAGTTCAAATCCATAGGCATCTGCAAAATATCCCCAAGCATGATGATCCGCGACCATAATACGTTTTTCAGCGGGAATAGATTCGGTTTGCTCTGCGAGCCAATTATCGAGGGTCTCAAGTTCTTGTAAATAATTTGTCGTATTTTCCAGATAAACTTCCGAGTTTTTGGGATCGATTTCACTGAGTTGTTCTTGGATTATCCCTACCCAATGGCCAATATTATTAGGGTTTAACCATACATGGGGGTCAAACCCTTCATGGTCATGGTCGGCCTCATCATGCTCGTGTGTAGCCTCATCATGTTCATGGTCAGCATCACCATGGTCATGGTTGGAATCTTCATTTTTCAACAGGTTTGGAAGACCATCCGAAAGGGATACGAGGATCACTTCTCCCCCCACATTATCCAAGATCGAATCAAGAAATTCTTCCAATCCGAGGCCATTTAGGAAAACAATATCCGCATCGGATATTGTTGCAAGGTCTTGGGGAGTGGCTTGAAAACTATGCGGATCGGTTCCTGCTGGCAGTAATATTGTCAAATCAATTTGTTCTCCCCCAACTTGAAAAACAATATCCCCCACAATTGTGGTGGTGGCAACGACTTTTATCTGACCACTTTGTTCCACTGGGAGTGGGGAGCACGCTGAGAGGGCCAGAAATAAAATCAAAATTCTTAAACTTACTTTGTTCATCTTAACTCCTAATTACAATAAATTATGTAAAAATATATAGCATAGATTATAATTTTGCATTTACAAGGTTGTCCATTCTTCTTCATCCCATGCATATTCTCCGAGAAGGGGCACAAAAACTACTGGAATTTTCGCAGTTTTCTTAAATTGAGATCCATGGCGTTCATAAAGAATTATCTGCTGTTGGATTTCAGAACCCACTGGCGCTACCATTCGCCCTCCCTCTGCCAATTGATCCCATAAAGGCTCCGGAATTTCCGGAGCGGCAGCCGTGATAAGAATTGCCTGAAATGGACTTTCTTTTGGAAGACCTACCGACCCATCTCCTTGGTAGACATGAATGTTTTCATAACCCAATTCCTCCAATTTTCTTTTTGAGAGTTCTGCTAAGCTCTTATGACGTTCAATACTAAATACTTCTTTCGCTAACCCAGCAAGAATGGCGGTTTGATACCCTGAGCCAGTACCGATTTCAAGTACTTTTTCTGATCCTTTCAGGGCTAATAATTCCGTCATATAGGCCACAACAAAGGGTTGGGAAATAGTTTGCCCTTCTCCGATCCAAGTGGCTTTATTTTTATAGGCGTCCGACTGAAAATCTTTGGGCATGAATTTATGGCGCGGAATTTTTTCCATCACCTCAAGCACCCTTAGATCTTTAATTCCCGCCCCAATCAGTTGCTCTCGAACCATTTTTTTGCGTTTTTTTGCCCACCGGTTTTCTGACTGTTTCATCTTATATATTCTGTTCTGCTGAAATTTGTAAGATTATCTCAAAACTATCTTCCTTCGCTGCACCATTCCATCTTTCCGATTTACATTCCTCACATCGATGCAAAAGACGATATTTCCCTTTCTTCATTTCAACAGCGATCGGTTTCATCAATCCTCTACAATCCTCCGCTCTATCCCCCGGGTTGATATCCACATGCTGACTCCATAAGCAAACCGGGCAATGATTAGTATACCCGCTGCCCTTCACTTCATTTCCACAATTCCCACAAATAAAATCTTCAATTCTTCGCTGAAATTTAGGTTCCATTTTTTGACTCAAATACATTTAACAAAGTTTTGGATATTTCTCTATCGATTTTTCCCATCGGATAATTGGCCAGTTCAGATAATTTTACCCAATTAATCTCAGAAGCCTCCACAGCAATTGGCTCTCTGTCTATTATTTTACAATTAAAGGCATGTAAAGTAACCTTGAAATGGGTGTAGGCATGTTTAAAAACTCCAATTTCATCACCAACTCGAATATCCACATCTAATTCTTCCTTGATCTCCCGAATCAAAGATTGTTCCAAACTTTCCCCTTCTTCTTGTTTCCCTCCCGGGAATTCCCATAACCCCGCCAGCAGCCCTCCGGGAGGTCGCTGGGCAATTAGATGTTTTCCATCCCTCTGCATGACCGCCGCTGTGACCATATAGTGGGGAGATCGAGGTCTCTTTTTCTTCCGAGGAAGTTCGCCTTGCAAATTCAGACGATTGGCTTCACAAAGCTTAGCCAAGGGGCATTCAACACATCCCGGGTTTCGAGGCAAACAAATTGTGGCTCCCAGATCCATCAAGGCTTGGTTATAATCTGCCGCCCTTCCAGTTGGCAGGTTTCCCCTTGCTATTTCCCAAATAAGTTTTTCTCCGGTGGGAGTATTTACCTCTTCGGATACATTGAAAATCCTGCTTAACACCCGTTTTACATTGCCATCCACCACAGGTTCATCTTGTCCAAAAGCCATTGATGCAATCGCTCCTGCAGTATAAGGACCGATGCCAGGAAGGCTTTTCAAATTTTTTATTTCACTCGGTAGTTTAGAGTTATATTCCGAATCCACAATTTGAGCAGCTTTATGAAGGTTCCGTCCGCGGCTATAGTATCCCAAGCCTTCCCAAAGATTCAACACTTCCTGATCTGTGGCCTTCGCTAATTTTCCGATTGTAGGAAATTTTTTTATCCAACGATTAAAATAGGGAATCACAGTCTCAAGTCGCGTTTGTTGGGCCATGATCTCAGAAACCCATATCCAATATGGATTAGATTGGCCGCGCCAAGGCAAACTCCGCTTATTCGCTGAATACCAATCTAACAGTTTTTCAGAAAAGAATATTTTCATTGTTCCATTCAGGGGTTAAAAAACAAAAGCCTTGCGATGAATAAGATTTCCAAAGAGTCACACTTTGAGAATGCTTATGAGCAAGACCTTTTGGGTTATTAAATTTGCCAACGGGTCAGTGCTGGAATCACCTTATAATCAAAATTTTCAACAAAATCTTCTAGCTGAATATTTAAGCTTTCCCATTCATCAGATTCTAATACTTGGTTGGCCTTTTTAAGATTAGGGATAACCGCCTCAGCCATAAGGCGTGGTCCATCTCCATATACTTTTAACCAAGCTTCATTCAAAGCTAGATCTAACCCTTCGAGAGAAGGGATAAATTTCCGAATATGAAACTCGAAATAATCTTCTTCTCTTCCGGGCAGAATATCCCAGGTCATCAATAATTTTACATCCGACATTCAATCTCCAATAATTTAATAAATTTCAATTGCTTATTTTTGATATGCCAAAGTGACGACTTTTGTTTCATCCGGGATCCCACTTTTATTCACCTTAAACGAAGGTAAGACCTCAAGATTCTGGCTGATGCCCATTTGTTTCAAAAAGGCGTCTAAGGGATTCAGCTCCACTTTTCCGTCTGGGGTCTTGTAATGCATTGGAATAACAATGCCCGGTTCAATTAAACTGATCGCCTCAGTTGCCTTTGGAGCCGTAAGAGACTCTCCTCCGCCAACAGGAACCAACAGAATGTCAACATTTCCAAAAGCTTCCACTTGTTTACGAGTGGGAACGGTCTTAATATCCCCTAAATGAGCAACGGAAATTCCATCATAATCATAGACAAATACGATATTTCGATTGCCGTTACTAGTGCCTTTTTCCCCAGTGGGAATCGCCGTAATAAAAACGCCGCCAATTTCGTACTCACCAGGACCATCGATTTCCCACTTCGCACCCTTCACCGCTTTTACATTATTATGCCCAGAAGCGTCATGACTAATCGTCACAATGTCTGCTTTTAATTTTAATTCTTCATACCCGATCTCATTATGATCATATGGATCTGCAACCACAGATGACATATTTCGCTCAGTAATTCGAAAGCATGAATGTCCTAACCAAGTAATTTCCATGAAACCTCCTACGCACCCCTAATTATAACACTTCCAATGAAAAAGAACGTCTGTGCCATAGTTTTGAATTTTTTATTTTCACTGATTAACTTCCCCAAATCCTTCCATTTCGAGCCAAAAATTTACCTAGATTGGAGAAAGTAGAACTTATAATAAAGATATGGATATCAACCTGCAATCGAGTGAATTAAACGGAGGAATTGTCGAGCAAATTGAATTGGGGCATTGGCGTTTATCCATTCCTCAGGGTCAAGCGGGAGAATATCGCTTGGCCCAATTAGATGATTACAAGATTTTATCAAGAAAAGAATTTCCCTGGCAAAAACCCACAAAGACTAGTTTTAAAATGAGAGCTTCCGGGGATGATTTGCCGGGCACCTGGGGAGTCGGCTTTTGGAATGATCCCCTTTCCTTACCTTTAGGGCTAGGGGGTGGCTTGCGCCGCTTTCCCGCATTGCCCAACGCAGCTTGGTTCTTCTTTGCATCATCCCATTCCTCCCTTTCAATAAATGATGATTTACCCGCCAATGGACAAATG
>JGI26241J51128_1000727_pt1 | contig 20341 bp, 23 predicted proteins | sample SaaInlV_200m_DNA_4_FD_51128 | JGI IMG/M metagenome (IMG submission 51128) | reverse complement strand
TTCTTCTTCAGGTGCTTCTTTGCTAGATTCATCAGATTGAGCTCTAATTTCACTACCTTTTTGAAGCAAAGCAACATTTTGAGCTTGCTTACCTTTATCTGTGTCAGCAGCCTCAAAAGATACACGATCATCTTCACGTAAAAAAGTTCCTTGTTCTAAAGCGGAATGATGAATAAAGTAATCTTCTCCATCTTCACCGTTTACAAAACCGAAACCTTTTCGCACATTAAACCATTTTACTGTTCCTTCCATTATGTTCCTCCTAACAAATAATACAAAATACTAACTATCTGCACTATTTTTACTCAGCTTTTAGCAAATAATTCAATATTTAAAGGTTTTGGTGCTCAGAAATAAAGAAACTAACCATTACATTTTAACAATAGTCACAACTAATTTTTTTTACAAGCATGATAAATATTTTCAAATAACTCTTCAAGTAGGTTGTATGGTGTAGCAGAAAATGCAACTCTGAGCAATCCAGGGAATGCTATTGTACCTGTATCGTATTTGTCAAGTAAAATATTTCTAATCTTTTCAGGATCATGATTCTTCAAAACTATGCACATAAAATATCCTGAATTAAAAGGTAGCGCTTCAAACTCATCTCTATATTCAGGATGTTTTTTCAGTATTTGTTTAACTTTATTAGCCCTTTTTTTAAGAATTGCATATTTTTTGGCTTTTTGAGAGTTATATTTTGAATCTTTAAATGAACTCAATACTAAGGATTGAGATATATTTGGTGCATTAGATATATTTCCCCTAACAGCCCCTCCAGTTTTATCGGCAAGAGCAGAATAAAGCTTATCGTTTCCACTTTTTATACCATAACTAACAAATCCTACTCTTAGTCCCCATGCATAATCTTCTTTTGTTACTCCGTCGATTTTTACAGCTAAAACATTTTTATGAACTTTACAAAGTTCTGAGAATATTGATTCTTTATACACATTATTTTCATAAATCAAACCAAAATATGCATCATCTATAAGGACAACAATTTTCTTCCCATTCTGTGCAGCAGTTTTAATAGTCTTTACAATCTTAGGTATATCTTCTTCTAAGGGTGTATAACCTGTAGGATTATTAGGGAAGTTTAATAATAAAACTTTTTTTCTTCCTCTTTTATTGAGGATCTTTTTCAAACCCTCTACATTAAATCTTCCACTATCAAAGATTGGAAAGTTAACAATTTTTGAACCATAAGCATTATCAAAGATAAATCTATAATTTCCCCAGAATGGAGAAGGGATAATTACCTCATCTCCTTTATTCAAGAATAAATATCCACACATCGATAATCCATGAGTGATGGCATTAGTAACTACTGGCAAACTGATTTTTTCACCTTTCAATGAAGGGTTTTTTTTGAATATCAATTCTTGCCATTTTTTTCTTAAATTAATTTTACCATAACTAGGCACATAATTAAATACTTCATTTTTTGGAAGATTAACATTTGAGGATATACTATCTAAGCATAATATCTCTCCATTTTCTTCCAATGCTATACCTATAGTGGCATTAATTTTTTTTCCCTTTGCTTCTGCCGCCTGTGCAAGAATTCCATGGCTGGGATAAAACATCTCTCTACCCTTTTTACTTAGAATATCGTAAACAATAGAATTACTAGCTTTTATATCTCTATTAAGTTTTTTAGCTAGAGGATTCATTTTCTAACAACAGTCCCTCTAAACTCTTCACCTTTTAACATTTTACTAATCTCTTCTTTCCTACCAATATGAAGAGTTAGATTTTTCCTTAGATCATAACCAATTTTTGCAGCCTTTGGATCAAAAGGAGTATTTAGTCCCGGAATCCATTTACTTCCGACTAAGTTAGTTAAATTTTTCCAAGTCATATTTTCTAAATCTTCAGAATTCTCAAGGATATCTTTAATCTCTTTAGTTGATTTTCCAAGAAGCTCTGTAGGTTTAACATTTTTNACTATCTCGAAATCACTGATTTTAATGACTTTATTAGCTTTGAAGTTTTTTGCTAAAAGCATCATATCAGTATCGGTACTATGCCCTGGTTTCCAGCCCCCTACAAAATAAACATCATAAGAATCATCTACTTTCTCAGTAGGATCTATTAAAATTTCTGGAAATATTTTTATTTTTTTACCAAGATATTTTTTAAAGTAGTTCAAAACATAACAAGCATTAATTTTAGTAGTCGCAATACCTATTTCATCTCTAGCGGAGTTTTTCTGTTCAGATTTTGGGCCTAGTGCCTCATCTAAAAATTGTTGAACACTATCTTGCATAAATCTGCAAATTTTTCCGCCCCCAACAACAAATATAAATCTTTCATTAGATCTTTTTACTAAATCTGCAAACTCTTCAATAATACTATCATCATATTTTCCATTAGGATTAACAATAGATCCACCAAATTTAATTATATTCACTTTTTTCACCTCAGTCTCAATTTAAGCAGAATCTAGATATCTATCTAGTTCCCACTCACTAACTTGGATTTTAGATTCATCCCATTCAAGTTTTTTTGCTTCGTAATATTTTTCAAAAAAGTTTTCACCTAAAAACTCTTTCATAAATTTACTCTTTTTGAAGCTTACTAGGGCATCGCCAAGTGTCTCAGGCAATGTATCTATCTTAAGGTCCTCTAATTTTTTATCATCATAACCAAATACACTTTCTTCAATAGCATTTGGAAGTTCTTCATTATTCGCAACTCCGTCTAATCCAGTTCTTATCATGGCAGCAAATGCTAGATAAGGATTGCAACTTGGATCAGGACATCTAAGTTCCGCTCTTACTGATTTTGGAACACCTTCAAATGGTTTTGGAACTCTAATTAATGAACTCCTATTAGTACTCCCCCAACAAATATATACTGGGGCTTCATATCCTGGAACTAGTCTTTTGTAAGAATTTGTAGTAGGTGCAAACAAAATGCAACTCTCTTTAATATGATTCATCACTCCAGCCATAAAACTTTTCCCAAATCGGGATAATTTATAATGGTCATTTTCGTCATAAAACAAAGGTTTCCCTTTTTCATCCATTACACTAAAATGCATATGCATTCCACTACCATTAACTCCAAAGAAAGGTTTTGGCATAAATGTTGCATGTAATCCGTTTTTCTGTGCAGATGATCTTATTACTTGTTTTAAGGTTATGATTTTATCTGCGATATCTAAGGCCCCTCCATATTTGAATCCTATTTCATGTTGACCTATAGCGACTTCATGGTGTGCAACTTCTGCTTTCCATCCCATATCTTCCATTATCAACATTATTTTTTTACGAACCTCGCTCGCCTTATCATAAGTTGAGCTATCAAAATATCCTCCAATGTCATTTGGAACTGGGATCATTTCTCCGTTCTCATCAGATTTTAAAAGGAAGAATTCTATTTCTGGACCAAATTTGCAATCGAAACCTAACTTTTTCGCATTTTCAATCTCTTTTTTAAGAATGTGTCGAGGATCACCATCATATGGATTACCTTCGGGAGTATATATCTCGCAAATAAATCTAGCAGTCTTCAACTCTTCATTTACTGGATACAATATAGAGTATGTGCTCAAATCTGGTTTCAAATACATATCGCTCTCTGCAAGTCTTGCAAATCCTTTTATGCTCGAACCATCGAACCATTTTCCTTTATCTATTGCAGATTCTAATTCATCTACAGCAATAGTTACTGCTTTCATTGCTCCAAATATATCTGAGAATTGAAGTTCCACAAACTTGACATTATCGTCGTTTATCTTCTTCAAGATTCCATTTTTAGTTAAAGTTGCCATATCTGATTTTAGGATAAAAACTATAAAAAGTTATCTGTTTAAGAGAAATATATAATTAATTATTAAATCAAGATTAATAATTAATTTAAAATAAAAAAAATAAGGGAGATTTTACTCCCCTTTTTTTAATAAACTTTATTTTAACCTATACAATTTTCCTTTTGTGGATCCTTGCACTCCATTACATTCGGGAATAATTTCTTCTATTACTTCAACCCCTAGTCTCTCAAGCAAGGCATCTATGAAACCAAGTGAATTGTATTCATCCGCCTTGTAGTCAGTAAATCTCGTAATTATTTGATCTTTACTAAGGACTGTATCTGGATGTAATGTTTTGCTACTCTCACTAATCTGATATACTGGTTCTTCAGTAAATAATCTGCAAGTATAGCAAAAAGTACCATCGGACTGATGTCCAAAAGTAGATTCAGTAATGTATAATTCATCAACTTTCTCAGATCTCATAGCATCCATTAATTCTAGAACAAAGTCTCGCCTGAAATCAACCCTTACATGATCTCCTATATCTCCTCTTGGAAAATCAGGGTCTGCCCTTATGGTTTCTTCAAGACCCCTAATTTTTTCTTCGATTGGGACTAATCCCTGACTATACATAGGATACAACTCCCAAAGGTCTTCCCCTTCGAAACTTGGTTCGTAGGCACTTATCATTTGTTCAACTTTTCTATCTAATATATATCTCATTTTATTTTTCTCCTTTTTTAACAAGTATTCTTGTTATAACTTTATAGTGGTGTTTTAACTATATTAAACCTTTTATCAAAACTTTAGCTTTTTTACAAAAGATTTATAAATAACTAAGAATAAAGATAAATATGGTTAAAATAACCAAAACTGATGAAATCATACTTTCTATGTTAGAAGAGGACTCGAGAGTGCAAGAAAAGGAAATAGCAAAACAGTGCAAACTTTCCAAGGATTCAATTAGATATAGGATAAAAAGATTAGAAAATAAAGGAGTAATCAAAGGTTATAGTGCATTTGTAGATTATACCAAGATGAACAAACATTTAGTAAAACTATATCTTTCAATAAATTCTCCCATAGCAATAAAAGAAGATTTGATTAAATTTGCAGAAAAAAAGAAAGAAACATTCACCATCTACGAAAGTATAGGAGAGTGGGATTTGTGTGTGACTTTTTTTGTAGAAGACCTAAAACAATATTATACCATAGAGAATGAAATACTTTCAACATGGGGAAAATATATTTCACATAAAGAGTTTCTAATAATGTTAGAATCTAAAGTTTACAATCATAAAATGTTCTTAAAGGATAGAAAGAATAAAACAAAAAAGATTTTTGGACCAAAAACAGATTATAATCTAAATGAATTAGATCAACAACTTGTTTTAGAAATGATAAAAAATTCTAGACAGAGTATTATAACTCTAGCTAATAAATTCAATAAAAGTCATATAACAATAACAAATCACCTAAGGAGATTAATCGCCCAAGATATAATATATCCTCGAACATCGATAGATTATGAAAAACTAGGTTTAAAAAATTACAAATTATTTATAGAGGTATCAGAATATAATACTCAAGTAGAAAATAAGATTATGACTTTCTTAGAATTACTACCAAATACTTTCAACATAATAAGGGTAGTTGGAGATTGGAAATTAGAAGTTGAAATACTAACTAAAGAATACAAAGAAGTTGAAGAAATAACGAGAAATCTTTATGACAATTTTTCAGAAAACATAAGAAATGTCAAATTATTTGTCATAAGTAAAGAACAGTTTTATCCGGGGATAATTAATCAATAACTTTATATTAAAACAAATCTAACTAACCTCAATGAAATATTCAATCTTAACAAAAACTTATCAAGAATTAGAAGCGACTACAAAAAGATTAGAAAAAACAGAAATAATCTCAGAACTTCTTAAAAAAACTAAAGATTTAGAAAAAGTAATTTATTTATTGCAAGGAAAAGTTTTTCCAAAATGGGATGAAAGAAAAACAGGTATTTCTTCAAGATTAGTTCTAAAAGCAATTAATTCGGCAACAGGAGTCTCAACAAATAATTTAGAAAAAGAATGGGTAAAAAAAGGAGACTTAGGAATCGTAGTTGAAGAACAAATAAAAAAATCAAAACAAACCTCACTATTCAAAACAAAACTGACTATGGACAAAGTTTTTGATAATATACAAAAACTGGCAGAGTTAGAAGGAAAGGGGACAGTAACTAAAAAAATCCAGCATATAATTGAACTACTAACTTCTGCAGAACCAGAAGAAGCAAAATATATTGTAAGAACACTAATTGAAGATCTAAGAATTGGGGTAAAAGGTGGAGTAATAAAAGATTCAATTGCTAAAGCATTTTCAAAAGAATCAAAAGAAATAGAGGCGGCATACAATCTAACAAATGATTTTGCAGAAGTAGCTATAGCAGCAAAAGATAATAAATTAAAATCTTTAAAGATGAAAACTGGGAAACCCATAAATCCCATGCTTGCAATTCGAGTAGAATCAATAAAAGAGGCATTTAAGGCAGTAGGGACTCCTGCACTAGTTGATCAGAAATTAGATGGGTTCAGACTTCAGATCCATAAAAAAGGGGATGAAATAACTCTATTTACAAGAAGACTAGAGAATGTTACAAAACAATTTGAAGAAATTCTCCCAACAATTAGAGAAAATATAAAACTAACCGAATGCATATTGGATTCGGAGTTAGTAGGGTATGATCCAAAAACAAAAAAACACTTACCTTTCCAAACAATTTCTCAAAGAATAAGAAGAAAATATGATATTGAAAAATCTGCAGAAGAAACACCTGTAGAAATAAATCTGTTTGACATAATAAGTAAAGATAAGGAATCTCTATTGACTATGTCTCAGAAAGAAAGAAGAAAAGTTTTGGAAAAAGTTACAAAAGAAGAAACTAGAAAAATAGTAATCACAAAAAAATTAATAACAGATTCGGAAAAAGAAGTTGAACAATTCTACAAGAAATCTTTGAAAGATGGGCACGAAGGAGTGATGATTAAGAGTATTGAATCAGAATACGTTCCAGGAAGAAGAGTTGGAGGTTGGGTAAAATTAAAACCAACAAAAGAGAATTTAGACTTAGTAATTCTAGAAGCAGGTTGGGGAGAAGGAAAAAGATCAAATTGGTTAGCATCTTTTACTTTAGCATGCAGAGATAAGAATAATTTATTAACAATCGGAAAGGTTGGAACTGGTGTGGCAGAAAAAGAAGCAGAATTGACTTTTGAAATGTTAACAAATGAATTAAAACCTTTGATAATCGAACAAAAGGGTAAACAGGTGACATTAAAACCTAGAATAATTTTAGAGATAGGCTATGAAGAAATTCAGAGATCACCGACGTACAAAAGCGGATTTGCGCTAAGATTTCCAAAAGTTATAAGACTAAGAAAGGATTTAGGATTTGAAGATATAGATAATCTAGAAAGAGTAAAAAAACTTCATAAATCTCAAATAAAATAATCACTTAACAATAATAATCTTTATATATCACCACTTTGATATAGTACTTATCGGTTGTAATACTTATAAAAAGAGGGGTGTTACTCAGGGGTTTAAAATAAATGATAGTTAAAGAAGATTTTCTCAACAAGTTACGCCAATTTTTTGGGCTAAACTTATATGAAGTTAGAATTTGGACAGCACTTTTATCACGAGGAGTTTCAACAGCAGGAGAGTTATCCGACATCGGGGATGTACCTCGTTCAAGGACATACGACGTTCTAGAATCATTGGAGAAAAAAGGTTTTGTAATGATGAAACTTGGAAAACCTATTCAATATTTGGCAGTCGAACCTAAAGAAGTTGTTGAGCGTGTTAAAAAATCTATAAAAGATGACGCTAATAAAAATATTCAAAAATTAAAAGACCTATCAAATACTGATATACTAACGGAGTTAACAAACCTCCACACACAAGGTATAGAATTTGTTGAACCTACAGATCTTTCTGGTTCCATAAGGGGTAGACATAATATTTATACTCATCTGGAAACAATGGTTAAGAAAGCAGAAGATTCTGTAACAATTGTGACTACTGAAAAAGGTCTGCCAAGAAAAACAGAAGCACTATCTCATTTATTTGCAAAGCTAGCAAAAAAAGGAGTTTCAATAAAGATTGCGGCACCAGTGTCTGAAGAAGATATTGGAAAAATGAAAGATATAACAAAACATGCCGAAGTTAAAAATGTTGAAAATCTTGATGCAAGATTTGTTGTTGTTGATGGAAAAGAAGTTCTATTCATGGTAACAGATGATGAAGCAATACATCCTTCTTATGATGTTGGAGTATGGATAAATGCACCATTTTTTGCTGGAGCACTGGAATCACTAACTAAAACTACTGTAGACAAGTAGATTTATAAGTGAAACCAACTTTTTATTTTTATGGTTAAATGTACTGAGTGTAAGGAAACTATTGAAGAAACTTTTTTAGGAAAGATTAGTGGAACTTATATAAAAGGAAAACCTATCTGTAAAGTGTGTCAAAAAAAGAAATAAATTTAGTTCAAGTCAATAAATCTCTATGGTAAATTTTTTAAAGAAACTAATCTAATATCTAAATAATGAGAAATAAACAACAAAAGTTGGCGATAGTAATATCTAGTATTCTTGTAGCGCTTGTTGGGATTATAGTAAAACTAGTTGGAGATACATTACATCCATTTACATTCACATTTTATAGACTATTTATTGGGACAATATTCTTATTTATTGTACTGCCTCTTATAGATCAAGATTTTTATAAAGTTAGATTAAAAGATTTCAAATTATTCGCAATTTCGGGATTCTTTTTAGCTGCATCAATAAGCTCATTTGTTTATGCAGTAAATTTAATAGATGTTTCAAGTGCAGTTTTGATTACCTCAACTTATGTATTCTTTGTGGTACTTTTTGCATTTTTATTTTTAAAAGAGAAACTTAGACATAGACAAGTCATATCAATGATATTAATTTTAGCGGGTTTAATGATATTAAATCCATTAAATCTAGCAGGAAGTTTTAAGGGAGTATTAATAGCTATTCTAAATGCAATATTTCATGCAGCACTATTGGTATATATGAAATTCGCTGGCAAAAATCACAGGTCTAGCTCAATAGCATGGTCTTTATTATTTGCATCAATTTTACTTGCACCATCATTATTAATATTTGGAACTGGAGAAATTATATCAGTAATCCCTCACATGATGTTTGTAGGAGGAGTTTTGACAGCGATACCTTACACACTTTTAGCATTTGGACTAAAAGATATCAGTACAGATACAACTGCGATAATACAGCTATCTATTACTCCTGTTTCGGCAATAATCTTTGCAGCAGTTTTCCTTGGAGAGAAACTGACTGAGCAGACCATAATGGGTGGAAGTTTGATTGTTGTCGGTGGTATAACTCTTATATATTCTATATCTAAGTTCAAAAATTTTCTAAGTGCTCATTTACACGCACATCATCAATAATCAGTAAATCTTATAAACTGTTTTCAGATTATAATTTACAACATGAGGAGGTGCCGGAGTCTGGTCAAACGGGCAGGACTTAAAATCCTGTGGCTTAGTGCCTACGAGGGTTCAAATCCCTTCTTCCTCATTTTATATTTTTGCCTCGGTAGCTTAGTTGGTAGAGCACTACATTGGTAATGTAGAGGTCGTGGGTTCAACCCCCATCCGAGGCTTTTTAAAACAAAAAGATATTTATATAAGTGAAATTAATAATTACTCTATGAACAAAAGGGGACAGTTTTACATAATCACAGTTTTAGTTTTAGCTATGGCAACATATGCTATTACAATGGAATCAAACACTCTAAGAAAAAGTATACTCTTTGAGGATTTTGATGCACTCTCTCAGAATTATATAACTGAGTCTACAAAGATAATAAATTATGCAATAGAGAATGAAGATGTTGGAAATATTGAAGATCAATTAGATAATTTTACGAAGTCATTTTTAGAGTATGCAAAACAAAGAGATCCAAATGTTGAACTTGTTTATATCTTTAGCAATGGAACAAATGTAACTGTTTCTAATTATTTTGATGAGACTAATATAAATTATGGCAATTCTACAATTTTCCCAACAAGCCAAGTAGTTAACCAAACAATAACTCTAGAAGTTGGAGGAAAAGATTTCGCTCATCAGACTCCTATCTCTGTTGGAGATCTGGGAAAAACTTGGTATACTCAATCTGGAGCTACAGGGGAACAAATGAATCTATCTATTAGCGGTTTTTTACACAATTTCGATTTGAGTAGTGGGCCCGATTTTAAGGTTATAATAAGGACTTCTTCAGGAGAAGAAACAATAGATCTAGGGGCAGGCGATGAAACTTGGACACCTAGGTCAAAATTAAGAGGAGGGGAAGAAAATTTTGGAGAGAGATTTATAGGAGTGCTCCAACAGATTATCTTATCATAAAATGAAGAAAGGAATATCGCCACTAATCAGCTGGATATTATTATTTGGGTTTGCAGTATCTATGGGGACCGGAATAAGTATTTGGATAATAAATGAAATGGAGACCATAAATATAGGTGGGCCTGGCCCAGAAACTTATTGTAAAGATGTGAGACTATCTATAAATGAGGTTTGTAGGGCAGCAGATAATAAAACTATTAATTTCAATGTAACAAATACCGGAAACTTTAAAATCTGGAGATACACAGTAGGTAGGGAGACAACAACTATACCCGAACAATGGTGTTTGGACCTTTATGCAGGGCCATCAACTCAAGGTTTAGAACCTGGATTGTCAGATCAATTCAATCTAAGCATAGCTGGAGACATGAGCCCGATAATTGGAACAGATTCAATGATCTACAAAGAATGTTATGATGTCGATTTAAATATATCAAGCGATGTAGTAAATAAAGTAAATATAATATCTTGGATAAAGATAGATGATGAGGTGATGTACTGTCCTGATCAGAAATTAGAAATTACCTCTTCAAATCCTGATTTAAACACAGCATGTTAAAATGACAAATAAAAAAGCGATAAGTCCAATGATTGCAACAGTTCTAATGGTAGCCTTTGCGATAGTACTAGCAATACTTGTGTGGTTTTGGTACTCTGGAGTAATAGATGATTACACAAACAAACTCGGACTAACAGGTCAACAAAGTTGTGCACAAGAAGTAGACTTCACACTTGGAGCTGCAACCATTATAGGGACCGATATCTCTTTTGAAATAGAAAATAAAGGTTCTGTAGATATAAATAAATTCAAAGTAATAATCACTGGAGACACTATAGCGACAGAAGATACAAGTACCGGGGTTCTAAAAGCATCAACAATTCCACTGTCTATACCGTTTAATGTTACTGTAATAGGAACTCCCACAAAAATAGAAGTAATGCCAATAATAGTTATACAAGGTCAGGTAACAATCTGTGATGAAAAGATAGAAACCTCGAGCGTAATTTAATAATTCTACCAAAACCCTTAAATACATACTAAACAAATTTTAGACTAAGATCATAGTTATAAAATGATTAAAAGAGGAGGTGAAGAGAGAGTGAATAAGAAAGCGATATCCCCATTAATTGCAACAGTTCTAATCGTAGGATTTACAATATTACTTGCAGTTCTAGTTATAGGTTTCATTGAAGATATAACTAAAACAAGAATGTGTGATGAAGGTTGTAAAATCGAAGCTAATACTGGATGTATGCAACTAACTAATTTTGATGTGACTGGAGTAAATGGAACTGGTCTTGCAAACATAAGTATAACAAACAGAAATACTGCTGACACTAGTTATGCAATTGCAGTTTATGATTTAAACGGAGCATCACTAGAAGTAAAACAAGGAAATTTAACGTCTTTTAATAATACTGTTGTAGAATTTACAGGATTATCTGGAGATCCAGTTTCTGCTAAGTTTATACCGACAGTTGAAGTAGTATACTCACAAGAAGACTTAGACAAAGAATGTAATTGTGCAGTAACATGTGGTGAAGGGATAGAAATAACATTCTAATAACTTCATCAATTTTTTATTTTTTTAAAATGAAAAAGAAGAAAGGACAAATTTGGATATCTGCAGTGCTATACATGGCACTAGGAATAGTAATAATCACTCTAATTTTATCAGTAGGTATGCCAGTTATAGAGAAGATGAGAGATAGGCATACACTAATTCAAACAGAAGAACTTCTATCTAATTTAGATGGAGTAATAAGATCAGTAAACAATCAAGGCCCTGGGGCATCAGATGTAATAAGTATGGGGATTAGTGAAGGGACATTTGACATCGACACAGCTGGTGAGAAAATTAAGTGGGATATGGAAACCTCTGCACTCCTATCAGAACCAGGTATCACTATTGAGCATGGAAATTTAAGATTATTAACTCTAGAAGAAGGGAATCATTACTTAGTTAGTTTGGAGCTAGACTACTCTACCACATCTATCAATATTACTTATGGAGGGTTTCTTCCAATTTCTGGGAAACACAGAATAGCTATCCAGAATAAAGGGAACAATGAAATCCACTTGGAGGATTTATCATAATGAAGAATTTACCAAAACTAGACAAAAAAGAGGAAACTATATTCAAATTAGATCTTGTACCAAAATTACCTGTTTTCAAAGATGTTGAAAAAGAACAAATTGATATTAAATATGCACTTATTGCACCATATGCGTATGCTCATATCTATTGGGATAAAAAACAAAAAGAGGTAATCTACACAATAGAAGAACCTGAGTTAGCACCCAAAGAGAAAAAAGTTCTAAACCTAATTGAAGAAGGTGTTAGAGAATTAATTAATATAAGTTATTTAGCTGTCAAAAAAGGAGAGGCAGTGATAGAGTATTTAGAAAAAAATGTTAGAGTGCTTCTAAATGAATTACGTATAACTCTAACTAAAGAATCTTATTTGAAGATAATGTATTATATTTATAGAGATTTTGTAGGACTTGGAAGAATAGAACCTTTGATGCAAGATCAGTTAATTGAAGACATAGAATGTAATGGTGCAGAATTCCCAATTTATATAGTTCACAGAAAATTTAGAAATTTAAAGACTACTGTACAATATAATAAAATTGATGAGTTAGCATCTTTTGTTGAAAAACTGGCTCAAAAATGTGGACAGTATGTTTCATATGCTACTCCTTTGTTAGATGGTGCACTACCTGACGGAAGCAGAGTAAATGCGACTTTCACTGAAGACATAACTTCAAGAGGTCCAACTTTCACAATCAGAAAGTTCACAAAAAAACCTTGGACACCAACACAATTAATTTATTTAAGGACACTACCTCCTGAAGTACTAGCTTACCTTTGGTTAGTTATAGAGTATGAAAGAAACATAATGATTATTGGAGGAACAGCTTCCGGAAAAACAACGCTATTAAACGCACTAACTTTCTTTATCCCTCCTGCAGCTAGAGTTGTATCAATTGAAGATACAAGAGAGTTAAATCTGGAACATAGTAATTGGCTTCCATCTGTAGCTAGAGCAGGAGTAGGATTATCAAATTTGGTTGGACAAAAATATGGGGAAGTAACTCTATTCAATCTTCTTAAAGAGAGTTTCAGAATGAATCCTGATTATGTTATTATCGGGGAGATAAGGGGAGAAGAGGCATACATCTTATTCCAGGGTATGGCTTCTGGACATCCTAGTTTTGGTACAATGCACGCAAATAATGTAGATACTATGATAAAAAGGCTAGAGACACCTCCGATAAATCTATCCCCTTCTTTGGTAGAAACTATGGATACAGTAGTTGTAATGACTAGTGCAAAAATGGGTGGAAAATCAGTAAGGAGAGTAAAGGAAGTATCTGAAATTATCTCGATATCTGATTCTGGAGCAAAGATAAATAATCCTTTTGTATGGGATCCTAGGACTGATTCATTCGTGGCAAATTCAGAAAGTGTAGTATTCAAAGAAATCTCATTACAACAAGGAGTTAGAGAACAAGACTTAATAGCAGAATACAATAAGAGGTCAAGACTGTTATCAAAATTATATGAAAAAAGAGTATTCGAATTTTCAGAAGTTCAAGATATCATCAGCGAATACTATAAAAATCCGAACGCAGTTCTTCGGAGATTTGGGGTGGTCTAATTGTCTATTGAAATGTTACATCAAAATGCTGAAACTCTAGACGAAGTTATAAAAAAATATTCTGTTTTAAAACAAAAGAGGCAGATGTTATATGACGAGATTCTAAAGACAAAAAATAATAATCGCAAAAAGGAATTAAAGGAAATAAGCTCTAGTTTAGACAAATTAAAGAATTACATTTTAGCACTTTTGACAAGCATGCAAAAACAGATAGATTCAGAAACGAAAAAATAATGGAAACAGATATCAAACAGAATTCAAAAAGGATATTGGAATCTTCAAGAGAGGCACTAGATTATTCTATAAAAAGAAAGAAGGAAGTTGCATCTGGTGGAAATAAAGAAGATTTAATAGACTATGATAGGAAGATAGAGTTCCATCTATTGAAAATAAAAGACAACCTAACTGAAGTATATTCTGAGATTAAACAAACTCCAACTGTAGAAGGGGCAAAACAACTCACTAAGCAACCTGGAGTAAGTGGGCAAGCTTTCAATACAAAGCTATCATTCACATTAAGAAAATCTTTTTTAAATGATCTGAATTTAACACCCGAAGATTTGAAGAAATTTATAAAGAATCAAGAAAAATCAAAAACTCCTGAAGAAGAAAAAGGATACACTACTTACAAATCAAATGCATATGCGAAGATATCGAATGCTGTTGTTGAAAGAATAACTGCTTCTGTTATTAAATCTCATAAGGATCAGTTCAAATCACTTTTCTCTGCACTAAACTCTGCAAATATGAAGATATTTTCTAGAAGCTATATAGATATGATGGTATTTTCCGCATTTCTAGCATTTCCTGTTTTCACAGTTTTAGCATTTATAATATTAAACAAGATATTATTGTCCTTATTATTAGGGGTTCTTGCTATGCCTCTAACTTTTTTAATGATGTATGGATATCCTTTCTCTGTAGTTAACTCAAGGAAACGTCAGATAAAAAGAGAATTAGTATTTGCAATAATTCACATGTCTGCTGTAGCTGGTTCAGGGGCAGAACCTTCTAAGATCTTCAAGCTACTAATCAAATCAAAAGAATACAAAGAACTTGACACAGAGTTCAAAAGAATTATGAATTATATGAACCTTTTTGGTTATAGTCTTTCTACATCTCTAAAAGCTGTTGCAAAAACAACACCATCTCCAGAATTTGAAGAACTTTTACATGGTATTGTTTCAACAATAGAGACTGGAGGAGATATAAAGAACTATTTATCAAACAAATCTGACGAAGCATTGGTACAGTTTAGTCTAGATCAAAAGAAGTATTTGGAAGCTATTTCTGCATATTCTGATATGTATACAGGATTATTAATAGCTGCACCATTACTATTTGTTGTGACTTTGGCAATCTTGGAAAAAATCTCTCCAGATCTTGGAGGAGTTCCGATAGCAACAATATCCTCATTAGGAGTTTTTGTACTAATGCCAATTTTAAATGTTATATTCGCACTATTCTTGGAGGCAAGTGGATCAGAAATATGAGATTAAAAATTAAAGCTAAACATATAGCTCTTGGAATCTTAGGTATAGCAATCATAGTTCTAGCCTTTACGCCAATTCTTGCAGGGACGAGATGGCAAAAATCATCAATAGCAATAGGATTACTGTCAATTGCAGCACCATTCATATCAGATTTAGTTAAAGAGAATAAGAGACAACAAGAAGTAGAAGAAAAATTCTTAGAGTTTGTTAGGGCACTATCTAACTCTGTAAAGGCTGGAATACCTATTCCAAAATCAATAAAGATGGTTTCAGAGGCAGATTATGGTGCACTGACTCCTCATGTAAAAAAATTAGCTAGACAATTAGAGTGGGGACTCCCCTTAAGGGATGGATTGATGACCTTTGCAAAAGATACAAAAAATAAATTAATAAAAAAATCAATAGTTATAGTTATTGAAGCAGAAAAAAGTGGAGGAAATATACAAGATGTTCTTTCTGCTGTAACCTCTTCAGTTTTACAGATGAAGAAAATAAAAGAAGAGAGAAAATCTATGGTTTTTGCACAGATTTTGCAAGGATATATTGTTTTCTTTATATTCATTGGGATAATGATTGTTCTAATGGTTTATCTTCTACCTCAGTTAGAAGGAACTGGAGGTATGATAGTTGGTCAGACTCTAGGAGATACTGGAGGCGGAATGATGGGACTTGAAAATGATTTAACAATTGCCCCATCTCAATTAGATTATGATGTTATTTTCACAGCATTAATTTTAATTCAAGGGTTCTTCGCAGGATTGATAGTTGGGAAGTTCTCAGAAGGTGAATTCAAATACGGAATAAAACACGCACTAATCATGATTATGGGAGGGTATCTGCTCTTCGCAACAGCAACAGGATTATAAAATGAATAAAAAAGGACTATCCTATATTGATTGGGCTGTAAGCTTTGGAATTTTCATAATTTATTTATTAATAGTTTTCATACTAATAACTCCAAATCTTGCAAGAGATTATGATAATGATTTTTTAACATCAATAATAAAAGAGGGATTGGAAGAAGACACTTATTTAGAACTTTCAATATATCCTTTATTTGTTGAGCCAGCAGGACATATGGAGGATATAACTTTAGAACTCCCCAACTCATACACTTTTCTTAATAATACAAATATGATTATCTTGGATCAATCCTCAAATAAATTAGAAATGGATGTTTCAGGAAGATATCTAAGTTTTATCTATTCCTTTGAAGCATCAAATAAGTTCACAATAATCTACTCAGATGAACTAGTCTATCCTAATGCTATTTCGAGCATGAGTCCTGCTGAGGATTTCAATTACACAATTGGTGTTAAGGGATCATTAAAGGGAATATACTTTCCATTATTCAACACACTCCCTTCAAATTACAGAGATTTAAAATCTCAATGGAATTTTCCGACATCAAAAGAGTTTGCAATAGAGATTTACGAAGGGGTGAATCTATCTAACCAGATACTAAATTACACAAAAATAGAACCTAACCTAGACTCAACTGTAAGGGTACTTAAATGGAGCGAGTGGCAAATACATAACGATTCAAAAAGAGAGCTAGTAACAATTTTGGTGAAAACATGGTAAATAAAAAAGCATACATGAAAACTCTGGAAGCTGTAATAGCGCTAGTAATATTTCTTATGGCCATAACCTTCACAATAACAGTACATGAATCTGATCAACCTGCAGTGCCTCAAGACATAGAACTCTTACAGGATACAATATTGAATAAAATAGAGTACAATGAAACTCTAAGGGCACAAGCATTCGCAGAGGACACTGTTCAAATGGATTTTTTCATAAACAATACTGTACAAACAAATATAGCATATAATTTTACACTATGTACTGACACAGCAGTATGTACAATCCCTACATCAACTTCAGAGATAGTATATTCGGACAGTTTAATAATGGTAAATAATAATTCAGATGTAGTGTTAGTAAGACTAATTCTTTGGAAAAAATAAGTTTTTGTCGAAAGGTTTAAAAGTATAAACTAATTACTTCATTCATACAATTAAAGAGGGGTGCTTAATAATTAAAAAATTCAAAACATTTTTTTTAAAATACTTTTTCAATGTATTTGCAAAAAGGAAGGAAATGAGTCTAGGATTCTATGGTCCTCCTAATGCAGGAAAAACTACTCTAGCTAATAAGATCTGTATGGATTGGCTTGGAGAAGAGATTGGAGTAGCATCACACTTGCCGCACGAAACAAGAGAAGTGCAGATGAAAGAGGGTGTCGAGATAGAATCTGATGGTAAGAAACTAAATTTTAATATAGTTGACACACCAGGAATTGCAACAAAGATAGACTATGAAGATTTTCTAAAATTCAAATTATCAAAAAAGAAAGCTAAATCTAGAGCAAAAGAAGCAACAAAAGGAGTTATAGATTCAATAAAATGGTTAGATAACGTTGATGCAGTTATTGTTGTTTTAGATTCAACACAAAATCCTTATTCACAAGTTAATATTACTATAATCGGAAACCTTGCAGCCAGAAATATACCTGTATTAATAGTTGCAAATAAAGTAGATCTTAAAAAATCAAAGATAAAAAAAATAGAGAACGCATTCCCTCAATACCCAATAATTGGGATTTCTGCAAAGAAAGGGAAGGGAATCGATGAGTTTTATAAGGAGTTGTTTAAACTAGTAAAATGATAACTTTCCAATATATCCCATACAGAGAGCATTCTGGATTAGAAACAGAAGCGAAGCTAAATAGGATAATAGATGTAGTTATGGATGAAAGAATTGTTTTGTTAGAAGGAAGGCTTAGGCCTGATGAGGAAGCACAGCTAATCGAGAAGACAATGGAAGTAATCACAAAGAAATTCAAAGGAATCTCTTTCTGTACAATTAATCCTAATCAAACACAAAGAAAAAATGGTAAGAAAAAAGAAGACCCATTTTCAACAAAATTAAAAGATGGATTCTATAAAATTCTAATGGGTAGAAGGGAAGGACTAACTATCATAGGTCCCGCAACTATAATAAAAGAGATAAGAAAAGACCCATCTAAGATAGAGTTACTAACTAAGGCACCTCGAAGAAGGAGAAAGAAATAATGCCTCATCAGTGTGTAAGATGTGGTTCAATGCTTGATGACGGTGCAAAAGAATTATTATCTGGATGTTCTTGTGGCGGAAGGTTCTTTTTCTTTATGAAAAAGGAGAAGATTAAAGAGGCACAAGAGATGTCTACAACCTTAACAAAAGAAGATAGGGTACAGATAGAGAAGGATGTTGCAGAAATTGTAGGTGATCATGATCCTGATCAACCAGTATTTTTAGATATTGAGTCAGTTAGAGTTCTAAAACCTGGCAAATATGAGATTGACCTTGTTGAATTATTTAAGGGAAAACCTGTAGTTTACAAGGTAGAAGATGGGAAATACTTGATAGATTTGGACGCCACACTTAATTCTAAAAAAGAAAGAAAGAAATACTAAAAATCATCCTAAAAATTACATCATATTTTAGAGGATTTGTTGTCACCACAAGGTTTATATACCCTTCCCTACTAATTGAGTACAACAACCTTGACTAAGGAGGGGTTAATAAATGAAAGGATATAAAATAATGACTGCAATGTTACTAGTATTAGTTATTTTACTAGGATTTGCGGGAACCACAATTGCGAATAGCGTAGAGAACACTGATAAATCAGCAAACTATTCTATAGAAGAAGTATCTATCAATGGATTTGATTTCGATGAAGAGGACTTTGTATTCACTCTGGAAAGAGGAGATACATTAGAACTTGAAGTTTTATTGAAAGCAGATGGAGCGGTAGAGGATGTTAGAATTGAAGCTACTTTAGAAGACAGTGAATACGATCTAGAATCTAAAACATCAAAATTCGATGTTGTAGAAAACGGATACTACGTAAAGACTTTAACAATTGAACTACCTGAAGATTTGGAAGTAGGTAATCATAGTTTAGATATCGAAGCTTACAATTACGATAGTAATAATAAGCGTGAGTACACTTTATTCAGAGCAACAATAAATGTTGAATTAAGTAATACTTTAGAGATCTATGATCTTGTTTTCACACCAAGAGATCTTAACGTTGAAGCTGGCGAAATTATGTTTGCTAGTGTAGGTGTAAGAAATCTAGGAGATTTACAAGATGATGTGAGAGTTTACATGAGTATTCCAGAGTTAAATTTGGAAGACTACACAACTCTATTTGATCTATATTCAGAAGAAGATTATAACAATGATTCTGATGATGACTACAAAGTTCATAAAGATTTAGCAATGTTAATACCTTCTGGCACACAAGCTGGTGAGTATGATGTTGTAATCGAAGTTGTTTACGATGACGGAGATGAAGTAGTTACAGAAACTGAAACTATTGTGATTGGTGGTGCGGCAGCTACAACTGATGATGCTATTGTAAGCATTGATGTTGAATCCCAGAACATAGTACGGGGTAGCGGTGCAGTTTACAGATTACTTTTTGCCAACCTTGATTCAGGTGCAATAACTTACACTGTAGAAGTGGAAGATATTAGTGCTTGGGGAACAGCAAGAGCCGATCCTTTAACTTTGACTGTAAGTTCAGACGACAGTGGAGAAATGTTCATATATGTTTATGCAAACGAAGATGCAAGTTATGAATCAAATGAATTCACTGTTAAAGTATTGTCTGGCAGTTCTGTAGTCAAAGAATTCAGCCTAACAGCTAACGTAATTGAATCAGTAAACACTTCTGGTTTGGATGATGTTAGAGTTGGTCTTGAGATCGGATTCGCTGTTTTGTTAGTCATTCTAGTAATTCTAGGAATAGTTCTAATGGCTAAAAAATTAGGCAAAGGTAATGATGGTGAAGAACCATTAATCGAAGAAGGACAAAGTTATTACTAGTTCTTCTTTCTTTTTCTTTTTTTTTATTTTTTTTATTTTTTGTTCATTTCTTTTAAAAACAGTTTATAAATATTT
>JGI26241J51128_1000676_pt1 | contig 21588 bp, 25 predicted proteins | sample SaaInlV_200m_DNA_4_FD_51128 | JGI IMG/M metagenome (IMG submission 51128) | reverse complement strand
GTGTATTATTACCGTAACGGTTACGAATATTTCAGCCTAAAAACAGCAGTAAAATCCAGAGCGGAAATCATCCGCAAAAAACTGGACGAAGAAAGAGAATTGTCCCGCTTCGGCATATTCACCCCCTCCGATATTTCCGTCAAGACCTTGAAAAATGAATGGCTTCAATTCATAAAACACGAGAAAACAGACTCGTGGTGGAAATCGAACCTACATAAAATAGATTTATTCATCAAAATTTACGGCGAAAGACCGGCGGCTTCCATCCAGGCCAGAGATATTAATNTATGGATTTCAACACTTAAAAAAGACCATGCGCCGAATACGGTGCTAAACTACGCAAAGCCTATCCGCCAGATGCTTAAATTTGCCGTTTCTAATGGGTATATTGACCGTAATCCTGTGGAGTCGGCACAACTACCGATAGCGAAGGAAAAACGCCGTTTTAGGGCGATTCCAAAAGACATATTATTTAAGATATTTTCCAATGAAAAAATAGAATTAAAGCACCGCCAATTTTGGATGCTATGTTATTACACCGGATTAGACTCTGGCGATGCGGGAACGCTTTCAAAAAACGATGTAAAAAATGGCGTAATTCAATTAGAAAGAGATAAATCGGATGTCCCGGTTCAGATCCCGCTGCATTCCAAACTTGACTTCAATATAATTAATTTCATGAATAACAAAAACAGCAGAAGTTGGTCATCTAAACTGCTAAAAAGAGAATTAAAAAGATATGATATTCATGGATCAATAAAGAATTTGCGGGCTTCATTCATCTCACATCTTCATGATAATGGTCTGGGAACTCAAGATATTAAGGTTGCTGTAGGCCATACATCGGAGAAAATGACGGCTCATTATACAACCAAACAACTGGAAATGGTCAAAAATAACATCGAAAAACTATGACAAATTTCGTACATAATTTTATAAACGCTGATATTACGCAATATATTCGGCCTGTCAAGCCGGAGGTCGAGGGTTCGAGTCCCTTCGGTCCCGCTCCTCAATAAAGCCCGTTTATCGTCAGTAAAATGACCTTGACGGGCTTTCTATTTATCGAACAATATTAACCAATATTATATATTATTTACATTATTATATTACAAATATCGTACAAAATTCGTACAAAAGGTCGGTGGTCTATTCCGCGAAGGTCATGTCAACGCTGTTTAATCCATTAGCCACTTCATTGATTTGCATATCTTTTAGATTGACAAAATAATAATCATCATCATAATACACGAATTTTTTGTGATGTGATTTATCTCGCAACCGTTCAAAAGCTGTTTTGTCTGCGGCTCCGACTGCATCCCAATTAAATTTGCGGGTAATTGCAGAATCACCAGATTTAAACATAAACTCTGTTCCGTCGTATGATTCTTTCAAATGTACATTATCTTCTTTGCCATATTCTCGTCCCATTGCCGGATTGAAGGATGGNTCAGTCTTTTGCCCCAATAAGATTTCACCAAGTCCTATTGTGAAACTGCCAGAGAATTGCACTAAATAGTGTTTATAAGATACGCCGCTTGTGAACCCGCCAACCCCCAGAACAATCATCCTGGATGCGCCAGAAGGGATAAATTGCTTACTTGCAGAGGTGTATAAAGTTTCACTCCCATAATCCAAGACACTCCATCCCGCCGCTGATATTTGAAAAGATGAAATTTCTGAAAAGAAAGCATCGGGGTCGTCCCCTGTTAGGAATAAATTCCCACCGGAAGTATAGAAAAACTTTGAATCAGAATCTTTTAAAATGAAATTCGAGTTTGCACCATATAACGTAACATCTGCCGTGCCTGTGATTGAATTAATATATAGCGCAATAAAATCGGTGGTTTTTTCTTCGTCTAAATTAAACATAAAGCCAACATCGCTTGTATCGGCAGTTCTGAAAATTTCAGCAGAAGACGTATAAAACAACTCGCTCCCGGATGTATACAATGCTTTCCCATTGACAAGTTCGGTGTCGCTTCCAATTTGACCATCAACAATCCTTGCGGGATGTTCTGAAGCAAAGCCATCTGTGAGTGTTGTGTCATACATTCCAGAGAATTTTCGAGATTCTAAAGAAAAAATATCTGACGCTTCATCAAATTCAATTTCAAGCGATGCTGAAATGACCCCCTGATCTGGGGTAGTTAAGGCAATAGTATCAGGGTAAAATATCATACTTGGCGAATGACATAGGTTCCCGACGAACCGTTACTTCCGGGGCTACCACCAGAGGATGTCCCCCCTGATCCATTAGACACATCTACATAAGAACTTGCAATGCTTGATGTGGATAATAGAACAACAGCCCCACCATTACCACCTGCACCACCNCCACCATCGCCATCTATTGAATCAAATCCATTCCCGCCATCACCCCCTGTGGATTGGAATTTNCAGCCAGAACCAAGTGTAACAGTCTTGGCACATACCATTGTAATTCCACCGCCACCACCTGCACCACCACCACCACCGGGGTATCCGCCCCCTTTAGTTCCACCACCGCCACCACCACCGCCACCTGCGGTAGGTCTAATTGTTTTAGGCTGATCTGCCAATCCGTAAATATCTCTCATAGTAATCAATACAGTCGGATCAACATGAGTAAAATTTGTTGCCTTAACTGAAGCTGATCCCGCTGAACCACCACTCCCGCCGGCTGCAAGCCCATATTCTCCTGCACCACCCGCTGCACCATTGTTAGAATTAATACAAGGGTCGGCACTTAGCCCCGGATCACCTGCTGTTTCGGGATCGCCACCATCTCCCCCTGCTCCCCCACCTCTGAGTGTCCCTTCTCCACCACCTGCTCCACCGCTGCCCCCTGCTTCGCTATTCCCATTATTCCCATCACTTCCATCATTACTAATCTTTGATGAAGTCCCCATCGTTAATGTCCCTTTGACAAAGACTCGGTATCCATTAGAATCAAGTGTAATAGAACTGGCAATGGTAAGGTCGGAATAATAAGCATCAGAAGACAAGGATGTGTTTGATGATATTGTCGCACTCCCATCAGAACCATCCCCAAAGAATCCCGTAAACAACATATCTTCTAAGTCATCACCGCCAAGCGTTATATGGCTTGCACTCAAGGTGCTTGTATCAATTTGTGATGCAGTTATTGTACTTGCTGCAATTTCAGAAGCCGTTATCGTTCCGGCTGCTATCTCAGATGCCGTTATTGTTCCTGTCGCTATCTCAGCTGCCGTTATCGTTTCAGCCGCTACTACTGCCGCTGTGATTGAGTTCAAAGCAATCTTATCCGCACCATCTATAGTGTTGGTGGCAATCTTATCATTATTGATTGTTAGATTGTCTATGTTAGCTGAAGTAATCGTTAAATTAGCGATTTTCCCCGCAGTAATCTCAAGATCCCCAATTTTCCCGGCTGTGACTGCACCATCCTCTATTTTACCGGCAGTTATGGCGGCATCCCCTATTTTACCCGTTGTAATTGCACCAGAACTAATCTTCCCGGCCGTGATGGCCGCATCCGCAATATTCCCTGCGACGATTGTACCCGATGCTATCTGTGTTGCAGTAATAGTTGCAGCAGCAATATTTACAGCAGCTATTGTAGCTGAAGCAATCTTTGCCCCAGTAATCGTTGCATCTGTAATATTCCCCGCGACGATTGTCCCAGACGCAATATCTGTCCCCGTTATAGTGGCATCTGTAATATTTGTAGATGTAATCGTTGCAGATGCGATATTGCCACCGGCAATAGTTGCAGAAGCAATATCTGTTCCAGTAATAGTAGCATCTGTTATGTTTGTGGATGTAATAGTAGCTGAAGCGATGTTTGAACCCGCAATCGTTGCCGCAGCAATGTCTGTCCCTGTTATTGTTGCATCAACTATATTATCTGAAGTTATGGTGGCAGAACTTATATTAGAACCCGCTATAGTGGCAGATGCTATCTTCGAGCCGGTAATTGTAGCGTCTGTAATATTCGTAGCTGTAATTGTAGCAGATGCAATGTCTGCTCCTGCTATAGTAGCATCTGTTATATGCGTAGATGTTATAGTGGCAGATGCAATTTTTGACCCGGTGATTGTAGCGTCTGTTATGTTTGAAGCGGCAATGGTTGCAGCGGCTATATTTGAACCGGCGATAGTCGCAGCAGCGATATTTGACCCCGCAATGGTTGCAGCGGCAATCTTTGCCCCTGTTATAGTTGCGTCTGTTATGTTTGTAGATGTAATTGTTGCATCTGCAATGTCGGAACCGGTNATTGATACATTCGTCAGCTGACCATAATCAATCGTCTTATTCGTTAAAGTGTCGGTTGTATCCCTGCCAATTAATGTATCCGTTGCGTTGGGAAGTGTTAATATACGATCTGTCGTTGGATCAACTACGATTAGCGTGGTTTCATAATCATCCGCAGTCGCCCCCTCAAAAATAATAGATGAATCAGATAATGTAATTCCGGAAACCGTCGGACTTGTTAATGTTTTATTNGTTANNGTTTGTGTATCCGAAGTCCCCACAACAGATCCTGTCACACCATGAACTCCCGATGTAGGATTATTAACTTCAGAGCCGTGATCTAAGTTTGAAATTGTATTACTATCACCATCAATCGTTTTATTGGTTAGAGTTTGTGTATCCGAAGTCCCCACAACAGATCCTTGAGCAAGATTCGAGATTGTATTCAAATCACCATCAATCGTTTTGTTGGTTAGGGATTGGCTCCCGCTTGTGCTAACAACTGTTATGCCAGAAACTTGGTTAAGATCAGAAGCAGATGAAGTTATTTCTACTCCGCCCTGGAGTAATGTTTTCCCAGATGCAGCACCTACATTAGCGGTTGATATTGATAACGCAGTCGCAGTCCCATCACCATCGTAAACTGTTCGATTGGTTGTGGCGTGTATCCCACTATCATCCCCAACGTGCAATAACTGAACATATCCGGTGGAAATAGCTGTATTGGTGATTGATGTATTAGATGCCATCAGCTTGTTGTTGCCTGTCGAATTTGCATGGATGTTGAATAAACACTTGGGGCCACTTCTGTAAATTGCAATGAATCAGCACTCATTCNTACATTAGAATAGGATGTAGATCCATCATTGTAAGTAAATTTTCTATATGGACCACCAACGGTGTTTCTGAAATTCTCAAGTTTCGTTTTAAAAGCAGAACTAACAAAGCTGAAACTGAGTCGCCAAGTCCGTTTTCCTGTGTGTCTTTGAACTGTAAATTCATCCCCGCCAAACGATTCAGACTGAATAATTGAGAAATCTTTTCCTGTCGCTACACCTAAATCTGGCGAAACATCAAACACCATATATGTTCCCGAACTTGTCCCATCGACTAATGTGCCAGAATAAGCCGATCCACCGTCTGCGGTATCTCTTTCAAAATATGCCATTTAACACTCCCGACATTTAATTTTCACTTGAACTCCGACTTTGCGGGTTACAGAGGTTATTATAAAATCTTTACTTGTCCACGCATCGCCAAAAGGCTTTGTGTCCATACTACCATTGGTGAACTGAACAAAATCACCCACTTCAATCAATCCGCCGATTGTCGGATCAACTACGTCACAACTCACGATTGTTTTTAAGTTCCCCGTTATTGAATCATAATACTTTTCAAAGGAATCGTTGCGATTAGAACCCCCAGAAACCGCACCAACCAACGCATCCAAATCGATTTGAGCCACATTCTCGTTTGCCGCAAAATCATAGTCTGACCTCTCTCCCGAAGTGTAAGTATATGAGGATTCATATTTATCTTCTGCCGGATGCCTATCGTATCCGATCTCCATTTTNGTCACCAAGTCACCCACCCCTGTGTGTCCTATCTTTAAATTAGTAATATCGCTTTTGGTTAAAGTATGGTCTGCCGATATAGAGTCAGGGATGAATACATATTTTGGAGTCTCCTGGCTAAATAAGAAGATAAATCCGCCCTCATATTGTAACTGTTCTAAAATCTTTTTTGCTGCTGTCGGTTCCGTTTCCCAATAACGCCCTGTCCAACTTGACTTCGCTGTATCTAATGCTGACCAATTAGTTGGGGTATCCGTTATCCCTAAATAACGATGTAAACAATCCCGGTGGAACTCGTGTACTTTTGTTAGCGCATTTGAATCGCCACTCCACGAACTGTTTGATGGAAGCCCATCATTCCCAGAATAAACAAACTTAACATCTGACTCTGCTTTTGCAGCTGCTTCCGGCTCATTTGTAGAATCTATTGATGTGGTTATAACAAGGAAAGCGTCATATATCTTGCAATCAGAATTAACCGCATTTAAAGTTGCACTTGTAAATTTAAGGATTAAACTGTCTGGGAGTTGATTGCCATTGCTTTGAATTGCAGATAGAATATTTGTTGAAGTCCCGGTTGTTAAACTTGTTGTTCCTGTGTCATCAACATTGCTTCTTGATATCAATGTGGTATCAGAACCGAAAGAACTTTCAGTAAGTTTAATCTCGGTTGTATCTGTGAATGAATTTAAAATTATATCTGCTTTAATATATAAGTATGCGGACACAAGTTTGCCAGATATACTTGGCAGTTCTAAACTTAATGATGTATTTGTAGAGGACGTATGGTTTTGGTTGGCATAGTCAGCATCACTTGTGTTAATGGCATTCCCCGGATTTGTAAATCCAGTTCCAGATGCAGTTGCTAATGGTCTGAATTTATAAGTACGATTGAATATGTTTTTAACCACGAAAGCATCTTTGCTATCTCGTGTTGCCGTTGCGGTTTGATCTTTTTCCAGATAGACAAACATATCTGCTCTGTTGTCATAAAAATTTACAACGCCTGTAGTTTCGCTTTTCCCGGCAAGATAATATACATTGCCATTGGAAGAACTTGTTTTTGGCGCAGGATATAAGGATTTGCCGGTCATAAAATCAGTTTGACCGTGACCAGTATAATCACCATAAACAATAGGGGCATATATATTTGTGTCGGATTTAGTGTTTGGGAGTTCAACCATATCCCAGGGGAGTCGTGCAACTATATTTAATTTAACTCTGGCATCGTCCATTGTGACAGATTGCAGTCTTCCGGTGTATATCTTAACAGCATCAGCAATATTACTTGAGTCATTTAGTATAGAATAGATTTCAACCTTACGTGTAAGGTATGTATTCGAACCGTTAATTAATAACGCGGAAAGTTTGTCTGATCCAAAAGTTGCATCAGCACAGTCTAGAGATATATTGGAACTTGATGCCGTCCCTTTTTCTAATTTAATATTCTCCCGGAATGATGGATTATTTAGAATGCACCCGGTATGAGCAACCGAGGAAACGGTGTGATCGTATAATGCGATTGCTGTGTAATTGGAATCATCGTAATATAAACGGACGAGCAAGTTTTCACGGAATTGGTTTGCCAACGCATTAGAATAATTAGTCGGTAGTGTTAGGCTCATGCAAGATTCAGCCTTGTCGCTTTTGTTATTTCTGGAATAATAAAATCCCTCACATAATCATCGTTTGTAATCGGTCCGCTAAAATTGATATTGATTCCGCCCTGTGGCCCGTTCACGTTAGGAGATCCAAGAGGAGTGACTTGTACGTGTTCTTTTCCGCCGGGGTTATCACCGACCATCAATAATTGTGGCCCATTCGTCATAAAATCAGCCCCGGTGGCTGCTTTCTCGATGGATGCTACATTGGCGAGTCCAGAAGTTATTGCGGCGGCAGCGGCGGCAATCCCAAGACCGGGGCCAACTACCGGGATGCCGGCCATCGCTTTGTAAGCGGCATTTGCGGCGGCATAGGTATCTACGATTGCCTGAAGCTGTGCGGCTCTTTTTGTTGCTTTCCCTGTCTCTATTCCCGCCTGTTCTAAATCGTAAAAGGACTTAGACAATAATCCAACGGCTTTCCTTCCCTGTTCAAAAGCCCTCGCACTTCTCTCAGTTTGGCTTTCAACCAATCCCAATCCCTCGGCAAGTTCTGGATACCTTTCAATCAACATTTCGTTGTAAAATTTTTGTTGCTCTTGCGCAGCAAGTTGTTCTCTTTGTGTCTCAACATATTCAGAAAGACTTGGGACAGTTTCCCTAACTGCGCTTGAATATTCGTGTTCACGAAACGCTAAATTAGAAGTTGATTCACCAATTTCATCTAACAATCTTTTCCTTTCTTCAAGTTCTGACGTTATCAAAAGCCCCTTCTGATAAGATGTTTCCATTTCATCATTCCACATCCGAAGGCTCGATGTGTTAGAAATTAATGAGCCGGCAAGTTCAACAAGACTTTCTTTTGTAAGCCCGTCCATTGATTTCTTAAATTCTTCAACCGCTACTTTATCATCTTTGAATTGCTTTATAAGAACAGCTTTCTTTGCTGCCTGTTCCGCTTCATCGAAAAAGCCGGTCAAACTACCAATCAAGCCCCCAATCCCTTCTGCCAAGAATTTAATTGTTTTTGAGACACCTATAACAACTGGGGCTAATACATCTCCAAACGCTTCAGCAGCATCACCGATGGCGTTCTTCATTTGTTCGATAGAACCGGTCATTGTTTTAGCTTGTGCGGATGCTTGACCACCAAATAGATTCGCTATATTCCCTGTTAATGATTCAAGTCTTTCAGTTGAACCAACGGCTCCATTCACTTCAATACCATATCTACTCAAAGCATTTGTTGATGATCCGATTGTTTTGGCAAGTAAGTCACCGGCACTTTTTAAGTCAATCCCCATACCAGAAGCAAGATCGAGTGTGGCAACAGTCAGCTTTTCAATCTCTCCTTCGTTGTTGGTGAAAGCAGCTAACATAGATTGCATCATTATAATATCTTCGTCACCAAACATAGTGACTTGCTGCAATGCTTTAGCCTGATTTAATAAAGCATCAGAAGTTTTACCTAACGCGGTTGCGAGTTTCTTTTCAGCGAGTTCTTGTTTTCCGGCTGCATCTATTGCGGATTTAAACCCTTGAATTAATTTCCCCACTCCAAAAAAAGCAACGGCAGCAACGCCGGCAGCCTTACCCATAGACACAAGGCTTTTATCAACTTTTTTTAATCCTCTGGATGTTTTGGCTGCACCCTTTTCGGAGATTCTAATTTTTACGTCTTTAGTTGCCATTCTTTACTTTCATACAGTTGTTTATTTCTGATTCAATGATTTCAAACGCTTCCAATATTCTTGTTGGCGTTTCATCTAAAGTGGATGCCGGAGGTGTATTGAATGTCTTACAGTAATTGTACTCTCGAATCATATTCTGGCTTTCCGAGTCCAGGAATAAGCGTTGGTCACAAAATAAGGGAGTAAGAAAATATAGGTTCTGGCCATCGCTTACCTTTGATCCTTCAATGAGAATTTCTTCAATAACACCTTCCACATCTTTTCTTCCATCGAATTTCTGACGTTTACCAGATACCGGGTTGTCAGCTTCGTATGGAAATTCAAACGGACTTTCCTTTAGACCGTTGTAACTGATCCAGACATTTAGACCGAGTTTCCATTTTTTTTTACAGGATTGAGATATTGAGTCATCACAGCTTGTCCGACCTCATCAATCTCTGCATGATTCTTGCCTTCCAATTCATTTTCTGGATTATCAAAGGCAACTTCTAATGCAAACTCCATCGCTTCATAGAACTTGTCGAAGTCAATAGAAACCTCGTCAATCGTTCCACCACTAATCATCGAACCTAAATAGGCTTGCGTATGTAAATGGTGCAACCGCCGGGACTGTTTCCAAGTAATATCCCGGCAATCGTATTCAGCATCTTTGGTTTTTATTACCAACTTCTATCCGTTGTATTTTCAATCGTTACTTCAATCGCTTCGTTTGAGCCATCATCTACACCTTCAAACGGTAGGGATACAAAAACACCGGCTTCGTTTCCGAAGTCTAAAGCGTTCCCTGTATAGATTGCATTGCAATCAAATTTCAAGTATCCATCGCTTGTTGCAGTTCCCCAGGCTAATACGACATTATGTTCCGCAGAACCGGCAGTTGGGTTCGTTAGCCAGACATCAACTAAATCCTTTGTGTAGGCATCGTATTTAGCTGAAATCTCACCGGTGAAAGCATATCCGTCACCTAATCCCATTGCGTATGTTTCTGGATTACCACTTGAGTCGTATCCAACTCTTGCCACACCGTTTTCCCAGTTTAATGAAAAACTACCCACAACTACATCTTGACTGTTTACAGTCTTTGACGTTGCATTCTGGAAAACATAATAATCTGTTCCAGAAGAAACCCATGATGAAGTGGTTGCAGTTGAATTGTAGGTTGGAGCGTATCCCGAATAGAACGTAGCTGAAAAGCCAAGCCGTCCGCCGTTTGCGCTCGGATCACCATTAATTGAGAGACTTTGAATCACGCAACTGGTTAATGCAATGCTCTCACCAGTTGCCGGACTTGCCAACAATAATGTGAAATATTTACCTGCATCACCACCGAAATCTGGTTGCGTTGTATCTCCGTCCCATTCAAATACCTTTGCATAAGTTCCACTCGCGCCTTCACTTACGAGGTCTTGCATTACGCCATACGCTAATAGATCCACCGTTATATCTGTTAATACCCCGGTCACGGTAACTGTATAGCTACCCCCGGCAGTCGCAACATACACATCACGATAGTCCTTAACTCTTTTACTGTTGGAACGCTTTACGCTTTCCCTTATTACGCCGCCCCAATCAAGCTGCGGTGCTTCAGTTATCTGAAGTTCCTTGAAAGAACCTTGCGATGTTATCGGCGTCCCCATAGCTACTTCTTCGGCGATGGCAACCCGGTAGTCTTTCGCCGAGTATATATTTGTGCTTGCTGCCATTACTTCTTACTCCCTTTGTTTGATTTATTCTGGAATTTATCTTTTATGCTTTCGGGAACGGTTTCCAGTTTGACATCCATTCCTTCATTCAGTTGTTCAATTTGCCACCGTTTTAATCCGTGACAGTTATTTTCAAATCCTAAAAATTCGCCTTTTTTTAATTTCATGCGATCTCCGTTATAGATAGTTCGTATGTTAAATTGCCAACAAGTTCCCCATCATCGGTTTCTTCAATAGATGAGTCTGCAACTTGGCCATCGTGCCAATAGTATGTGCCGCTTACGGTACGGCTTTGTGCTTGAGTCAAAGTGTATTCTAACTTGTCCATCCGCCTTGACAATGCTTCTGTTATTTGCTCTTTCGTCCCGTTGGCTTTGAAATATTGAGTCAGCCCAAACGCATACGACCTTGTATTTGCACCAGACATAGACGAAATCAATGATGATGATTCTAATTCAACCACGATTCCTTCATTTCCTGTAAAATCGTCTTGTGACATGAATACGCCACCAGGNAGGTCTGTAAGGACACTTTTTATCTGGTCGAAGGTGTTCTTGATTTTCGTAGAATAAGCCATTTATCGTACCAATTTGGACGTTTTAATAACGGCATTCTCTGCTGCCATGCCATTTACCTCAATTTCCCACTCATCTGAAGCCGTCAGCACTCCGGCGGACCATCTCACGTAACACCCGTGTCCAATATAATTCCATCCGCCTGTGACCGTGTCTGCGTTAGCTATCTGTGCTATTTTAATTCCTGTATCGTTTTTTCCCCACGTTGAAAAAGTAACAGATGAAGCCGAACCGCTTGAAAGTGTCCCGCCTGTTTGTATCTGGACTTTAAGTATATCCCATTCAACCGTTGGGCTTCCCTTTACATCCACTATTGCCGAGGTTGTTGAACCATTCAAAGAAACATCCCGCACTTGTATCCTTTGAAATTCTGACTCATTCCATAGGTGATATTGACCGGCTTTCAATAGGTCAAGAGTTCCCAATCCTGTTTCTGGATCTATAATTCTTTTCTCAAGTTCTGCTCCGAACTCTGCATCCTTAACCTTAACCAATGCCGCACAAGTCAGCGTGGCGTTAGCATTTATAATTAACCAATCCCAGTTTCTTGAAGATGCGGAGTCAGTCCCCACGCCTTTACGTGGTAGAATCGGCCTTCCAACGTAACTTCTAATTCGTTCAGCCTGTTCCTGGGCGACTCTTGTTTTTAGATCCACAAAATCTTCACCCGCTTCCATCATCATATCGTTAGGTGAAGTGGTATCATTGTAATAGTAAACTAAATTATCTGCCGACACAAATGTCCATTCATCATTGACATTTAAGTCTCCCGTCCCAGATTGAGCCGCACCCAGTTCTTTGCCTTCTTTAAAAAGCATTGAGACATAGCCGCTTTCGGCTCGATATAGATTGGACGAATGCGTTTGCCAGTTAGTAATAAGTTTCTTGCTGTCGTATCCTTGCAGATCAACAATGTTATCCAAATCGGTTGTTAAATTGTTATAATAGGTGTCGTAGCTACTCATGCTTGATGTGCCTTATTTTTTAAATCTTGAAAATTAATTCGTGTTGGTTCATCCATGTTCTTGATGATGTGGATGATTTCAACAATCTCATTATAATAGGTTTCGGGATTCTCGTACAAAACCACGAGATCAATATATTCAGCCTTGTCTTTAATCTTTTGTATTGATTCACCGAGATTCATTTATCATATACCTCAAAATGGACGTAATCATTAAATTTATTATCCGAGGTTCGATCATCCCGATCCCAATCACCACCCCATCGTATCGGCACACCCAACCGGTCAGCTTCCTGACAAATTCGCCCTGCCATAAAGATAAATTCATTCACATCTTCCCAATTTGGTAGTGGATAGGGGGCGCAATCAACTGCCTTGCCCTCTATATGCTTCGACTTCATGGTTTTGGATGCTCCTTTGGCCATGAGTTCCTTCTGGCGGTCTTTGGTCCGCATCCCCTCTAAAATGGTTATATCGTAATCCTTCACCACTCCCTTGAGAACCGAGACTAACCTTGCATCCACGCCCTTTAACCGACGCATTGATCTTTGTCCGAACTTCGGCATTTATTTCCATGCAATCTTTAATAGAGCAGCGAACACATCGAGGATTTCTTTCATGATCTTCTTCTGCTCGTCTTTATCCAATTTTCCATCTTCATACGCTTCTTGAAGTACCTTGAAAACCTCTTTCATTTCATTGACTAATTTCTTGTATTTCATACCCACAAACGTCGCACCCCCGGCCAAGATTAATCCCGCCAGGTAAAAGAAATTTGTCCAGTTAAACCAATCGTTCATGTCAACCTCTCAACTTAAATAGCCATCCAATAAATCCAGAGAACACAATGGCAATCATTCCACCCACTCCCTGTATCCTTGCAATAGCTGATTCATTTACTCTAACTCGCCCATTTTGTTCTTTCACTAAATTCTTTATCTCATCAACTGAGTCTTTGATATAGTGAATATCTGAATTTTGTTTAGCATTCATAACCGTCAGTTCTTCCAATCGTGATTCCACGCCATTTCTCCAATCGTCTACTTGCGCTCTGTTCATGTCTTCCATTTCGAGTCTATTGTGCTTTTTAATTCATTCACCTTGTCTATCAATTTGACAATAATGTCATACTGAGTCTTCAGTTCTCCACTTAAATCTTTCGTGAGATATTTGAACAACATATAGAGCAGTACAAAGACTAATGCCGTTGCACTCAGTTCAGTTAGCATTTCATAATTCATTTAGTTCTCATTTGCGTAGTATGTTATTCTCCCAAGCTGACTTTTAAAGCATCAACGAATGCGCTTTTGCCAAAGTTCAACTGCTGAAGATTGAACGTACTTGTTTCAATTTTCCGGGTCAAATCACCGATATGGTTTACCATAGCAATTTGTTCTTCTGTTAAGTCTGCCACTTTATATTCTTTTTCATCAACTGTGATGACTTGTTCTTTTTCTTTTTTAGCCATTTTAACTCCTGTTGTTTACGGTTATCATAATAATTAGCGATTAATGCAATCGGCCCTATCAAAAGGCCAGTCCAAAAAAGGATGATTGCAAATTCTAACATCAATACTTATTCCCCCAAGTTTTCTTTCTATCAGATATATCTTTTCTCACAGTTCCCGTCTGGGTAGTACCACTAACCTCTTCACCGCCACCACTACCTTTAACTGGCGTATATTGACGAACTTCTAAAGGTCTGTAACCATATATCATTCTGCTATCATTTCTATATCTGTAATAGTGAGGATAATCGTACCGCACTATATACCCATCATAGATAGTTATCTTTTCTATAGGCTTTGCATCCTTCATCAATTCAGCGACTGTTAGCCCTGCGAATAGACCTATGGCGAAGTATCCTATTGCTTTTAGCATCTGCGTAGTATTTTACTCATGCGAGTAGTATTTTACTCTGTGTAGTATTGTAGGATTGTAGGTTATTCATTATGCGTTTTCTAATGCTTCCACTTTAGCGGAAAGTTCTTGGATTGCGTTATGCAGAATACCGATGTAGGTCATCGTATCAATACCAGTCGGTTCGCCATCATCGTTAATAGAAACAACTTCAGGTAGATGTTCAGCCGTCAGTTCAGCATCGGCAACTAATCCTAATCGTTTCTTCTGCCACTTGTCTTCAGGTCGCATCTCTACACGCTTGGCTTCACACCAATCATCAATCCAAGTTTTCAAATCACCATCAGGCATATTGTATAACGCCTTTTGTCTGTGGGAATTATCTTCAGGAAAAAGCTCGTCCCAGACTGAATACTGTCTTTCATAAACCGCATCTTTTGATTCAATCGCTTCAGATACCAACTGTTCTTCAGTTTCTTCTTCCTGTGCTTCTGTTTTCACATCACCAATTTCGACATCTTCAGGTAAATCATCATCTTCAGACCATAAGACTTCTTCAACAGCTTCCTGAACCACTACTGTTTCATATACAGCATCTTGAGCTTCAACCGCTTCTTCAATCAATACATCTTCGCCAAATTCTTCCAATACAGCTTCTTTGATTTCATCTGCGGAAACGAATGGTTTGCGATTCCACTTTTGAGCAGGACAGGCTAATACCTTGTCAAGATAACCAGAGGCATCTTCAATGTTTTCTTTATAGACGGCAAGTGAGTGAGTATCGTATCCGTCTGCAATCATATTACCACCACCTGAATTAACATCAAGGAGTTGACCGGGTGCCAATGTCCCAATTCCGACATTTCCTGATGAGTTGATATATAAAGAATTAGCACTTGCACCATCTTCAATGGAAAAAACTTCAGTACCACTTGGATTACCATCCCTAATTTGAAATCTGCTTACATTAGAATCGTGCATTATAGTAAATTCTGAAGATCCACCTTCCATCAACCTAACCGTTGCATCAGATGAAGTATGTCCATCAACATATAAATCTGCCTGTCCTGATGGATTTATCCATATTGTTCCAGCGACTTCCAATTTTTCTCCCGGAGCCGCAGTCCCAATGCCGACATTGCCGTCTCTTTGAAATGTGACACGCGTTACATCTGTTGAACTATATTCTGTATCAAAATGCAAAGTAGAACCAGTATCTAAACGCAAACCCCAATTATAAACCGATGAATCATGTAAATTTAAAAATGCATCTGTCTCTGCATTTGTATCCACACCAGCCTTCTGAATTTCAAATTTAGCTAAAGGAGCCGCAGTCCCAATTCCGACGTTTCCTGCTGTACTAATAAACATCGATGAAACAAGTGACGACGCACCATTTGTCCTAACGACTAAGCCATGCGAAACATCTAAGTAAGAGTTTGCACTATCGTTGATGAGATTAAAGTAACGACCACCACTTGCCGCCCCTACTTTAAGAGTACCAACGACATCCAAAGGTACTGAAGGACTCGCAGTNCCAATNCCGACTCGATTATTTGAAGCATCTATTGAAAGTGTGTTTGAATCAAAATTAAGAGCATCTACTGCTGCATTTAATGTAACATCTACTGTTTGAGTAGATAAATCTATAGTGCCACTATTAAAATCTATATTTCCACCGACTGTTAATGCCCCAGTAGCAACTGCACCAGTTGTGTCAAATGTACTGCTTCCAATGTCGATATTGCCAAATCCCGAAGTAATTGAACCTGAGTCTAATGCTCCAGTTGTAACGATATTCCCACCGCCAACATTATGGCTTGCGAAGTATGTAGACACAGTATCCACATTAGTCATTCGCATTGTACCGGCATCGTTAATTAAGATACCATCGCCAGTTGCTACGGCAGTTGTTCCTCTGGCTGTACCGCCATCAATGAGGTTAAGTTCTGCACCTGTGGAAGTAATAGCCGTGCCGTTAAAATCTATTGCATCTATATAAGCCGTTCCATCAACGTATAAATCTTTCCATTGTGCCGACGATCCGCCCAGGTCGTAAGTGTCATCGGCTGACGGCACTATGTTAGAATCAACACTTGCCGTTATTGTAACTGTATCGCCAGAAGCATCACCAATATCTATATCACCAGTTCCGACAAAATTAGCGAATGTGGCCGTGCCTGTGCCTGTTATATTTCTAAATCCCGTAACGTCTTTATTGCTGTCAACGACTACTGCCTTCGATGCCGCCACAGTTCCGGCAGTTACATCGGTGGAATTAGCCCGACCAACTGCTGAATCAATCTGCGCTCCGGTATATGAACTGTTATAATTTGCCATATTTTTCCTTTTAAGAAGTGGGAGGTGGGATCAACCACCCCCCAAATCATTATCGTTTACGGATTGTTAAAATTAACAATCTGACCAGCAGCATCAGCTGCGCCCTGCACTAAAGAAGCACCGAATAAGACATCAGCAACTACGGAAGTCGCAAGATGATCTATGTCGTATGAACTTTGTACACGAGGAGCGATCTGCATTGCGAACACAATCGAATCACGAGTGAAGATAGAAGCGGTTTCATCACCAGTTCCACCATCATCATCCCAATCAACTGAGAACTCAACCGGCATTCCATAAACAGAACCGAGTTTGCCAGATACTTGTCCAGCACTATCACCACGTTTATCGAAATGAACGAACTCACTCAAACCTAATAGTGAGTTGTATGCAGCAGGAGAACAGTATAAGAATGAATCGCCATTAGTGTAATCCACACCAGCATCCATTAATTTCTGAGTCCCTGAGCGAAGTTCAGCAGCGGTGATAGTATTATCAGTTGCAAGAGATACATCATTGGCAGTCGCGGATTGAATTATATCTACTGCGAGATAGTTTTCAACTTTCTTTGCCAAAGCATAGCCCATTGACTTTGCGTACATATTGAAAAGATCAGAGGATTCCTGGACCTTAACAATATCTTCGATGCGTTTTGCTTCGTAGAAATGTTGGTCAACAGAAAGGTCTGTTTTTCCATCTGTGTTTGCGGAGTAAGTTACTGCTGTGTCTGCTGATTTAGCAGCGGCAGATTCTTCTGTTACACGAGGTATATGAAGTTGATCTCCACCATCAGAAAGTAGTGAGGACATATCAGTAACCTTGTCTTTAATGCTAAACTTGCGTTCAGCATAATCTAAAATAGCGTCAGACCACAATTCTGGTATGAAATTTGCGGCTGCGCTTACATCTACATTAGCCATAGTTTTTAGTTCCTATATGAGTCAAGGATGGACCCCCAGCTCTTATTTCTATCCTTTGGATCAACTTCTTTAATGCCTTTAGCATCCATTTTAGCCGATCCAGGTCGAGCTGTATCCACGACCTTGACGTTTTGTTTAACAAATTTATTATGGACTGCTCTTAATTCTTTTGTGGGCAGCCCCTTAAATGTTTCCTGATCTTCTTCAGAAAATCCAGAAAGCAATTCTTCACGGAATCTTTTATCATCCGCTTCATATTTTTCAACAATAGGAGTAAGCTTTTCAATTTTCATTTTCTGTTCTTCAGCAATGACTTTCCATTGATCTTGCTCCTCTAATCGCTTTTGCCGGTCAGTTTCTATGGATTGTTCCATTCCCACAAGTTTGGCTTCTGCTTTCTGGGCCCGACTTCTATACTTTTTGCTTTCAGCTATCAATTCTCCTACGTCAGGTGTGGAGGTTGATTCTTGGTTTGTAACCACTTCTTGCTCAGTTACTTGAGTCTGTTCTTCGGACATAATCTGCCTTTCTGTTTTCTCGTTTGAGTTATCCTATCTTAATCACGGTGTCTTTTGCCGCGAATTTCTTAATCCTTGTTTCCAAGTGTTTTGAAATTTTTTCTGAAACAGATGAAAGGTTTTTCGCTCTTATGTCTGCTAAATCAGCGTTTTTATTTTTCTTCAACCCTTCTACAACTGCTCCTCTCGCAAAGTTTAATTCTGCATAATTTTTTGTGGCCTTTGTTGTTATCCTTCTTAATGTTTCGCCAGTAAGCCTTGCATTTACCTTACCAGACTTCCCCCTATCAACACTAACCCCCTTATATTTAGAAATCTTCCCATACCCGGGGATAGTCATTCCCCTCTTTTTATAGTTGATATAACTATCTATATAGACCCTTTTTGTGTTGTTCCCTGATCCGATTGTTCTCCATCCAACATTTGCTCCACTATTAGAATACGATATATTCCTTTTGTCATTTTGGAAAATACCCTTATCGGCATCTGCTATGATTCTCCCCTTTGCGAACTCGCCGATTTTCTTCCACAAACTCACATCCATTTTTGGTATTTCCGATGCTCTCATACTGGGACCCAATCGTGTCGGCAATTCCACCCACCTCTTGATGCAAAGTCAACTGGAAGCCCATCAATTTCTGAGGTTGTAAATCCCTTGCTATTTCTTGAATCACTTAAAACATCTGAACACTCAATTCTTGTTACATCGTCATTTGGTCCAATATATGCGAATTTCTGCTCTGGTGTATCTGCGAAAACCTCTTTTGTTGTAGCATTGGAGAGCCTTGAAAAAGCATCGTTCACAACAACTCTTTTTTGTGGCCCCGTTAGCATCTTTTCCGCACCAAAATCGTTTGTCAATCTGGCTGCTAACGAAGAGCCTTCTTCTCCGGTTATGATTCCCCTTATAAGTTCTCGTTTTAGATCAGAAGCGTATTGTTCATATCCTTTTAGTAAAGAATCCACCTCCAATAAACGCATTGCTTCAATAGCTTGAATATTCGTTGTTGTTATTTGTTTAACACCCAGAGTAGATGCCTTTTTCAATGTGGCAGAAACCTCTCCATTAAAACTATTATAAAGATTATCGAGAGCATCCCCCAAACCATTCTTGTTCATTTCCTGTAAGAAATCAATAGACCTTGCCACTTCAATTAACTCTGATGTGTTTAATTTTTGAAGCTTTGGGATTAATCGTTTTAAGCGTGACAATATCTCNGTTTGAACGGCTTCCACATTATCGAAATATTTATCGATATAATTAGGCATTTAGTAAATCCAAAATCGTTTTAGGTCTTTCTGGTTGTTCGTTCTTTACCTCTGGTTGTTCTTCAGCAACCTCACCTAATAATTCGTTCACTTCATCATTGGTCATGTCTGGATTCATTTCTTGAAGGACCCTGCGCTTTGTAGTTAGTCCATTTGCAAGTTCCCAATCCATCTGGTTCCGCCACTCTGCCGGATCGTGTACTGTCTCCGGTTCTGTGAAATCAACATGATAATCTTCAGATATATTTACACCGTGAGCCGCCAGTATTGTCCTGTCCAGGTTAAATCTTTTATACTCGAATGGTCGCCATATATCCTCAACCGATGCTGCTCTTGCTTCATAATTCTCTAAGTTCTCTATCTTAACTTGAACACCGGAATTGGCTTGTGAATCAGACCATCTTGCGACTAAGTGGTTATTCGTCGCAGCGTCTTGAATGATAAACTTTATGGCATTAACGATTTGTCCTAAGTCAGAACCGGGAAGTTTGGATAACGTGCTGCCTTCCGGGAGCATCATTATTTCATCTGTTCCTATCCTAATAGGTTCGTCTTGTTGAATGCCGGTTGCGTACTTCACGCCCAATGTGTCTATCCTTGCAGCAATCAGCATTTCCAGATATAACATGGCCACCGACTCCTGTGCTGATACAAGGTCTAATGCGCCACTCTGCCAATACTCATCGACCAGTTCTGCATCACGCTTGGCAAAGGTCATTGGAATGATACCAAACGGGTTCTCATCCTGATCGAAGATTCTCCCTCTCTCATCGAATCTAAAATGCTGCTCATCTGACCAATATTCGTATATCCTGCTTGTCTTATCATTTAGATTTGCAATAGGATAAAACACAGCAGATTCTTTTGTCTCGCCCTCAAGGAATAACGGATAGAAATACGGCACTAATTCATAGTTTAACCCCTCGTCTGAATAGTGACTCAACAGTCCCATATTCCCGGTAAGGAACGTCATCTTTTCCATTTGCCGCATCTTCGCATCAACATCCCTCGGTAGTTCCTCACGTACTTATCGTTGTGGCGCATAGGTTGGTCTTTATATACCAAACTTCTTGCCGATACCATACGCTTCACAAAGTTAGGCAATGCGGGCGGCAGTTTTATTCCACTCTGGAAATATGGCTCGATATATTGAGCATAATCCCCCTCGTAATAGTCTATTGACTTCATACGTCTTTTTAAATTCTTGTCGTCAGCGTGACCGATTACACTTTTAATCGACCTCATGACCGTGTCGGTAGATAAATCTTTAATTATCATGCTTGTCCCTGTTTGTACATTCTCATAGACTGGGTTGTCATCATACCATTCAATAATGTCTCGTTTAAATCGTTCATGTCATTCAGCATAGTTTGTCGCCCTTTGTTGTAATAATAAAACAGAATGAGACATATCACATTGAGCGATAATGATACCCCCAGTAAGAAATAAATCACGCCATCCATCCTTGATATGTTACCTTGCGTTCTCTCAACGGCATTAGATACGAAACGGCATAACCCAGAGCATCCCCACTATGCGTTTGAACAGGATCACGTTTGTCAATGTCTCCATTGCGCCATACGTTTTGTTCCATATCCATAAGTAAAGTCGGACAATTCTCCATCGTCAGTCTGCCTTCTCTTAATAGTTTATTGACCGCATTCACTCGGTCTTTTACTCGTGGATTGACTCTTGGCGCTAATACTTTAAAGCCTGCGGTTCTTAAAATATCGTGATCTGTTTGAACCGATGAAGTTTTCCTCGCTGATCCTGTGCTATCTGGAAAGGTCTTAATACCGGGATATTGTTCTTTTAGTCTTTCAGCTAAATCCCACGTGCCGGCATTCTTTAGTCTTATTTCAGACTCAACGTGTATTTCATTCTTATTATATCTGAATATGATTCCACTTAACGCATCCACATTGAAATCAATTCCGCATCCGACTTCCCATCCATCTAAGTCATTACGACTAATTAAGTGACGNTCACGGTTAAACTCGTTATATACCCGCCCTTGAGTTAGGTTAACAAACTTACCATGCACATACGCATCNATCTGTTCTTCTGAATAAGCCTGTAATAGACTCTGTTTATAATCATCGGGAAGATATGGATTGTCTAACGTGGAAGCCTGGACGACACCTATATCCATATCGGGATCATTAGCAATAACCCATCCCCAATTTAGGCTCTCTGGAGTCCCGGTAAGAAATATCTGCGACTTCTTGGCTTCTGGATGGCGTACACGGGCGATCATCTGTTCAAACACCTCACGCTTTTGTATAAATGGTTCATCTATAACCGCCCATCCAATATTCGGACCACGTAAGGAATCCGGCTTATCTCCAGATCCAAG
>JGI26241J51128_1000619_pt1 | contig 22951 bp, 26 predicted proteins | sample SaaInlV_200m_DNA_4_FD_51128 | JGI IMG/M metagenome (IMG submission 51128) | reverse complement strand
GAAGGTTTGACACACGAAAACAGACTGCTAACTCCACAAATTAAAGTTGAAGGTCAGTGGAAAGAGGTTGAGTGGAATGTAGCTCTAGATTTTGCGATTAAAGGTTTAAGTAACACAGTATTAAACAACCGCAAAGCGCACAAACTGGGTGGTTTGGCGTCAAGTACAGCCACCACTGAAGAGTTGTATTTAATGCAAAAACTGCTTCGAGAAATTGGGTGTGAAAATCTAGACCACCGTCTGAATGTTAATAATTTAGACGAGGCGATTCATCTAGAATCTAACCTTAAATTACAAGCACTTGAGCAAGTTGACCATGCACTCATTATTGGCGCAAATTTACGTCTAGAGCAGCCGATGATCAACCATAGGCTGCGTAAAGCGCAGTTTCAGGTGCAAATATTACAGCGTTGAATGTTAAAGAGTTTGACTATAACTATGCACTAAATCATGTAAGCGTTGCACCGAATGAAATTGCGACAATATTGGCAGGTGTCTTAAAGATTGTCTTAGAGAAAAAATCCATTGAACTTCCGGAATACTTATCTGCAATTAGCCCAAGTAGCTCATCTGTCGAATTGGCAAAAGATTTACTTAACGCTGAACGCCCAGTGATCCTACTGGGTGAGCATATTATTAACAACAAGCAAGCTGCTAGCATTGCTCAGTTAATTGCTGAAATTGCAAAACAAGTTGGCGCAAATACTTTAAATTTAAGCATCAGTGCAAATGCGCTAGGTGCGCAACATGTTAATTTTGTGCCAAACAGCGTAGGCATGAATGTTAACGAGATGTTTAAAGCCGAAATGCGCGCCTTTTTACTTTTGGATGTTTATCCTGAATATGATTTTCATCATGCCAACTCTGCCATTGAGGCGTTGTCAAAAGAAGATGTCTTTGTTGTGTCATTAAATAGCTTTAATAACGATTTAGTCGCCCAGTATTCTGATGTTTTATTACCAATGGCAGCGATGTATGAGACCTCAGGGTCGCAGATTAATATTAATCATGATATACAGTCATTTACAGCGATGGTTAAAGCGCCAGATGAGGCCAAACCAGCCTGGAAAGTTTTAAAGGTATTGGCTGATTTATTAGAATTACCAGGTTTTCATTATGAAAACTCCACTCAGATATTGGAAGAATTTGAGCACCAACCCGCACATGAGTATAGTCAGGAAACAGCAATAGATCTTAGTCAACAGTCAACAGCTATTGAAACTGTTTGGATGCACAATTGCTATCATTCAGATGCGTTGTTAAGACATGCTAAATCATTAAGCATGAGTACACTTGGGCAAGTGAATAGTGCCTCGATGAACGCTAATACTGCTAAAGAGTTAGCTTTAAGTGATGGAGATGAGTATCTAGGTGTTCCGGTTGACATCACTGAAACTGTTGCTGACTTGTGTGTCTTTGTTAATAGCAATCAAGCGACCAATATAAGGAGTATGTCATGATGGAACTTTGGCAATCTTTTGTTATTTTGGTGCATGAATTGTTACCTTGGTTTGATGGCAATATCGCCACCATTGTTATTATTTTAATTAAGGCAATGGCTTTAATTATGCCATTGCTATTAACGGTAGCTTACTTCACTTATGCCGAGCGCAAAGTGATTGGCTACATGCAGCTGAGAATTGGTCCAAACCGTGTTGGCCCTAAGGGTTGGTTGCAGCCGATTGCTGATGCATTAAAGCTGATGACCAAGGAGATTATTTTCCCAAGTAAGGCAAATATTTACCTTTTCTTGCTTGCACCTATTTTAGCGATTGCGCCAGCGATTGCAGTGTGGGCAGTTATTCCTTTTGATGAAGGTATTCATGTCGCCAATCTAGATGTGAGTTTGCTATATGTATTGGCCATTGGTTCGATTGGTGTATACGGCATTATCTTAGCCGGCTGGGCATCAAACTCAAAATACCCGCTGCTAGGCGCACTTCGAAGTGCCTCATTACTGGTTTCTTACGAAATTGTGATTGGCTTTGCCTTGGTGACGGTGGTAATGATTGCAGGCAGTGTAAATCTTAATGCCATTGTGGCAGACCAGCAAGGTGGCATGGTCAATTGGTACTTTATTCCCTTATTTCCAATGATGATTATCTTTTTCATTTCAGCCTTGGTGGAGACGAACCGTGCACCATTTGACGTAGTAGAAGGAGAATCAGAGATTGTAGGTGGTACTCATGTTGAATATTCAGGCATGACTTTTGCTGTGTTCTTTTTAGCAGAATATGCCAATATGATTCTTATGGCGGTTTTAGCGGTTGTGATGTTTTTTGGTGGCTGGCATTCTCCTTTCGAAGGGCTTGGTGTTTTAGAGTCAGCATTTGCTTGGGTACCTGGCATTATTTGGCTTTTGGCAAAAACCAGTTTTTTCATGTTTTTGTATTTGTGGGTTAGGGCAACTTTTCCGCGCTTTAGATATGACCAAATTATGCGTCTGAGCTGGAAGGTGTTTTTACCAATCACCATTGTTTGGATTTTTGTGGTTGCGCTCATGACGCAGCTACAAATAGGACCATGGTTTTCGTAAAAGGTTGATAAGATGATTAATAAATTAAAAAAATTAGCAAAAAGCCTAAGTTTAAGCGAACTACGCTCGGGTATGAAAATTACCGCCAAAGAGTTTGTAAACACCAAAATAACCGTACAATATCCTGAAGAAAAAACTCCGATTTCACCAAGATTTAGAGGCTTGCACGCACTGCGTCGCTACCCAAATGGTGAGGAGCGCTGCATTGCTTGTAAGCTTTGTGAAGCGGTATGTCCGGCCAATGCAATTACCATTGAATCCGAGATGCGTGATGATGGTAGTAGACGCACAACCCAATATGACATTGATTTATTTAAATGTATTTTTTGTGGATTTTGTGAAGAGGCGTGTCCGGTAGATGCAATTGTTGAGACGCAAATTTTTGACTATACATTTGAGTCAAGAGACGGCAGTATTATGACTAAAGACCGGTTGTTAAAGGTGGGTGATGACAATGAAAAGTCTATCAGTAAAGCAAAATCTGAAGATTCTAAGTATCGATAAGGGTAGGATAAATGAGTTCTGAACAAATAATTTTTTATTTTTTATCATTTTGGTTTGTAGCGTCATCGCTGGCCATGATCTTCGCACGTAATGCTGCAAAAGCCGCCTTGTTTTTGGTGTTAGGATTTTTCTCAGCAGCCAGTATTTGGATTTTGCTAGAGGCTGAATTTTTAGCCATCACTCTAATTCTGGTTTATGTGGGTGCAGTGATGGTACTGTTCTTATTTGTGATTAAGATGCTTAATATTGACAAGTCAACGCTGCGTGCTAAATTTGCCGGCTATTTGCCACTTGGACTGATTGTAGCATTGATTATTATTGCTGAAATGACATTAGTGTTGGGCAACGCCCAGTTTGGCTTGGAGGTTATGCCTTCGCCGATTAGACATGCAGCAGACTATAGTAATATCACCGAACTGGCCCTACAACTTTATACGACATACGTATACCCATTTGAATTAGCCGCGGTTCTATTGCTTATTGCGATTATTGCCGCTATTACCCTGGTACATAAAAAAGAGATTAATCGTAAGAAACAATCTATTTCTGAGCAGGTCAATGTTCAGGCAAAAGATAGAGTGCGTATTGTTTCAATTGCCTCGCCTTCTAAGGAGAATAAGTAATGATCAGTTTAAGTGATTACTTAATTTTAAGTAGTGTTATTTTTTGCATTGGCTTGGTGGGGATTTTTATTAACCGTACAAACATCATTACTTTATTGATGTGTGTGGAGCTTATTTTGGCTGCCGTTAATACTAACTTTATTGCCTTCTCTCACTTTCTGGGTAATGAAGCAGGTCAAATTTTTGTATTTTTCATCATGACCGTTGCAGCAGCAGAGGTGGCGATTGGGCTGGCTATTTTGACACTCTTATTTAGAGTACGTGGCTCTATCGATGTTGATGTTACTAATAGTTTAAAGGGGTAGTTATGGAGCAGATATATCTAATTATTGCTTTAGCGCCTTTGGTAGGTGCAATTTTTGCTGGATTTTTTGGTTCATTATTAGGCAGAATGGCCACCAATGTGGTGACTATTGCAGGTGTGCTTATTTCCACTGTTTTGTCATTGTATGTGTTTAATCACCATGTGCTAGAAGCGGGTGAGGTTTTTAATCAAAACCTTTATACCTGGATGCAAATTGGCGAGCTGAATGTCAGTGTCGGCTTTTTGATTGATAATTTAACAGCTGTTATGCTGGTCGTGGTATCGTTCGTATCGCTCATGGTGCATATTTACACTATTGGCTATATGCATGATGATGCGGGCTATACCAAGTTTTTTAGCTATATTTCACTGTTTACCTTTTCGATGTTTATGCTGGTCATGAGCAACAATTTCATGCAGCTATTTTTTGGTTGGGAGGCGGTAGGTTTGGTGTCATATTTGCTGATTGGTTTTTGGCACCATAAAGAAAGCGCAGTTGAGGCTAACCTTAAGGCTTTCTTGGTTAATCGTGTGGGTGATTTTGGTTTTCTTTTAGGCATTGCCTTGGTACTTATGTATTTCGGATCACTAGATTATGTCGAGGTGTTTGCAAGTCTAGGTAATGTTACCGGTGTCACTATGCTTGATGGCGCCTCAGTTATCACTGTTATTTGTATTTTGTTATTTATTGGCGCAATGGGTAAATCTGCCCAAGTGCCATTACACGTTTGGCTGCCAGGTTCGATGGAAGGCCCAACACCAATTTCTGCACTTATTCACGCTGCCACCATGGTAACGGCCGGTATCTTTATGGTATCACGCATGTCGCCTATGTTTGAGCTGAGTGAAACCGCATTGATGGTGGTAATGGTCGTTGGTGCAATTACCGCTCTGTTCATGGGTCTACTAGGTATTGTGCAAAACGATATTAAGAAGGTTGTGGCTTATTCAACCTTATCACAACTCGGCTATATGACAGTTGCATTAGGAGTAAGCGCTTATTCTGTGGCTATTTTCCACCTGATGACGCATGCATTCTTTAAGGCGTTGTTATTCTTGGGCGCAGGCTCGGTGATTGTAGCGCTGCATCATCAACAAGATATTCGAAAAATGGGTGGCTTGCGCAAGAAAATGCCAATCACTTATTGGACGGCTCTGATTGGTACATTAGCCCTGATTGGCTTTCCGGGTTTTGCCGGATTTTACTCAAAAGATATGATTATTGAGGCTGTACATTTCTCTCAACTGCCATTTGCTGACTGGGTTTATGTGGCAGTAGTTGCAGGTGTATTTATTACTGCCTTCTATTCATTAAGAATGTTTTTCTTGGTCTTTCACGGTGAATCAAGAATGGATGAACACACCGCTTCACATGTTAAGGAATCGCCTATTAGCATTACGTTGCCATTAGTTGCTTTAGCGATTCCATCTGCTGTTGTTGGCTATCTTACGATCGATCCAATGCTATTTAATGGCTGGCTAGATAATGCCATTACGGTCGCCTCTCAGCATACATCAATGGCTAATCTTAAGGCTGAGTTTCATGGAGCAGCTGGCATGATTCCGCACGCATTACAAACACTACCTTTCTGGATGATGGTGGGTGGTATTGTAAGCGCCTGGGTATTTACCTTGTACCGAGAGGAGTGGGCAACCAAGATTCAAAATAAGTGCCGTCGTATTAATTATGTTCTAGAATCCCTTTATGGTTTTGATCGTTTCAATGATATCGTCTTTGTGCAAGGCGTTAAAAATCTGGGTAACTTCCTGTGGAAAGTGTCAGATTCTGGCTTAATTGACAAACTAGTGGTTAATGGTAGTGCAAGATTGGTTGGCTTTATAGGCTCGGTTGTGCGCCCAATTCAAACGGGTTATGTTTATCATTACGTATTTTTCATGATTTTCAGTTTATTAATTATTTTAACTTGGGTACTGTTTGCAGGTGATCACCCACTACTTGAGCTTTAACGATGGATAATTCATTACTTAGTTTATTAATTTGGCTGCCAATTTTTGGTGGTGCCTTGGTTATTTTTCTGGGCAATCAACGTGCCAATACAGCGCGTTGGGTTTCTGTGACTATTTCAATTTTGGTGTTTATTCTATCACTGAGTTTGTACACTGAATTTGACTCCACAACTCATTTGATGCAGTTTGAGCAGAGAGCTTCTTGGATCTCTCAGTTTGATATTTACTATCATTTAGGTGTTGACGGTATTGCTATGCCACTCATTATCCTGACAACTTTCTCAACAATTTTGGTGCTTGTTGCTGGCTGGGAAGTAATCCAAACTCGCCCGGCACATTACATGGCCGCATTCTTAATGATGGAAGGCTTGATTATTGGCGTATTCTCAGCACTTGATGCGATTTTATTTTATGCATTTTGGGAGGCATCGCTAATTCCAATGCTACTCATTATTGGCGTGTGGGGTGGTGATAATCGCGTTTATGCGGCAATCAAATTTTTCTTGTATACATTTTTGGGCTCGGTATTCATGCTGGTATCACTCATCTATATGTACAACAAAGGTGGTTCATTTGCCATCTTAGATATGCATAATTTAAGCCTAACAACGACTGAGCAAGCATGGATTTTCTGGGCATTCTTTATGGCCTTTGCTGTTAAAGTGCCGATGTTTCCGGTGCACACTTGGCTACCTGATGCACATGTTCAAGCGCCAACAGGCGGTTCTGTTATTCTAGCCGCCATCATGCTTAAAATGGGTGGCTATGGTTTCTTTCGTTTTTCGCTACCAATCACACCTGACGCTTCTTTAGAATTTTCAGAAATTGTGATCATACTCCCTGATTGCTATTGTATACATTGGCTTTGTGGCTTTGGTTCAGCGAGATATGAAAAAACTTATTGCTTATTCTTCGATCTCACACATGGGCTTTGTGACACTCGGTGTGTTTGCATTATTCTTGGCCTACAAGCCAGGGGCGGCAGAAGGTGCACTCCTAGGTTTAGAAGGTGCGATGGTGCAAATGATCTCACACGGTTTTATCTCAGCAGCGATGTTCTTGGTAGTGGGTGTATTGTATGACCGTCTACATTCGAGAGAGATTTCTACCTACGGTGGNGTGATTAATTCCATGCCAAAATTCACCGGCTTTGCTGTGCTGTTTGCTATGGCCAATGCTGGCCTGCCAGGCACTTCAGGCTTTGTTGGTGAATTTATGGTGATTCTGGGTGCGGTACAAGCTAACATTTGGTACGCTGTCTTAGCGGCAAGTACACTTATTGTGGGTGCAGCCTACACCTTGTGGATGGTTAAGCGAGTATTTTGGGGTGCAATTACCAATCCAGATGTAGAAAGCCTTGCCGATGTTAATGCCAGAGAATTTGGTATTTTAGCGGTATTGGCTGTGGCTGTTATTGCCATGGGTTTATATCCTCAGCCTATTATCGAGGTTATGCATGTTTCTATTGAACATCTACTTAACCAAGCCCTAACCTCTAAACTTTAAGTATTAGCCTTATGAATAATATCAATACCTTCGATACGACGACACTATGGTCGGCAACACCTGAAATTTTTCTATTGAGTGCGATTGTGGTTGTGCTGTTATTGGATTTGTTTTTAACCAAGTCATTCAAGCAGACAACTTACTATTTGACTCAGGCTAGCTTATTCATCGCTGGTGCACTGGCTTTTAATTTAATTAATGAGCCGCAAACCATTATTTTTGGTGGCTCATTTATTTTGGACAATATGGCTTCGGTCTTTAAAGTCTTTATGGTGGGCTCAGCCATGGTAGCTATGGTGTATACGCGCCACTACCTTACTCAGCACGCACTCTTTAGGGGTGAGTACTTTATTTTGGTTATGCTGTCGGTGTTAGGCATGATGGTGATGGTATCAGGTTATAGTTTATTGACTTTATACCTCGGGTTAGAGATTTTATCTTTATCACTTTACACACTAATTGCCATCGCACGCGAGCGCGCAGGTGCGGTGGAAGCGGCGTTAAAATACTTTGTTTTAGGTGCAATAGCATCAGGCTTATTGCTTTACGGTATGAGCATGATTTACGGTATTAGTGGCAGTTTGAATATTAATGAAATTGCTAGTTTTGCATCAAGTGCCAATCTAGCATCAAGAGAAACACTAATCCTAAACTTTGGCCTTGTGTTTTTAGTCATTGGTATTGCCTTTAAGCTCGGCGCTGTGCCGTTTCACATGTGGGTACCAGACGTATACCAAGGTGCGCCAACCTCAGTGACACTGTTTTTATCCACCGTGCCAAAAATTGCAGCTGTGGCAATGTTGGTGCGTATTTTGGTAGATGGACTGGGTGCTATGCACGCGTATTGGTCAGATCTATTTATGATTTTAGCAGTGTTGTCCATTGCCCTAGGATCGGTAGTCGCGCTCATGCAAACCAACATCAAGCGTATGCTGGCCTATTCAACCATCTCTCATGTTGGTTTTATTATGCTCGGTTTTGTCACCGGTGTTGTCAGCGGATATGGCGCAGCCGTCTTTTACATATTAGTTTATATCTTGATGAGTTTAGCGGCTTTTGGCATGATTATTCTACTTAACAAAAAAGGCTTTGAAGCTGATCAAATTTCTGACTTTAGAGGATTAAGCAAGCATTCTCCATGGTTTGCATTAATGATGTTAGTGACTATGCTGTCAATGGCAGGTGTTCCGCCATTTATTGGTTTTTATTCGAAATTCTTTATCTTGCAACAAGTTATTTCAGCCGGTTTTGTTACTGTTGCTGTAGTGGCAGTGGTGTTTGCTGTGATTAGTGCTTATTATTATTTGCAAATTATCAAATCTATGTACTTCGAAGAGTCTGATCAAGAGATTAGTATTGTTGCACCAATGGATATGCAGTTAATCTTATCAATCAATGCTGTGCTTATATTAGTGGTTGGTTTATTCCCAGATTTCTGGATGAAATTATCACTTTCACTGTTCTAAAGCGTTCATTCGTAAAATTTGCCAAATTTTTATTTAGGATAATAAGTAAAGCTGGTTAGTTTGTTTTTTTATATCAAAAACCATTTAAAACTGTATTCTAGCCTTACTCTGAAGCTATAAACTGAGGTTTTTAGAGTAAAACAAGGCTTTGCTTTGTGAGTATTTGGCTGATTTTTATTATTTCCAATATTTTTAGCCCGACAGGTGGTCATTTATCAGTATTTTAAATATATGCTAAAATCTAAGTCTAATTTCAATTAAAAAAATACGACAAAAAATGAAAATATTGATCAGAAACCTACCTCGCACCTTTACAGAAAGTGGGCTTAAAGAATTATTTGAAGCTCATGGCGAAGTTCAATCTTGCACCTTGGTGCTAGACAAAAAAACGAGCGAATCTAAAGGTTTTGGATTTGTTGAAATTGCCAAAGTGGGTGATGCAAAAGTAGCCATTCAAGCGCTTAATGGCAAGCCTATTAATGGCAACAAAATTCGGGTTAAAAAAGCAGAGCCAGCAAAAAACGCTTAAAAACTCATTAACAGCCATAAAATTAGAATAGATGCATAACCAAGATCCACTCCATGGAATTACGCTCAAAACAATTGTTACTGAGCTAGTAGCACATTTTGGCTGGAAAGAGCTGGCCAAGCACATTGATATAAACTGTTTCAAGAGTGATCCCAGTATCAATTCTAGCTTAAAGTTCTTACGAAAAACCCCGTGGGCACGCCAAAAAGTCGAACGTCTTTATTTGGAGATTTTCACCTAGGCTACCCATTTTTAGCTATTATTTAGCTCAATTTTTTGAGCTTTAAAAGAGGCTTTAGGTCGAACCCAAGCATGTCCGTAAACCACTTCATAGGTTGCTGGGAGTTTGCCGTCTTGGCGGAAAGATTCGTACATCTCAACCATAAGTTTAAATTTATTTTTACCCATTAGTGACTTTGAGCGGTTGCCCACTGATTGCGCACCAATGGCTTTAAGGTCACGCAAAAGGTCGGTCACTGTTTGATAGGTTAGGGTGAGTGTTTCCATTTCCATCACTGGGGATTGAAAGCCAGCACCAAGCATTTGATCACCAATATCATGCATGTCGGTGAATGTATTAACATGCACTTCGTTATCGACCACTGACCAGCTCTTTTTCAGCTCTTTAAGGGTATCTGGACCAAAGGTGGAGAATAAGATTAATCCGTCATTTTTAAGCACTCTGTGGATCTCTGAAAATAGCTGCTTAAGATCAGGGCACCACTGCATCATTAAACTGGAAATCACGATATCAACGCTATTATCCGCTAATGGCAAATGATTAGCATTGGCGCAGATTTTATTAGCCAGTTTGTTGTTTTTTAAAGAGTTCTGGGCAAAGTCTAGTGCGATTATTTTAGAATCTGGAAAGCGTATTTCTAGCTGTTGAGAGAGTAGTCCTGTGCCCGCGCCTAAGTCTAGGATAACTGCTGAATTGCTAGAGATGATGTTAAGCTTTCGATCTAGACGAGTGGCAACTTCTTTTTGTAAAAAAGCATGATCCTCATAATCATTTGAAGCCTTATTAAAAGCCGTTCTTACTTGAGACATTGCTCGACCTTTTGAGTGATGTTTTGCATGAGCTTAAAGTAATGATCAGCACCCGGTTGAATATCAAATCCAATAATATCAATCTCTGCCGTGTTAATGACTAAGCCTTCAGTGAGTGTATTAATACGTTTTTGTGGGATTTCTGTGGTGAAAAGTAGGCAGCTAGTTTGCTGTTTTTGAATGATTTTTTTGGCTTTTAAAATTTTAAAAATACTTAAATTTTCACCATGTCGCTGGCTGACACTACCTATTTGTTTGAGCTGTTGGCTTTTTATAAAATGCTCAAAAGCATTGTTGTAAGTGATTAATGATTGGTTGGCATGATTGGATAGTTGCTGTTGTAAGCTAAGTTTAAGCGCAGTTAGCTTTTGACTAAACTTGCGCAAATTGCCTTGATAGGTCGCTTTATTTTTTGGATCAATTTGTATGAGTGTATCGCCGAGCTTTTGAGCGAATTGTTGTATGTGTTGAATGCTCAGCCAGCTATGATGATTTTTATCGTCATGTTCGTCATGTTCGTCATGTTCGTCATGTTTGCTGGTCATGCTTTGATCAACGGTGAGTATTTTTTCTGCTGGAATATTGCGAATAGATTTTGATAAGCCCTGTTCAAAATCTGGATGAACAATAATTACTAAATCCGCCTGCTCAAGGTGAGATAGTTGGGAGGGCTTAAGGTGTGCGTGGTGTGCAGATTGCTTACTGCTAAGTAATAATTTTGGCGTACTAACACCTTGGGTTAGGTTGCTAACTATTGAATGAATCGGCTTAATACTCACCACAATATTTGGATTAGCAAATGGATTGGTGGCTAATAGTAGGGTGAGGAAAAATAGGCGAAATTTCATGGAGGTGATTATACTATTTTTGGCAAATAAAGACAGCACGCTTAGGGGCAGGCAAGCCTTCGATGGTTAAATTGTCATCATTTGGATCGAGAAAATCTTTAATAGACTGGGTATTGTCCCCAATCCAATGAGTGGCTCGCTGCTCTTCTGGTGTGGTTTTAGTAACATCAATTAACTTAATATTTTTAAAGCCGGCCTGTTCTAGCCAAATGTGTAGCGTATCAGTAGAAGGCAGGCACCAGACATTGCGCATGCGTGCATAACGATCTTCTGGGGTGATTTGGTCGCCATGTTTTTGATCGATAATCAGCGTTTCTAAAATAAGTTCACCACCTTCTATCAGCACATCTTTAAGTTGTTGTAGATGAAGCATGTGATCTTTTTGGTGATACAAAACACCCATTGAAAAAACACTATCAAAAGAAGATTCTTTGGGCATTTGTTCCAGTTTCAAGGGTAATACATAAGCTTTTGGTGGTTGGCTTATTAAAGTATGAATAGCTTGAAATTGATAATTAAAAAGCAGAAAAGGCTCAATGCCAACAGCGATTTCAGCGCCTTGCATGGCCATGAGATAGGTGAAATAACCATTGCCAGAGCCAACATCTAATACCGTTTTTCCGGCTAAAGGTTGAAGGTGACCTTTAAGTCGGTCCCATTTCATATCTCCACGCCATTCACTGTCTAGCTGCAGATCTCCAATTTGATAAGGCCCCTTGCGCCATGGCATGAGTTGTTTTAAAGATAAAGTAAGGTCATCAATATTAACCTTTGTATCGATAGCAATATAAGGGTGTTCGAAGCTTAGCTTGCCTGGCTGAGTCTTTTGAATGCTGGAAATCGCCTCTTCCCATTTGGGAATATTGCCATTATTAACTGAGAATGCCTGATTTGATAACTCAACTAATTGAGAGCAAATAGTTGATAAGCGTGTCATATTACAATGTTTTTTAAAATCTTTGAGCATACAAAACCAAGGTCATATAAAATGTAGTACAGAAGAGGAATTTTAAATTATTTGGAGATTAAAGATATGATGAATAAAACATTAACTTTTGCAGCAGCGGTTACTTTAACAACTGCACTAATTGCTGGTGGCGATGACCGTGATATGGGCCCTGTTGAATCATTTGATTCAATGCAGCCTGTTGCTGAAAAAACAGTAATCACTGAGCAAGCACCAGACACAATGACTTTAAGCGACACGTCTAAAGTTATTGGTCAAACACCTTCTGGTTTTGCTGTAACTGAAGCGGCGCACCAAGCTTGCCAGGTTACACTAGGCTTGTCTGATGACAATATTTCAAGATTTGAAGATGCACTAGCTGGTGGATTTTTGTTTAATACGGGCCCAATTGATGCAATGGGCACGTTATTCTCACCTGAGCGTTGGGCAGATTACTTTGCCTGTGTAAAAGGCCAGTAAGCGTTATTCGCAAACATCAATAAAAAGGCCTGCAGTTGCAGGCCTTTTTTATAGCTAAAGAAAAGTTTAAATTTCTAAGAGTGAGTTTTCTTTCTCGGATAACTTAGCTTCCACCTCTTTAACACTAGCATCAGTAATTTTCTGCACGTTATCTTCTGCCTTTCTAGCCTCGTCTTCTGAAATTTCTTTATCTTTTAATAAATCTTTAAAGTCAGAGTTGGCATCACGACGAATATTACGAATGGCAATTTTGGCATTTTCAGCTTCATCTCTAACTACTTTTACTAATTGCTGTCTACGCTCTTCAGTAAGAGGAGGTAGAGGGATGCGGATCACTTGACCCATGGCTTGAGGGTTAAGGCCTAGATCTGAAGTCATGATGGCTTTTTCTGCCGCAGCTGCCATATCCTTTTCCCAGATAGATACCTTTAGTGTGCGCGAATCTTCAGCAACAATGTTGCCCACTTGAGATAATGGCACCATTGATCCATAGTATTCCACTTGGACCTGCTCAAGTAGAGAGGGATGTGCACGACCAGCACGAATTTTTGTGAAATTATTTTCGAGTGAGTTAACACTCTTACTCATGCGATCTTTGGCGTCTTGTTGGATTTCAGTTAACATGGTTAGTTCCTTACGATGGTTCCTAGGGCCTCACCCTTGAGAATATTAGACAATGTATTGGCATCTTCAAGCATACTAAAGACGCAGATTTCGATATTATGCTCACGACACATAGCAAAAGCTGAGGTGTCCATAATTTTTAAATTTTTGCTAATGGCTTCATCAAAACTGAGTGTATCGTAGCGTGTAGCACTTGGATCTTTCATTGGGTCAGCTGTATATACGCCATCTACTTTGGTGGCTTTAAACACAGCCTGGGCGCCAATTTCAATGGCTCTGAGTGTGGCGCCTGTGTCGGTAGTGAAACAAGGTGCGCCGGTTCCTGCTGAGAAAATCACCACTTTGCCTTCACTTAAAGCTTGTTTGGCTTTGTTGTGATCCATTGGCTCACAAACGCCACCACCAATTGGAAAGCCAGACATGACTAACACATCAACATTATTTTTTCGACAAGAGTCTGAAATAGCAAGTGCATTCATGACTGTGGCAAGCATACCCATGTGGTCGCCCGTTACTCGATTCATGCCAGCCTCTGCCAGTGCTGCACCGCGAAAGATATTGCCACCACCAACAACAATTCCTACTTCTACACCTTGATTTTGAACAGATTTAATAATGCCAACAACTTTATCAAGAGTGGCTGGATCAACGGNGTTTTCAAAGCTGGCTAGCGCTTCTCCGCTTAATTTTAATAGGATGCGTTTGTATTTACTCATACTTAGAATTTAAATATTAGTCATAGTTAGAATAGAAGTGATTTTACCTATCTTGCTCGTTATAATGAACCCTTTGTCCGACATAATTTAGGCATCTCATGGATCAGATTAGCATACGTGGCGCTCGCGTTCACAACTTAAAGAATATTGATATTAATATCCCTAGAAATAAGCTGGTGGTGATTACCGGTTTGTCAGGTTCAGGTAAGTCGTCATTAGCTTTTGATACGATTTATGCAGAAGGTCAAAGACGCTATGTTGAATCTTTGTCAGCTTATGCTAGACAGTTTTTATCACTCATGGAAAAGCCTGATGTGGATCACATCGAAGGCTTGTCTCCTGCTATCTCAATTGAGCAAAAAGCAACTTCGCACAATCCTAGATCAACCGTTGGTACGATTACCGAGATTTATGATTATTTGAGATTGTTGTTTGCTCGAGCAGGCATTCCTAAATGTCCAGAGCACGATATTGATCTTGAGTCGCAAACAATTTCCCAAATGGTTGATAGTATTATCACCCTACCGGAAAGTGAAAAAATTATGCTATTAGCACCAATTGTGCAAAATCGTAAAGGCAGCCATAAAAAACTATTAGAAGAGTTGTCACACCAGGGATTTTTGCGTGCTCGTGTTGATGGTGAAGTGATGTATATGGATGAGATGGATGAGCTTAATGGCAAAACTAATCACACCATTGAAATCGTCATTGACCGTTTAAAAGTTCGAAAGGATATTGTATCACGCTTGTCTGAATCTTTAGAAACGGCGCTTAACCTGAGCGGTGGCTTAGTTAAAGTGCTGCCAATGGATGAGGCGGCAACTTGGGATGAAATGGTATTTTCTGCTAAGTTTTCCTGTGTTAAATGTGGTTATTCATTGACAGAATTAGAGCCAAGACTTTTCTCGTTTAATAATCCAGTAGGCGCTTGTCCGACGTGTGACGGTCTAGGTGTGAAAGACATGTTTGATGCGCAAAAAGTGGTGGCTAATCCGGGTCTGAGTTTAGCGGATGGTGCGATTTATGGCTGGGGCCGATCGAATGCTTATTTTTATCAAATTTTAATGCTGGTAGGTCAGTATTATGGATTTGACATTGAAACAACTTATGAAGATCTAAGTGATGAGCACAAGAAAATTGTGTTGTACGGTAGCGGTGAAGATGAAATTGACTTCTCTAAAATTAAAGGCCGAAAAGGCTGGTCAAACAAACCTAAGCCATTTGAAGGTGTTATCCCGCGCATGATGCGCCGCTATGAAGAAAGTGAAATTCGCTCGGTTCGAGAGGAGTTGTCTCGTTATGTGGTGAGTCAAGATTGTATAGAGTGTGAAGGCGATCGACTTAATGAGTCTGCTAGAAATGTGTTTATTGGNGGGCGTAATCTATCGTACATCACCAAACTTTCAATTGCTAATATTTATGAATTTTTAAAGTCGCTTGAGCTTGAAGGCTCTAGAGCGCAAATCGCAGATAAGGTGTTAAAAGAGATCATTCAACGCCTTGAGTTTTTAATCAATGTTGGGCTAGAGTATTTGAGTCTTGATCGTAGAGCTAATTCTTTATCAGGCGGTGAGGCGCAAAGAATTCGTCTGGCTAGTCAAATTGGCGCAGGACTCATGGGTGTTTTGTACGTTTTAGATGAGCCTTCTATTGGTTTGCATCAACGAGATAATCAAAAGCTTTTAAATACACTAACATACCTGCGCGATATTGGTAATACAGTAATTGTTGTTGAGCACGATGAAGATGCAATTAAACAAGCGGATTATGTGATTGATATTGGCCCCGGTGCAGGTATGCATGGTGGTGAAATTATTGCATCGGGCACACCGGAGGAGGTGGCAAACAATCCGAAATCACTTACTGGTGATTATATTAGTGGCAGACAGAGTATTGAAGTGCCAGCCATTCGTAAAACTTCCGATCAGTGGATTGAAATTAAAGGTGCCAAAGGTAATAATCTCAATAATGTAGATTTATCCATTCCTGTTGGCGTGCTAACTTGTATTACTGGTGTCTCTGGCTCGGGAAAATCAACACTTATTAATGACACTTTGTATGCGCTGGCAGCGCGTGATTTGAATCGTGCACAAACGACGCCAGCTGAGTTTGACACAGTGACGGGGCTTGAGTATTTTGACAAAATTGTAAATATTGATCAAAGCCCAATTGGGCGTACTCCACGCTCTAATCCTGCTACTTATACGGGCATATTTTCTTTGGTGCGCGATCTTTTCTCGCAGACATTGGAGGCTAGAAGCCGTGGCTACAAGGCCGGTCGATTTAGCTTCAATGTCAAAGGTGGTCGCTGTGAAGCTTGTAAGGGGGATGGGCTAATTAAAGTAGAAATGCACTTTTTGCCAGATATTTATGTGCCTTGCGATGTATGTCATGGTGATCGATACAACCGTGAAACTTTAGAGATTACCTACAAGGGTAAGAATATTTCTCAAGTGCTAGATATGACCGTTGAGACGGCGGTAGATTTTTTTGANCCAATGCCAAAAATTAAGCAAAAATTGCAAACACTGATGGATGTGGGNTTNTCNTACATTACCTTGGGGCAAAATGCCACCACCTTGTCAGGTGGTGAGGCTCAGCGTATTAAATTGGCTAAAGAGTTGTCAAAACTTGATACAGGGCAAACGCTGTATATCCTAGATGAACCAACAACAGGCCTGCATTTTCATGATATTAAGCAGCTATTGTCCGTGATTAATCGTTTGCGTGAAAGAGAAAATACCATTGTGATTATTGAGCACAATCTAGATGTTATTAAAACTGCAGACTGGATTGTTGATCTGGGGCCTGAGGGTGGAGACAAGGGTGGATGTATTGTGGCAACAGGAACGCCAGAATCAGTAAGTCAAGTTAAGGGCTCTTATACAGGTCAATATTTACAAAGTTACTTGTAATCCTTTAACATCTGATATTTTAAAATTGGTTATCTCATATAGATAGTTTCTGCCACCTTTGGTTTGTTTAATTAAGATGGGTAGGTATTGATATTCTGATAAAAAATACGCTTGAATGTTGCTATCCTGGTGGTTAATGCGCTCTACTTTAGTGGCACTATATGACTTGCCCTGAATGTTTACAGTGTGCTTATCAGATTTTTTAAACTCCTGAGTTTCAATAGAGCTGCCATCGGCAATTTGATAGCTAAACAAAGATTGATTTGGGTTATTTTTCAGATCAAAAGAAATGGCTAAAAAAACACTTAGTGGATCGGTAATATTGCCTTCATTCGCTTTCCAAGTACTGATTTTTGGCTGTGTTTTGGTTAGTAAAGATGTAACACTTCCGAATTGAGAATTAATATCAATAGCATAGCTCTTGGTGATTTTTTTATCTTCCTGCTCCATGATTTGATAAGCAGTGCTGTCTACGCCTTTATTATTCAGTTTAAATGTTGAACTGGCAGAGATAGAATAGTCCTTTATCATTGCTGCTAGCCCTGAGGTTTTGGCATTTGCGGTATAAAAATATCCATCTTCTAGTTGATGAAGAGTTCTTACTTCCTCAGCTATTTTAAGCCCGTTGATGGAGAGTTGGTAGTTGGCAATATGGGGCTTGAAAGCTAAGGTGGCAGTAGTAATTAGAGAGAGTAATGTAAATAAAAAAAACAGTCTCATATTATTTGACCATCCAAAGTAGCATGATTGTCGATCAGCTTCAACCTGCCTTGAGTAAACCAATGAACAACTTTAGGAAATAATTTGTGCTCTTCGATTAGTACGCGTTGAGCAAGTGACTCAACAGTATCATCAGCCAGTATTGGAACACGAGCTTGAGCGATAACAGGCCCGCCGTCAAGCTTAGCAGTGACAAAATGAACACTAACACCGTGCTCACTCTCTTTGGCATCAAGCGCTCTTTGGTGAGTGTTAAGTCCTTGGAATTTTGGCAGTAAGGATGGGTGAATATTTAACATCTTACCTGCATACTTTTGCGTAAATTCTTCAGTGAGAATACGCATAAAGCCTGCTAAGATAATAATATCCGGACTGTATTGATCAATAGTTTGACTTAGCTGCTGATCAAATTTTTCTCTTGAAGGAAATTGCGTATGGATGAGTACGTGAGTAGGAATATTGACCTTTTGAGCGCGCTTTATCCCGTAAGCATCTTCTTTGTTGCTAATAACCGCCTGAATATCTAGATCAATTTTTTCAGCATGATCGATCAGTGACTGAAGGTTTGAGCCGCTGCCAGAGATTAGAGCGACAGCCTTCATTTAGATGATTACCTGAGAGCCTTCATTGGCAACAATTTCGCCAATTAGCCAAGCATTTTCCCCTTGTTCGTTCATATGCTGAATTGCCGCTGCACTTTGGTCAGCTGGAATGACTAGCACCATGCCAACGCCACAGTTAAAGACGCGATACATTTCCATGATATCAATATTGCCGTTATCTTGTAAAAATTGGAATATTTCAGGTAGCTGCCAAGATTTATTATCTAGTTTTGCGGCCAAGTCATCTGGCAAAACTCTTGGAATATTTTCTAAAAGACCGCCACCGGTAATATGAGAAATGGCGTGTACAGAATATTTTTCAATCAATGATAAGACGGATTTAACGTAAATTTTAGTTGGCTCTATTAATGCTTGTAGTTGTGCATCAGTAGGNTTAGATTGCTCTAGAACTTTACGAATGAGAGAATAGCCATTTGAATGAGGACCTGATGAGGCTAAGGCGATGATATGGTCGCCATTGGCTACTTTTNAGCCATCAATAACTTTATCTTTATCAGCAATACCAACACAAAAACCTGCAAGATCGTATTCTTCACCTTGGTACATGCCAGGCATTTCAGCTGTTTCACCACCAATAAGCGCACAGCCAGAGATTTTACAGCCCTCGCCAATACCGTAGATAACTGAGGTAGCTAGATCGGTATTTAGCTTGCCAGTCGCGTAATAGTCTAAGAAAAATAATGGCTCTGCACCCTGTACAATTAAGTCATTAACACACATGGCGACTAAGTCAATGCCAATAGTATCGTGCTTGTTAAGCATTTCTGCCACTTTAAGCTTGGTGCCAACCCCATCCGTTCCGGAAATTAGAACTGGATTCTTATATTTTTTAAGATCTAGTTCAAACATTGCGCCAAAACCACCAAGCCCTGCTAANACGCCTTCGCGCATAGTAGATTTTGCAATAGGTTTAATTTGTTCGATTAAGTCATTACCTTTGGTAATGTCGACACCTGAGTCTTGGTAAGTCAATGATGACATAGGGTTTTTTCCGTATAATTAATTTTTTTGAATCTCAATTGAACAAGTCGAAAAATGAATTTTTCTAGTGTGCCAAATGCGCTTTCAATTTTACGCATTATTTTAACAGTACCAGTTGTGCTGACTTTATTAAATCATCAATATTTTTTGGCGATGGTATTATTTTTTGTGGCTGGAATTACCGATGCATTAGATGGCTGGATTGCAAAACGCTACTCGTTTGAAACTCGATTGGGATCTATCCTTGATCCCGTTGCTGATAAGCTACTATTGATGAGTAGTTTTATCACTTTAAATGTGATTGGATTGCTACCATTATGGTTGTTGGTACTGGTATTTTTGCGTGATGTCATGATTGTATCCGGCACGGTAGGGTGCTTCATTGGCGCTGGCACGCCCAAAGAGGAGTTACTCTCTCCTTCAAAGTTGTCCAAATTTAATACTGCTTTACAAATTTCTTTAGTGTTATTTTTGGTGGTGATACAGTTGTATCCAATCCAGCAGCAATGGAGTACTATATTTTTTATTATTGTTGCCACTTCAACCGTATTAAGCGGTGCAGATTATATTTGGATCTGGATGGAAAGAGTTATCTCTCAAGAGAAAAANTAAACNCAATATCATGAANCAACTCGGACTCCCTATTTCTCTAGACTCAAAGATGTTACTTNGTAATTTCTTAGTTAAAAAAAATCAAACATTATTANATTTTATCGAGACACTATTCTCCCAAGAGCAATCATCTGTTGTTTTTGTTTCGGGTGACAAATCCAGTGGCAAGACGCATCTNTTACAGGGCTGTATTTTTAAAGCACTGGAGCAAGACTTAAAAGCAGTTTATGTGGATATTGGTCAAACATTGCCAGAGGATTTTTTAAATACGCTAGCGGATTATGATTGGGTGTGTATTGATAATATTGATCAACTTAATGTGGCTCAACAGCAAGAATTATTTGATCTTTATAATCAAATCAAGCAAACAAAAACTAAGCTTATTATTTCAGCGCCTGTGCCACCCGGTGAATTGGAATTATTAAAAGACCTTAAGACCCGATTATCTTTAGCGGTTGTTTACCGTTTGGAGCAGCTTGACGATCAAGAAAAGATCGTCTTAATTCAGCGCAAAATGCAAGATAAGAGTCTTGATATTGACGATAAAGTTTACGCATATCTATTTAAAGTCTTTTCTAGAGATTTAAACGTTGTATTGTCTGCTATTGACCAATTAGACCAAGAATCTTTAAGGCAAAAAAGTCCAATATCTATTCCTTTTGTTAAAAAAATTCTAAAAATTTAGGGTTTTTTCCTAAATTTAAACTTGGCAATTCTGGGCATGAGCTTTGAAAAAGGGATGTGAGTAAGGTCTGGATAGTTTGTATGAATTTTCCCAACTAGATTATTAATATCGTTAATCTTATCGCCATTATCAACCCCCATCAGCTCCTGCAAAGCCAACAAACCACCCATTTTTATTTTGGATTGCTGCCCAACAGAAAGGTTGTTGATGCAATGAGATTTTAAGACAAAATCACTATTATCACGCAAGTGGTAATAAACTGAATGACACAAATCTGAGGCGTGTTGATTAGAGCAAGAGCCAAATTCTTTTTCTGCAACACAGTCTTTAGCGGCAAATTGGCAGCCACAGCGACTACTAAGAATTAAATGTGAAAAAGGGCAAGTGAAGTGCTCGTGAGCCATAACAATAGGTGTTTTGTGTCTTTAATTAAGATTAAGACATTATAATATAAGCTTTTATTTTAGATAGTTGTAATAACACATGAATTACTTACCTATTTTTATCGATATTAAGCAAAAACCTTGTTTGGTTGTTGGTGGTGGTGATATCGCCTTTAGAAAAATGACACTTTTACTAAAGGCTAACGCACAAGTAACTTGCATTGATCATTCGGCTTGTTCGAGTGTCCAAGCTCTGGCGGATCAAAATAAAATTACACTAGTAAAGCGCAACTTTGAGCCAAGTGATATCACTACTCAAGCGCTGATTATTTCAGCAACAGATGATGCTCAGCTTAATGCCCAGGTGTCACAATTGGCGCACAATGCCAATATTCCGGTTAATGTGGTGGATTCACCTGATTTATGTTCATTTATTATGCCGTCAATTGTGGATAGATCACCAATTGTTATTGCTATTTCTTCAGCTGGAAAGGCGCCAGTTTTGGCACGCCTTATTCGTGCAAAACTCGAAAGCACCATTCCACATGCATATGGAAAGCTAGCGGAATTAGCGGGTAATTTTAGAGAGCAAGTTAAGGAAAAATTTATCAATATTGAAGACAGGCGCTATTTCTGGGAACGTGTTTTTTCAGGCATCGTGGCGGAAAAAGTTTTTTCTGGAAAAGTGGATGAAGCTAAAGCCGATATGCAGCTGCAGCTTGATGACTCAAAAGATACTGAAATGGGTGAGGTGTATTTGGTTGGTGGCGGTCCAGGTGATCCAGATTTACTTACCTTTAAAGCCTTGCGCCTTATGCAGCAAGCGGATGTTATTTTGTATGATCGTTTAGTGTCAGAAGGGGTAATGGAGCTTGTTCGTCGTGATGCTGAGCTGATTTATGTTGGTAAAGAGCGCGATAACCACAGTGTTCCACAGGATGGTATCAATCAGTTATTGGTAGATTTAGCCAAAAAAGGCAGGCGAGTTTGTCGCCTTAAGGGCGGCGATCCATTTATCTTTGGCGTGGTGGTGAGGAAATTGAAACGCTAGCTGAAAATGGCGTGCCATTTCAAGTAGTGCCGGGCATTACTGCCGCATCTGGTTGCTCAACCTATTCAGGCATTCCGCTTACACACCGTGATTATTCTCAATCTTGTCGATTTGTTACTGGTCATTTGAAAGACGGCAGCATGAACCTGCCGTGGAACGAGCTAGCCGTTGAGCAGCAAACCATTGTGTTTTACATGGCACTTAAAGGCGCTCAACATTTGTCAGACAAGCTGATTGAGCACGGTATGCGTGCCAATATGCCAGTTGCGTTAGTAGAAAAAGGCACAACGCCTGATCATAAGGTGTGGACTACAACTTTGGGTGAATTGCCAAATATTGTTGCCACACAGCCAATCAAAGCACCGACATTAATTATTGTTGGTGAAGTGGTTAAGCTTCGAGAGAAGCTTAACTGGTTTGATTCCGGTGACTAAATCTATTAGTCTTTAACGCAACAATCGCTATCTTTAAAGCCAACTGCTTTAAAGATTTTAGCGGCAGGGCAAAACCCAGTAAAAGCTGATTGAAATAAGTTAAAACCAACAAAAAATGTTAGCCATAGCCAGCTTGCTTCTGTAAACATATTTGCATTGTTTAAAAGAAGTGAAGCCATAATAAAAACACCGGCCATCGCAGATACTGCATTTGTAATTGTCATTTGATTATTCCTAGGTTTGAAAGTCCCCACTTTAACATTATTTAGGTATAATTTCAAATTCTTCGCGGGAGTGGTGGAATTGGTAGACACGCTGGATTTAGGTTCCAGTGTCGTAAGACGTGAGAGTTCGAGTCTCTCCTTCCGCACCATATTTAAAACAAGGTGACATGTGAAGACGATCATTCTACATAGTCAAGACCTGGCAATAGCCAAACTCGTTGCT
>JGI26241J51128_1000542_pt1 | contig 25086 bp, 26 predicted proteins | sample SaaInlV_200m_DNA_4_FD_51128 | JGI IMG/M metagenome (IMG submission 51128) | reverse complement strand
GTATTGGGATCGCCCAATAATTCTGCAAAAGCGACCGCCACATCCTGTGGATTTTTTTTGCCCAAAATTTCAACAGCTTGATTTCGGGTGCCAATTTGAATATTTGGATTTTTCGCAATTTCAGTTAAAACAGGAATTACCTGCCGATCTCCAAGGGCGCCCATGGTTTGGGTAAGCAATTTTTCTGTCCGCGCCATATTACTTTTGGCAACATGATATAAATCCAAAAGGGCGCGAATTTGATCTTTGCTACGGACACGATTTAGATTCTCGATGAGCGTAAGGTGAACTGTGTTCGTTCGTTCTTCCAAAGTGTGCATCGCTTTAATCATAGATTCACTCGCTTTTGGGTCCTCTCTAAATTTTGCAAGCATTTCGATAGATGCGGTCAAAAGGGTATAATCCACGGCGGAAGTGGTAGCCACCATATCAGAAATTGCATTCAAAGCCGTTGGATGGTGTGTGTTAGATAAAGTAAGTCCTGCTTCAATCCGCGTTTCCATTTGTTCTGTTGGATCTTCGTAAATCCGTATCAATTGTTTCAATGCTTCAAAATCGCCATCTTGATACTCATTTCGAAGTTTTTCAATATTAGCAAGGAAAAAAGCTTCGTCTGGATCTGCTTTTTTACTGAAGAGTCCTTTGACTGTGGCACAGCCTTGAAAAAAGAGCATACTTGATATTGTGATGGAGAAAAATAGCTTCATGAGGATTCCCAAGTTTTCATTTTGAGTATCTCTCCATCAAAAACAGCATACCGCGGAGTTTTGAACCAATCGCCAAGAAGTGCGAGTTTTCCTTGATTTAAGTCTATCATTTCACCTAGATGATAGTGTCCTAAAAGGATAAAATCAAAGCCGTTTTCTGATTTTGTTTCAGCATATCGAATCAGCTCATTTCTGACTTTTTCTGTTGTGCTTTGATTCATGTCGTATTCTGAGCCACTTTTAGAAACAAAACGACCTATTTTATAGCCAAGCGTAGGATGAATCCACCGAAATAGCCAAATAAAAAAGGGATGGCGTATCATTTTTTTAAGAAAACGATAGCCATAATCCCAAGACAAAATACCATCACCATGTGTCAAATAGAATTTTTTCCCGTTCATTTCAAAATTAAAATCACCTAAATGTGTATGGGACATCAATTCATCTGTGATAAAATCCATGACCCAGTAATCATGATTTCCAACGAGAAAATGAATGTCAATCCCCTTTTCTTTCAAGGATGAAATTTGGGTATAAAGTTGATAATATGATTTGGGAATTACATCCGGGTATTCATAATAAAAGTCAAATAAATCCCCCATAAAGAAAACAGTCCCCCCAGTTTCTGAAATATGCTCCAGAAGACTATAGAGTTTTTTCCGTCGTGCCATTTCTTTATCCGAGCTAGAAAGCTTTAAATGAACATCAGAAATAAAATATAAAGGACTTCGCATGATGAAAGAAATTACTTCAAGATAGATTATTTATGAAAAGATAATGTCTTCTTGTTAAATTCTCTTTGGACTTTAAGTCATGTTCGGGAACAAGCATACAAATACAAGCATACAAAACAAATAATGAAAATAAAAATAACACTCATTTTATTCCTTTTAGGGCAAATCCTCTTGGGACAATCTTTTGGCCAGAACAAAGTGCAATATCGGGATTTTGATTGGTCTTATATTCAATCGCCACATTTTGATATATATTTTTATGGCGGCGAACAAGCCTTAGCCGAATTCACAGCAGATATTGCAGAAGAAGCGTATGAGCAAATTTCAATACATTTAAGATGGAATTTAAAGAAGCGCGTCACGATTTTGGTTTATAATTCTCACAGTGAATTTCAGCAAACAAACGTGGTTGGCACGTATATGCGAGAAGGCATTGGTGGTGTAACCGAATTATTCAAGAATCGCGTCATATTTCCTTTCGAAGGAGATTATGATCAATTTCGTCACGTGATTCACCACGAATTGGTTCATGCCATGATTAACGACATGGTCTATGGCGGAAATATGCAAAGTATCATTTCAAACAGAACCAAGCTTCGGATTCCGCTTTGGACGAATGAGGGTTTGGCAGAATTTTTGTCTTCCAATTGGGATACAAAAGCGGATATGACCTTGCGAGATATTGCGATTCATGAACGCATTCCCACCATCCATGATTTGAATTATTATATGGCGTATAAAGGTGGTCAGTCCGTTTGGCGATTTATCACTGAGAAATATGGCAGAGAAAAAGTGGGTGAAGTCTTTAAGGCGATGAAACGAACTCAAAGTGCAGAAAAAGGATTTGAACAAGCTATTGGAATGAAATGGGAAGATTTAACGACTCAATGGCATAAATATTTAAAAAAGGAATATTGGCCAGATATTGCAGATCGCATTCCATTGGAAGATATGTCTAAAAAATTAACAGACCACAAAAAAGATCGCAACTTTTATAATGTCTCTCCCGCTTTATCACCAGATGGATCAAAAGTGGCGGTTATGTCCGATCACAATGGTCATTTTAATATCCGCCTTTTAGATGCGTTGACAGGAGAACAAATCAAGATCATTGTGAAAGGAAGTCGCTCCGTAAATTTTGAAGAATTAAAATGGCTTCAACCAGGAATCACTTGGTCACCGGACAGTAAAAAAATTGCCTTTGCCGCTAAATCGGGGAAAAGCGATGTGATCCATATTGTTGATGTGGAATCAGGAAAAACGGATAAAATCTCCATCAATTTAGATGGCGTATTTTCTGCATCCTGGAGTCCAAATGGAGAAAATATCGCTTTCGTTGGGCACAAAGGAAATGCCAGTGATTTATTTTTATTCAATATTCAAGATGAAACATTTATTCAATTGACTTCTGATCCTTTTTCCGATTCCAATCCATCTTGGAATAAATCGGGAACACGAATCGCATTTGTATCTGACAGAGGAAAATTTGTAAATGGAGAATATGCTGGCAAAATGTCAGAACATGATTATATGCAAAGTGATATCTATATTTTTGATGTAAAAACCAGTGAAATTCAACAAATCACAGACACGCCTCAAAAAGAAGACCATCCGGTTTGGGCGCATCAGTCCAACACTCTGTTTTATACTTCGGATAAAAAAGGAGTTTGGAATATTTGGCGACACGATTTAACCGCAGATGATCAAGACGCTTACCCAATTTCAAATGTACTGACTGGCCTGCAACAATTATCCCTTTCCCAAGACGATGAACTTTTGATATTCTCTGGTTATGCAGGAACAGGTTGGGACATTTACAGTTTATCTAAGCCTTTGGATTTGGAATCTGTCCCCGTGCCAGAAACACAATTTATCAAAAATAAAATGAATAGAGATGAAACTTTAGCTGATTTAAGAAGGAATAAACAAAAAAAAGTGGAATCACCGAGTGACGATTATTCAAACTGGATTTTTGCACCTTATTATGAAAATTATAATATCTCCATTGGGGGAAATGGTTCAGGACAAAAAGAAGATTTAGTCATTGGCGATTCCTTAATCAATGGGAAGCATATTCCCTATTCGTATAAAACTAGATTCACCTTGGATTTGATTGCAGGAAATTTAAGTATTTCCAATGTGTTTGGCGCTTCCGGGATGACCTATTTTTCTTTCAGTGATATTTTGGGCGACCACCAATTGGCCTTTGGGACAGAAATGGTTTTGACTCTAGAAAATAGCGATTATATGTTTTATTATGGCTATTTAAAAAACAAGACGGATTATCATTTTTACGCAAGTCAAACAGCGAATTTCTTTTCTGTAGGATATACAGCCATTGGCCGTTTACGGAATTATGGCGTTACAGGATTTCTCTCTCATCCCTTTAGTCGGTATCAACGTCTTGATTTTGGATTATCCTTGCAAAAAGTCAGCTACGCCATCATGCAAGAAGAATATATCCAGGTAGGCGATCAAATTCAAATTCAATACAAAACCACTAGCGAAGAAGGCTTTTCCACTTTGATGCCATCGTTGACGTGGGTTTATGACAATTCGACCATGGGATTTGTGGGACCGGTGGATGGATTTCGACAAAATATTTCTTTAACCCACAGTCCAGGGTTCGGTTCAGAAAAAGTGAAGTTCCAAACCTTGAAATGGGATGCCCGAAAATATATTTTATTAGGGAAAGATTATACTTTAGCAGGACGTTTATATTTTGGCGGGAGTTTTGGTGAGAATCCACAAAAATTCTTTTTGGGTGGAATGCCTTATCTTATTGGTGGACATGGAGAAACCAACGGCGTAGAAGATGATGGCACTTGGCGAGATGTTCTCCTCGACACGACGAATAATTCGCTCCTCTATGATATTTATTTTACTGAATATGTTTTTCCGGTTCGAGGGGCGCGATTTGCAGAGAGAATGGGAGCAAAATCTGTCCTGATGAATTTTGAAATTCGTTTTCCATTCATCAATTACCTCGCTTTGGGGTTTCCGTTGAAAATGGTCTTTGGCAATATCCGTGGACATGCTTTTCTGGATGTGGGTTCGGCTTGGGATGATCCGGAAGAATTTACCAATGTGGCATTATTAAAAGATAAATATGGAGCAAATTCTCCTGATGCTATGACGCCTTGGGTAACGACTTTTGGTGTGGGGACGAAAATCAATCTGGGCTATTTTTTACTAAGAATTGATGCTGCCTGGGATGTGAATGAAAATTCATACTCTAAACCTCAATGGTATTTTTCTCTTGGTCCGGATTGGTAAACTTGGACGCAATAAATTGCAAAGTAGAAAGATAAGAGTCTAAAGTATAAAGTTTCGATGATGGTCAAAGTAAAAACAAAAACCCATTTTCTTTGTTCTGATTGTGGAGATTCATTTCCAAAATGGAATGGACAATGTCCCTCTTGCAAAGAATGGGGAACAATTGCAGAATTTAAAGTTACAGGCAAAACGAATGCTTCTAAACGAATTTCACCTTTAAAAGAATCCCGTTCTCTATCAGATGTTTTATCTGAAAATCCCGGAAAACGATATGCAACGGGATTGCACGAAGTTGATCGAGTATTGGGTGGAGGAATTTTATCAGGATCTTTGATTTTACTCGGTGGAAATCCAGGTGTAGGAAAATCCACGCTTGCCTTACAAATGTGTCAGGAAAATATCAAAACTTTGTATATCACTGCAGAAGAAAGTGAGGATCAAGTGGCGATGAGAGCAAAACGACTTGGGATTAAAGCAGAGGATTTGCACCTTTCGGGAGAGAATGAAATTCACAGCATCGAATCCCACGTTTCTGCCGTAAAACCTCAATTACTGATTGTGGATTCGATTCAAACCATTTACAATGAAGAAATAGATTCCATTGCCGGTTCTGTGAGCCAAATCCGAGAATGTGGTCAAGAATTTCTTTCTTTATCCAAACAAAATAATGTAGCCATTATGATGATTGGGCACGTGACAAAAGAAGGGACCATCGCAGGGCCAAAAATGTTAGAACACATGGTGGACACCGTTTTGTATTTAGAAGGAGACGATCGCCATGATCATCGGATTTTGCGTTCAGTCAAGAATCGATTTGGCACCACGCACGAAGTGGGCATCTTTAAAATGGAATCAGACGGCTTGAGTGAGGTGACGAATCCATCGGAACTATTTTTAGCAGAACGAAGCGAAAATGTGCCTGGCACTGCAATCTTCCCATCCTTGGAAGGAACACGACCAATCCTTGTGGAAGTGCAAGCCTTGGTCACGAACGCAAATTATGGCACGCCACAACGGAATGTGAACGGATTTGATGCAAAACGTTTGGGCATGCTCATCGCCGTGTTGGATAAACGAATGGGATTTGCCATGGGAGCAAAAGATATTTTCGTGAACTTGGTTGGGGGACTTCGTGTGGATGACCCTGCCGCCGATTTATCGATTTTGTGTTCTATTGCATCCAGCGCGAGAGACCAAGCTATTCCATCTAATATGATTTTGATTGGAGAAGTGGGATTGGCGGGGGAAATCAGATCTGTAGGACAAATTGAAAAACGCTTGCAAGAAGCCTCTGCCTTAGGGTTTACAGATGCACTTATTCCTCAAAGAAATCTGAATGCAAAAACAAAAAAAATGAAAATGAAACTTCATCCTGTCCGTTATGTCAAAGATAGTTTTCGTATTATTTTTTAAGAAATGAAATTTACAATTAAATCAAACGACAGCAGAAGTTCCGCTCGAACCGGTATTTTGGAAACAGATCATGGCGAAATAGAAACACCCGTTTTTATGCCTGTTGGAACGGTGGGGGCGGTCAAAACCATGACGCCAGATGAGCTTACTTCTGTGGGCTCTAGCATCATTTTGGGCAATACGTACCATTTGTACCTTCGTCCCGGGACAGACATAATGCGTAAAGCAGGCGGATTGCATCAATTTATGAATTGGTCTGGCGCGACGTTAACAGACAGTGGTGGATTTCAGGTATTTTCTTTAGATCAGCTCAATAAAATTACAGATAATGGCGTGGAGTTTCGTTCACATTTAGATGGAAGCAAACATATGTTCACACCGGAAAAATCTATGGAAATCCAACGAGATTTAGGTGCGGATATCGTGATGGCATTTGACCAATGTCCTCCTGGAAAAGCAGAAAAAACCATGGTTGAAAAAGCCGTCAAGCGGACCACCGCTTGGATGGAACGATGCGAAAAATATATGCAAAACCATCCACCCATTTATGATTGGGAGCAAACCGTGTTTCCCATCGTGCAAGGTGCTATAGATACTGATTTACGAAAACAAAGCGCAGAAGCACTCATCCCATATGCCAAATGTGGCATGGCGATTGGAGGCTTGGCAGTGGGCGAAGAGAAAAATGCCATGATGGAAATGATTGATTTATGCGATGGACTTTTACCCAAAGATCAACCACGATATTTGATGGGCGTAGGACGGCCATCTGATTTGGTGAAAGCAGTTCGTATGGGTGTGGATATGTTTGATTGTGTTATGCCAACGCGAAATGGACGAAATGGACAAATTTTTACATCCGAGGGCGTTCTCAATATTCGAAACGAAAAATATAAAGATGATTTTTCACCTGTTGATGAAAAAGCTAGCGTCCCTTTTGGAACTGATTTCACCAAAGCCTATCTGAGACATCTCATCAAAATAAATGAAATATTAGGCTTACGGATGGCATCTTTGATTAATATCGCTTTTTACCAAACTTTGATGCAAGAAATGAGAGCTCAAATCCAAGCGGACAATTTTGATGCTTGGGCCAAGGCTTGGCTCAAAAAAGCGTCAGAATGGGAGCGCATGTAATGGCAAAAATAAAAGTCAGAGTTGTGGATGCGTATGTTTATAAAAATACAGGGGAAAGATACAAATTTCTCCTCTTAAAACGGGCGAAAACAAAATTATATGAACATCTTTGGCAAGGCGTTGCAGGAAAAATTGAGCCAGGAGAAAAAGCGTGGAAAACTGCCATTCGGGAATTGAAAGAAGAGACGGGCTTTTCACCGAAAAGAATTTTTGTCGCCGATCATGTGAGTCAGTTTTACGAAGTCCACGGCGATAGAGTAAACCTTATTCCCGTTTTTGGAATTGAAGTGAAAGAAGGGGAAGTCCAACTATCTGAAGAGCATTCTGAATATGAATGGCTTCCTTTTGAAAAGGCGCAGGAGCGATTGGTATGGCGAGGACAAAAACAAGGAATCGCTGTTGTGCATGAAATGATTACGAAAAAAGATGACCGTATGCGATGGTCAGAAATTAAATTAGAGGAGATATAAATATGTTAAAAGTAGGCGATAAAGCACCCGCATTTTCCTTGCAAGACGAAAATGGTGACATAGTAAACTTAAGTGATTTTGAAGGCCAAAAAGTTTTGTTATGGTTTTATCCAAAAGCCAGCACACCTGGTTGAATGCTTGAGGGCCAGGGATTCCGGGATGAATTCCAAAAATTTAAAGCAAAAAATATCGCCATTATTGGTATGAGTGCAGATTCAGTAAAGCGACAAAAAAACTTTGCCGAAAAACAAAAATTTCAATATCCTTTACTTTCTGATGAAGATAAATCAGTGATTAAAGCGTATAAAGCATGGGGGAGAAAGAAATTTATGGGACGAGAGTTTGACGGAATTTTTCGATATTCATATTTAATTGACGAAAAGGGGATTATCGAAAAAGTCTATGAAAAAGTGAAAGCCAAAACCCATGCAATGAATGTGTTGGTAGATTTCTAAAAAATTTATAAACTTCAAGATCTAGTCAACAGCAAGTTGCCCACAACCAGCTTTGATATCAGTGCCACGGCTCCAACGAACTGTAACCTGAAAGGGCACGTTCTTCAATTGGCTGAGAAAAGACTTAATTTCATCTTCAGAAGGTCTTTCATATTTTCCACCAATTTCGTTATAAGGAATCACATTCAATTTACACGGTTGTCGTCCAATTAATTGAATCAGTTGATTGGCATCTTTCAGTGAATCATTGATTCCAGCAAGTAAGACATATTCGAACGTAGGAAAGCGTCCAGAAGATTCATAATATAAGTTTGCCGCTTCCATCAAATCATTTAAGCGATGTGTTTTTGTGATTGGCATTATTGTCTCTCGTCTAGATTCGTTGGGTGCATTCAAACTAATCGCTAATTTATATTTATGTTTTTCTTCTGCGAATTGTTTGATTTTAGGCACAATACCTGCCGTAGAAATGGTGATGCGTCTAGCTCCCATGCCAATTCCTTCAGAATGATTCAATAAATCTGCTGCTAAAATGACATTTTTATAATTGAGAAAAGGTTCACCCATTCCCATAAAGACAATATTAGTAATCGGGAGTGTTGTGCGCCGTTGAACCTGAATAAACTGATCCACAATTTCCCCTGCACTTAGGTTTTTTTGAAACCCCATTTTGGCGGTAGCACAAAAATCGCAATCCACGGCACAGCCTATTTGCGTGGAGAGGCAAATGGTATTTCGTTTTCCATCTTTCATAATCACTGTCTCTATTTTTTCGCCTGATTGAACCGTAAATAAAAACTTTTCTGTGGGCTCAAGTTCTGAGGGAGTATGCAATTTCAAAGAAAGGGGATGAAGGATATGAGTTTCAGATAATTTTGCTAATAATGCTTTAGGCACATTGCTCATTTCGTCTATTTTCTCAATATGATGTTGGTAAATCCATTGAAATACCTGTTTTGCTCTAAAACGAGGGAATCCCATTTCTTTCACAATTGATTCTAGTTTTTCTAGTGATTGCCCAACAACGGGAACTTTTTCACCATTTCGTGCATTTTTCATAGGTGTGAATTTCTCATGAATAGAATACTTCTGCAAGAGAACTCATATTGGATTATGAGATTTCATAGAGTAAGTTTTCGTCCCTATTATATTATTAAACAAATGGAACTTGGTCTAAAGTAATTTTGATTTTCACCAAATCAATCCCCGAATGTGGGGGATAAAATGGGGGTTGATAAATAATGATGAAAATAAAAATTACGATTAGACTTCACCAAATGAATATTTAAAAAAAACAGGATTACAATGAATGATACAAAACTTTTGGAGGCGCTGAGCCAATCTCGAGAAAAATTCCTAAGCGAAATTGGAAAAAAAATCATTGGTCAAACCCAAACCTTAGATCACATGTTAATCGCTTTGTTATCTCGAGGCCATTCCCTTATCGTCGGTGTGCCCGGTTTAGCTAAAACTTTACTGATTCAATCCATGGCAGAAATTTTGGATTTATCTTTCAAGCGAATTCAATTTACACCGGATTTAATGCCCAGTGATATTACGGGCACGGAACTCATTGATGAGGATCCATCCACAGGAAAACGGGCTTTCAGATTTTATAAAGGTCCCATATTTGGAAATATAATTCTTGCAGACGAAATTAATCGAACCCCGCCTAAAACACAGGCAGCACTTTTGGAAGCCATGCAAGAACATAAAGTAACAGCAGGTGGCAAGTCCTATGCTTTGAAAGAGCCTTTCTTTGTCTTGGCGACCCAAAACCCCATTGAGCAGGAAGGGACTTATCCTTTGCCAGAAGCTCAGTTAGATCGATTTATGTTTAATTTAAAAATGGATTATCCCACATTAGACGAAGAGATGAAGATTGTCCAAAAAACAACTGGGGATGAAAATGTCCAATTAAATAAAGTCATATCTGGACAAGAAATTCAAGATTACCAAGCGTTGGTTCATCGCGTTCCCGTAGCTAAAAATGTGGTTTCTTATGCAGTAAGATTAACAACAGCAACCCGTCCTAATTCTGAAAATGCTCCAGACTTTATCAAAAATTGGATTGATTGGGGTGCCGGTCCTAGAGCATCTCAATATCTTGTATTAGGCGCGAAAGCAAAAGCCGTTTTGGAAGGCCGACCTTCACCTGATATTCAAGATGTTCAATCTTTAGCCTTGCCCATTTTACGCCATCGTGTTTTGCCTAATTTTAATGCAGAAGCTGAAGGCATGGATGTGGATGATATTTTGAATCAACTTTTAGAATCGGTCACAAAATAAATGCCTCCATTGGATGACAAACGAAAATATCTCCAGCCAGAAATGGCGGCCATGCTTTCCAATATGGCTTTGCGTGCCCGATTAGTTGTAGAAGGTTATATTATTGGACAACATAAAAGTCCTTATCATGGATTCAGTGTGGAATTTGCCGAACATCGAGCTTACGGTCCAGGAGATGAAATTCGCCACATTGATTGGAAATTATACGGAAAAACTGATCGGTATTTCGTAAAACGATACGAAGAAGAGACCAATCTTCGCGCACATCTTATTTTAGATACGAGTCGATCCATGCTTTATTCCAGTGGCGCTATCACAAAACTAGATTATGCTAGCACACTAATGGCTGCTTTGGCCTATCTTATGATGAATCAACAAGATGGTGTGGGCTTAGTTTTATTTGATGAAAAAGTAAACCAATTTATTCCTCCTAGATCAAATCCAAGTCACCTGAATACGCTTTTGTCTCATTTGGGAACGGTGGAAGCGGGATTGGATACGCAAATTGAACCCGTCTTACACGAAATGGCGGAACGGATTAAAAAGCGGGGCTTGATTATTTTAATCTCAGATTTATTGGATGATCCAGATAATATACTGAATGGACTCAAACATTTTCGTCATAACAAACAAGAAGTGATTGTCTTTCACATTTTAGATCGACAAGAATTAGAATTTGATTTTAATGCACGAACCAGATTTAAAGATATGGAAAGTGGCGAAGAGATCACCACCGAACCTTGGCATATTCGAAAAGCTTACGCCGAATCTATAGAGAAATTGCAAAAAGACTATCGCAAAAAATGCAGAGAATACTTAGTGGATTATGTCCCCTTATTTACAGACCAAAGTTTAGATAAAGCTTTGACCGAATATATTCGTAAAAGAAAGAAACTTAATTAGTTTCTGCCACGTCTCTTTTATAACGAATAAGCTCTAATTGTCGCTCATATTTTGACGTATTATCATAATCAATGGAAATCACATCTCTAATTTTTGATTCAGCTTTTCGATACCACCGAGCTGCTTTCTCGACATCTTTTGTGAACCCATCGCTTCCATTAAGATATTTATCGCCTAAACCTTCGTAAGAGCTTGCCATCCCAAGTGCCGCTTCATAATCTTGGTCATTCAAATAAAAAGCTTCATCAAAAGATTTTTCAGCCTCTTCATAATGGGTCATTTGGTTATGGATAACACCCAAATTGAAATATAAATCGGCTTTCACTTTATCATCTTTTTCGTTTGAAATCGCATTTTCAAAGACGCTAACCGCTTCTCCTTTACGGTCTAAATCATAATAGAGTCCAGCCAATTCCCTAAGCGCATCACTGGCTGAAGGATTAACCTCAACCGCCTTTTCGATATAGGGGAGAATTTCTTCTGTGCTCGCTCCAGTTCTACCTAAAATTTGTCCTGCCGCAATGTTCGCCTCATAACTATCTGGGTTTATGGTTACAGCACTCAAAATGGTCTCTTTAGCCATAGTTTCGTTCTTCATTTCAAAATAACTCTTTGCCAAAGTCACATGAGATTGTGCATCATTGGGATTAATTTGAACCGCACTTTTAAAATCTTCAATAGCACGCTCTAAATAAATATTTTTGTTATCTGGATCATCTTGAATTTTACGATATTCTTCCACGCCCGCGTTAAAAGACTCTGCCCAAAAATGTTCGCGATAATTATTTACCGCATTTTTTACAGGCAAAAAACGGTTTCGAACTTCAATCACTTTTTCTGGGTTGATGCTCATGGCGAGGTCGAACATTTCATTCATTTTATCCCAATTTTTCTTTTGTCCATAAATTTCAATCGCAAGCACAATGGGGATTTCCGGGTTATCCGGCTCGACCGCCATGGCTTTTGGAAGCCATTCAGCTGCTTTCGCCCAATCGGATTGTTGAATCGCTAATTTGGCCGTTGTGTATTCTTGGCTAGCACAAGCAAAGATGCCTAAGGCAAAAGTGACTAAGAGTAATGAGAATAAATTTTTTGAATGTAACATAGTTTCCTCTGATTANTTAATNAAATACAGNCTNGGAAGTTAAATGGAGACAGCTTGATTTTTCAAGGTTTAAGCGATAAAAATTAGGTTTTAGAAACTGATTAAGATTCAAATAAGGAAGAGGCGTAAGCTTGGATTTTATCAACTTCAAATTGTGCACCCGTTTTTTGAATAATTTCTTCTGCTAAAAAACCGCCTGCTTTCCCTGCCGTCGAACAGTCAAACCCCTTAGAAAGTCCAGCTAAAAATCCAGCAGCATACATATCTCCAGCGCCTGTTGAATCTTTTGCATTTACAAGTCGAGGTGAGATGGGGTCTATTTTTCCTTTGTTCAATACCAAGGATCCTTTTTTGCCGAGTTTTAATCCAGCACTACGAACCCATTGACTTAATTGGCGTGATGAATTTTCATAATCATCTGAATCAAATAAGATTTCCAGTTCAGCTTGATTTGCAAATACGATATCAACATCATTTTGGATCATCTTGATAAATTCGTCTCGATTACGACTCACTGCGAATGGATCAGCTACATCGAAGACAATCTGTATTTTTTCTTCTTTCGCAATTTGAATGGCTGATATAATGGCTGATTTTTGAGAATCTGTATCCCACATATAACCGGTGAAATAAAGATATTTTGCTTGAGAAAGTTGCTCTTTATTGATATCCGCTTCGGAAAACGCACGACACATACCTAAGTGGGTATTCATGGTTCTTTCTCCATCAGGTGTGACTAAAATGATGCTAGAGCCTGTGGGGCCATTTCCTTGGATTAAGCCAGAAATCACACCGTATTTTTCAGCTTGCTTAACATAAATATCCCCAAATGTATCCTTACCTATTTTCCCTGCAATTAAAGCAGGAACTCCAAGCCCTGCGCAGGCTAAGATTGTATTTGGTGCAGATCCACCAGGATGATAATCTTGTTTTTGATTTTTAAAATAAGTAACGATTTCTGCTTGTCGCTTTTCATCCACGAGGTGCATAATGCCTTTTTCAAGATTTAAAGCGTGAAGATCTTTGTCCTCAACAGAAATAGCAATATCGATTAATGGATTTCCAATACCATAAATGAGCGGTATTTTTTGATTCATATTATGTTAGAGTGTTAGGCGTTTAAAAATATGGAAAAACGAATATTTCATTTCCCCTCTATTATAGATTTTACAAGGTTTATCTTGAATAGAACAAGTGCTCTTATGATTGTAATAATTAAAAAAATATGTTTTTAATTCCATAATGTAATTTCTTGCCATCAATTTGGCAAAAGAGTAATTTTACATCATGCCTGCAAAAACATTTGCTATTATAACAGATATACATTCCAATGCGGCTTCACTGGAAGTGGCTTTATCTCTCATTGATAATCGAAATGATATTGACCAAATTGTATGTCTTGGTGATTGTTTTGCGCTTGGGCCAGAGCCAAAGGAAACCCTCGCTTTGTTAAAATCAATCGAAGATGGAATTTTTATCCGAGGTAACCACGATCGATATTTGTTAGAGCGTCTTTGGGAAGAAGACCAGCCTTCTTTGGAAGGTATGGATCCCTACGATCCTGTTTGTATTGGTATTGTCCAAAATGAAAAATGGACTGCAGAACAATTGGGAGACGAAGGGGTTGATTTTGTAAGAAAAATGAAAATTGCAAGCCGAGATATTGTGGATAATATTTTAGTCGAATTTACCCATGCTTGGTATCAACGAGATGATAAGCCACCCACGATGATAGAGGCTTTACACTGGCGAGATCATGTGATGGGCGCTCATCCCGAAGTAGATCAACTTGTTTTTGTCCATGGACATATTCATTCACCTCGGGAAGAAAAGAGTGAAAATTTAACCGTGCTTTGCCAGGGGGCAACAGGACTTTCTTTCGATGAAAATACGCAAGGAGCTGTTGCCTTTTTAACGATTGGAGAATCTATAAAATGGGATGTTATACGCTATGATTACGATATAAATCGAACCCTCACTGCTTTAGAAGAACGGAAACCTCCTTTCTATCAAAGCTTAATCAACACGGTTAAATACGCAAAAATCAAAAACGATTCCTAAAATTATTTGTAATTTTCCCTCATGGAAAAACAATTGAATTGTTATTTTGACCACTCAGCAACTACACCATTAGACCTCGCTATCTCTGAATGGATAAAAAGGACACAGGGTGAAATTTATGGAAATCCATCCAGTTCCCACGCGGTCGGTCGAAAAGCAAAAAATATATTAGAACTTGCACGCAAGCAAATGGCAGAAGTTTTAGGATGCCATTCAAAAGAAATTATTTTTACAGGAAGTGGGACAGAAGCAAATAATTCCGTTTTACATTCCTTACTTTTTCAAGAGAAAAAGCATGTTGTCACATCAGCAATTGAGCATCCAGCTATTCTCAGCACACTCCAGCATTTAGAGCCGTTGGGGCTTTCTTATTCGATTGCAGGTGTGGATAGTAGGGGAAAGGTAAATCTTTCAGAAATCGAAAAATTGATTCAAACTGATACGGGATTAATTACGATCATGACTGCGAATAATGAGGTGGGGACGATTCAACCCATTTCTGAATGTAGTGATTTGGCTAAGGCGCATAATATTCCATTTCATTCTGATGCGGTGCAAGCTTTGGGGAAAATCTCAATCCAAATCCTGCTTGAGCAAGTGGATTTGATGAGTTTTTCTGCCCATAAATTTTATGGTCCAAAAGGGGTTGGCTGTCTTTATAAAAAGGAAAATACCAATTTGCATTCTTTTGTGTATGGAGGAGGACAAGAATCCAATCTCCGTGGGGGGACAGAAAACATCATTGGCATTGGAGCCATGGCTTTGGCAGCACAATTGGCTGTTGAGCAAATTAAGGAAACGACCGATCACATCAAGGTTTTAGAATATCAGTTTATTACAGGAATTAAAACAATCCGAGATGATATTGTATTTCATGGCAATTCAAAATCTCATATCCCCGGATTGATCAGTTTTGCCGCGCCTGGAATGGATAATCAAAAATTGCTCACTCTTTTGGATAGAGAAAATATTTTTGTTTCTTCTGGTTCCGCTTGCCATTCCGGTCTTTCCACGCCATCCAAGATTTTAGAGGCGATGGATATTTCTGAATCTCTAAATCTTTCCACGATTCGGGTCAGCTTCGGAAAACATAATACGGATAAAGAAGTCCAATATTTTTTATCCGTTCTGAAAAAGATTTGGATGGGCTAAATGGAAAAAGTAATTGTTGGGATGAGTGGTGGCGTTGATAGCGCTGTTGCAGCTTTTTTACTGAAAGAATCCGGTTACGATGTAGAGGGGGTCTTCATGAAAAATTGGAATGAAGATGATGATTGCTCCGCAGAAGAAGATTATAAAGATGCGCTGATGGTTTCTGAAGTATTGGGCATTCCGCTCCATTCTGTTAATTTTTCTAAGGAATATTGGGATAATGTCTTTAGCACATTTTTGGACGAATATAAAAAAGGACGCACACCGAACCCGGATATTCTCTGCAATAAAGAAATTAAATTCAAGGCATTTTTGCAGTATTGTATTGACTTAGGCGCAGATAAAATTGCTACCGGTCACTATGCAAAAATCGTCCAATCCAAAAACAATTATGAATTGCACAAAGGAGAGGATGCCAATAAAGACCAAAGTTATTTTCTATATACGCTTGGACAAGAAGCCCTATCGAAAAGTTTATTTCCCTTAGCCGCTTTAAAAAAAAAAGAGATTCGAGAAATTGCAAAATCAGAAAATCTTTCAGTGTATAATAAAAAAGATAGCACCGGAATTTGTTTTATTGGCGAACGAGATTTTAAAACGTTTCTCAAAACATATCTTTTCGAAAGTCCAGGAGATATCGTTAATTCAGAGGGCCAAGTGCTAGGCACGCACGATGGATTGATGTATTACACATTAGGTCAACGTCAAGGTTTAGGCATTGGTGGAGGCCATGGAGAAAAAAATGCGCCTTGGTATGTTTCAGATAAATCAATTGAAAAAAATGAACTCATCGCGGTTCAAGGGAAAACTCATCCTAATCTTTATCACAAAAAATTAGAAGCATCTCAATTACATTGGGTTTCAGGAGGAATGCCTGATTTATCCCAATCTTATGGTGCTAAAATTCGATACAGATCGCAAGATGCGAAATGTACTATGGAACAAATTTCGAAAGATAAAGTAGAACTTACTTTTCAAGAAGCACAATTTGCGATTGCACCCGGACAATCTGTCGTTTTTTACGATGGAGATATTTGTTTGGGTGGGGGCATTATTGATTCCAGGAGTAATTAAATTATGAACAAGAGACCACTGATAACACTCATTTTAGCCGCAGGAAAAGGGACGCGGATGAAATCAAATTTACCAAAAGTGCTTCATCCTGTTGATGATATTCCTATGTTGCATCATGTGATTAAAATGGCACAAGCCGTGGGCTCGGAACAGATTATCCCTATCATTGGATATGAAAAAGAGAAAGTAAAATCCTCTATTGCGTCTTTTCAATTAGCGTGTGCAATCCAAGATGAGCAGTTAGGAACGGGGCATGCCGTGATGCAGACAGAATCGATTGTTGGGAACGTGGATGGAGATATTTTAGTCCTTTCTGGTGATGTCCCTTTGTTGAGAGAAACATCACTGTTATCTCTTCTTGAAGTTTATAGAAATGAAAAGGCCAGCGCAGCCTTATTAACAGCAGAAATGGATGATGCGACAGGGTATGGCAGAATTGTAAGGAATAAGGAGGGACAATTTTCAGAAATTGTTGAACATAAGGATTGCACGCCACTCCAATTAGGAATCAATGAAATAAATGCGGGGATATATTTATTTGATTCACAATTATTGTTTAAGACTTTAAAACTAATTAAAAACAACAATCGACAGAACGAATATTATTTGCCAGATGTTTTGCCTCATTTTATTCAATTTGGTAAAACTGTGGCATTGCAATTGATGGCGGATTCGACCGAAATTTCGGGTGTGAACACGGTGGAGCAATTAGCAGAAATCAATCAGATTTATAAAGAAAGGAAAAAATGAAACGAAGTATAAAACATGTTATAGGCATCTCTATTCTTTTAGGATCTCTTGTTTTTGGTCAATTCATTTCTCATCTTCCTTCAGAAACATTGCCTACAAACCTTAATGGCGAGTTAAATCAAAACTCAATTAATTTTTTTAATTCAGATCGCTTTAATATGAATCATGGCTTTTCGGTTTCAATGATGAACCTTGGTGGACAAAGTTTGAGTATGGCATCCTACACAAATCAAATTTCTTATTGGGCAAAAGATAATTTAAGGTTGACTGCAAATATTTCTTTAATGCAATCTCGTTTTCCTCAGCTAAACCAAATGAATCAGAATTTACAAAATGCAGACATCGGATTTGGCGCGAGTTTAGATTACATCATGTCCGACAATGCTCATTTTTCAATCCAATTTCAAAATATTCCCACATACCAAAGCATGCTCTCTCCATCACTTTATAATTCCAGGCGACCTTAAGGCGTGGCGAAGAAACGTAAAAAAACGAAAAAACGTTCAAACCCGCAAGGAACCATCCTTAATTCAGCGATAGCGATTGTTGGTGTATTATTGATTGCATTCATTTTTTCTTTCACAAAAAATGTATCTCAAACAAGAATTCCCATTGAGGTTGTATTTTCTTCAACGACAGAACAGCCCATATTGGCTGTGGATGTTTATCAAGAAAGCCCCATCGAAGATATTAAAGTGGAAGTATTGAATGGCATGGGAGAAAGAGGGATTGCGAATAAAGTAGCCATTTATCTTAGGCGAAATCAGGTGGATGTTTTGAATGCAGATAATGCGGATCATCATGATTATTCCAATACAATGATTATACAAAGAAACGAAAATATAGAATCATTAAAAAAAATAGCGAACGCATTTGGCGTTGACTATAAAACATCTAATATAATTCATGTGAAGCCGGATGAAAATGTAGGCGTAGATGTAAGCATTATTTTAGGCAAGGATATTAGATCCTTTACCCCTCTCGCAGCATTTCTAAACTCAAATTAATAATCAATCATATTGAATCAATGCAAATCTAATATATTTATTTTTGCGCCATAGAGGCACGACCATTGTCAAATAAAGTCAAATCTTCTCAAGATACGCCAAAAATTCTTAGCGAAATTGCGGAATTAGCATTGGCAAAAAAAGCGAACGAAGTCATCGGTATAGATGTGCGTGGTTTAACTTCTTTTGTCGATTATTTTTTAATTTGTTCAGCTGATACAGAACCACAAGTCAAAGCGATCGCGGATAATATTCGAAGAGGCACGCCATCAAAGCCGTGGCATTTGGAAGGATATGAACATTCACGCTGGGTGCTTCTTGATTATATTGATGTGCTCGTGCATGTTTTTCGTTCAGAAGAACGAGAATATTATTCCTTAGAAAAATTATGGGCAGATGCTCCAACCATTCCATTTGAAGATGAAAGACCTGAAACAAAATCTGAATAAAGGTATCTTGGCTTCGCTTCAATCTTTGAAGTTCCCCACAAAACCTTTTTCAATCAGTCCTTCAAAAAACCCTAATTTCGGAGATTTATCCACGAATGTAGCACTTCTTTTAACGAAAGACTTGAAGAAGCCACCCATTCAAATTGCAGAAGAAATTCAAACTGCATTAAAAAAATACCTTCCAAGTGAAATCGAGACGAGCGCTGTTTCGCCTCCAGGATTTATCAACTTCGTTATTTCCGATAGTTTTTACCAATCTTATATATCCACAATGCTAACAGAAGGACCCGATTTTGGTCGAAGCAATATTGGGAAGGGAAAAACCGCTAATGTAGAATTTGTGAGCGCCAATCCCACTGGACCCTTAACGGTGGGACATGGACGGCAAGCTGTTTTAGGTGACTGTGTCTCGAATATTTTAGAATGGAATAGTTTTGATGTTACGCGAGAATATTACTATAATGACGCTGGACGACAAATGCGAATTTTGGGACAATCGGTGGAAGCGCGTTATTTTGAGGCATTAGGGAAAAAATTTGAATTTCCAGAAGATGGCTATCAAGGAGATTATATCAAAGATGTGGCTGAGTCTATTATCGAGACAGAAGGGAAAAGTTTATCCGCGGGAGATGAAAGATTTAGGCAAACAGTAGAAGAACTAATTTTCACCAAAATTAAAAAGTCTTTGTCTGATTTAGGAATTATTCACGATCAATTTTCTAATGAAAAAACATTTTATGAAAATGGCGCCATCAAACAATTGCTTTCCGATTTAAAAGAAAAAAATCTAATCTATGAGGCAGAAGGAGCAACCTGGTTAAAAACAACAGCCATGGGAAAAGAGCAAGATCGTGTGTACATCAAAAGTTCTGGTGAACCCACTTACCGACTTCCAGATACAGCGTATCACCGGGATAAAATCAATCGAAATTATGATTTGGTTGTAGATATTTTTGGAGCAGATCATGCTGATACTTATCCGGATGTTTTGGCGGCTTTATCCGCTTTAGATATTTCAGTGGATCATATTCGCGTATTAATTCATCAATTTGTGACGCTTTTACGAGATGGGGAAAAAGTAAAAATGTCCACACGAAAAGCGAACTTTGTAACGCTTGAAGAATTAGTGAAAGAAGTGGGGAAAGATGTTGTTCGATATTTTTTTATTATGCGGAGTATGAGCAGTCATTTAGATTTTGATTTAGATTTAGCCGCTGACCAATCGGATAAAAATCCTGTGTTTTATTTACAATATGCCCATGCACGCATCACGAATATCATGAAACATGGAGAAGCATTGGGACATACGTTCTCACAGAATTTTGATGCTTCCTTGATTCAAGAAAAAACAGAATTAGCGCTTATTAAACATTTGATCCGATTTCCAGAATTAAGTGAACAACTTTATGAGTCATTGGAGCCTCAGGTATTGGCAACTTACCTTCAAGAATTAGCATCACATTTTCACAAATTTTATGGAAAATGTAAAGTCATTACGGACGATAAAGCTTTAACGCATTCTCGCTTGGCGCTCATTACGTGCGTAAAGTTAGTCTTTTCAAATGGTTTGCATATTTTAGGCATATCAGCGCCAGAGCGTATGTAAATGATTGATTTTATCCATTCTGAATTAGCGTATTTTCTCCTCTGTATTACCACCTTATTTACCTTGATAAATCCTCTTGGGATTTCGCCTCTTTTGCTGGTTATGACGGAGCGGTTTTCTCCAGAGCAAAAAAGAGCTATTGCATGGAAAGGATCTTTAACCGCGGGTATGACTCTAATTGTTTTTGCGTTTTTGGGTTCATTGATTTTCAACTTTTTTGGCATTACGATTGAAGCTTTTCAGATTATGGGTGGCATCATTTTTTTTAGATCGGGTCTTCGTATGTTAGAAGCAAAAGTAGGTAGATCTAGGACGACACAAAAAGAGCAAGAGGAATCAGAGGACCACGACGATATTGCAATCAGTCCAATTGGTATCCCACTCATTGCAGGACCCGGCGCTATTACCGCCTCCATGCTATTATCAAGTCAGACGCCAAAAATTTATAGTTATGGCACATTAATATTTGCTATTATTTTGGTGCTTTCTACCGTTTATATTATCTTAAGAAATGGCGACTTAATCATCAAAGGAATGGGCTACACGGGTATGCGTATTATCCAAAGAATTATGGGGCTTATCCTCATGGTGATTGCGGTTCAATTTGAAATCAATGGTATTAGTGCTGTTATAAAGCAAATTTATCAATCCTTATAAGCTTGCAAATTAGATGAAATCTGCGATTGAATTTGTTAAAAAACAATTAGGTGATATTCCAGAAATTGCCGTTGTATTAGGATCTGGACTTGGTTCGTTTGCGAATCGATTAAATAATAAAACCACCATTCCCTATGAAGCAATCCCCAATTATCCCCAAACCAGCATTATTGGACATTCTGGACAGTTTATTTTTGGAACGATTGGCGGAAAAAAAGTTCTCGCGGCACAGGGTAGATTTCATTATTATGAAGGACATAATTTAGAAACCATTGTAAAACCAATCAAATTATTTCATGGTTTAGGGATTAAAACCTTAATCATTACCAACGCAGCTGGCTCTTTAGATAAAGCCTTTCCACCAGGAACAATCATGGGAGTAAATGGACACATGGATTGCACCTATCGAGATTCCTGTGAAGATCCAGCAATGATGAATCATGCCAAATATCATGATGAAGCTTTACTTAAAGGCTTCAAAACGATAGCAAACAATTTGGCTATTCCTGTTACAATTGGTACATATTGCTGGACCATGGGACCCAATTACGAAACGCCAGCAGAAGTTCAAAATTGCAAGGAATTAGGTGGGCAAGCAGTAGGAATGAGCACAGTGCCAGAAATACAAATGGGTGCAGAGTTGGACATGTCAATTTTGGGAATTTCACTACTCACTAATTATGCGGCTGGTATTTCTAAAACAGAATTAAGTCATGATGAAGTAATTGAAACGGCCAATCAAACCGAAGCAAAATTTGTCCAGCTCTTGACAGGTATTATTAAAAATATATAACCTCAAAATTGAACACCAGTTTATAAACTAGGATTTTTAATTAATATCCAACGGCTGACGTTTCTCCTCTAGAATCAGCCCCACCATAAAATCCATCGTCCTCGATCGTGATTCCATTGGCTTCTCCAATATATCCCCAACGATAAGGCACGACCATATGTCCCATTTCCTCTAAATTATTTTTCACATCTTTTGCGATGCCACGAGGTTCTGTCATAATCACATCTGGAAGCCATTGGGAATGAACACGAGCTGCACTCACGGCCTCTTGAATATCCATTTCATGAAGCACCACGTTCAAAATTGTTTGAAGCGTGGTCGTAATAATCGTAGAGCCACCAGGTGAACCAATGATCATAAAGGGTTTATTATTTTGCAATACAATACTTGGCGTCATAGAACTTAAAGGTCGTTTTCCCGGTGCCACCGCATTGGCTTCTTTTCCGACAAGTCCATAGATATTAGGCACGCCAGGTTTTGCCGAAAAATCGTCCATTTCATTGTTGAGGAAAAATCCTGCACCTTTTACAACAACGCCACAACCATAACTGGTATTGAGCGTGGTGGTTACGCTAACGCCATTCCCATTGTGGTCCACAACAGAATAATGGGTCGTTTCATTGCTTTCTTGTGGCCAAGGATTTCCTGCAAAAATGTCTGAGCTCAAAGAGGCTTTTTGTGGCAAGATAGATTGGGCTCTTTCCGTAGCATAAGCTGTATCTATGAGAAAATTTACCGGCACGTCCCAAAAATCAGGGTCGCCCATATGTTCGGCTCTATCTGCGTAAGCTCGCCGTTCTACTTCTGTGAGATAATGAATATATTGAGATGAATTCCAGCCCATCGTATCTAAAGCAAAATGAGACAATTGGTTAAACATATTGACCAATAATGCACCGCCAGAGCTGGGTGGCCCCATGGAAATAATTTCAAATTCTCCGAACGAACCCATCACAGGATCACGATAAATCGATTGGTAATTTTCTAAATCTTCATGGGAAATCAGACCATTTCCACGTTGCATTTCTTCCACGATTAAATCGGCGACAGGTCCTTTGTAAAATCCATCACGACCATATTTTGCAATCCGTTTAAGCGTGTGTGCTAAATCTTTTTGTACGAATCGATCTCCAGCTTTCCATTCTGAATTATCCTTGATAAAAATCTCAGCTACCGCGTCATATCGCTCAAAAAATGGTTTGTAACGATTGAATCGATCGGCTTCATTTTTGGAGAGGATAAACCCTATCTGCGCTAAACGAATGGCAGGCGCCATCACTTGTCGAATTGAAATTCTGCCAGAACCATGATCCGACAAGGCTTTGAGCAGACCATCTACAGATCCTGGAACACCCGCTGCGGCCCTGGAATAAAGAGACATATTCGGGACTACATTTCCACTATCATTCAAAAACATATCGCGGTGACCTTTTGCTGGTGCTTTTTCTCGATAATCTAAAGTAAAAGACTCTCCATCCACGGATGATGAAACCATAAATCCACCGCCCCCAATATTGCCATTTGAAGAGGACGTTACGGCTAAGGCAAAACCAACAGCCACGGCCGCATCCACTGCATTTCCACCGTTTTTCAAGATTTCAATGCCAGCTTCTGATGCTTGGCGAGAAGTAGAAACGACCATACCATTTTGCCCATAGATTGGTTCAGTATTAGCGGAAAAAAGTTGAGAGATTAAAAGGGAAATAATGGCTAAATGTTTCATTTTAGTGAATCCAATTCGTGCAGGATCTGCTTAAACCATAATTCATAGGCTTGGTGAATAATGATAAAAAGCATCTCATCGTGGACCGTCTCACCATTTTCAGATGATTTTAAAACTTGGCTTTGGAGTATTCTATCTAATTGGAGATAGCTGCCGTAAGATAATTTCTTTTCTGTCATAATAGATTATTAAGGGGATTAACAGTGCAAATTTAGGAAATTTAGATATAAGGAAAAAGTAGTTATGATGGGTTTCAATAATAAAAAAACCCCTCAAAATGAGGGGTTTTTTTATTATTTACTTTACAAATCAAATCTTAATAAAAATATTTGGCTTGCCAAGTGTGAATATTACTAGAAGTGTACTTGGAGTCCCATTCTTAAATTCGCATCGCCAGTACCAGTACCCATGACATAATCGAGATCTAAGGATAGGTTGTCTAAAACTCCATATGTTGCTCCTACAGTAAATTCTTGATTAGTTCCATCGCTACCAAATCCAACTTTCCCAAATGCCCATCCAAGAAATATACGGTAATCTGTTCCGTCAGAATCGAATCCAGTGTATTTACTACCATCTATATTCATTTTCAATCCAACAGCATCAGATACAACTATACCATCAGTTAAGTTATCATAACGGATTGAAAAAACGGGAGAAACATCCTTTGAGAACAATAATGAACCTAATGAAGTTACCATGAGAATAAGTAATAAATATTTTTTCATAGTATTCCTTTCAATATTAAGTTAATTGTTTATTTAAAATCCCCAGCCTAGATTGAGGCTTACACTTGTTGCGTCGTTGCCGCCACCTGAAGTACTATAATCAAGCGATGTGCCTATAGTGGTTTTTATTACGTCGCCACCTGACCACCAGTTATAGCCAACACCAATTGAGGAAGCAGTACCATAACCGATTCTTATACCAACACCTGCAGGGCCAGCAGCATCTACAGTCATTCCACGAACAGTATCCCAACCTAAACTCATACTATCGTTCAGATCAAAATTGATGCCCATGGTACCTGTAACGGTAACAGTGCCATCTAGATCACCATATGTTACTCCTTTGTTGAAGTTAACGCCCGCAAAAACGAATGTTCCTACTATTCCAATTAATAGTATTTTTTTCATTTTTTATTCTCCTTTTTTTTTGTTTATGTGAAATAATCATAGAGAATCCATCAAATTCTAAGAATTGCCTCAAATGATTTTCGTAATATAGGACTATATGGGAGCAAAGGGCAAGACTTTAATTAAGATGGAAAATGGGTACATATTCTGTCCAAAATTATGGAGTGAATTGTCTCTGCCAATTCATAC
>JGI26241J51128_1000356_pt1 | contig 33788 bp, 51 predicted proteins | sample SaaInlV_200m_DNA_4_FD_51128 | JGI IMG/M metagenome (IMG submission 51128) | reverse complement strand
TTTTCACTGTTTGAGTTTCTAAGGCATCTAAACATTTCTCTAGGATGTCGTATCTACCAGCGGTAGGAACTACTACATCCAGAAGAAACTTTTCCTTCTTTGACTTGTTTCGTTTTCTACTCATCTAAAACCTCTTCTATCATTTCTTTAAGTTGATTTACGGGAATATCCCATGTAAGCGATTTTACATAATGTAAAGCAGCATCAGACATGTGCTTCATAATACGACCATCTTTTACACAATATAATATTTCTTCTGTCGCTTTTTCTCTGTCTATCATACTACGCTTAGAATTGCCCCAAACATCAGTAAACTCGTACTCAGGACGAATCAAAAACCCTCTAAGAACTGTCCCTAGACCATCAGCAAGTAATTCAGTCATTGCTCCAGTATCAGTAGCCATTACTGGCAATCCTACGCTCATAGCCTCTAGTAGAGGTAATCCAAGACCCTCTGCTTTACTTGTATTCAAATATAAATCAGATGCAGCATATAGAGACCATAAAACATCCTGCGGTAATCCCCGTTCCATAATCACTAATTCATCATTTATATCTAATTGTGAAGCCAAATCTCGTATTTTATGCCCTACATGACTATGTTCTCTAGTCACAAGAATGTATTTCAGATTGTCTACACCTGACTTCTTCACCTTAGAGACAATATCCATAGCAGCCCACAAGTTCTTTCTTTCTTGATTATCTGCTACAGAAAGGATGACAAATTTATCGTCAAGCTCCATAGATTTTCTAATTCTATTTCTAGTTTCTTCATCACGTTCAGGCCAGATTTCTGTATCAGAACCAATCTTAATATGTTTAGCTTTTGTGAGACCAGCTTTCTTGGCTTCTCTAGTTGCCAATTCGCTAATAAAGAAAACTCCATCAGCAAACATTAAAGAACCTGCCCATGACATAGTAAGAGGGCCATTCTCTAAAGGAGTAATGACAAGATACTTAGAAGGTAACTCTTTCAGTTTCTCAATAAAGAATATTTGATGAGGAACATCTAAAGCAACTACAACTATATCAGGTTGCCAATCTAAAAAATGCAGATTATGAGCTATAGCATGAGCAGACTTAAAATCTTTAGCAGGAATGATAGAGAAGGGAAAATCATGTTCGCTTCCATCATTTCCTAACCCAATTGCCTTCACATCAAAACCCAATCCAACTAAGCCCTTCATCAAAGGCAAAGAAATGTACATGTATCCAGAGCCTATAAAGGCTAAATCCGTAATAAATAAAATCTTTTTAGATGTCATTAATTATTTTCCTTAAATAAACAGAAACGTTATTTTCTTTAGCCCATCTTTTAGCTTCTTCTAATCCAGAAGACCTCAAGACACGCCTTACTTTGTTCTTTTCTCTAGTATGCATATTCCTATAGCGAGTACATTTATCTTTATTGCGACCATGTTTCTTATTTCCACCAGAACTAGATTTTTGTTTTTGCGGCATTTGTATCCTTTTATTTATAATGAATATTGAAAACTTTATCGTTCCAGATTTCTAAGATTCTATCCAAAGCAAACCTTTCCTTTGCTAACTTCTGTACTTGCATAGCATTTTCTTTCAACTTATCTTGATTTCTAAGCGTAGCCACTACTGTATCTACAAACTCTCTATTCCATTCAGGAGAGTAAACATTTCCAGCAATTACAGTCCCCATGTTTGTAGTCCTTGTTGCCCCAACATCACTTGTAATAGGGTAACATCCAGCCACTTGATTTTCAGCAGTAGCGATACCAAAAAGCTCATCATAAATAGATGGGTACAACTCCAATTGTGCTTCCAGTTGATGCCTAATAAGTTCATCTCTCTTTACCGCACCAAGATACGTTACTCCAGGAAGCCTAGCAAACGTAGTCTTGAATTGCTGTGTAGCAGTAGGGTCTGCCCATTCACTCCATAATCTCCAATCAGACGTAATCACCAAAGATGCTTCTGGAACATCTCTAACGATTTCTGCCCATGCAGCATGTAACTGCATTACACCTCTATCAGGCATATGATTGAAGATACAACGATAAGGAACTTTCTCTACTTCATTTTCTTCATACTCCCATATACGAATTGGAATGTCTATGGTAATAGTGTCCTGAATGCCATAAATATCTCTAAAATAATCAGCATGACGTTCTGAGATAGTAACAATCTTATCTACTTTTTGAGCAAACTTTCCAAAGTCTCCCTTTGTATGTTGGTCACAAGACACCCAAACTTTCAATCCTACTGTATCGGGAGTAAGTCTATCGTTAGGAGAACGCCACACAATTACAACATCTCTTTCATCTTCTGGAACAAAAGCATCTACTGGAAGTTGATTGAATACAGAACTATTAGGATACTTAGGACTGTTATAAAGAGTTACTTCATGTCCAGCTTCATGCCAAGCTCTACAAATCGTGAGAAGGAATAGCTCCGCGCCTCCTACGCCCATACGACCATCTTCACCAGAAATACTTTTCTCTGATACTTCAAGAGGGCTGCCATCATTGCAAAGCAAGTCAATTTTCATTTTTCTTCTCCGCTAGTCTGAATTCTTTACACGTAAATACTCCATCCACTACTGGACAGCTAGTGCATTGAGACACCCAAAATTTTTGGATACCATTCCAATCTACAACAAACCCATGCTCATGTAGTTTATGCCCACACTCACAGACAGCATTGAAAATAGCCAATTCCGCTTCATCCTTACCATCTGCATAATCGTCAAAAATACTAAATTTTATCATAGCGTATACCCTAATTTTCTTATTGTCGCTCCTAACTGTTCCGCCGCCTGTTTCTTGTGTTCGTCAGTAAACACATCTTTCCATTCCCCAGGAACGCCCCTTCTAAAAGTAGGGTTTCCGTGTCTCGGTTTTAGATGTTCAAAATTCCAAGCTGTATTTATCGTTATTTCAGGAGCAAGGAACTCTTTTATCTTTTCTAACGTCTCTATTCCGTTCAATCTCAAATCTTCATATTTTACAGTATAAACAAAATCGTGCTTCATCCACCCTAGCCAATTTAGCCATCTACAAGATGCAAATTCTATTAGGTATTTTATGGGGTCTCCAGAACCATATACTGTTCTACTATCCTTCATGCGGAAGTTCCAAAGAGCGTGATCTGAATTTCCCCTGCTAAACAGCTTCATCATATTGTAATACTCAGAAACTATAATGTCTCTAGGGTCTCTAATATTAAAAAGAACTTTAGTAGGCTTCTTTTGTATAGCTACTGCATATTCTGGCAGGTAAGATACGTGACCAAATTTTCCTTTATAAAATTCTTCTAGCGCATTTACTGTTACCAGTATACCGTCCTTATCTATGGTATTCTCCAATCCAACGTAATCTGGAAGATTATGAGTCCCATTATGACTTCTGTCTACAATATCCGCCGTAATTCCAAAAGCGGGCATAATTTGATGAGTTCCTGACTTTTGATATGATGTAATAAACAATCTAGCCATGTTATTCCTTTGCCCAAGGAGGAAGCCTTTTCGGTTTTCCTGCAAAATTAAATGGGTGACTTGTCTTTATCCCAACGGAATTATACCACTTCACCTTATCATCTATAGTATCTGGATGCCACGACTTGTGAAGAAGAGCCATAGGCACTTTAAGTTCTTCATAGTCTGACGATATTCCTCTATAAGTAGCATGATGCTTTTGCTCATCTGCGTATATGTCTAGTTCATCAGGTCGCCATGCCCATAAAGCCAAATAATCCTTATCAAAATCTCTATTCATATAAGGGAAGAACTCTCTATCTCCCCACATATATAACCTAAAAGCATTGACTTGAGATTTACTTGTATGTTCCAGTACCTTCCTAGCATTTCTTCTCAATGTATAAGTAGGAACATCGTCCATATCATCCAATATTAGCCAATCTGGAGATAGTTTCTTCGCTTTTTCTAGCACAAAATTTATGTGAGGATTATCTGGATTCCACGAACATCCAGTTGGAAACTTTTCCACGACATCATAATTATGTATAATAACTTTCTTATTCTTGGATAACAGGTTCAAAGAATCATCTGTACTTCCACCATCTGAAACTACAATAGAATCTGCAAAGTCGTATCCGTGCAAAAATCTTTCTATATTCTTCTCTTCGTTTAGACATCTAACAGCCACCACAATATTGACAGATTTTTTCATGCTAATATCTTTTAGCCTTTTCACACATAAACCAAAACTCTTGGTTAGTATTCTTTCTCCATATCACATTCCATCCAGAACGCTTCAATAAGAAATTCCACTGATCTTCTTCCAATACAGAATAATGTCCCTGCCCTACACGCCCCCAATAGGCGGGGTTTGGAAGAACAAGGCATAGGAAGTGTGCTGATACCCTGTACCACTCCATTAGGGTAAGCAGTGGGGCAGGACTATGCTCAAGGGAATGACGAGAGAAGATAAGTCCAAAGGATTCATCTGCAAACTCTTCTAAGAAACTAAAGTCTCCGTTGATAACATTCTTTCCTAAACCTTTTAATTTCTCTACATCCATTCCGTTTGAGATACCAGTGTATTCAATGCCTAATTTCTTGAAAAATCCTTCTGCAATAGCAGCATCTCCGCACCCAACATCAAGGACAGTTTTTACACCCTTTAACCCGCTTATCCATTCTGTCATAATGCCTCGCATAAGCGCAGTATGTCCTTTATCAGGAGGAGATGGGTAGTCATCTTTTATAAGTTCGTTTAAAAAGATGTTCCAATTCCTGAAATCTCTCAGCATCCTTCTCTCCCTTCTAAGAATTCTCTAAACACAGAAATAATATAGTCCATGATTTCAGGTGTCATGCTTGGATGTAATCCTATCCAGAAAGTCATTTCTGTTACAATATCGCTATTGTAGAGTTTATCTTGAACTAAATATTCAATATCTCTATAGGCTGGCTGTCTTAATAAGTTACTTCCAAAAAGAAGCCTTGTTCCAACTTTATTCTTATCCAGATGAGCTATAAGTTCTGCTCTTGTGAAGTTACAGGCATAAGATTTTATTGTGATAGGAAAACCAAACCAGGAAGGTTCACTATCTAAAGCAGGTCTAGGAAGGATGAACCAATTCTCAAACTCTTGCATCTTCTCAAACAAATAAATAAAATTATACCTACGCGCCTCAACTATTTCATCCAACCTATCTATTTGTGAAGACAGAAGAGATGCCTGTAAGTCTGTCATTTTTAAGTTGTAGCCTAAACGAGTGTAAACATATTTATGGTCATATCCTTCTGGCAAACCTTCAAATTTATGTTCAAAGCGTTTCCCACAAGCAGCATCCTGTCCAGTAGCACAGAAACAATCTCTACCCCAATCTCTAAGAGATTTCACAACCTTAGAAATCATAAAACTATTTGTAAGAACTGCCCCACCTTCACCACCAGAAATATGATGAGCGGGATAATAAGAATGGGTAGAAATATCTCCGTAGGATTCCACAGGCTTTTCTTGAAAAGTGCTACCTAAAGAGTCACAGCAATCCGACATCATAAATATATTATATTCTCTACAAAGGTCTTCAATAGCTTCTGCATCAAATACATTACCCATTGTATGAGCAAGAATAACTGCTTTTGTTTTTCCTTCTACAATCGCTTCTGCTATATCTTCAACATCAGGAACATAAGTACCTAAAGCTACATCTACAAATACAGGAATAGCTCCTGCTTGAATAATGGCATTTACGGTAGTGGGGAAATTTACAGCAGTGGTTATGACTTCATCTCCAGGCTTTATTCTTCTTTCACCAAACTCAGGAGCGGTCATAGCCATAATAGCAAGAAGATTTGCACTACTGCCACTATTACACAGTGTAATATATTTAGAAGAATTTCTAAGATAGCTCTTTAGTTTTCGTGTATATTCTCTAGCGTATTTCCCTTCTGTATACCACTTATCTAAAGCACACTCCACCAAAGATGCTACATCAGCACCATTCCAAACATCTCCACCATTATACATAGCTCCATGTGTAGGAATGAAAGTTTCTCCAGGAATAAATTCATTATGCGTTCCTGAAACTAAATGTTTTACGGCTGCTACAATTGCACTCTTCCCAAGTTTATTTAGCATGTTTTATTATATCTTCTATTGTATCTTGTAATGAATATTGCTGAACAAATCCCATAGATTTTAGTTTTGACACATCCAAAACCATATTATCTGTTTGAACATCTTTATGAAATTTTGGAATGGGTATTAGCTCTAATAAATTTATTCCTCGTACTTCACAATGAACATCTTCTATTATTTCTTTCACTATCCGACCATTTCCAGAACCTATGTTTATAATCTCCCCTGATTCTGATGTCATAGCGATTTTTATTGCTCTTACAACATCTCTAACATCCATATAATCTCTATAGCACTCTGTATCATATAAATAATCTACTTTTCTCCCCTTTACCAATTCCGTAATCATATACTGGAGAGCGTTTTTCTTCCTGTCTGCTTTTTCATCTACTCCACCAATCACATTACAAAGTCTCAGAATTCTGTATTTCATATTGTAAGTTTTGCAGTAACTAGCTAATAACATCTCAGCAGCATATTTTGTGACAGAATAGAATCCCGTAGGATTACAGCAAGCAGTTTCTTTTACAGGAACAAAGTCCTGTCGTCCATAAACGAACCAACTAGACAAAAACGTAATGTCTGATTTCTCTCCGTGTATCCGTCTCATATTCTCAAGGAATGTAACAAGAGTAGTTAAATTAGTATCAATATCCAAGTAAGGTTTTTTCTTTACATGATAATTGTGAACTGTGCTAATCCCATACAAGACTTTTGGTGTTCTGGAAGCATAATCGAATTTGTCCTGAATAATTACGTCATCCTCAAACTGACGAACAAATTCTTTTCCTATATAACCATTTCCAAAGAGACTAATTTTTGAATTCATTTTGATACCATTTCACAGTTTTCTCTAATCCTTCTTGTAAGGATGTGCTAGGTGTCCAACCAAGGACTTCTTTTACACGATCACAATTAACATGCTGATTAGGAATTTCTCCTCTTAGTTGGTGTTCAAAATTTATAAATAAATCATTCCTTACAAGACTTATAATCATCTTTACAATATCCCCCACAGAAGTAGCACATTCTGCACCAAAATTGAATACATTATAATCCTTCTCGTACCCATATTCAGCAGCAAGTGCATATCCATCTACAATATCCTTCACATAGACGTAATCTCTTAGATTTGTACCGTCTCCTCTAATAACGGGGTTCTTTCCATCTACCAACCTTTTTACTGTTCTAGGAACAATTCTCTCTAAGTGGGGGTCACCTTCACCATACACATTAGCATTTCTGATAATGGTTGTAGGAACATTAAAGAATCTGGCATACATAGTTGCCAGGTTATCTCCACATAATTTAGACACGTTGTAGGGATGGTCTAATCCTAACAAATCACTTGTATCTTCTATGAAAGGGGTGTCCCCATAAACTTTATCTGTAGAGATATGTACATAACCACCTACTCCAATCTTATTCAGGACAGAGAGAAGATTGTAAGTCCCTCGTATATTCACATCTAATGTCTCATACTCCATCTCTCCAGCAATTCCTACAATGGGCTGTGCCGCTAAATGGAATACGATGTCTGGTTTCAGGTCTTCCAATGCGTCAGAGAAGGATTCTAAATCAAGCAAATCTCCAAACAATTTCCAAGTATTAGGACGTTTAGATTCTTTTATGTGAATAAACTCAGTGACTTCTGCTCCAGAGTTTAATAGCTTAGTGACTAAATGATTACCGATAAACCCTGTAGCTCCAGTAACTAGCACTTTTTTATCTTTCCAGAAAGTCATAATATTACCTATTCACTGGTTGATGTTTGTTATTATCAGTATGATGTTTACAAACAAGTAAAGCTCCTTGTGAACTACCATGCTGCTTATAGGCATCGTAATTTACTACTACAGCAGGAGAGCCACACGTACAAAACAATACCCATCCTAACTTTCTGGCATCTCTATAAACGAAATGATTATCATAAGGAGTACATTTCACTTTACCAATTGAAGGAATGAATACATGTTCTTGCCTAACAAATTCCTTTCCGTCAGATGTAACTCTATTCAAATCTCCACGATGATGTATTATATTAGGAGGCTTTGCTGTTTTCATAGCAACTTCAATTGGTGATAGGTCTGTAGATGCCTTGGGAGAACCACCATTATTTTTACTCATCCAATCTAAACTCCTTCAACACTTTACTAACAAGTGCATCATAGGTAAAATCTTCCATGTTAACTTTATTATATGCAGCAAGAGCAATCTCTTCTGCTTCGTGTGGACTATTCAATGCCCATTGAACTCTTAAAACTGCTTCATCTAAATTATCGAATCCTAAATAATGCTTCCCCTCTTCAAATCCTATTACGGATAAATCAGAAACTCTATCTATAATAGGACAAAGACGCATAGCAGAAATTTCTAGTACACGAGCGTTCAAATCCCCTAAAGATGACCAGTTTAGTCCTAATCTAGCTCTATTATTCAGTTCTCTATACTCATCAAAGATTGGCCCATTCTCAAATAGAACAGAAATCCCTAAAGATCGTAATCTATCTATCCATTCAATTCTCTGCGGATAGGGCATACCGATAAGTACTGCATCGGCATCTTTCTCAATCTCTGTCATAGGATAGTGGACATCAGGGTCAAATGCGTAATGCAAGAGTACATCGTCCCCTTGAGCATACTTCGGGTGCATATTATAGGACACGTCAGAAACGCTTCTTGCATGAGAATAATCTAAACAGTGGCTATCTGTAAAAATAGAAACAACTTTTCCATCGGATGGCTTACTTACCCAATTTACACCTGCGTCAACAGCAATCACAATATCAGGAATCCATCCATCTAATTGCGCATTTACTATTTCATAAGGAATTCTTCCAATATTAGGCTTAAATGGCAACGGATATGTAGGAGATTTTGCATATTTCTCCAATACGTTGAGACCTCCCAGCCAAGGAATCCATGAACCAGTATAAACACCGCAGGTTCTTAATTCTACATCAGGATTCCTATTGAAAGCATTTTCCCAATATCGAGACATACTAAGTGGATACCATATCGAAAGCATAAGAACATTTATTTTTTCTTTCGGAATTCCTTGTGTCATTTTGTCACCCATTTTTCCCTGAACTTCTGTTGATTTATTCTTGTACCCTTCTGCCTATCTTCTCCATATCCAATCGTCTTACCCCCAAGGTGCATCACAACTTCTGGAGAGAGTGACCATAACTCGTAACCCTTTTCTAAAGCAGTAGTGGATAAATCTACATCCTCAAAGTCATTAGGCGCATACCTAACATCAAAATATCCTAACTCTTCCCAACCTTCTTTCGTGGTTGCCAGAACAAAACCTTCTGCATAGGGAAATATTTTACCGTCAAACTCATTCCATCCAGTAGTCTCAGTATAAACCTTTCCACTAATCAAAGTTTTGGGATGCTCTTTCAATCGTCCATTAATCGCTTCAAAAAATCCTTTGTAGACTCTAACATCCGTAGACACCAAAATAATGACATCTCCAGACGCTTCTTTTAGCCCCCTATTAGAAGTTAGAAGAAATCCTAGATTTTCTTCATTGTGGATGACAGAAATATCTAACATCTCTTGAAGTGACCACCACTGCAACCCTCCACCATACTCACTTTCTGTACTTTTATCATTTACTATAATAACTTCAAAGTCTTTACTCCCACCACATTTATATATATCAAATAATAATTGATTTAGTAAGGCGTAGTTATTAAATGCAGGAATGACTACAGTAGTTTTCACAGCAACTCCAATCCATCTCTATAAGAATACTGAGGCAATCCAAGTTTAGCAGAAAGAGATACGTCTAAACCTGCTTTATGTGGTCTAGGAGCAAATTCTTTCTTGTCTTTTCTGTGAGTGGATGATGTAGGCAAAAGACTTCCGCAATCAAGAAAATGTCTTGCCATAAAGTCCACCCAACTTACAGTCTGGCTTCCAGAAATATGCAGTATTTTTGGCATCTTCTCTATATTATCAACATAATACAAAAGACTCTCAACAAAATGCTCTATGTGCATAAATGAGCGATACATGAAAGTAGGATAGGATTCTTGTAATGGATAAATTCTGTCTGTGTCAAATAAATAGCTAGTGCGAACAACTTTCATGTTGTCGTACTCACCAGCCATATACTCACCAGATAATTTAGTTCTACCATATTGGTTTACAGGAACACGCCTATAGTAGTCTTCTTTATATGGCCCTTTCTTTATCCATCTTTTCAAAGGAAAATCAAAGTAACTTTTACCGCTAAACACATGATCGGTTGATAAAATGATTGTTGGGATACCCAGTTTACTGGTTACTTCTCCAAGATTGAATATCCCCATAACATTTACGTTGAACATATCTTTGAAATTCTTGTCGTCCTCACACCATTCAGGAGATGACTTAGAAGCAAGAGAGACGACCACATCACACTTACATGATGTAATCGCCTTCTCTACACTTTTTTCGTTTCTAATGTCACAGTCTAAAGGAACATATCCTTCTTGTTTCAATAACTCTGTGCCAACCCTACCAGTATGCCCAATAACTGCTATTTTCATTTTATCTTCTCTTTATATTAGTTTACCCTTTTGCGGCAGAAAGACTAACCGCCTTATTTGTCTTAAACCGCAAGGCTGCCACAATAATGGCTATACCAATACCTACCCATTCAGACACATCTGCTCCAGGGGTGTAATCCGCATATCCGAACAATCCCGCTACTTGTAATAGCGCGTATAAAATAGAAAACCAAAGAGTTTTACTCTCATTCCAACTTTTCATTACATTGCTCCCGTTTCATGTAAATTTACATTAGTTTGCGATGCTAAAAAGAAACGCTTTTTACGTTTCCCGCAGCACGCTTTCGTATCAATTGCCAATATTTTGCCTAAATCACCTTCCTTTACCCATCCCAATGAAACATGATTTCTAGGTGTCCAGATATACACAGTTTCCCCCACTTTCACGCTATGTCCGTTTTCATTATAATGTTGCGTAGCTACATAACCATCTCTTTTCACCATAAAGACAGTATACCACAAAATTACTCTGAATTATAAGAATTTAGTAAGAATGTATAACAGACTTCATTCGCTGTATAGATTCTTTAAATGCCGCCGCATTTATCATAAGAGTTCCTGTAACGTACTCAGAAACTACTTTTTCAAAATCAACTCTTCCATTGTCTCTAAAATAAAATACCTGATGTCTAGGGTCTGACTTATCTGCATGACTATAAAATCCACCTAGAGCTATCAAAGCAGAAGCCAGGTAAATATCTTTGGTTTCAAAATCTTCTCTTTTATCTTTCATATAAATTCCTTATTAAAATGAAAACACCTTACTAATATAATAATTTAGTAAGGTGTTTATATCAAGCATATGAATTTATATTCTAATCAAACATCCCTACAGTTTCACTAAAATCCATAGTCTGAGATAAGCAGAGATTAGGCTTTTTATATAATGGTCTAGGTCTCAAACCATGAGAAATATCTTGTGTAAACGTAGGGTTTACACCAAATAATTTACATTTCCTAGTTGTTCTATTGAAATAATCGCATGGTGTAACATAATCAGTTTCATCTCGTTCTTCACATAATCTGCCAGAAGGAACAAACTTCTTAGAGTAGTCTACATCTTTTCTACCTAACCTTCGTTCATGTGTGATATTCAATTCCATATTTTCTCCTTATCCAATTAATATAGGTAATACGATCTCAGGAACTTCCTGGCTTACTTGTGACGTAATAAAAATATACATGACTGTAACTATTAGTATTCCACAGAAAACACCAGAGATGAAGACTGTGAAATAGCGGAGGAATTTGGTTATTAGCTTTGTATTCATACTTATCTAAGTCTCCAAGTAAGTGTAGGTACAAAATATATCCTATAATTACACTTTTATCCTTATTTGACAATAAGGATTACCGTTATTATCACTTTATCGGAAGTTTGACGGTAATAACTCCTGATCCTTCACAAGTAACGCAATCACAACCACCAAACGGGTCAGGTGATCCTAAAATATCTTTACCGCTACCGCCACAATCGTCACACTCTTCATATACATCTTCGCACCAACGACAAGCGTATTTTTCAAACCTACGCATTTGGTCATCACAATTCAAGCATGTTGCATCATCTATACTTACACTATTCTCGCAAAAATAACATACAACATTCATCGCTATTCGATCTGGAGGCATCCTAGTATCTTCTATATCTCTATCATTCATAATCTTCTCCTTTCCTGCATTTTACACCATTTATTCTTTATTAAGGTTAAAATTAGATTGGGGATTTTTCACCTATTGCACCTTTTAGCCTTATAAGAGTTTCAGGATGAGCCATTACAATATCTCCCATCTTATAAAAAGAGCTATCTGGTTTGTATTTCTTAGTAATCACCAACTCTTTCTTACAAAAAGGAGACCACTTTCTACCATACAATTTAGTAAAAAGCCTTTCTTTTATGCTCCTATTTACATATTTTGCAGTATATCCATCTGGCACTACTAAATTGCCATCTGATACGAGTTTGAAACCTGCTACATGATTCATCATAATTTTCTCCTTTTCATATATCTTATCAGAAAATACCTAGGTGCAGATTAGAATTAGATTAGTATTTATCTTCACACAACCATGACTCATATCTAACAACTCTACCAACTGTAGGTTGACTAATACCTCCACATATCTCTCCTATCTCTCTTTGCGAGTAATTTCCTGTTTTCCATAATCTACGCATCTCTCTAGCAACATCACAATTTATTTTTGAAAGAGCGTGTTCTTCTTCTCGTGGAGCAGAGTTCTTTATATTTTGTTTATGTGCGCGGGATAAAGTTTTTTCTGGATACTTTGGAACACCTCTACCTAAATCTTTGCGGATAATCTTTCCTATCATAGCAGAAGACACTCCCCATATATCTCCAATTTCTTGTTGTGTGTAATCTCCAGACATATACAAGTTCTGTACTTCTTTATAGTCGGGTTTTGGTATAAGCAACTCACGTTGTTCTGGAACACCTTTTCCTAAATCTTTCTTTACAATTCTACTAACTGTACGCCTACTCACATTATATATTTTACTAATCTTTTTTGTAGAAAGGTTAGTATCTTTATACAAATTTTGTATCTCTAATTCTTCATCTAAGGTTAAAGCAGAAACCTTTCTTTTCATTTCTTCTGACATAATACGACCTTCTGCATGTACATCCGCATATTTAGATAAATTATAATCCTGTCCCCACTCAACTACATTATCCAAATACCATTGCTCTCTATCATATATAGATCCCCTATCTACCACTTCTTCTAAAATACTAAATTCAAAAGATGTTTCTCCATGAACATTCCATGAGTTCTGCAAAAGCGGATTGGGGTGAGCATTTCTTCTAAGAAAACTTTTATGATGATTCCACCTATGTACAATATCTATACTACTCCCAATGTAAATTCTTCCATTCTCTAAGTTTACTATCTTGTATATTCCAGACACATTATTCATATCCATTCCAAAACAAATAGCGGCTAATGAAATTCGAGTGTTTGCTTATGACACAAGTTCACTAACCGCTATTTGTTCTCGAAGTCTTATGTCATAAGCATAAAGAGTATACCATTAAAATAAAAAGAGTGCAAGAAATTCTTGCACTCTTAATCTAAATCGGACTAATCTTATCTTAATCGTTCGATAAGTGGACTACTGGACAGGTTGATACCGATCTCCCACTGAACAAGCTCGTATATTTACCATGAGCGCATCGAGCTTTGGCAACTAGGACAGTTTTCTTCCAAATCTGGAACGCAATTGCAGTACATCCAGGAGCTAAGTCCTTGAAAGCCAATGGGATTTGAGTCTTACGGAATATCAAAGGTTCTCCGTTGTGGCTCATACGCAGAGCGTAAAGGCTGGATTGGAATGTAGTTGCACTTGAAGCTGTGCGAGTAAAGTTACTATCCGCAACAACCATGAGCGTACCGATGCCAGTATTGACTTCACCTGCGAAGTTGTAACCAGGAACGATGCGACTTCCGTCATTGTGATTTACAAGTTGCGAACCTTGATAACCAAGTTGGAAATATGCGCTCATCATTTCTTGGATGGCAGTGGGATGACCGAAAACTGCGGTAGGTTTAGCACAACCTTCTGCTAAGAAACGGTCAAAGTTTGCACCAGAGAACGTGCCAGATGCCTCACTCGAAGCGTTTGTATGTGAGCCATTGCCAGAGGTGATGAGAGTTTCAATGCCATCATATTCGAGAGCGTTAGAGCTTGCGTTACCACGAACTAAGAGGCGATCTTCGCCATTCAGTACGAGGGTTGCCATCAAAGCCATTTCTTTTGCTTTCAAATTAGCAACTGCCTGATTAGCTAACGTATTTACACCAGCAACACCAGGAAGTCCTTGACCAGCAGGCATAGGCCCGTTCAAACTATCAATACCTACACCAAAACCGCCTTGCGACATGCCTGCTACAGCAGCAGAGTGCATGATGTCAGAAAGGGTTAGAGATTTGTAAGCGCCAATGTTTTTTAGTGTGGCAGTAACATTATCACCATCATGCTCATAATTTTCAGGGCATGCTCCATCCGCAAATGAAACATAAGATGAACCAGAGACAAAAGCAAGTTCATCCATCTCTCGATAAGTAAATGCTTTCAGTCCAGTGCTTTCATCTGGAATAGCCCGAAGCAAATTTACTTCTTCGCACATAGCGAGTAGTTCAGTCGTGTCTAAGGGGGTAGGGTATTGTGCAGCAAAATCATCAGGAGTAGAAACTCCAGGGAGTACAGGGTCTGTTGCTTTTGAAACAAATCCCTGTTCTGCTACTTGGTCTTGACCAAGATTTAATACTAATTCAGGCATTATAGCCTCCTTCTAATTCAATAGGTTTCCCACGCCGCCGAAGAAGGCTTAACCGTAGTTGTTGGTTATAGTTTTATTCTACAACCTTGATTACATTATGTAAAGTATAACTTATCCCAATCCTGCAAGTCTCTCAATTTGAGATAATTGTTTTTGTCCCTGCTCAGTGATATTACTTCGCTTTACTTCAATGCTTCGAGGAGCGGGAACATCATCAGTAAGTGCTGGAGCTACAGATTGTGCAGTAAGTCCACTTAACTCTTTCACTAGCTGCGAAACGATTTCTTGTTTCAAAGTAGGAATAAGTTCTTGCATAGTAGATTTGATGACACCTGCAACGTCAGCTAATGCGCCTTGGGGGGCTACTTTAGACTTCACAACTTCTCCAAGCTCATTGAACATAGGCTGAATTTCTTTCAATGCTTCTTCGCCATAAATACCTTTTTCAGCAAGTTCAGCAAGTTTGTCTTCTAAGATTTTGGCAAATTCTACTACTTCTGATTTTGGAGTAACTTCTTCTTCGGGAACAACTTCTACTTTCTTAGCGGGAACTGCTTCCGCTTCAACTGATTTTCCGTCTTTCATAATTACCTCATCATTTACAGATTTCTCTGTACTAATTTCTTCATCAAATTCAATTCTCCATCCATCATCTCCAGCTTCACTCTTCACAGAAATATACCCAATTTCAACTCTTTCCCATGCAGAACGCTTATCGAATGAAAAACCTTTATCACCATCACTGTATCCTACTCTGTATAAAGTTCCAGATTCGGACACAATAACGCTGTTTTCTGTAACAGTACGCACATACATTGGAGGACTGAATTCATCATAAAAACTTCCTCGAACAGACCATGCGTAATCTTCTAAATCTTTTTCAGACTTCACAACCAAAATATCTTCAACTACTTGAGACTTCTGCTCAAGTTCGATGTCACTTCCTATAATGCTCTCTGCATCATCTTTCTTAGTCATAATATCACTTGATTTCATTTCGATCTCCACATCAGTTCTAGGATGAGCAGGAACACGAGTAAATGCTTTGTGTACCAAATGTCCTTTCAAATAAACTTTGTTCTCTACACATTTAGTACACAGTTCACATTTATCTTCTAACGATTTTCTAGTGAACACAAAATCGTCACCATCTTTGATTTCATGCTTATGTTCTAAGTCAATAAATCCAATAGACACTCTAACTGGATTTTCAAAGTCTTTTTCTTCTGCATACAAATCATTGTACACAGATTTCCAAATTCTATTGCCCAAATCATTATCATAAAGAACGTCTACTGATTTTAGTTTCTCCCCATCAAGATATAACTTTTCTTGTTCACCAGGAAGCTCATCAAAAGCGTCCGACTTATAGTGAGCAACAGATAGATAGGGTTTACCACCTTGCCACTTCTCTTCGTGAACAACAGTGTCAAATGGTTCTGGTACAGGAAGATTGTCATCACTTCTCTGAATGAAATCTTCAAAAAGTTCTACGGACATTTTCTCCCCGTAAACATCCTCTCCAGTATCAGAATTTACCATGCGCAAGCGCATAGTCCCATCTGCTTTCTCACGAGAAGCCTTTACAATAATCATATCAACGCTAGAAATAGGTTGAACTTCGTCCATATTTACTCCAAAATTGTTACATTTAAGTAACGCTCTCTAAAACCAATTTCAAAAATATAAACCATCCAGCTAGTTATAGCTCCAGTGAAAAACTCACTTACAAAAGGAACGTAACCAACTCCTAACTCATAAAATACGGTAGACAATAAATCTACTCTAAAGATAGCTGCGAGTATGGAAAATATCCATACTCCAGAGCAAAGAGAACAATTTTGCCATTCGTTCAGAAATTGTGGAAGGGGAAACTTCTGAACTAGATAAATTGTTAATCTTCCAAATAACACTACTAACAAAAACCATTTAAGCATCTTTCTTAGGTCTACCTACTTTCTTTGCTACGACTTTAGGTTTTGATGCTTCATTTACCCATTCATATTTTGCCATATGAATAAAGAAGAAATCCACATTTACACCTGCATCATTATGACGCATACCGCCATAAGTCTGTCCCATTACTTCCCATCCATTCTTTTGTAACTCTTGAACTTGCTTACGAAAGCTCTCATACTGAGTAGGATATTGTAAAGGAACTGTTTGCCAACCGATCTGTTTCTTAATCATAACTAAACACCTCTCATTTGAATCTTCCTAAAAGACTTTTTGCTTCTAGGTTTATATAAGCCGAAACAAAACTATCAAAATCTCCATATAAGGCTTTATGGACATCTTTTACTATATTATCGTAATTTGTTTCTATATCAGTGTCAACACCGTTTTCTGTTAGTAAAATGTCTTTCAGAAGATAAATGGTAGACTTTCCTATAAATTCCTTTGCTCCATCATTTAAACTACTTTTAAATTCCTCAGCAACCGTATCCCAATCTACACCATGTAATTTTCCTTTCATGTCATCAGACATATTCTTTGTAGCTAATCTCTCAAGTTCTTCTGGTAAGGAGTTAGAGAAACTTAGCTTCATCCACTTTTTACCTTTCCAAACTGATTTTATAACTTCAATCAATTCTAAAGAATCAATATCTCCAAACAGAGAAGTATCTACCATAGAACGAACCAAATAAATCTCATCTTCTGAAAGCTGTTTCTTTGCTTTAATAATAGACTCTCCAGCAGGTTTTACAATATCAGTAACGAAGCCTTTCACGTATCTTTCAAAATCTTTTGACTTATTTACAGAGATAGCAGATAAACGTACTTGCCCTTGTCCACCAGATGCTACACTTTCAGAACTTCCAAGAGAGCCAGGTCGTTCTGGAGACTTATTTGTATCTTCCTCTGGTTCAACGCCTTCTGGAATAGCTTCTTGAAAATCTTTACTCATCAGCCCATCTTGTAGCATTTGTAATCGCATTTCTTCGCGGGAGAATAGCCCCATCTCATACATTGGCTTGAAAGCTGTAACAGTAGCCAATCTTGCCTTACCCATTGCCATATTTACTTCATCGTCAGGGTCAATGATGTTGAACTGTAATGTGTCAGGAAGAAAGTTCTCTATAAAACGTTTTATTGCTTTCTTTGCTCTAGCAATACCGCTTCGCTTAGTTCTACGCTCTTGGCGTATAGAACCTGCTAAAGTTTCTCCAGAAGCAGACGTAGTTTGTAACCCTATATCAGAGAGAGATAATCCATAAGCAGCAGTTACTATGGCTGCATATTTCAAAGTAATCCTGTCATACATGATGTCATTCGGTACTTTACCAAAAGGAATAAATTTTACATCGGTAGTATGCTCATAAAGAATAGGAATAGCAAATGAGCTAGGGTCTCCTGCTTGAAAAGCTCTAAACGCTTTCGCCCAATCGTATGCACTATCCTTTTCCATATCTCCTAAATCTAAAAGACCTGCTGGAGGAGTGTCTAGCAATAAATTGGAATAATATTGATCACCTCTACGCAACATCTCTAAAGCAAAATACACTTTTTCAGGAGGAGCCATTCCCCAACCATCCCTAAGAATATCATTTCTAGGAGTCATATACACACGAGACATGGCATAAGCGGGGAACTTAGCAGAATGACCATTATAGTACTGAACTACGGGGAATTCTCTGTTTAGAGTGGGATACAAGGTTGCTCCATCAATCGGCTTTACCCAAACAACTCTACCATTTGAACTGTCTTTCTTTCTTCCAATTTCTGCTCCTGCACCAAAAGGAATGTCCAGGAAATCAGACAAAATTCGTTCAACTAATCCTTCATATCCAAAATCATAATAATAGCCTCCCTTATCAATAAGTTTGGAGTAATATTTAACCACTGATTTTAGCTCGTCACGTTTTTCACTGTCCCTAGCAGTAACAGACCAATCAAATCCAATAACTGTGGATAAAAGAGATTCTTTACAATCTACAGCAATTGGCTGTAGCATAACAAACTTACGCCACATTTCAGCACTAACCGCATCAGGTCTAGCCCAAGGCGTAGTAAATCTGGTGAAGAATATATCATCAGTATTTATAGAACGCTGACCAGACTCCTTTGAAGGTTCAGGAACTTCTGGAATTGGAGTTAATGTATTTTGTGAACTAGGAAATCCCAGTGTTTTTGTCATAAATAAATCCTTTTATTTTGCAATAGCCTAGAAAATATTTACATCTCTTGATAAATTTACAAGATGTTTCTTTTCTCCAACATTAACTTCTTCAAGTTCAGTTATTAGGACATTAGATGTCCAAGGTTTCGCTAAATTAATAATACTTGACCCTATATTTTCCATACGCCCATCTATCATACGAGAAATCTGAGGCGCATTGGTGCTGACCATAAATCTATTATCGGGATGCTTTTCTGGTTTTACTACAGTAAACATCTGAACATATCTAGGATTACCATGAACATCTTCTGGGTAAGGTAAATTATCTTGGTCTAATCCACCAAATCTTATTTCAGTGTCACTATCTCTACTTTCTTCGTAGTACATATTACCTTTAAAACCAAGAAGTTTAAAATAGTAAGGATTATTTAGTTCTAAGTTAGCACCAATAACATAATCTGTCGTAAAATTCTTATCTTCACTTGAAGTGTAATCGGTCAAAGCGCGATTCTGTGCCATGAGAGAAGAATAAACCATTACGTAATAAGCTATAGGCATCCCAGGGTTATCTAGCATCGAAAGCTCAAATTGGAAAAACTGAGTAGGTTCTTGTAACTGCACAAAAACAACGCGCTGTTGATTAGGTTTAACAAAAACCGCAGTATAGGGTACAGATAATTTACTATATCTCTTATCTGTCTCAAAACCCCACCACCAATATTTCCCATCATCAGGAGCAGTAACAAATCTCTTTATTTCAGCGGGAATGGAGCTTTTAGGTGGTATAAGGGAATTTAAAGTTTTTTCAGGAACTTCCCAAACAAGTAAATCAGCATCATCAATAGAAATCCACCCTTCTATAGGAATATTAGGATTTTCTACGTATAATGTATGAAGCCATTTTTGACCTCTATCTGTAACAATTCTATCTCCAACTATAACTGCTCCACGATAAGTTGTAGCAAGAATTTTTCCACTTCCACGCTCCTCCCTTACATTTACGTACTTCCATTTATCTTGATAACAAGAATACAAATTCTCTGGACGATTAGGGTCAGGTTTCCAATTCCAACGTCTAGCAGGATTATCAGGAGGCTCTTCATCTACTACAGTTTCCAAAGTAACATACTTTTTACCTGTGAAAATATTTTCTACTGGAACGTGTAAAGTTGTCTCACAATAGATAAAACCGTCATCGTCAGGATGTTTTACATTCTTCACTGGAAACTGTCTACCTCCCCAAGTCCTTGCTACAGTTTCATAATCTATTCCAGAGCCGTCCTTCAATGAAGGAACTTTACCAGAGACAACCGTTGCAAGGATTTCAGGCTCCACTTCTTCCGCTACTTCTAATACATTATTTTCAATATTACCAGTAAAAATTTCCCATTCTTCATCCGTTCCCATGAAATAATTCAGGTCAATAGCCGTCTTTACATATTTATTCAAACCGTATGCAACACCATCCCCTCTCTCAGAGAACTGCCAAAGCAAAGATTTGAAAGGCTTATCAAATGGAGCATCTGCTTCATATCTAGCTTCCCAAAAAGGATATTTCTCGAATAAATTCCACTTATCTTGAGGAACTTTCTCATTCCAATAATAATAACGAGTATAAACACCAATCCTTCCAACCATTTCAGGAATCAATCTTTCAATTTCTCTAAGAAATGTGTGAAAGTCTACCCAAGATGCGTAAGGAGCATTGTCATAATCTCTTTCATAATCAGCCCAAATATAACCTTCTAAAGGATTATCTTTCAATACAGCAGCAAGAAGCTCTGCTTGTCTTGATGGTTTGTATCTTTGGTCGAAAAACCAATAAGTGCTTCTAGGCAACATGCCTTCCGAAGCGTCATAGTTCTTCTGAAAATAATTATCAATCCAAGAACCCTGCCCTGCACGAAGAATAGTAAATTCTGCCCCATTAGCTACCATCTTTGTGTAATCTACATTCTCTGCCCAAAAACTTGTATCAGTACCGATTCTCATATTTCACCTACTTTTATTACTTCGGATTCATTTTCAGAAAGATAGACCCATCTATACACAGGAAAAGTTCCTAAACGATGAGTACAGATTGAGACTGGGTATTCATATCTAACTATACCGCCACCAGAAAAATGTTTCTTTGGTGGAGGTCTTCCGCAAGCACAAGTTCCCTGTTTCCAATTTTCATCATAGCACATAATATCTACACCCAATCCCAAGTCTCTCTACTAATCACTCTTCTAATTGTATTATAACTTACACCAAACATCTCCTTCAATTCTGTATACGTGTATCTGTTAGAAGAATGTAAATGCCGTATTTTTAAAACCGTCTCAGCATCTTTCACACCATTTTTTCTACCCTTTTGCACAAACCCAGTTTTCCAAGACTCATCAAAATTTTTTCTTGTGTTTGGTCTTTTCCAGACAGATTTGGAAGATACAGAACGATTTTCCTTATACTCGTCTGTAGAGAAAGCACTTAACATTTTTTCTTTGTATTCCTTAGTTCTCCATAAACTACGCATCTTTTCTGCTACAGATTCTTTATATTTCTCAGAATGTTTTATTATAGAATTCTGCTGTGCCAAGGACAGATTTTTCTTATGCTTCTCAGAAAAAGGAGTAATTCTCACTCCTCTAACTCGTTTTAAAATATTGTAATCTGGAATAAGGTCGTCTATAAAAAACTGCTCTCTTTCCAATCTATTATCACACACTTCTAATATAGCGAAGGAAAAATTGTCTTCGCCATATTTATTCCAAGACCTTTGCAAAATTTCATTTGAATGACTATTACTACGTAAAGAAGACAAATGAGAATTAAATCTACGATAAACGTTATTGGAACTTCCAATGTAAAATTTACCATTCACATTGTTAGTTATCTTGTACACACCACTTTCTCTGTATGATTTATTTAGTTTCATTATAAAGTCATAAACTCGGATTTCTTCCATACTCGATATGGATTAAGCTCAAACATCCCATTTGTGATAGAAGTAACTCTATCGTCATGGACAACTTGAGTAAATCCATCTATCTGCTTTAGGGTTTCTTTGTTCCACGCACCTTCCATCATATACATTCTACCCTCTTGTGCAACAGAAAACCACAACAAGTTCGCAGCCAAAACTCTATCTCCGACCTTTTTTACATCTAAACCCTTCACAGTATGCGCCTGTAACTCAGGAAATCGCTTGAAATACTCCTGAACTGCTGCAACTGTAATCTTTCCCGATGCTCCTGGCTCTTGCTCAACCATAACTGTAATTAGAGGGCCATCTGCTCTAGCTACGTTTGCAATTACTTCTATAGCCTTTTTATCTCCCCAATAACCACCAATTTGATTTTGAATACAAAATAAGGGCTTATCATTCTCTTTCCCTTTATGCTTAGAAAGAAGAGTTCCTACCATTTCATCAGGGTCATTCTTTGCTTGCTTCTTTTCAGTAGCAGCTAAATCCCAATATCTTATAATATTAGTTTGGTCAGGCAATGGCTCTTTTATGATTTTATTCTCACCATCATCATTTGCAGTAAACCATCTAGCATCACCTATCTTCCCACCTTCTTCTGCGAAATCTCCATCTACTTCCCTATCTTTCAACCAGCCAGAAGGGTAAGAGCTAAGAATAGAAACGTAGAAGCCAGGATCAAGATTTTCTTTGTTGTCATTGATAGACCCCTTGAAAGAAGAAATAAGAGAATCCATACTGATTCCTTCTTTCTCCATAATTCCTAATACAACATCAGGTAAATCTTTTTCAATAAAAAATTCATAAAGCCAATGTGACATGCCCATTGGTGTAGTAGTAGTCCATGCTTGTGGGTTTTTGCCAACACGAACAGAAGCGATAGCCATTTTCCAAGCCATGCCCGTAAGATCATTACGACTTTCATCATACCAAAGCCAATTGATATTAGGGCCTCGTGCGCTATCTGGATTTTTCAATCCTTTACACATTACAGTAGCCCCATTCATAAATACCATAGTAAAAGGTTGAGATGGCTGCCATTCATCATTAGCACGATGCTTTTGTGCAGGAACGACCATATCCCAAGGTATCCACTGTTTGAATTCTTTCCAAGTTGAATCTTTGAAGTCAGAGAACAAGGGGTTTATTACCGCCCCATTCTCCCCATCCATTATTTTCCGTAAGGCTTTTTGACCTCCCGCGCAACTTTTCCCGCTACCTCGGCCTCCGTAATATAAAGAAAATCTGGAGTCCGTTGCAATAAAGCCAGCCTGTGCTTCTGTAGCATTATAAAGAGTACCATCTTTCTTTATAAAATATCCATTTTCATCTACAGGCCATACTAAATTTTTCTTTTTCAAAACCCCTGCCGTCTCTTCTGGCAAACTTACGTTTCTTGAATTCAACTCTTCTAAAACTAATAAAAGAGCGCGTTTATCATCTAAAGTGAAAGTTTTAGTTCTAGCCATCTTACTCTACTTCTTCATCGTCTTCCACTTCTACTGCTTCCATATCAATAATCTCACCAGCACCAGAAGCCTTTTCAAGAAGTTTTTGTGCTTCCAGAAGTAGATTTTCGTCAGACATCTTCAACATTTTTACTAATCTTTCAGATATACCACGAGAGGTTCTTTCTAATTCTGCCCCTTTGAAAATTGCACTTACAGCAGACGATGAGGTGTCAAACTTATTCTCTCTAATCCATTCCATCCCCATTTTCTGTAATTCTTTTCCTTTTGATGCCATCTGCTTTAGCATTAGAACTCGGTGATTTATTAGTTCATCGTCTACTATAGCTACTGCTTTTGCATCCAAATCGTCAGCATGAACATCCCAACTATCTTCATGCCTCCAATTCATTACAATTGCATGAGATGGAGTTCTTCCATATTCATCTTCATCCATCTCTTTTACAAAAGACCCTAATCCTGGTCTCCCCATTGAGTACCAAGCATTGAAACAATTCTGTCTGTAAGTCTTTGAATAAGTTTTATATACTTTCTTTGTCTTTGAAATAGCCATAAGACTATTGTACGAAAGTTTATCTTTTTTGTAAAGAAGGTATCACCTGCCAGTAGATTGCCACATATCAGTCCATCCAAGACGATCTTCATCCCAAACAAAACTCATAGTCGCTCGAATTGCACCAGAATATCCAGATTCATGATGCCAATAATCTGTAGGAGCAATGCCAGGAAGTCTACGAGTTTTCACTCCTCCAACTTCAATGACCTCTTCGTGGTGCAAATGTCCACTATGTGTTTCTCTATATTTAGATTTGCCCCAATCTTCGCTTGCTTCTACTGCCAGCCAATGAACTCTGTTTTTCTTAGACATCTCCCCATGCTCTAAACCTATCAAATTTTCTCCAACAAGTTTCCATTTACGATTAGCGTGACCTAAATCAGAAGTGAAGGTTTTCTCGTTTCCATATTTAGCATCCATTACACAGGCTAAATGATACATAGAAAGTCCATCATGATTGCCTGGAATATAGACATACTCTACTGGAGCATATGTAAGAAGTCTATCCATTGTAGCAAAGAACATTTGCCTTGCTGTGTCAAACATCTCTAAAGGATTCATTCCATTTCCATCAACTACTTGCTGATGTCTTTCAGTTTGCTGTTTTCTATTTGAGAAATGGAACATGTCGCCTAAAGGAGCAAAAATTATCTTACTAAATCCTAAAGTGTCTCTTTCTATACGAGCAAATACATCTGCCATCATAGCAGGAAATATGTCTTCCAAGTCGCTATAGTTTTTATCGAAGAATCTTGCTCCGATATGCGCGTCAGATGGACAAAGTTCTAAAACTCGCTTATTGGATTTCTTGAATGATGGAAATTTTATATTACTCTCAAACTTCTTATCTTTATAAAAGTTCTCTAAATCACTTATAGTTAGTTCTGGAAGAGTAATACGAATAAATTTTGTTTTTGTGTGAATTAGAGGAACAACAAGCATTTTCCCACTATCTCTCACTGTACCATGAGTAACCTTCCCATCATCTACATCCCACTCAACACTTCTATCTTTTCTATATCCCTCACTTGACTTCACTTCAAAAGAATCCACCTTCCAAATATTAGTATCAATATTAAAATGTTTTATAACATCCTCCCTTGTTCTTACTCTTGAAGATGCACAAACAACATACAAACCTTCATCCGTTTCTTTGTAAGTAGAACTCTCTTTTGGCTTTTCTTGGTTCTTTCCTTCAATTCCTCTGCGCTTTCTTTCTTGTGTGAATAAATACCTAATACGCCTTTTTGTGTATCCATACTTATCTGCTAACTCTTGCCAGAAAGGTTGTCCGTTACTACTATTCCAGCGTTCAAGACAATCATTAAAGATTTCTTCATTCATCAGAAACTCCTATGGTTTTGAAAACTCTATAATTCCCACTAAATATAATCTTCCCTACCAAACATAACAAGATACTTTTCTCTGCGATCTTGAAGCATCCTTATATTCATTTCAGAAGCTCCCATACTGTGATATTTAGAGTGACACTCAGGACAATGTAATACAATATTCTTCCAATCCCTTGCAATCTTACCACGAGATTTAGGGAGAATGTGACTTCTATCTGTTCCAAGATTCCAGCAAGTTTTATTTAAACCAACACATCTACTATTAAATAACCACACAATAAATTCTTTAGAATCGTTTGCTTCTCTCATTAGTCCCCCAAATATTCAGGATGATTTTTGTAAAATTCTCTATACTGTCTAGTTCCTTCTTTGTAACAGGAAAGAAGTCTTCGTTGAACATTATATTTCCAAACTTCATCCAAATTAGGAGTTTCTAGGTCATCATTCTCGAATTGCATAATATACATGATGTAAATTCTCTTTGATTCTTCTAAATTATTCAGCCCCCATCTCCACATAGCTTGAACACAAGATTCATGTGTATAAGCTCTACCAGTATAAGGATTCCTACCAAACTCTTTTTCATACCAACCAGCCAGTTTCCTGAAACTTCCTCCAGTACCCATTCTGACATAGTAATGTTTAAATAGAGCTTCACCATCTAAAGTTTTTCTTTTTATCATTTTTGGAAATGCCATATCAATTTTCCCGATTGGCTAAATGAGTCATTAAGAAGGATATAACCCATCCAAAAATAGCTATACCCTTTAATTCTCCATCATCAGGAGTAATAATAATAAGAAAAATAACTAAAAAACAAAGAAACGCCAAAAATTTATACACACTTTTTTCCTTTAATTAAATATATTATAACATAGTGTCAAGATAGTAACATTAATATTAGATTAGAGTTTAGAAGGGATATTTAGAGGTTAAATTAAGTTAGTATATTAATACCACTCATTTCTAGAAATCTGCAAGGAATTTGACATAGTTATTAACAAAATACTTATAAATCTAAGGAAATTCTCATATTATTTTAATAAAACTATCAAGAAAGTGTGATAGAATGTGTCCATGTCACAGAGAATTTTATTAATATCTCCCCCGCAATCAACTCCTCTCTGTGACGGAATTTGTTGGTTGTTGGGGAGATATTAATAAATAGGAGTGTTTATGAAAACTAATTGGTTAGCAAATATTTTTAATTGGATAGGAGATGTATTTGATGTATTTAATCCCGCAGCTTATCGGTTTCTTTCAGCGGTATTACCATACACCACTCCCATTCCTGTAGCTTGGCTGACAATGGATAGTACAGCAGCTTTTCTAAATTTTCCTCCTGGAATTGCTTTTACATTTGTATTTGGTTTGGAAGGCATGGGTTTATGGTTTACATCCATGTTCGTAGAAGCTGTCGTAGATTGGATTAAAAGTAAAAACTGGAAGACATTTTTTATTGTCGGATTATTTGGAGCGGTAGTGGCAATTTATGTTTATTTGTTAGTTAGTCTAAATGTGAAACTAGAAACTGCTACAGGAAACACAGACCCTATTCTTTCTCAAGTAATTACTCTTCTTTGCTTCCTGCCTCTTTTAACAGGTATTGGTAACGGATACTATAAACTAAAATTAGAGCATGATGTCTCAACAGAAACAAAAATGAGTAAGAAAGAAGAATTAGAAGAAAGAATTCGGCAGGAGAAACGGGCAGATCGAAATAGACGATGGGAAATTAAACATGGTGTAAAAGTATATCCAAGTGATGTCCAACTTGGACATGAACTTGGACAAAACCCATCTGTCCAAGTCTTAGATAATAACCAACTTGGACAATATGGTAGTAATTGGAAATCTAATGCTGAAATGATGGATACAGAAACCTTAGAATGGATAACGTCTGCAAGTGCAAAAGAAATACAAAACACTTATCCAGTTAGTCGCTCAACTGCCTATAATTTGATAGGCTATGCTATAGAAGAATTAGAAAAGAGAGGATGAAATGAATAGATTTCTTAGATTGTGTGTGACAGTAGTGGGAATTGTGCTTTTAGGTCAGTCTATTATATGGAGCAAGGATGGATTTGGTCTTGATTTTGAGATAGGAAATGATTCTGTTGTTTTTGTGGGCTTTTTGTTGGCTATCGTAGCCTCATTGCTACAATTCATTTTGTCCACAGATTTCATTGATCTGAATCCTACTTTGGTGTTCTTAGGAGTACTCGCTTATTTTTACTCCATTTATACAAATGCTGTGGGAATAGGAAGTCTTCAAGCAGAAGGGGCATCTCCTTTTATGAAATGGGCTTTAGCCTTTCTAATTGATATGTCTCCAGAGTTGATGATTTCATGGGGTCTAGGAGAGAGTCGGTCTGGAGACCTGTTTACTACAATTGGTAAATCCTTTGCTGATTATGCGTTTAGTGATAAGCCTCCTGAGAACAAGAAAAAGTTACATAATAAAAGATATAATACAAATAAACCTTCGCATAAGTTTACAAGAGAAAAGGCTCGTGAGAATGAATTACGATATAGGCAGACAATTGGCAGAAGAGGGTAGTAGTGCCTTCTGGAAAGATTCATAATAGAGAGTGGAGAAGAAGGTTAAAGATTTGTACAATCTGGCTTCCTCTGCTCTCTTTTATTTTACTTGAATATACACTTTCATATATTTATCCTTACTCGTGTGCAGGAAGACATTGTTTTACCAACTCTCTGCTCATATCCATAGGGATGCCTTTAGGATATTTGTTAGGCAGGATAGTTACTCCAGATTTAGATCAGGCAAACATTACAGTGACAGAATGGGACGTAATGAGATGGCTAGGAGACTTTGGGGCTATATTTGTAGGTTATTGGATGTTCTATGGACGTAGAATGAAGCATAGGAGCTTTTGGTCACATTCCTACGTGTTTAGTTCATTTATTCGTATGTTATACCAATTTTGGTGGATAGCCTTTCTTCGCCCTTCTGGTTTAGTGTTATTTATTTTATTTGGCGTGTTTGTTGGTTTATCTGTATCCGATGGGATACACATTTGGTACGACTATAATTATGATGAGTAGGAGAATAAATATGTTTTATTATGTAATAGTGACTTTTTCTCTTGAAGATAAGGGATCGCGTTATAATGGAGTTGGATGTGTTTGGGCAGATGACCACAAACATGCGCTTAAAAAATCTTTATGTCTTTATGAGCCATATACCATCCATTCAATAGAGATTAATAAGTTAGAATTGGACACAATAAGAAAAACCGCCACTCTAGGAGGAATGGTGCTGGCGAGATTTGAAGAATTTTTATATTAGGAGTAGAGATGAAACTTTACACAAAGAAATTACAGCAGCAAAATAAAATGTTAGAAGAATACTTTATAAAGATATCTTTAAAGCATAGAGATATTCGGTTAGTCATTCTAAAACATTCATTAACCGCTTCTCTTGACGAATGTGGCGATACTTGCTGGTGTAATGAGATAGAAGACATTTTAGATAGTTGAAGTTTTGTAAATGTAAGTCTATAATTTTAGTGTGGAAACTAAACAGGAGACTTTGATGACTATTGATAAAGATAAATTTGTTGCTCTGGAAACGCGAGTAGAAAAGATTAGTAAAATCGTGATAGGGAATGGGGAAAAGGGTATGGCAGAAACTCTACGCAATGTAGGGGATGCCGTTGATAGAATAGAAGCAGCATTAACGACTCATGTTGAAAATGATAATTTAGAAGAAAGACGAAGAAAGTCTCGCAGAGAACGTCTCCTGGAAAAGTTTCTAATAGCCGCAGTCGCTTTATTGGGAACAGGAGTGGGGGGAGTCATTACTTATGGTTTTAAGTTATATCCTGTCTTGGAAAAACTGCTAAATACAGTTCCATAAACTCTTATCTATTTTTAATGTTTTAACTCAAATAAAGTGGTATTATATATCTAACATCTTCTCCTTTGATGTGTTGGGTACGCAAGACAGACTTAGTAACTTTCTGATAGGAGCTACTAAGTCTGTCTGCATCAAATAGGAGAAATCAATTTAATATTTTACATGGTGTAAACTACTTATGGTTCAATCCCCATCCAAAAAACTAATTTATTGTCCAGTGTGTAAGGAAGAGACTGTGCATACTCCACATCCTAATGATCTTGTAGCAATTCCAGATACGGAATATGTCGTATGTGAAAAATGTAATAGGCATAGGGCCTACTATAAAATTTAGATATGTATTCTGCATATCACTTAGTTGGGCGGCTTAACTGTCGTCAAAGTTAAAGGAGAAAAATGCCATTAGAATATATGCGCCAAAGTCCACCAGATGAAGACGAGGGTTTTGAATGCCACGTCTGCCATGATGATTATTCGGTAAACGCAGAGCATGTTCATATACGAAATCATAAAAAGGAAGAGATTTATTTTTGTTTTGGTTGTGCTGCGCTGATCCATGAACAAGTGAAAAAGGGCAGGTCAAATCCGTACAGCCATTTTTACTCTGGTTACGCAACAATAGCAGCTCTCAGGGAAGATATTGCCGCACTTAATGCCTATATAAAAAGAAGCCGCCCAACCCTGCGTAAAGCGGACGGGGCGCATCTGTGCGCTTGTAGTAAACCCAATATACGCAACAACGGGCAGGTTCTTATTTGTCGCAATTGCGGTCGTGCGCCCCGCAGCTAACGCAAACCGTTGGGCGGCGCGTTGCTGCCCATAAAAGAGAGTTAGAATGAATAATCTTACTGAAAAATTACATGCTCTTGCTAATCGCTGGAAAAAAATGGCGATGGCTCAAGTCCCGCCAGAATACGACAGCAGAGACATGCACCAAAAATATCTAAAATTAGACAACGAAGCTGCTGGGCTTGATAATTGTGCTGAAGAATTGCAGGAGCTTCTAAGCATTGAAGCCACCCAACCAACGGGTGAAGCGGATTTGGCTTTCAGCGTTGGCGTAGAAGACTGTTTGGTTTGCGGTGCTGGCTATTGCATTTGTGATGAAAAAGAAAAGTCACCAAAGTAACCCGAAACCCGTGACATCCAAAAGGAGATGATAGAATGAACGAGAACGAGAAGTTTCTAAGAACAGCGATAGAGCATTTTGGAAACGACAAGCAGATGGTTGTGTGTATAGAGGAAATGGCAGAGCTTACACAGCAACTATCCAAGATAGTAATAGAACACCCAAACAAGGATAGAGAGAAAGTTGTGGAAGAAATGGCTGATGTTGAAATTATGTTAAATCAAGTGAAGATAATATTAGAAATAGATGAGTTGGAACTAGAGAGATACAAAAGGATGAAATTAGAAAGGCTGAAAGGGATAATTCAGCCGTGACATCCATCACTTACCATGCGGAGAGTGCGGTCGCTGAAATAGAAGCGGCAGTATTCTCATTTGGTGTTATTGCTTTAGTTAGATAAGTTACACATAGGGGGATAGATAGACTGTCTAGTTGTCAAGGGGGAATGATTTGGGGGAGATTAGAAAATGGTTTTATGGGATGGTGCTTGTGTTTTCCTGCCTTTCATCTTTCCCACAATTCTGACCATATTACTCCACATTCATTTGTGATATATAGTACATGCACATTAATTATTTCTCATAATTCTCTTATGTTCTACTCATAGTAGCAGCGGGTTTAATGCTATCATATTGACAGGGGACGGCGCTTGCTGTCCTTACTATCAGAGGAGATCTACAATGTATAATGCAACTTGGAAGGCTTGGGATGGGCACATAGAATTTAAGGAATGTAAGAATACCATCGAGTTGGATTCCTTTATAGAATTATGGACGGGACACATTGGCCACATTAATTATGATGATCAGATCTGTTGCGCTATTGACGGGCGCGGAGTTGTGACATGGGAAGTTGTACCGCTGTCATTCGATTGCTTGTCATGTGGGGAGATGATACTGACCAACAATGAGGACGATGTTATATACGGCGTGTGTCCCCATTGTATTGACGGGGATTATCCCAATACTTTCGATCTTTTACCACGTGTTAATGATGACACTTGCACATGTGAAGATCGTCCTTGTTGCGTATGTAATTCAGAGAGTGGGCAGACTAGCGTATTGTTCGCTGTCATTGTAATCATTCTAGCAGTCGTTTTGTATACTGCTTTTAATACCATTGTACTTCCCATGCTAGCAGTACTAAGGAGCATCTAATGTATTTTTACTTCGTGAATGTATCCAAGAATGGTAGGTACTTTTTTAGTACTGATAAGAGAGGAATACAAGGGAAAGCAAGAGCAGTGGCATTGTATGAGCAGATTGCTACACGATTCCCGATCGAAGAGGGTTACGAGGTTACCTTAATCCGTTGGGATAATCCCGCTTACACTGTGCTATCAGATAGCACATTATAATTAGCATCTTATTGCTATGGTATCAAGAGGGATATTATAGCAATGACATATTAATTATTCAACCATATAAGGAGATCGTACAATGACTAAGCAAGAATTATTAAACAAGTATACACAGGACGATAGAATTGACAGCTATTCTTACGAGTATAAGGAATTAGGTTATTCTATGGGCAAAGAGGTTATTCTTTTTGCTGACTGGAATGACTGGACAAGTGAGGAGATGAATATTATAGAATCTTTTGCTGAGGTAGAATGGTTAGATGAGTGGACAACGTGCCAAGAATGTGGAGGATCTGTTAGAATATCGCCTAATTTCTATGGATGGTCTCCTTCTTATGTTGTTCTGAATGACTGTGAATTAGTCTGCTTAGATTGCTTGATGGACTATGGGATAGAGGAATACTTAGAATCCCTTGAGAATAATCCTAGTGTAGCTATTAATGACAGTCTATTAAGTAGAATCGATCTGTCAGACTATGGTTATACTATGTTAGAGGATTATAGCGATAACCATAGCGGATTACACAGAGGGATGAATGATGATCCAAAGGAGATCTACAATAAACTTAAAGACGATCACAAGCGGATTCTTTTTGTTATAAGCGAAGTTAGTCAATTCTACATACAATTTGACGTATATGCCAAAGAATAATTAGAATCTTAATGGATACCATAAGGGATGGGGACGGTATCCATTGGCATATTAATTATTTAGACTATAGGAGACAAGTACAATGAATACTCAAGAGAGCAAGCAAGAGTTTGACAGAGCATACCATAGCACTAAACTACAATCTAACTTAGAAGTGTGGAGTATTAAGCAATCCACACCTAACGAAGATTCTAAACGTCACTTGCAAGCGATTCTATACTTTGCATCTGTTATAGGCGATTTTAATGACAACCCCAACCCCATGATTTTAGGGATGCTATGGGACGCACGTGGTAAATACTTCGCTAGTCTGGAGAGCACATGGGATACGGGCAATCGAATAATGGATCGTATATTAGAAGATCGCAAGGGCCACTACTGTCATGCGCTAGGGGTATCAAGCGTATACGAGTTAGAGAGCATTGTAGAATCGATTATACAAGAGTTTGGGGACGATTATACCGATCTTGAGTATATACAATTCTTTGAAAGTATGTCAATTTATGCACTTGATGATAGCAGAGAGGATGAGATCTTCAATTTCTCCTTTTCTGATTTTATCAAAGACACTGTATAGAATAATTAGAATCTTAATTACTTGTAACATGGGGGATTATACAAGTAATTGACATATTAATTATTAGACTATAAAGGAGCAAGTAAAATGAACACGTTAGAATTATGGGATTATATGGTAGACCGTGAGATTGCTACACGTGAGGAGTTGTCACTTGTGACGGATATTATTGGCTATAGTGTAGAATCTCTCTTGAAAGTACTATATTCAAAAACAGGATACAATTCTATTAAGCAATTAGAAGATTAATTACAATATGAGTGACTATTAATCTATTGTTAGTAGTCACTTTCATTCTAATTAATTTTACCTAATGATAAAAAAGGAGAGTGTCAAGATGGATGATAAAAAAGATGATTGTACTTGTAGGCAATGTTTAGACATAACATTCGCTATTAATCTAATAAAGAATCATAAACCAATGGATGGTAAAATATTTTTTAGCCTACACCCAAACTTAGAAGATCGTCATCCTATTGCTAGAATGATTTTAGATAATGGGATTGTACTTTGTAAGGATGGAATGGTAAGAATCAAATAAAAAGGAGATATAAAAAGATGAATGAAGATAAAAAGTTAGAATACATTACTGAAAGCTATTATAATGGGCAACATTCACAAGTAAAAAGATTAATACGTGAATATGGCGTAAAAAAATTCTTTCACAATTTTGCTTATTATTGTGAAGAATGGAGAATGAGCGAGGTATATATGGAGATCGCTAAAATATTTTTTAGTTAAAACTTTAATGTGATGGTATAAGAGGGATTATAAAAATACCATC
>JGI26241J51128_1000162_pt1 | contig 53135 bp, 55 predicted proteins | sample SaaInlV_200m_DNA_4_FD_51128 | JGI IMG/M metagenome (IMG submission 51128) | reverse complement strand
AAAAAAAGAGAATTTGGATGGAAAGTAATAACTTATAACTTAGAAAAGTTAGCTAAAGTTATTCGGTGGATCATAGCTAATCTCTTTTGGGACAGCGCCTTCTCTAAGGAATAATTGTAAATTAATGAGAACTTCACAAAAAGCAAAGTTTTTAAATTTAACCCACTTTCATGTTAATTATGGTAGAAATTAAAGGCCAGTTATGTAACATGTGTGGTGCTAAAAAGCTCATCCTAAGAGAAGATGAAATAGAAGTACCTTATTTTGGAAGAGTTTTCATTTTTTCAATGAGCTGTGAAGCTTGCGGTTACAGAAAATCAGATTTAGAGCCTGTTGAAAAGAAAGAATCTTGCAGTTTCACTTTAGAAGTTAGTTCAGAAGACGATCTTAACATAAAAATTGTGAAATCAGGGGATGCAACTCTAAAAATCCCAAGAATAATTTCTATTGAACCAGGGCCTGTATCTAATGGTTATATCTCTAACGTAGAAGGTGTAATTGAAAAAGTTAAAAAAGTAATCCAATCTGCAGCTGAAGCAGAAGATGATAAAGATATTGCTAAGAAAGCTAAAAAACAAATTAAAAAACTTAACAATGTTTTATTAGGTAGAGATACAATCAAACTTATAATCAGTGATCCTTCAGGTAATAGTGCAATTATTTCTGATAAAGCACAGAAAAGTAAGTTGTAATTTATTTATTCTTTTTTAAAATATATTTTCTTTTAACAAAATGCCCATAAACCACGACAACATTTTCTTATCAATGAAAAAATCACTTAATCAGAGATACAAAAACAAATCAAAATTTCAAATTTATACATTAAAAATTATTCTTCATCATCTTTCTTTTTGAAAGCTTGAGGCAAATCAATAACATATTTCCCTTCAGAAAGTCTAAACACTAATGGGTCTTTATTGAATAAATGAACTAAATCAATCTCATATTTTCCTGGTTTAAGTACCCTAATTGATTCAAAATCAAGAATTACAGGTTTATTATCATCTCGTTTAACATGTAAAATTTCACACACATCTTTCTCAATTTGAGTCTTTTCGTCAATAGAAAGTTTGGTAATAAAATCTTTACTCTCTTCTACATGCTTCTTTTTGATAAAGAAAAATAATTTCGCGCCACAGCTACATCCTTTAAGAATTTCCTGAGCTCCATCAGGATATAGTTTTCCGCAACGAACACATTGGTGTGGCATGATTTTTGACCTTTATTTATTTCCTTCTTTTTCTTCTTTTAGCTGGACTTTTCTTTCCATTCATTTCTTGAGTAAATAACTCGATTTTTTGAGGATTATTAACTATTTTCTTAACAACAGACGCTGGACCAATTATTGTAAGTCCTTGCCTATCTCCCACCAGCATGTTAACTAATGAATGTTTCAGTTTTTGAAACCCATCTAATTTATTCTTTTCAGGATTAATTACACTTAATTCAATCCCAGTAAAATTAGGTTTAATTTCTTCCATTGTGATTTCAATTAAATCGGCTTCTTCTTGTTTGCTAAGCTTACCTTCCATTATTACAATTTTATTGTTTTTAACAATATTAAGAATCTTATTTACCCTTTTAGCAGAACCTAAAGGTTCAATTTCATAATATGGAATAAACTGAAATGTGACCATCTTGTAACCTCTTTTTTACCTCAATGATATATAGATAAATCATTAGGGTTTTTAAATCTTTATTTTTTAATTAATATTTATCAATAATTGTTTTGAAATGTTTATGATGCAAAATCAACTAATTTATCATAAAAATCATCAAAATTTTTACCATACTTAGCTGAAATTCCTACAATTTCATATTGTGGAAAAGCTGCTTTGATTAAATCAATATTAGATTTCTTAAGATCAACTTTGTTTGCAGCAATTAATACTGGAATTTCTCTAGCTTGTAAATTACCAATGATAGTAATATTAACTTGAGAATAAGGATCTTTAGTTGAATCTAAAACTACAACTACAGCATCCATATCATCTAACCATTTAATTGAATCAATTACACCTTTAGTTGCTTCTTTAGCTCTCTTTTTTGCTTCAGTTTTTTTAATTCCTCGCTTTAAGAAATCTTCATAATCAATTTTAGTAGCAATTCCAGGAGTATCAACTAAAGAAAAAGTAATTTCCTTACCTTTATCATTTTTAATGTTAACTTGCTCTTTAATAACAATTTCTCTTGTTTCATGAGCTATATGTGACACAGAAGACATTTCTTCACCTAACCAATCCTGACAGACTCGGTTAGCTAAAGTTGACTTACCACCATTTGGAGGACCATATAATCCTAACTTCACATGAGATTTCTTTTTAAACAAATCGTTTAGAGAAAGTAATTTCAATATTTTCTTGAAAAATTTCCTTACAGCCATTCTACCCCTCTTACTTTGAATAAGATAAAGATTTTATTTCGCTACTTAAATGTTTCGTTACTCAAAAAAATATAATGGCATAGGTAATATTTATAAGCCTTAATTAATTGGTAAGAATTCAACTCCAAATAGGTTTAAAAAAATGAGCCCAATATTATTATTAATATTAATTGTAATTGCAAATTTTGTAATATATTGGATCTTCTTAGGTCAAAAGAGATTTAATGAAAAGTATGGCAATCACCATAATAGTTCTTGTACTGACGCATTTAGTTGTCATAATCCTGCTGATGACCTTAAAGAAATTGCTGAAAAAGCAAAGAATAAACTTAATATAAACAAAAAGTTAAATAAGAAGGAAGATTTAAGTAATAAAAAAGAGGTAAAAAGTAAATGCCAGAAAGAAGGTTAATCATTGATCAGCAAAAATTTAGTTATGAAGGTCTGTTTAATCCTGCTGAAGTATACAACATTATTTCCACATTCTTCTTTGATAAAGGTTGGGATTGGTATGAACGAAATAATCAAGAGATGATTACTCCTTCTGGTAAACAAATTAAAATTTTAGTAGAACCTTACAAGAAATATACTAATTATTACAAAGCCGTCGTCAGAATAAAATTAATTTTCACAGATTTACAAGAGGTTAGTGTTGAACAAGATGGACAAGAATTAAGATTAAGTCAAGGATTAATCAAAATAATGTTTGATGGGTATATTGTTAGTGATTATAAAGGCCAATGGGCAGATAAACCATTATACTGGTTTTTTGTAATTGTAAGAGATTTATACTTTTTTAAGAATCAACATAAACAAGCCGAAGTATGGCTTACAGGCGATGTTGAGGAGTTATATCATAAACTTAAAACTTATTTGAATACTTTCAATTACAGACTTAAAAGATAAGATTAATTGAATTAATTAATAAAAAACAATTATAAAATAAAAATGGTAGAAGCATCATTTACTTCCGGAGAAAGAGAATTAGTCATTAACAATAGACAGATCAGATATTCTGGAATTTTTTCTGTCAATGAATTGTTTGATGCTATTAATGATGCATTACAAGAAAAAGGTTACACCTTAAGAGAAAAAAAGTCAGAAGAAACAGTAACTGAAAGTGGTAAAAATTATTTCCTTGAACTAAGACCATACAAATCATTAAGTGCATATGCAGAGTTATTAATTAAAATAAAAATTAATCTTAACAATGTTACTGATTCTATCCAAGAACATGAAGATTCAAAAAGGAAATTTCAAAAAGGAGATATTTCAATTGCAATAGATTCATGGGTGATAACAGATTATGAACACCGATGGATGATGAAACCATTTACTTGGTTCATGAAAGCATTTGTAAATAAATATGTTTATAGATTTTCTTTTGAAGCAGCATTCCCAGGGATTTTAGCAGGAGACACTGCACATTTATGCGGTTCAATCAGAGGGTTACTTGCAAGTTACAGACGTAAAGACAAAACCTACATGTTTGAAAAAGATGTACGTGAGAGAGCTAAAGAAGAAATGATAGAAGAAGCAGATAGGAGAAAGAACCAACCTGAAAATGACAATAATTCCAAGGTAGATGTTTAAAATGACTAAAAATAAAAAAGGGTTTTTCAGTAAATTGATAGAAAATCTTGATAAAAAGTTAGAGAATAAATCTAAAAATAAAAAATGTTGTTGTTGTCAAGATTCTAAAAATAAAGAATGTTAAAAGAGTTAATAGATTGGTTTTTGTATTCATTTCTAAGATTAAACCAAACAGTAAGATGGGTTGAATCACTTAATTTTTTTATTTATGATTCAATCAAAATTCTATTTTTACTTTTTGTGATGATTTTAATTATTGGAGTTATAAGAACTTATTTACCGAGAGAAAAAGTTAAAAAATGGATGATAAATAAAAAATATGGTTTAGGACACGTAACTGCTTCATTATTTGGTACAATCACACCATTTTGCTCATGTTCTTCAATCCCCCTTTTCATAGGTTTTCTTGAAGCAGGAATTCCACTAGGGATCACATTTTCTTTTTTAATAACATCCCCAATAGTAAACGAGTATTTAGTAATATTAATGCTTGGTTTTTTTGGTTGGAAGATCACATTAGCATATGTTTTAAGTGGGATATTTATAGGTACAATTTCGGGATTAATCCTTAGCAAATTAAACTTAGAAAACCAATTAGTTAAAGATTTGATTTTAACCAAAAACAAAGTTAAAGATGTAAAGTATACCAGTATAAAAGAAAGATTCATGTTTGGAATAAAAGAATCAACTTCAATTATCAAAAAATTATGGTTATGGATATTAATAGGGGTTGGTATTGGAGCGATTATTCATAATTACATACCTTCAGAGGTAATACAATCAATAGTTAACAAAGGAGGAATTTTTTCAATACCAATTGCAGTAATATTAGGAATACCTATGTATGGGAACTGTGCTGCAATTGTACCAATTGCTTTAGCATTGTTTGAAAAGGGAATGCCAATTGGAACAGCACTTGCTTTTATGATGGCAATATCAGCGTTAAGTTTCCCAGAAGCTATTATTTTAAGAAGAGCAATGAAAATAAAATTAATTTTAATATTTTTTGCAGTAGTTACCTTATCAATAATATTAACTGGGTACTTATTCAATATGTTACAAGTTATTTTAATATCTTAATAAAAATCTAGACCCACATTCAGAACATTTTGAAAAAAAAGAGACATATTCTGTCCATTTTGTTCTTTTCCAAGTATGACCACATTTTAAACATTTCATTTTAATCCCCAATATAAAAGAATAAATTCATCTTTCCCTAATCTCTTTTCCGATTAATGCAAAAGTTTCTGCTTTATTAATCTTGACCTTAATCAAATCACCAATTTTGTAATGTCCACGTACGATAACTTGTTTATACGCTTCATTTCTTCCAACCCATTCCCTATCTTCTTTACCTTTTTCATCAATAATTATCGGACCTTCCCACTCCAACCAACGTTCATTTTGTAATTTAGCAATGTTCTTAAAAATGTCCATCAATACTTTAGAACGATGTTTAACAGTTTCAACTGGCACTTTACTTTTCATTTTTGCAGCTAAAGTATTTGGTCTTGGCCAAAATTTAGAAATGTTAACTGCGTCAGGACTAATATTTCTAATTAAACTCATAGTATTCCAATGTTGTTCATCAGTTTCACCAGGAAACCCAATAATAATATCTGTTGCAATAGTAATTTCAGGAATAGATCTTCTAAATGTATTCACTTGATGTACAAAATCTTCTGATTTATATGGTCGACCCATACTTTCCAAAATTTTATCATCACCTGACTGTACTGGCAAATGTAAAAATTTGAATATTTTTTTATTCTGATAAATTTCAACTAAAGGTTCTAAAATTTTTGCTAAATGATCAGGATTCATCATTCCAATTCTAATCTTATATTTACCTTTAATTTGAACAATATTTTCTAATAGTTCAACTAAGCTAGTATTAATATCAAAACCATAACAACCGCAATCCTGTGACGTTAACCAAATTTCTTTTACACCTTCAGATACTGCAGTTCCCACTCGTTCAACAATCTCTTCAATTGAATAAGATTCTAAACTTCCTCGTGCAGCTTTAGTTTTACAAAAGGTACATTTCCCTAAACATCCCCTTGAAATTGGTACAATTTCCACAATAGGATTTTTTCTAACTATTGGCAAATTAAGTGGTGGATTTTCTTCAAAAGAAACTTCTTTCACAACATTATCATTTACAACTTCTTCAACTATTTCAACTATTTTATTAATTTTTTTAGTCCCAATCAGAGAATATTTTTTTAACTTTTTTCGTTCAGTTTGAGCAATACAACCAGCGATAACAATCATTTTATTCATAGAATTAAGTTCTTTTAACCTATACCAAAACTTATCTTCAGTTGGACCCTTTACAGTACAAGTATTGATTATAACTAAATCAGAATCATCAATATTATTTACCATTTGAAATTTGGCTTCTTTCAATAAACCTGCCATCTGCTCAGAATCCGCAAAATTTGCTGAACAACCATAAGTTTCAATAAATATCTTTACCATTTTCGTTATTTGTAAATATTTGTTTAATTTTTTTGTTAATTATTAATTTCTTCTATTTTCAAACATTATACCTTATAAATTTTTATAGGTTATGAAATTAATTCCCAACTCAAACTACTTAAAAGTAGTATTAGTAGCAAGTTTTTTAAATACTTTGCTTTTTTAAACTAGTTTAATGGTGGTTTCAAATAAATTCATACTAATTATGTTATTCCTTGCATTAACATTATTATTAATAAATATAACCACAATCTCAGCTGAAATTCAAGTACCATCATCAATTAATCAAGCTAATGAATTAAACTCACCAAGCGATTGGATATCTGAAGACCAAATTAAAGTATATGATGATAAAGTTGTATTAGAATTAGAAGGAACAACTTGGGCGTCTTTCACAGATACAAATTCAATGGATCCTTTCCTTGATGAAACAGCTAATGCCATCGAGATTATGCCTGAATCTGCAAAAGAGATTCAAAATGGTGATATTATTTCATATCAATCAAAAGATTCAGTTATCATCCATCGGGTAATTTATGTTGGCGAAGATATTGAAGGAACATATTATCTTGTCCAAGGAGACAATAATAATTATCCAGACCCAGTAAAAGTACGTTTTAATGAGGTAGTGGGAGTTTTGGTAGCAATCATATATTAAATATTATACATTAAATTCAAGGAGTTAAATAACAATGACAATAGAAAAAACAGAATTATATTTTGGTCAAAAATTAAATGAAAGAGAAATGGATTCTTGCCTTGAAAGAGTTGCTGGAAAACTATGTTGGCGTAAAGGAAAAGAATTTGAATGGGGAGACAATCCTAAATCAGTCCATATTATTTATAAAGGTATAATCTTACCTAAAGTTCAAGTCTCGTACGTTAAAAAAGATACTGACCAGATCCTAATTGATACCCCTGGTTTTTTATTTGATACCACATACAAAAAATTTTTGAATGGGACACACCAATGTGCAATTAATTCTTTAGTTGAAAATGAGAGAGGTTATGTTTTAAACACTCCAAAAGAATTTGATAGTTATTTTCAAAAAAAAGGAATTAACATTAATTCTAAAGTAGAAGGATTAAATTTAGCATATGTTACTGCTAATGATGCTTTTAAATTTATTTTAGGTAGAAGAAAAAGGTTACTTGCAGCTTATGACACATTAATGTTAAGAAAAAATGAACCAATAGAAGGAGAAGGGAATTTTTATGAACGTATTAGTGAACATCAAGAAAATCAACATTTGTTAAAACAATTTAATGGATCTGAAATCCCACAAAGATTAATTTTTTCAATTAGAAACTTTCACAATAACCATATTAAAAGTTTTTCTGAAGAAGAAGCTAACGGAGTAGTTAGAGGAGTAAGTTCAAAAGATAGAAAAATATTTTTAGAAGATTTAAGATCACATTTCTTTTATGAAAGTTCTAGAGATAAAAAAGAAGAGTCTAAAACAGAAACAATTTCTGAAATGGATGAATTTAACAGGATGTTTCAAACACTTAACATATATCATTTCATGGTAAAAATGTTAAAAACAACTGAACCAAGAATAAAAAGAGAGAAATAATCATTAACATATTTATATTAAAACAAAGTAACTTTAGGACCTAAATTTTCTTTTTTATTTTCTTCTTGATTAGTTTCATTAGTAGGGAGATTACCATCCATTAACCCCATAAACATACTAAAATCTGGAGCAGTATCAGGAACTTCTTTTTGTTGAGGCATTTCATTAGAAGGGACATTATTAGTTTGATTATTTGAATTATGATTTACATAACCAGAACTAAGGTGATTATTTTGCATAGTACCTAAAGAGCTTAAATTATTCTGATTGTTTGAACTTAAACTATTGTTTAAATTAGTAAGTCTATCTTTTGAAACAAAATGTGCCAATAATTGAATTGCTTTTTTAATATCTTCAGGGTGATCATTAACAGTATCTATGGTAATTTTCATCTATTTTACCTCTTGAATTTATGTTAATATCTCAGTGTTTATATGATTTTTGTTTGTATATTTATTTTTGAATCATATTGATATTAACTGATTAATTAAAAAATCAACAACAAGATATTCTGAAATTATAACTACTCTAAACCAAAACTTTAAATAAAAACAGTAGCTTCTTTACACATAGTTAGTTTGTTAGGGAGAGCTAGGCTGGCGCGCTAGTCCTGCGTTGTTACTGTGAATGGACTTTACACAGAGCCGAAGCCCAATTAAGGGTCAGTTTAGTCTGATCAGTCCTGGCATTTTTGTTGACGACTTGTCCTTTGGGATGAACTTGTAGTGAATCAGGTCAGATCTGGAAAGAAGCAGCCTTAAACTATAACATTCATGTTCAAAGGGTTGCAAGTTTGAGAAAATGTTGGGATTCAACTGGTTAGGTTATTCTGATTCGACTGAGGGTGTGCCCCTAATAACAACTTTATTCTAAATATATTGATAAATTATTTAAAGTAAAGCATTTTATTTTTTGAAAGATATGAAATAGATGTAACTATGTCCAATAAATTAAAAAAAAAGCATAGAAAAATAATAATAATATGGCAAGAACAAATTATTTTAATGAAGAATTAGAACATCATTCTACTCAAAATTTTCTGAGATTTACTGGAGCTTATGCAAGAGTCACCCCAAGAGATGAAATTGCGTTAGGAAAATCATGGACCGAAGGCTTCTTAACACCTTACGAACATTTAATTTTTAGGCCAAGTTCAAACTTAGCATTAGAACTGATTAGATCAAGAGCACATTCATTAAACAGTTCAATTCCAGAATCTTTTGTTAAAAGTATTGATAAAAATATCAAAACTAATAATGATATCATAGAAAATTATACACCCAGATGTAATGATAGCAGATTATTAGGAAGATTAAGCAGAAATCTAGATCAGATAGAAAGTTTATACCAAAATTATGATTCAATTATTCTTCCAGATCTTAAAGGAAATGAACTTCGAGTTGCAGACATTTTACGTCAAAGGTTAGAAAATTATTATGATGACCTATCAAAAATTTTAAAATTTAGAGATTTGAAAAAATTCAAAGAATTTGAAAACCTTAGAGGAATCCACCCAAATGATTTAAGATATATATTCCGAGGTAACCAATATCAGCAATCTGAAAACTCTTTCTTAATTTCAGAAATAAACCAAAAATTAGCAAAAGAAAGATTACATAACTCTAATTTAAGATTAGTTGTTAACATTTGTAAAAAGGAATATTTTACTTTAGGAATTCCTTATCGAAAAAGAAGAGTTCCGTTCTCAGATGTTTTACAAGAAGGAGCAGTGGGATTAATGCGAGCTGTTAATAAGTTTGATTATCAAAGAGGAAATAGATTTTCAACAATGGCTCAATGGTGGATAAGACAGGGCGTAAGAAGATATTTACAAGATAATATGAGGATGATAAGAATACCTGTTTTCAACCAATCAAGAATTTATAAAATTAAAAGTACAATAAGAGACTTTCAAAATTATCATGAAAGAATGCCAACTGATGAAGAACTAGTTGAAATTACGGGTTTCAATTTGAATCATATTGAAGAAGCTAAAGAAACTAATTTACATTCCAGTTCATTATCAATAGACCAACCTATAGGTGCCCAAAGTGATAATTTTGATCCTAACAGGCCAAACACCATTGAAGATTTTATTGAACAAAATTTACATCCTGATCCGGAAACTATGTTAGAAAAAAAAGAGTTAGCATATTTAATCAAAAGAGAATTATATTGGTTAGATACAGAACAAGAAATTGAGGCACATAATGGACAAAGGTTAGAAGAAGTTATAAAAAAAAGGTTTGGATTCATTGGGTCTGAAGAAGGTCGATCCTTAGAAGACATAGGTAATGACTATGGATTAACAAGAGAAAGAATTAGACAATTAGAACTTAAATCAATTAAAAGATTAAGATGGAAAAAAGATTTAAGAGATTATGTTGGAATTTGAAAATAACAACATTGAAAAAATATCAAATCAAATGAATTCACTCATTATTCCTCTTGGAAATAAATTAAATAAAATTTGTTCTTTGACTAGCAAATATTCTTGAGTTTCAATAATATCATTAAATTCTCTTTGCAATTTCCTAGAAAGTGTATCAACATCCTCAACACCATTAAAATTACAATTAAATACAATACTGTAATTGTTGACATCAAAAAAGGCATAACTTATGTTTGGATTTGTTTGAATACTTTTCCTAATTTTAGAAAATTTTTCTGAAGAAACGTTCCTTAACTTGATAAAAAATAAATATTCAGTATAACCCAACTTTTTCAAATTAATCTCAGCAAAAAATTTTATGATAATAAACTTGTCTAACAAATTTTTCATCCGGTACCTAACAATGTCAATTGTTAAATTTAACCTTCTAGCAATTTCTAAATAATGTAATGATGAATCTTCGTTAAGTATTTGTAAAATTTTCATATCTGTAAAATCAATTTTATGTTTATGAGGTGTTCTTTCTTTTAATGGTAATGATTCTAATTTCAAATCATTGTAAAAATCTTCAACTAAATGTTCAACCCTTAAAGTATCGTTTGACAAAAAAAGTTTGTAAGTGTTTAATTTATCACCAAATTTAGAGATCATTTCCTTCACTAAGTCATGCATATGTTTAATATTTTTAGAAGCCATTTCAACAAAAATATCCCAATGTCCAGATAATGTTACAACCCAATCTGCAAAAGGATGTTCTTTAAAAAATTCAATTATTTCTGGTTTGTCATATATATCTTCATTAAATTTTAACAGTAAAGTAAATGTTGTAATCTTAATAGATCCAAGATTGACTATACTTGCAAAATGATGAATTACTCCTAATCGCTTAAGACGTTCAATCCTATACTTCACTGCATTTTTACTTAATCCAATTTTTCTAGAAAGTTGTGAATGACTCAACCTAGCGTCCATAGAAAGATAATAAATTAGTTTTTTATCCTTAAGATCAATCTTAATCTTGTCACCCATATTTATGAAAATCATTAATTAATATATAAATATTCTTAATTAAAGGATCAAATTTACTAAAATTCGCAAAAAATGAAGAATAAGTTTCAAAAAACCCATTGATTACAACTTAATCATTGATCACTAGAATTTGAGTTTTGGTATCACCAAAACTCAAGTTCTTTTTTTATATCCTAATACATTATAACTAAGCTAAGATCATCTCAAAAAATTTATATACATTAGAAATACTCTTTTTACAAATGCAAGAAGCAAAAATAAGATTAATTTATAACTTACATGTAAAAAATAAATTTTTCTACAGAACAATTTCTAACGAATACTATAAAGATGTAAAAAAGAAAGGTCTTAACCCAAAAAATAATCCTTATCAAGAAATGAAAAAAGATTTGATTCAATTTTTTAAAATTTTGGATTTCTTAGAAAAAAAGAATTTCAATTATGTCTACACTTATTGGCCTAATGAAAAACCAATTGGTTCAAAGATATCAAGAGTCCATAGAAAAAGTTTAAACAAAAAATATCTTGATTTAACATTAAGTCAAAAAGAATTAGATTATTACTCCAATAGAAAAGGGGGAGATATCCCATATACTGTTAACCATATTGCTGAAGATTTAATTAATTGGGATTATCCATTAACATACCTCCAAATTAATCTGATCAAAAAAGTTCAAAGGTGGGCAAAGAAAAAGATTAAATTTTCTATGAAAAAAATAAGAATCTCTGCAACATCTAAATTTCTTGAAAATGCAGATTTTCAAAGGTTTGGCCAGGAGTATATACCTTGCCCATATGGTAGTTTCAAACATTTTAAGAAAGTGATTAATAAATATGGTTGGAAAACATACAAACCTTTTATGTTAGAAAAAAAACATTTTTATGTTAGGTTAAAGGATAAAATACCACCAGAAGAAATTGATTTTATTAAATAACTGATTAAATATTTAAATCTCATCCAAACAGACTCATAAAAGAAAAAAATTTATTTTCATTAGGTACAATAATATAATCTATCCCAAACTTATCTGCAGAATATCTATCCCTGTCTTTAAAATTATCTCCAATAAACATTGTTCTTGAAACTGGGAAACCTTGTTCTTCACAGATTAAACCTAAATCTTTATACATTCTAAAACCCATTCCAGTCTTATCAAAACCAGTAGTTTCACCACCATATATTTTATTAAAATGATCTAAAAATTCAGATTTATAGGTATAACCAAAATCTCTTCTTATTTCTCCAAGTCCTGCATCACTTGAAATAACCATATTTATTCCTTGATCTTTCAAATGTTCAACCAATTCTTTAATTCCAGTTCTAAGAAAATTGTTATGATAATATTCAGTATAAATTATTGTATCATAAAAATCAAAAATAATTAACTGTTTATCCTCTGGAATTTTTTTAAGTAACATGTTATTCTCATTATAAAAGATTTTATTTAATAATTTCCTTCCAGATTAAAATTATTTTTTGATCTTCAAAAATCTAACACATCTCCAATTTCACACTTACCTTTAGAACTCTCAACACCTAACTCAATTAAATAATTCCCCCTCCCTTTAGATCTCCAATGTAAACTAAATGGTTTGAACTTTCTCTTTATTTCCAACACTTTCTTATCTTTGTCAAGAACCAAGATTTCAAGGGAATAAAACACAAAACAGTTATGTAAACTGATTTTCCTAGTATTATTAAAAGACATACTTAAATTTGATCTTCTAGAAAACATTAAACCTAATCCTTGAGAGAAAAGGTTATTAGCTAACTTTTCTTTCTTTGAAATTACAACTTGTTTAGTTTTATTGAATATCATTCCAATAATATTCCCAACTTACCAGGCATAGCTTGTTTAGCTTTAACTTCATCACTACCTTCTGCAATAATAATTTCTATCTCCGCATCAAATTCTTTAGTCAAAAAATCTTTACATGACACAATAGCATTAAATTCTTTTTCTTGTGAAGTTATCACACCTGGAATTTTAGATTTATCTTTCATTAACATGCCAACAATTTTACTAACATCTTTCCCATGCTTCTTTAAACTTTCATCACCCATAATTTTACTCATAACTTCCCCTAAATTATGTGACTCTTTTAAAATAATTTTAACTTTACTAAATAATTCATACTTCCATTCTTCTGTTACAAATAATCTAAATTTGTTAGCTTTTTCAACTTTAGCAAGTTTAATTACGTTTCTCATACCTTCCATTGAATTTTTAATTAGAGTTTCACCAGCATCTGCTTCATCAGAAATTAATTTTTCATTAAATTCTGGCCATGAGCTAGTAGAAACAAACTTTTCTTCTAGATCTAATTTATATTCTTCAGCTAATTCTTCACTTAAGTGGGGGCTGACAGGATTCATTAATTTAACCCATTGACTTAACAAATACTTAACAATGCCCCAATTATTCCCACCCCTCCTAACATACCATTTAAACATCTCAGGGATAGTATAATATGTTTCTGAAGCAAGAACTCTTAAACTATAATCTTCTAATGCTAAATTAATCTTTTTAATTGTTTTATTAAATTCAGATTTAATCCATAAATCAATGTTAGTTTCTTCTTTCGATCCAGAATTTTTTTCTAATTTATTTAATTTACTTAACTCTTCAAATAAAGTTGAAATCTTTTCCAAAGCATTCTTATAATTTAAAACTACTTCTTCTTCCCAAACAACGTCAATATGTGGGCTCCCTATATGACTATAATACAACCTCATAGCGTCTACACCAAACTTTTCAATTGCCTGAGGTATTGGTTCTGCACCACCTTTACTTTTAGAAATCTTACTACCTTTGCCGGTAACCCACCAATTAACAAATATCCCCCGCGGCCATTTATTTTCGGGTAAAATAGCAACATGATTCATTATGAATACTGGGAAATGCACAGTTTTATGTTCCTTACCACCAAGATTAATATCTAATGGATAAAAATAGTCAAACTCAACTTTAATTTGTTCCCAAACTTTAAATTTATCTTCCCCTACTCTCTTTTTAATTTCTTCAATTTTTTTCTCATTAAATTCTTCTTCTTTAACTAAGAAAACATAATCAAAAAATTCTTCAGTAAGATCTGATACTTCTAACTTCTCTTCATTCACATATTTTGAAACAATATAATAACTAGGATACAAAGTAGAATCACTAATCGGTTCAACAGTCCATTTGTCATCTAATGGAAATTTACTCCCCATCCAATTACCTAACCTAGCACAAGCCCTATCTGTAAACCAATCCAAAACGCCTGGCATTTGCCCTTGATATTCTTTAGGGAATATTTTCATTTCATTAACTTGTTCTTTACTTCGTTCAGTCAATTCAGAATCAGAATATTTAATGAACCATTGATCATCAATTCTTTTAATTATTACTTTACCACCACACCGACACACAACTTCTTCACTAAGATCATGAAATACACTAGCTTTTTTTAGAATTATCAAATCTTCTTTGACTTTATCTTTAGCTTCAGTAACCCTCATCACACCATAATTACCACAATTATTCATCATCACACCGGTATGGAAACCTACCTTGTAAATCTCTTTGGTTGCTTCTTCTAATTTATCTTTTTCTTCTAAAGATGTAATGTTCATCCTTTCACAAATATCTTTAGCAGGAAAATCCCCATATCCTTGAGACTTAATTATTGGAATTAATTTAATTTCATCTACAATATCAAAAGGAACACCTAATTCTTTTAATTTAATTCTTTCAGGACTATTTTTATCTTGTAATGTTTTTAATGCGATATAATCAAATGGTGCATCACTAGGTACAGAAGTTACAACACCAGAACCCACTTTTGGATTACAGAAACTTGAAGGTAAAATTGGAATTTCCCTATCAACACCAGGAGCTAAAACATTTCTCCCTAACAAAGTTTCAACATCAACTTCACCTTTAAATGTAATTTCATCAATTTGATGACTTAACTTTTCAGAAGCTTCTTCACTTAAAATCCAATTTTCACTTTTTCCACTTTTACTGTTCTCTTCCTTAGAATCATTTTCGTTACCAACTTCAATCTTAACATACTTTGCATCAGGATTAATCCACAAATTAGTTTGTCCATAAACTGTTTCTGGTCGTAAAGTAGCAGCAACTAAATAAGTAATTTTACCATCATTATTAATGTCATCTTCATTAAGTCTAAATTTTAATAATGTATACTCGTTCTTTTCAGCACACCCACCCTTAGATATATCAGTTTCAGAAGGGTCTACAGCTACCGGACCACAATTAACACATGCAGTTGCAAAATATGGTTTTTGTGTTAGAAGATCTTTTTCTTTTAATTTTCTAAATTGCCATTGAATAAATTTTTCATAATCAGGGTAAGTTGTACAAGTAAACCTGTCCCAGTCAGCAATAAAACCAAACTTTTTCCAATAATCATTAACATAAACTTCATTGAAAAAACCTATTACTTTGTTTGGATCTTCAAGTTCTTTTAATTTTTCTTCAGTACAACCATTTCTTAACAAATAATTAACCCACATCTCATCCTTGTTCTTTACTTTATTAGCAAAGGCAAAGGCATGATTACCAGAAGCATGTGTTCCTACAGGAAACATCACTTGTTTACCTTTCATTCGTTCTAACCGACATATTGCATCAGCATAAGAATAACCTCTCATATGTCCAACATGTAAAAAACCTGAAATCCCAGGATAAGCAAAAATCATCATAAATTTATCTTTCTTTGAATTAACTTTAGCAGAACCAATTTTAGCAGTTTGCCATTTATTTTGCCACTTATCTTGTATCTTATTCCAATCCAATTTCATATCTGTCATATGTCAGAATTATTTTAGTTTGTTTATATAAATATTATGTTGAGGAAAAGAGATTTATCCAGTAACAATTTGTCTTGATCTAAATTCAAACACCATAAATCTCTTCCAACGATTTCATGATAACAGCTTCACAAGAATCCATCCTCATTGGTAACTGAGAATCAGAAGATGCTTTACGTATTTGACCTATCCTGTCCAAAACTTGACCAAAAAATCTTATTAAATCACCTTCTAATAGATTAGTATTTTTCATTAAATCAAAAAAAGTTTGATCTTTAAATAATGGGTATATTAAAGCAGTAACTTTATCTAAGCTTTCAAACTTTTTCTCCCTTGAAGTTCGAGGATTTTCTTTTAATTTTGTTCTAAGATAGCTTAATTCTTTGTTTCGAAATATTTTCTTGAATTCTGTCCTTTCTCTTCCTTCATAAACTAACGCAGCTAAAACTAATAATATTTGGTAATCACTTAAATCCTTATAAAAATCTCCTGAAAACATTTCTCCTAGCGTGATTTCATCAACAAAAATCCTAGTACTGAACAAACCTTTTTCAGTTAATTTATCATCATCACCAATAAAACCATACTTTTTCAATTTTTTAAACAGTTTATTATACCTATAAATTAACCTTTGACTAGCAATCTCTTCATATTCATCACCATACAACTGATAAGAATAAAAACTCATTTTCAAAATTCTTTCAATTTCTTCGGTGTCATGTCGATTAATTAAATTTAAGACTGTGTTTATTGATAATTTAAACTGAGATTTTATTGGTTCAACATCTTTATATGTTAATTTTTTCAATTTATAATAATTGAATGCTGGTCGGTAAATCATTGAAACCACATAACCCACTTCATCAATACCTCTTCTACCCGCACGTCCAGCAATTTGAAAATATTCTTTAGTATTTAAATCTCGAAAATTTATACCATCAAATTTACGTAATGAATTAAAACACACAGTTTTTGCAGGCATGTTAATTCCTACTGCAAAAGTTTCAGTAGCATAAAGAACTTTAATTTTCCCTTGAGAAAATAAATCTTCAACCAAACTTTTTACTCTTGGTAATAATCCTGCATGATGAAATGCAATTCCCCTAGCTAAAGCATTTTTTTGAATAACTGTAGATCTTAATTTTCTAACTTCAGTCGGCCAACCCTTCATTGCTTGAGCGATATAACTGATCAAAAATTTATCTTTAGGAAACAATTCTGAATCATTAAGTTCTTTAGCTTTTTCTTGACAATCCTTACGTGAAAAACTGAAAAATAAGCAAGGTACTTTATCTGGATAAAGATCTTTAATTAGTTCAATATGGTTAGGTTCGGGAGTTTTTGTTCTTAGCTTTCTACCACCTTTACCTCTTCTACGATAAATTTGTTCATACCTAGGGATATTTTTAGCGTCACTAATAAATTTTTTAAGTTTATTTAAAGTAACAATACCAGCTTCATAATCATAAAAAGAATGTTTTAATGGAACAACTCTAAAATCTGATGTTATTGTATCAACTTCATGTTTTTTTATAGCTTGGATCCACCTAGCGAACTCTTCTGCGTTGGGTATTGTTGCAGAAAGACACAAAAACCGAGTATTTTCTGGACTGTAAATTACTGACTCTTCCCACACATATCCTCTTTCAATATCATTTACATAATGAACTTCATCAAAAATAACATAAACAACATTAGCAACAGATTTATCACCAGTCATAACCATATTACGATAAATCTCTGTAGTCATAATTAGAACTTTTGCATGTGGATTTATTACAATATCACCAGTCATCAACCCAATATTTTCTTCACCATAATCTTTAGAAAAATCTTTAAATTTCTGGTTAGACAATGCCTTAATTGGTGCAGTATAAATGATTCGGTTAGGTTTATTTTTGTTTGTATCAATGATATAATCTGCAATCAAAGTTTTACCACTACCAGTAGGAGCAGAAACAACTACTGAGTGACCTTTTTCAATAGATTTAATTGAATTTTCTTGGAAAGGATCTAATGTTAACCCTTTATATTTCATTACCATAATAAATAAACCAACAGATTAAACCTTTATTCAGATTTACTTTAAGTTAAATATTTACTTCTTTGGTTATAATACTTTCTATGGAAGTATACTATTATCTGTATATGAACTACATTTAATTAATTAGACAGATAAATTTTTATGAAAATAGAATTAAAAAAATGTAATTATATTAATTATTCATCTAAAAGGATAATCACGAAGAAATTGCATCTCCTTACTATCTTTTTCACCCTTATAATTAACAATTATCCTAACTTTACCAATTAAGTTAGAAGATTTTAAGAATGATAAAAATTCATTAATAAACTTACCTGTTAGAAATTCAGTAATCTTAACTTGATAATGTGGTTCCTTAACATTAATTACAACATTAAAATGGTCATAAAGGCCTTTTTTATTAGCATATTCGCCAATTCCGAAAATATCGCCAATCCCACCATCTTTAGCAGATCCATCCATATCTAATAAACCACCCTTTTTACCATTTGTAATCCAGTGCTGTATATCTCCAGAAAAAATTTTTTTATTTCTTCTAAATTTTTTAAAATACATTCCCCACTTAATTGAATTTCCACTAAATGACCCTAATGATTCAAAGAGGTTCTTAATTCCACCTTTTTTAGCAAAAACAGAAAAAAAACCAGGTTGGAAATCATTATCTAAAATTGAATCCAGTTCTTTTGAAGTTGCTTCAAGTTCAACAACAATTTTCCCTAATAAATCAGACCTACTTACCATAACATAAGTTAAATTATTAAAGTTTATAAAAGTTACTTTTCTACAAAATTCAACATTCTCCTGCATTTTGCAGTAGTCCAAGATTCAAATTTCTGAACATCCTCTAAATTAGTAATATTATTATCATGAAGAATATTTTTTAAGATAAGAAACAATTCTGTAGTAGCTTTAGTATCATCTAACGCCCGGTGAGCATTATCATTTACGATATTAAAATATTCACATAATGAGGATAATTTTTTACTAGGTAAATGCGAAAGTAGCCTAGTAGATAATTTTCTAGTGCAAACTTTTTCATTACATAATTCTTGCTGTAAATGTTTTTCAACATTATGAGATATAAAACCATGATCAAAAGTGGCATTATGTGCAATGATCATACTTGAACCTAAGAAATCCATAAAATAAGGTAACACTTTGTCAACAGTTGGAGAATCTTTTACCATTTCATTATTTATCCCAGTTAGCCTGGTAATAAATCTAGGTATGTTTCGTTCAGGATTCACTAATGATTGAAAAGTATCAACAACCTCACCATTTCTAACTTTTACAGCTGCTAATTCTGTGATTTTATCGTGATGTTTAGAAAGCCCAGTTGTTTCAATATCTAAAACTATAAACTCTTCAGATAAATTTTTTTCTAAAGAACAATTCTGTTCTAATGATAAACTTTCTTCTAACACACACAACACCTCTTTTCCCTTTTTAATAAAAACATAAAATTAAGATTATGTTAAAAAAGATAAATTAATTGTTTATATTATTTTCGATATTGTAAAATGACATTATTATTTTAAGTTACTAAAATAACTTAACCCTTCCTTTAAAAACAATTAGAATAGTTAATTATATAAATAAACCATTGAAAAACAGAATGTAATGATCAATGAAAACAAAAAATAATTATATATTAGAAGGCTCAATAATTAAAGCATTACTAATGATTTCTTTACCGATTATTTTTGCTAATGTTTTACAAACAGTTTACCAATTAATTGATACATTTTGGGTAGGAAGATTAGGTACTGAAGCAGTTGCAGCAGTATCACTTAGTTTCCCAATATTGTTTTTCTTATCATCAATAGCAATGGGTTTAACAATGGCAGGATCAATCCTAGTAGCCCAATATAATGGAAAGGGTAACAAAGAATATGTTTCTCTTGCTACAGGTCAAACATTATCTTTAGTTGGTATTATAGCAATATTAATTTCAACAGTAGGTTATTTTTCTTCAAATTTTTTATTATCTTTAATGACTAATGATTCAATTGTTCTTATTCAAGCAACATCATATTTACAGATTTCATTTTTAGGAATGCTCGCCACATTTTTATACTTTATTTTCCAATCATCATTAAGGGGCATTGGAGAAGTTAAATTTCCGATGTACATTATTTTGTTTACAGTAATATTAAACTTTTTTCTAGACCCTTTATTTATGTTTGGTTATAAGTTTATTCCAGCAATGGGCGTTGCAGGAGTAGCAATTGCTACTGTAATAACACAAACAATTTCAGCAACCATTGGTATCATTGTTCTAATGAGAGGAACTTTTAATATAAAATTAAAGATAAGAGATTTAAAATTAAGACTTGCCTGGATTAAAAAAATAATTAGGTTAGGTTTACCTTCTTCATTAGAACATTCTTCAAGAACATTTGGGATGGTAATAATGACTTTCTTAATATCCACTTTTGGAACATTAGCAGTAGCGTCATATGGAATAGGTACAAGGATATTGAGTTTCATAATAATTCCAGCGATAGGATTAGCAATTTCTACATCTACATTAGTAGGAAACAATTTAGGAGCAGGAAATTATGAACGAGTTAAAAAAATAACAAAGATAGGAGGTTATATTGGTTTTTTATCATTAACAATTATTGGAATTATATTGTTTATTTTTGCAAAACAAATTTCTGCTTTTTTTGTACCAGGAGAATTAGAACTAATCTCAATGTCAACTTTATTTATAAGAATAATGTCATTAACATTTGGTTTAATAGGTGTTCAAATGGTCATAATAGGTGCCATAAAAGCAGCGGGAAGAACAACCCTAGCAATGCTAATAGCAATTTCTCAATTAATTGCTTTGTTTGGATTTGGAATTATTCTTTCAAAATTATTCAACCTGGGGGAGTTAGGTATTTGGATAGCATACCCTTTATCTAATGTAATCTCATTTATAGTAGCTTTATTCTTTTACTTAAAAGGAGAACATCTCAAAAATAAAGTAGAACACAATTAGTTTAAACTTAAACAATTAATATGTTAAATTTTTTAATTTACCAAGACACTAATACATTGAAAAAAAAAGAAAATTCTTCACCCATTCATTGATTCATTCATTTTAACATTTCAACAATATCTGAGGTATCTACTGCAATCAAATCAGAATTATCCTTCACATAAGAAACTGCTTCTTCATACAATTGCCACATTGATGCAGTATAAGCTTCAGGTCTTAAATCAATTATATCATAACTTGCATTAATGTCATAAGGAGAAGATAAAACTTCACTTTTATCATTATCAATCCAATATACTGGCCAAAAAGAAGTTCCTTCAGTATAATAATTATTTTCATGCATTTTTAAATTAACAAACAAACCCGTATTACCATATTCTTCATTATATTCAGCTAAACCATCTACTATTAACTGTTCTGGACTTTGATCATCATGCATATAACCTAAATTTGCTTCATACAATTTTATTGCTACTTGTTCCGGCCGAACATAAACTCCATTTCTTTTATCACCCAGTTCAGTAAAGTCATAATGAACAACTACTAGCTGTGCGCCCATCTCAAAATATATTTGATCCAATGTAGAACCAATTGGTCCACCCGCTAGATTACCCACTGCCACTGGGGCATATCCCATAGTATCTTTTAATAATTGGTACCCGCCATCCTCATCTTCAATATATCCCCCAGTTTCAAGATTAAGCTTATGTTCTTCGTAAGGTAATAAAGTTTCATACCTTTCTTCATCCCCCATCCCCATTAAACCAAGAGTATCAAATCCAGTATATGCTGGATGTGGTGGCCGGTAATGATACCCGACAACAACATATTCAGAAGTTTTCAATCTTTCAATCAATTCTGGCGCATTATCTAAGTAATATTGTAAAGTTGGATCATTAAGATAAATGTCAACAGGAATTTCATATTGTTCATGAATATCAATTGTTTTATTAATTACTTCAACACTTTTTTCTGGAAAAACCCAATCATGAACATTTAATGTAAACATCACATAATTTTGTCCTTCTTCTAGGTCAGTGTCATAAACATATTCATTGGTGATTTCACCTTCTGAATTTTCATTAGAAGTTAATTCAATTTCAGAATTGGTAATATTATAAAAACCATTTTCTTCCCACCATAAAAAATCATCATACATCTCTGGTATTGTTTTCCATTCAACTTGACCAGATTCCATATACTGATGTAATCCACCAAATAATTTTTCATACAAATCATCATTATTCTTAACTCTTGCTGCATCCCCAATACTCCATGCAAAATACATAGTATTATATTCGTCATCTTTAACTAATTCAATTCCCTCATCTAATCGAACAAAAAAGTTATCAACATCATCATCATAAAATGTACCTAATGCACCTTCTGGCAATTGACCCTCATTTTCTTCAGTTAAAGAATATAAAACAGCATCAGAAGGAAAGAATACTAATTCACCATTATAGTTTGGAGTTAACCAATCTTCACCAGAGAATACCCTCCATGGTTGCATTCGATCTTCTAACCCAGTAGGAAACGTATCGTGACAAGCCCCTGCACTAGCACACTCATTAAACTCTTCTAGCTGATTTTCTTCCAGTAAAGACATTGCACAATAAGCAACACCACCAGTTGTAAATTCATAACCACTCTCTATTGCTGCACTAACCCAATCTAACTCTGAACAGATTCCAGAAACATGCCTTATTTCAATACCAGTAAGATCTTCCATATCTTTTTTATATTCTGTTAATTGAGTTACAAACCGATCATAATAATTTTCATCTAAACCAGAGATACCACCTAAATCTGCATGAACACCAATTGCATGTCCACGTTCATGTAATTCAAGTAAAACGTTGTCATCCCATTTGTCACAAGCAACTACAAATTCTGGCCGAGCTTCAAAAGTACCAGTCAGATTATATTTTTCTAAAGTATCAGCAAAATATCTTACTGCTTCCGCATGAGATCTAAAAGAATCCTCATTTGTTTCTTCATCCACCCACCCTTCTAAATGGATCATAAGTCCTAAATTAAGAACTTTATTAGAATTTTCTTCTGGATCTAATGAACAACCAGTCAAAAAAGTTAATGTTAAGATTAATATTATTAAAAGTACCACCAATTTATTATTAAATTTCATTTCAAACACCTAAATAACTTGTTAAGTTTTATTGTATATAAGATTTGTTAAGATTATTGTTAATATGGGGTAAATTAAAAAATTAAACTAGAAAAACATTTTATGATACATAAAAGATCTTTATTTAGATACTTGGGTTTTGAAATTACTACATAATACAATACATTTATAACTAAGCCATTAGCACCGCAGAGGGGATGATTTTAGAAAGAGAATTAATGGAAGAAGAGTATATAATTGGTTTTAATAGTAATTTGACTATGATAAAATATGGTCTTTACGAAATCTCTTATTTAGTTGGTAAATTTAATTTAATTACAGAAGCACCCTTTTTTGATACGACCTTAAGAGACTTATATGAGAATAGAGATCATATTCAAACAAACACAATAAAAAGTAAAAAATCTCAATTAGAAAAAACAATTAGAACAAATATAAAGTATATTGAAGATTTCACAGGATTAATTACAAAGAGACAAGAAGACTTAATAGATACAAGTATAAATTTTAAAATATTAGAAGGCCACACACAAAAATCATACATCATGTCCAGGTATTTAACGGAATATATTTCAAAGAAAAATAATTCCCAAAATTATCAACACAATTTTCAAAGATTTATTCCTGCTTTAGAATCTTCTATTGAAAGTTATAATAAAATATTTGAATTAAAAAATTTTTATGATACATTTATTGATAAACGCAAAGCTATTAGAAATTTATTTCCCCACTTAGACCACAATATTAAAATTTGGGATGATACTACATTATAAATATAAAATTAAAAATGATTAAAAAAAGTCTGGGATATAAGTGTACTTTAATTTTTCATAAGCAATCAAAGTTTTGTAATCATTAATATTTTCTCTAAATGTGGTTCTTATTCTGTTCAAAGTGAGATGTAAATCAGAAGATCTTTCTGTACACACATAAATTATCACATTATATTCACCAATAGTTTTCACTCCCCAAACAACATTATCATCTTCCTCAAGAAAAGTTTTCAATTTAGAATCTAATACTTTATCTAAAGAGTTCATATTCAATAAAATAGCATACATTTGATAGGATAAAGCATGATAATTAAAAGCAGTAGTATAAGATAAGATAAACTTTTGCTCTTTCATTTTTTTCAATCTATAAGATATTATATCTGAACTTAAACAAGTATTTTGAGAAATTTTGTAAATCGGAGCATTAGCTTGATCTTTAATTTCAGTTAGAATTTTAACATCTTTATCATCTAATTTGATTAAATTAATTTTTTTTAAGCCAGTTTTAATATTTTTTTTATCTAAATTTTTAACTTTAGAATTTTTCTTATGCTCAATCTTAAAATTAATAAAACTGTTAGGTAAATTTCTGACCACATAATTTTTTGTAATTAATAGCACTTCTTGCCTTTTAACAAATTTACTAATGCCACCTAATAACATAGTTATATTTTCGTCCAATTCATCAATATTTTTCCCAATGATTGCAATTTCATAATCAAAATCACCATTATATTTTATTATTGCTCTTACAAAAGGAAATTTATTCAAATTTTGTAAATATTGTTCTTCAACATCAATATCAGGGTTATTCAAAGTGATAAAAATATGACAAACCAAATAATCTAATTTTTTAATATCAATTACAACTTTATACTTTTGAATAACACCTTTATCCTCAAGTTGTTTAATCCTATATCTAACACTTTCCTTTGACAACCCAACCCCTTTGGCAATTGAAGAAAAACTTTGCCTAGAATTGAATTCTAAGTATTTCATTATTTTCTTATCCTTAATATCTAATTTTACTGGCCCGGACACCTTAACATTTGGTTCATACCTCATAAATATTGGCAAACAAGGACATATATTTAAATTTTTCCCAATATGACTGGATTATAGTAGAAAAGATTTAACATGAAAAGTTAACCTACAGATAGGTATGAGGTGGTGAGGAAAGGTAGAAATAGAATTCAACTGAATTCACAGGAGGAAAAACAAAATGGAAATGACATACCTGATCTTATCAACAATAATGGGAATGGAAGGTTATATTGACCAAAACAGAACAACACTTAATGATGACATTAACAACCCAAAAAAAGAATTATATTCATTTATTGATAGAAATAGGCCAACACACACTAGTAAACTTGCAACTTATGCAAGAGACAATCTTGGTATGAATAATGCATTATCAACTACTGAAGAAAGGTTTGAACAAGATAGAAGAATAAAAACATCTTACTTAGATTGGACTGGTAATGGTAAAAGTTATGATGATTTAATTATAGTTGAAGTAAGTAACGAGGGTACTTACGCAACCTCCTTAAATCCTCGAGGAGAAGTTTTCCAAAACTATGAGAGTGGGGTTTTGGTAAAATTTGCTGCAGATACTACGAGAGCAAGTAATTTCTATACTATGGCTTCAGAACTAGATCCCGTTAGAAAAAAACATTTAGAAAGAGATTTAGAATTAGAAAAAATACTTGCTCTTGGTTGCAGTGGATTAGAATTGGAAATAACTGCGCCTAGTTTTGAATAATTAGATTAATTTAATGATTATTTTTTTATTTTTACTTTATTTTTGTTTTTATCTTTTTCTAATTCTTCCTTTCATAGAAAGTTCTGAAGAAATAAATTTGGTAAGATAATATTTTGGTTGATAAAGAAGACGAGCCATTACTTCTTTCAAAGCATAAGCGTCTTTATAATTAATAATAGCTTTCAATTGTTCATCATTAAATTTAAAATCTTTAAAAAACTTTTTACAATAATCCATCTCACTTTTTCTACGTTTATCAAATTCTTTATACTCATGATGCAACCTATGGTCATATTTTCTAATAACTGCTTGATATAACCTCATAGGGTGAGGCTCATTAGGGTTTATATCAGTTACCCCACCTAAACCTGCTTTAATAAAAACATACTTTTTGAAAGCTAATTCAAGGATATAAATAACTTCAACAATTCTTTTCATTTTACAACTATCACATACATCAATTAAAACACCAAACGTTGCTTTTGCACATTTAGCAAACAATTTTCTACTTGAGATAGAACTTTCACCATAAAAGATGTCTTTACCATATTTTTGTACAAGATAATCTTTAGTACTGTTTAGAATGAAAAGATTTTTGAAACAAGTATATAACATCCTAGGTTCGTCAAAAGTTTCCACACAATGGATATTATGAGTAGCATCAGCTAATTTGACTTGTAAAGCTCTTTCTTTAATTTCTTCATCATCACAATTAAATATTTCAGAAATTGAAACATAATAAAATTCACCTTTATGTCTTGTTAAAAGATTTAAAGCTTTTATAATTGTATAAGATATTGAACAGTCAATACTTTCTCGTTTACAAATCTCTTTGAGATCATTTTGTATTTCTGCAAATAATTTTTTTTCATAAGCCCTTAATTTTCTATTCCCACCATTATCATTACTAATATTATTTTTTTTAGCATATAAATCAACCATATCTTCCACATAATCATGACTTAATGCAATACAATATGTAACCACATCATTTACACCGGATAATTTCAAAGAATGCATCACGCTTAATGGATGAAGTAAAGAGTTATCACCATTTTTTCTTAAAGGGACTTTATTACACAATAAAACCACACGATTATATAGATATATGAATAAAGGATAATATTTATTAGATTTTGGAACATACTCTTCAATTTTCTTAATTTCTTTCAAAGGTAAAAAGTGTTGGATAACTTGAAATACACGATACTCTTCTGAAGCTTTTTTCATAACCATATCTACTAAACCACAACTATTTATGTAACTAGTCAAGTAAGTATTTATTTAATTTAAATGTTTCTGTATATTATTATATTCATAATTACGATAAACTTAAATAAGAAAATAACTTAAATAAATAAATATTTGATAATTATACTTAAGAGGTGAAAAAATGGGATGGGTATTCGATATAATTAATAGGAAAAATAAGAATGCTGCAATATCAGATGCAGAAAAAATATTTGAAACCATGAAAATTGATTTTAATAATGAATTAAAAGCTGAATTCATATATAAATTCTGGACAAATTATAAGTTAACTCAAAATAAAATTTTAGTAAAAGAGACATCACTTCCAACAGAAGCAGCAAAGTTGGAATTTATAGATTGGATAGATAATAAATTAAATTATGCAATCTCTGATATCAAAGAATTTAAAGATGAAAAAGATATTAAAGACAAAGTAAATAATTTAGCAACTGGTTTAGGGATTATAACATCTATCCTACAATTTGGGATCACTTCCAAATTCTTAGTTCAGTGGGAATTTTCAGGTGAATATGAAAATTTAGTTAATAAAATTCTTAATAAATTTGAAGCAATTATGATACTACTTCATCAAATTGATTCAAAAATTGCTTTAACTAACTTATCTGAAAGAGCTCAAATGATTATGAAATCTAAAAGATCTATCAAAAGCGAACATAACATAGCAAGAGAAATTTTGATAAATGTCGCGATAGAACTTGCAACTAAAGGCTAAGAAAGTTATAATTTCAACTTTTTTTATTTTGAAATTTCTACCTTTCAAAACAAATAATTATTTAAAACAAAAGTAAATTCTAACATTTATGTCATTAGTAGATGTACATTGTCATTTGAACCATGCATTGTTCAAAGATAATATGAAAGAGATACTTGAACGAGCAAAACAAGCCGGAATTAAAGCTATTGTCGTTTCAGGAGTTAACCCTGCTGCCAACAAAGATGTTTTAGAACTAGCAGAAAAAATTAATTCTAAAAAAGATAATGATAATATTCTTAAGGTAAGTTTAGGTATTTATCCAATTGATGCGTTAGGGTTATCTGAGGGTGAAACAGGTTTACCTAGAAATACAGAAAAAATAAATTTAGAGAAAGAATTCAAATTCATTGAAAAAAATAAAAATAAAATTGTTGCAGTTGGAGAGGTAGGATTAGATTTCCATTGGGACAAATTACATCATAATCAACAAAAAGAAAATTTCAGAAAAATAATTCGTTTCGTTAAATCTATCAATAAACCAATTGTGATCCATTCTAGAAAAGCTGAGAAAGAATGTATTGACATTTTAGAGGAAGAATTACCTAATAAAGATATTCCAGTAATTATGCATTGTTTTTCTGGCAATAAGAAACTGATTAAACGTGCAACAGAACTAGGGCATTACTTTTCTGTCCCACCAAATATTGTTAAACTTCAACATTTCCAAACATTAGTTGAAATGGTTCCTTTAAATCAACTTTTTACTGAAACTGATGCCCCTTGGTTAAGTCCATTTCCAGATAAAAGAAATGAACCTTCTTTTGTAATTGAAACTATTAAAAAAATGGCTGAAATTAAAGAAATTACTGAAGAAGAAGTTGAAAAACAAATTTGGAATAATTATGTTAAAGTTTTTGGTGAATAATATAATCAAATTCTTAAATATTAAAGTTATAACTTATTTAAACAAAAATATTAAATATTAGTTTGACTATTAAGTTATGTATGGCAACAAAAAAAGATTTAAGTTTTTGGACTAATGTCAAAAAAACAATCCTTGTAAAAATATTGTATTGTTGTTACTGTTAATTCTAAATTAATGTTTTAATCATAAGTTGTATATTGAACTAATTTAGTTTCAGAGATATAACAACTATCTAGGTAAAGTTGAAGTTAAAATTAAATTTCATACTTAGCAGGTAGTAGGTTTTTGACAATAAAAATTTAATAATTAAATTAACTAAGATAGGACTAAATAAAATGAGAAATAAAATTCAATCAAAAAATATTTTACAATTTGCAAAAAACACACCATTAATCGAAGTAAATGGGATTTATGCTAAACTTGAAACATACAACCCAACAGGGAGTGTTAAAGATAGAATGGCCTTTCATGTAATTAAAAAAGCTGAACAACGAGGAGAATTAAATAAAGGTGATGAAATTATTGAAATCACTAGTGGAAATACTGGCATAGCACTTGCAATGGCTTCTGCAATTAAAGGTTATAAATTCACTGCTATAATGCCAAAATCGATGAGTCTTGCTAGAAGAAAGATGATGAAAGTTTTTGGAGCAAACATAATTCTTACCCCTGCAGAAGAAGATATGGAAGGAGCATTAAAAAAATATCAACAAGTTATCCAAGAAAAAATATCTAAAAAAAAGAAAATTTGGTTACCAAAACAATTTGAAAATCAAGACAATATTAACGCCCATTATTTTGGATTAGGTAAAGAGATAATTAACCAAACTGAAGGAAAAGTTGATGCCTTTGTTGCAGGTGCTGGTACTGGAGGAACAATTATTGGAGTAGCAAAAGCATTGAAAGAAGTGAACCCTAAGACTAAGATTTATGTTGTTGAACCAGAAGAATCCGCAGTATTATCTGGAAACAAACAAGGTTTACACAAAATTCAAGGTATTGGTGAAGGATTCATTCCAAAAATATTAAAAGATAATTTAAATTTGGTTGATGAAATTATTACAATAAAAAGTAAAGATTCTATCAAAGCAAGTGAACACTTAGCAAAAAAGCGAGGAATTTTAGTGGGGATTAGTTCTGGGGCAAATTATTTGGCTGCACAAAAATTAAAGAAAAAGTATGAAAATGTTGTAACTATTTTTGCAGACAGAGGGGAGAGATATTTATGAATAATAAACAAAAATTCAAACCTAAACAATCTTATTTTTTATTTTTTTTAGTTTAGATTTAATACTTTAATACAACATGCACATATTAATATACATACAATTATCAAAAACTAAAAACACAAGAACCAGTTCCCAAACATTTTTAAAGCAGGTAAAAAATTCTTTACAAACATATGGTTGAGCTAATTATTACAGAGAAACCTAGTTCTGCAAGGAAAATAGCAGCTGCTTTGGCAGATGGTAAGCCAATACAAAAGAAAAATAAACAAAGTTCCTATTTCGAACTTTCTCATAAAGGAAAAGATATTATCATAACTTCAGCAGTAGGTCATTTGTATGGATTAGTTGAAGAAGGGAAAAATAATTATTCATATCCTGCTTTTAACATTAAATGGGAAGCATCATATAAAAGTTCTAAAGGTTTAAAATATGTTAAAGATTATATTGATACTATTACTAAACTATCTAAAACTGCTAAAGAGATCACCATTGCTTGCGATTATGATGTTGAAGGAGAAGTTATAGGATTAAATGTTGTAAAGTATGCTTGTAAGAGAAAAGATGCTAACCGAATGAAATTTTCAACTTTAACTAAACCAGACTTAATAAAATCTTACGAAACAAAAATAAAACATTTAGATTGGGGACAAGCTAATGCTGGTGAAACTAGGCATAAACTTGATTGGTTATATGGTATTAATTTATCAAGAGCATTAACTGCATCAACAAAAGCAGTAGGAAAATTTAAAGTTATGTCTTCTGGTAGAGTTCAAGGTCCATCATTAAAAATATTAGTAGACAGAGAACGAGAAATTAAAGCTTTTATACCAGAACCGTTCTGGCAAATAAAATTAGATGGAAATTATTCTAATAAGAAAAGTTCTACAGTAGAAAAAATTGAAGCATGGCATCAAAAAGATAAAATTTTTGATAAAAAAATTGTTGAAGACATACTTACTAAAGTTAAATCTAAAACAGAAGCAGAAGTTAGTAAAATTAAAAGAACTAAACGTAACCAAATGGCACCTTATCCATTTGATTTAACAACATTACAATCAGAAGCATATGGTCATTTCAAAATAACGCCTAAAGAAACTTTAGCATTAGCACAAAATTTGTATATGGCAGGAGTTACTTCTTATCCAAGAACATCATCACAGAAATTAGATCCAAAATTAGGTTTCAAAAATATTCTTACTCAGTTAAGTAAACAACCTGAATATAAAATGTTAGCAGAATCTCTTTTGAAATTAGGTTCATTAAAACCAAATAATGGGAAGAAAGATGATCCAGCACACCCCGCGATATATCCAACTGGTTTAGTTCCAAAAGAACTTAAACCCAGAGAAAAGAAAATTTATGATTTAATTGTTAAAAGGTTCATGGCAACTTTTGCAAGTCCAGCAGTTAGAGAAAGTATGGAAGTTAAATTAGATGTTAATAAGGAGATTTTCATAACTAAAGGAACCAGAACTATTAAAGAGAATTGGCATATTTATTACAAACCTTATGTTAAATTAGAAGAGATCACTTTACCAGACATGAAAGAAGGTGAGATTATTGATGTTAAAAGTATCAAAAAAATTGATAAAGAAACCCAACCACCAAAAAGGTATAATCAATCTTCTATAATTAAAGAATTAGAAAAACGTAATTTAGGTACTAAAGCTACTAGGGCAGACATACTAGACAGATTATTTCAAAGAAAATATATTGAAGGTGTTAAGATTACTACAACACAATTGGGTATTGAAACTATTAAAATTCTTGAAAAGTATGCACCAGTGATTATTGACGAAAAACTTACTGCAGATTTTGAAAATGATATGGAAAAGATCAGAGAAAAAAAGTTAGAACAAGAAAAAGTTATAACTAAAGCAAAGAAATTTTTAACAGAATTATTATCTGATTTTAAAAAGAAAGAAAAAATTATTGGTAAAGAGATAATGGGATCTTTACAAGAAACATTGGACGCAGAAAATTATATGGGTCCTTGTTCCAAATGTAAAGAAGGTAAATTAATGATTAGAAAAGGTAAATTTGGTAGATTCATTGCATGTAATCAATATCCTGAATGTAAGAACACATACCATATACCTAAAACTGGAATATTAAAATATAATGGTAAAGAATGTGAACAATGTAAACACCCATTGATTGAAGTTGGTACTGGCAGAAGAAAAGCTAACATATGTATTAATTCTGAATGTCCAAGTAAAGAGATTGAAAATAAAGGTGATAAAAAACCTTCAGCATCAAGTGATAAAAAGTTTGTTGAAGAAGGTATGACCTGTCCAATTTGTAAAGAAGGTAAGATGGTGTTAAGAAAAAGTTTCTATGGTCAATTTTTAGGATGTAACAATTATCCTAAATGTCAAACTATGATGAAGATTGTTGAAGGTAAAGTAGACACAGAACATCCAATTACAAAGAGTGGTAATGATAAAAAAACTAGTACTAAAAAAAAGAAAAATTTAAAGAAAAAATAGATTAGTTAAAAATCAATACATACCATATCCTAATAATGCCTTAATCAAATATCTTGCTTTATGATTCACATACCCATAATTTAAATTTGTTTCAATTTTTGCTTCAAGTTCAAAAGATTCTTCATTTGGTTTTGCTAAAACATTAATTCTCATTAGAGGGTAAACAAAATTTTTAAATTCTTTCCAACCAACTCTTTGAAAATCTTTTGCGTCCATTATTCTCCCAGATAATATATATTCATTTCTTTTTTTATTTATTTTTAAATCAATACTATTCTCATCCGGTAAAAAGAATATGTCTAGAGCACCATAATTTATTTTAGCTGAAATATTTTTTGTAACATAATCCAATAAAACATCAGAACTATATGCTTTTGGGTCTATAAAATAAGTTTTTAATCCTAATTTCATTTTTTAAATTCATCCAAATAATCTTTTAACTTTTCCATTTTATCCATTCTCCCATTATTTTTAATTATAGATCTATTCAGGACAGGTACCATCCCTTATAAAAAATAATAAATTGCTTTTATATCTGTCAATAATCAAAAGATCAGTATAAGATCTAAGACCCATAATAGCTTGTAACTGAGAACATTGCATGGTATCACCAGAAGGACATTCTTTTTCAGCTTTTTTTCTTAATTTATAATAATGATCATCAGACAATTCAATGGTAGAATAATCTGCCCTAATTTGACCCAACTGATATCCTATATGTTGGATACAAGATTGACCCAAATTATCTTTGTCTACCCCTTCAAAATCTTGACTGATACAATTCTTGATAGATTTATTAATATACAAATTAATTTCACTATTTACTGGTTCATACCATTCAGTATGAATTAATACTTTATCTGCACAATTTTTAGCAACATAAACAGTTGGGATTACTTCTTTACGAATTTTATCAGTATCTATTCTAATTTTTTCATCATACAAATACATACTAGAAGAAAAGCTAACTGAACCACAAGCAAGTATACCTGAAATTAAAATTCTATTTAACAGTTCCATTTTATTTTTTTCTCCAATAAACGAGAAATCCTAAAATCGACTACCCAATTGGAGTAGAACTCCGGGGTATTCACCGATTTTTCTTAAGGATTTCTGTTCATTACAAATTGAATAAATCATATCGCAGCAAGCTGCGGGGTATTAAACCCAATTTGTAATAAACTCAAAACCCAAAATTATCTCCTAACATTTCAACAATATCCATTGGTAACTTTGGTTCATCTTCAGGAAATTCTAAACTTTTCACATAATTAGAGACACTATTAATTAAATCTAAATTTTCTAAATAATTACATTTCATTACTCCTCTAACTCTTGCTCTTTCTTCCTGGATGATTTCTCCATAATGTGACATCATTTCTTCTTCTTTAACAAATCCTTTGTACCCTAAAAATAAAGCACCTAAAATAAGATTAGTAACTTCACCACTTTCTGAAACAAGAGTGTTATAGGTATAATTAAGTCCCCATCCATCTTCTTTATCGTGATGTATTCCTAAATCTAAAGCGGTAGCAAGTTCAATAGCTTTTGCATAATTCTTAACAGCAACTTCACTTAAATTTTCAATATTTGCATTATAAAAAAAATCCCCTTTAATTTTTTCTATAGCCATTACTTCTTTATTTGGGTCAAAGTGAAAATTGTATACTTTTTCTCCCAATAAAATGTTAGCTAAACTTTGGCCAAGAGCTTCACGAGAAATATTAAACTCACCCATTTCTTTAACATGATAAATCTTCATTCCCCCTTCATGATAACTGATAGGCAATTCAGTTGTGTTATAAGGATAAAATAAACTTGTTGGCCCTATAACATCCCTAAATCTTTTTTCAGGACAGAAAAGATTAGCAATTTCTTCTCTTTTGTGAGGATCACCTAACTCTGACCGCCAAGGTAAATCTGCAATCCCTAATGCTTCAACAATTTCCTTAGGTTCATAATCAGGCCCATGAGGAACTACTGTTCCAGATGCAACACATGCAATTAAATAATCTATTTCAAATTGATCTTTATTCATTTTATTTTTTCCTCACAATGTTTCATCCCAGAAGGATAAGTCAAACTTGTAATAAAATTTGTTTCTTGATCTAATCCAATCATAGTCCCACTATCACAATGACGAATAACAAGTTTATCATTAAAAATTCGAGAAACTAATTCATACTTAATGTCAAGACCAAGTAAATTAAATCTAGTGTAAAAATCACAAGGCCGATGTGAATTAAATTCTTCTTCAGGGATATATTGACCAATTTCAAAACAGCCTGATTGATTTGTGCTATCTTGGATTTGTTGTTCTGATAATAATTCTTCTTGTAAAAAATAATCTTTAGGAATACTTTTCAAATCAAGTAACATTTGCCAATCACAATTTTTAACTACTGAATCTGATGATTCTACTGTATCTAACAATGATTCATACAATGATTTTACTGCAAGTCGCGTATCTAAATTAGGAGAATAAGATTCATTTTCAATTAAGTCATTTTTTTTATTAATACTAACCTTATAAAGATTAAAAATTTCAATTGAACGTGCATTAAATTCATCACAAGTCATGTAAGAATTGCCAAAACTATTTTCCAGTTCTAAATCTTGATTTTTAATTCTTTTGATATCATCAAATTCATTAATTTCTCTATTTTCAAGTTCAAGTTTTTTAGAACTATCAATACCACCAATTAATGTTTCATGAAAAATAAATTCTGTTTGAATATCTCTTAACTGTTTTGAATATCCATTTAGATCTGCATGATATTTATCCATTGCAAGTGTAGTGACATTATCTCTTGATGGTACTGCCGAAAATGCGGTATTAACTGCTAAATATGTTAAAGTCAATATTGTTTTATTCATTTTTATTTTTCTCCTTTTTAATTTAAATTTGCTATTTTATTTTTTCTTTAAGTTTGTCCAAAAATATTCCAAAACCTAAAGAGATTTTATCAGGACATTCATTAGGATAATAAGCCCTAATATTATTCCAAGAATCAACCATTACTTCTGTAGCTCCATAACAATAAATTTTTTCTCCAAAAAAACGATCAGAATCTGTCAGATGTAATTCTGAATCAATAAATTCTGGGTCTAAATATGCTCCTTTTACAATTTTATTGGTTTCATGAGGAAAATGTAAATTCCTGATTAGATTTGTTTCAGAATCATATTGTATACAAGTATTAGTTTCAGAGTCTGTGTAAAATTTATCATTAACATGATTAATACCAGGGATAAAAATACCTGTATGACCTCCATGAAATCTCTGATGACAACCATTATATCCTGGATATGAAGATAAAAAATCTAAAGTACTTTCAGGGACAGGGTGACCCATTAAAGATTTAAGGTCATCAATTTGGCTTTGATTGGTATAACTTTGCCAGATAGCTAAACAAGATTCTTTATTTTCTTTAAGTTCATCATTACATTCAAAATCATAATCACTGCAAGGTTCACAAGGTTTTCTCGCTAATTCACTTAAATAATAAGAAGCAGTTATTCCAAGTAACCCAGCCATAAATGTTATTCCCACAAGTGGTTTACTTAATTCACTCATTTTTTATTTCCCCCTAAAAGTAATTTTAAAACACCATAATCAAAATTTAAACCACCCTTTTGAGTTTCAGAACTTAATTTAGTTAAATAATCAGAAGTTGCTAAAGACATACGATATTTTGTTTCTGCAATTGCAATTTGATTAGCAACTTTACTAATTTCATTTGATAAATCATCACAATCCCAATGATTAACTAATTCTACAAAATTAAAATATAATTCTCTGTCAACGTAACCTTCAATAGAACAAGACCGGTTAGGTCCTATGACACAATTTAAACCTTCTTTCTTTGCAAATTTTTCACTGGCACAATATTTATTTTTATCCTCTTCTGAAAAATAACGTGTTGTTGGAAGTTTTAATTTTATGTATTCAATCCCAGTATACACTTTATGAACAGGTTCACCAACCATAACTAATGCACTAACATAAAGGCTAGGATTAAACATAATCCCCATATGGCCTAACTTATGATCAATAGTTGCATTAGTGGTAACAATACACCTATTATTCCAAGACACAGGATCAACTCCTTTCTCAGGGATTGCCATACTTGTTTTTTTTATAATTTGATTATACTTACTCAGATCAAAATTTAATTCTGAATTTTTAATAAGATGATAAATATCGTTAAGATGTAATGATTTGAGATTATTTTGTTCCCCCTTACATCCAAATTTGATTGGAAAAACTTCTGTGGATTCTTCTTCTGATTCAGGTGTTACTTCTTCAATTTCCGGCATTTTGGGAGTAATTACTCTTACCATTTCAATCTTTACCCTCAATTTTTTCCCAATTATAACCCCTACATAAATCAAAATATTCTGCTTTATACATTCTCAATGTTTTGTCTGCTTCTAAAAAATCAATAAAATTTGCGTCATCATCATCACGATTAACACAAACAGAATCAGATGAAAAAAAACCACCATTATAACAAATTTTATCAACTAAACCATCTTTTTTGTTACCATCAAACTTATTATCATAAATCCTAGTTGTACTAAAATCCCAGCTCTCACTGTACAAATAATCACCGGCAGTTAAGTCAGAAGAAAAATAAATATCATGTGAAAATAAACTAAATATTGGTTTATCTTCAACTTTACAGGAATCAACAATTGGTCCAGAAAGTGTGGATTTAGGAATAGATTCAGAATATTTTTTTAAACAGGTAGCAGGACTATTAGCAAGAGAGAATATCCCTAAACTATATATCATTACATTTACATATTTCCATTCTTTTCTCATTTTTATTCATCTCCTCAGTTAACATAGATTATATGATCACGATTATTATCAACCCAATCATTTTCTAAATGATTGAAATATCCACATAGTGAAAGAATATCTTGTGTATGTGTAACTAATGATTTAGACCCAACAACAAATTTAAATAGATTAGATTCTAACAGATAATGATCAACAATATTTCTAGTTTCATGATTATTTTCAACAGAACAACTCACTCCAAATGATTCTACTACATATTTGGTAGAATTAAGTAAACATTTTGTGTACATCTCAAAAAGAGGTATCTCTTTAATATCTTCAATTTTGTACCTTCCAGGACAGTTAGAAACAGATCTAAGATAATTATTATCCACTAACCTTAACATTTCTATGCTCGCACCAGAATCTTTCATCTGTTGAAAACCTTCTTCATGTAAAGAACTTACTAAATCTAAGAAAGGTAATTTTCCAGAACCAAAATCTAACTTTTTTTCAGCAACATTACCATTATAATCTTCTGATACAACAGTATAAGTTACATCTTCTTCAGGTAATTTTCCAGTTGGCAAACATTCGTCATCTATAATCCGTCCTACATCATCACGACGCCAGACTCTTAGATCACCAGTGTCCAGACACAGTTCATTATTACGATAAATTTTAATATTTCTGGTGGTACTACTATCAAATCCACCAATACTATGATCATAATGACTCCTTGAAAAAACAGACCATTTAATGATTTGATCTAAATTTTCAGAGAATTGAGGTAAAGTGAAAATGATAGGGGCACTAATATCCAAACCGCCAAGATCAAAGATATCACAGCTATTACCAAAAGTATCACGACAATCATTAGTCACATATTCATTCATGATAATTTTATTTTGATTTAATTCCCTAACATTGCCTGCTTTATCTTTAGCATTAACAGTTATAGAGTATACACCATAATCTAAATTACCCTCAGACATAAAATTTATAGAAAAATCAACTAAATCATCAGACAGAGAATTTATCTGGATAGCTGAACAACCATCATAAACATTATTTTTTGGATTTAAAATATCACATTCCAACATAAAAGAATCGACCCCATAATGTTCTAAACTTAAAGTTACTTTATCTAAACCAGAAATATGTTCAATTGGTCCTGGCCGGTACCTATCGCAATTGAATATATAATCGTCACATAACTCGTTCATTTCAAGATCTTCCCCAACGATGACTTTTATTTGAGGATTAGTATCATTAGAAAAACGATTCTCAAGTTCATTTACTTTAAATAAAGGTGCAGTTTCATCAAAAACAGTGTAAAGGTTTTGTCTACGATTAAAATTACCCTCATAAATAATAGAACTGATAAAAGCAAAACCAGTTAATCCTAAACCTACAGACACAATAGCACATAAATTTTTATTATTCATTTTCATAACCTCAAGGTTCCTTCACTTAATAGTACATTAAGTTCATCACTAAAATCTTCATCATATCCTAAAAGAATCCTAGTTTCAATATTCCCTTCTTCCAGAACTTCAGAGATAGAATTAACTGCATTGAAAAGAGTTGCAGCTTGTTCTACTTTCCTTCCTCTTAAAATAGATGAATTATTATTTTGAGTAGAATGAGAATGATATCTCTCTCCATTAGGAAGATTGATTACATTCACATTAGTTATAGTATTAGTATAATGGTTACCTACAAAAAGGTCTAATTGATAACTAGTTTCTTCACCATTTAAGATTTCAACAATATTTACAGTTTCATAACCAGGTAATGGGGTTGTGTCAAATGCATTAATATATTTTGCAAATGAACCTTCTTGATAAATAATTTCTAATTCATTTTCATCACCAATTGAACTTAGTCTTGATTCAAAATAATTATCTCTTTCATCAGTTCCATTTCCTTTGATATCAGTAAAGTTAGTACTTATTCCATAAAGAGTCCCATCTTTCTGGTTTACTCTTTCTTTAACAAAATCACTTTCTCTATCTGCAGGAAAGTATCCATTATTTTCAACAAACGAAGTGTTTGCTGTGTGTGCGCAAGCTGAAATTCCAATTGGAATCATTGCAGGCATTATTTTTTGTATTAATTTGTTCATTTTTATTTTCCCCCTAATAATTTTTAATTTAGTAAATTTGGATCTAAAACCTCTATCCTAGAGATTTCACTATCAACAATCAAGAAACCTGGATTTAATAAATTTCCAAAACGATAATTTTCAGTAACTTTATTTGCAGAATCTAACCTTAAATTTTCTCTTTTAAACTGAGAAGTTAAATATCCACCAACAACTAACTTATCTATGCTAGCAGGACAATCCACTTTTGAAATACGATAAGTTTTATGATCAATAGCAAAATAATCTGCTTTAAAGTGTAATTTTGAATGATATTCTATAATTACACCAGTTTCTGGATGTAACACCCTTGGAATTTGCATAATCCAGTTAGATCTATCTGAAACTTCAACAGTTTCAAATGTTAACTTTTTCCAAGATTCTTCAGAGTGATTTTCATTAGTCAAAGAATCAAGCTTGGCAATGTAAGAATTGTTATCTATAATGTAATTACAGTTTAATTCAGGATCAACCAATTTGAGTTCAATTTTTTCTTCAATTGACTTCCCATTATCTCCAAAATCAACTGAGATAGATATTGGACCAAAAGACTCATAAACACCATATAATCCAATAGCTAAAAGAGCTGAACTCCCTACTGTTAAAAGACCTTTTCCTAATTTATCCATTTTTATTTCTCCTTTTGAAAACAATATTCTATCTAAGATCATCAGCCATAGAACCTTCTTCTGGTAAAAAATCACTAATAGAATAATCCTTAATTAATCCCATTTCTTCCAAGGATCTCTCTCCTTGTTCAAGAGATTCAATTTGACTTTGAACAACTTGTAATTGAGAGGCATAATCTTCAACCAATCTTTGATCTTGAGTTGGAACAAAGCTAGTCGTAGGATTTTGATAAAAAATACCAGTTGGTTCTACATCAGTACAACCTTCCCGAGATCTAAAATAATTAATGTTCGGAGTAATATCACCTCTTAAATTATCAAAACCAGTTCTAATTTTTTTCATTAACTCATTTTTACTATCAACAACACCATTATCAACAAGTAATTGATTGTAAAAATTAATTGACTTACTATAACTATCTAACAAAGATAAATCTAGATTAGTATCTTCACAAGTAATTTTGTAAGTTGGAACTTCGAAACCCATTGCTTTTGCTTTCACAGGATTGATATTATTGACAAGAACATAATTGTCATAATTCTCTTTCAGGTCTAATGTCTGTTCAAGCACACTTGTCATAGTAAATAGATAATCAGAATAATTATCTCCCGCTGATGCTTGAGCTGTTCCAGCAGTTAATGCTGCCCCTAATATTGCCATTTCTAAATATTTATTCATTTTTTAATTTCACCTTTTAGTTTGAGTTTTGTTTGTTACTAACCAGTAACTAAGTGAGAGTGATTTATATATTTCTTATATAAGTTATATAAGTTATAGAAAAGTTTAAAAATAAGCCAAATAATCAAACAGTTATGCAAAGAAAATTAGTGAAACAAGGAAAAGGAGCATTAACTGTATCTTTACCAAAAAAATGGTTAGATCTTAACAATTTAAAGGTAGGAGATTTAGTTGAAGTTAATGAAGAAGGATCAAAAGTAAGTATTTCAGGCAAAGGAACTAAGATCAATAAAATAAAACAGATAAATTTAGATAAAACTAATAATCTTCACCTTAGAAGTTTAATTGCATCAGCCTACAAAAGAGGATATGATGAAATAATAATAAAAATAAAAGAAGATTCAGACTTAAGTATAATAAATGAAGTAATTAACTCATTTACTGGATTAGAAATTATTTCTAGCAATAACAAAAGATATGTCATTAAATCCTTCTTAAAAGATGAAGGAGACAATATTGAAAATTTAATAATCAAAATGTTTCAATTGACAAAACATATCGCAGAAAAAACTTACAATGAAAGAGAAAAAGTTGATTTAAATAACCTCAAAATTTTGTTAAGACCAAACACAATTAAATTAAGAGACCATTGTTTAAGGTTAATTCATTCAAATAAATTTGAAGGAGATAAATCTTATGATTATTATGAATTTGTAACAATATTAGACAAGTTAGCCTATTCATTCTATAATTATGCTTGTGATGTAGTAAAGTATAATATTAAAAAATCAGAGTTAGATAATTTTATTTTTAATAACCTTGAAAATATTTACAGATCCTATTTAAGAAAAGATTTCAATAATTCTAATAAAATATGGGTTGAAACAGTTAATTATTATTATAATGAACTTCAAAAAGATCTTAAGAAAAATTTGAAAAAAGAAAAGATGATTATGGCAATGCATTATGGACACATAGTAGAATTACAAATACAATTAAATTCAAGGTTATTAGGATGCTTTGCTTAGAACATACTTCCTTAATAATTGTCCATTTTCTTTCATTTCATCTGTAATTCTTGATCTTGAATAAGAGCACCAACACTCCCTACATCCAGAATAAATCATAGCATAATTCATTCCTTCTTTTAACTCTTTAAAATCTTGATCATGATTATCTGATCCCCTAATATTAAGATAATTTTTAATATGGTCACCCCAATTATCGTTAGGAACATTATATTGCATTAAAATTAAAGACAAATCAATAACAGGATTTCCTTTGCCACATAATTCCAAATCAATCAACATACTTCCAAGACGATTATCATTTTTAACATCACCATGAATAAAATATTTTGATTTAGTACTGTTTAAATAATCAACAGCATCTTTAATTTTAGATCTATCAAAAATAACATCATGACTCTTGTCACCTTCATCATAAATTTCTTGTAAAATATCATAACTCATCACTTCATGGTCTGGAACAATAATCCCATTACTTTCTAATATTTTACCAGCTTCCTTATGAAATAATGCTAAACTACTTATCCAATAATCTATGCCTTTACTTACAATTAAATCTTCCCTATCTGAGATGTCTTTTTGAATTGTAAAATATAAACCATTAACTTCTATTGGTTCTGGTGATATTCCTGGGACAATAAAAGAAAAATGATCTGTTAAATAATAATTTGCAACAGCTTCCATATGAGCTTTCGGTTTATTATCAGTGACTTTTAAAATCCAATTTTGGCCATCTTTATCCAATATTTTATAACTTTGATTAAAACTAACTACATCATTTAGATCCACTCGTTGACAAAAATCCCATAATTCTTTATTTCCAACTACTGCTTCTTCTGGTAAACCAAATTTAGTAATTAATATATCATAAAGATTATTAGTAAGAGTTTCAAACGATTCAAATTCAGTAGGGGTACTTACTTCCACATCTATGCCCATTCTTCTTAACTCATACATAGCCCGATGATTTTTAGGGTTTTTCCAATCAATAGGATTACTACAAAGGTCAATTTTCAGTTTATTATCAATTAAATGTGGGCATTTATTTTTAATATATTCCGGCCAAGTAGAAATATCACTAAACTGATTTCCTCTTAAAATTAATTCTTCAAGCCTAGTTTGAGTTTCTAATCCACCCAATTCAGAAATATTATGGTCAGTTAAATAAATTTCCACATATGGTGGCATTTGATTTAAATCACACATAGAACCTAAGGGTTTTTTCTTAACACCCGTTACAGTTCCACCAGTGATAGGTAACCTGTTTAAATCATCAGAACCAAGATATAATTTTTTGCATAACCTTGGGAAAAAACCAGGCAATGGATCAAGGAATTTTGTTTCAAACCGACTCCAAAGTCTAGTGGAATCTAACATCCGATCTAAATCAGTTGGATCTTCTTCTTTAGCTAAAGCTATAAAATCCCGGTGAGTTAAATGACAAATAAAACTATCAAATTTTGTAAAACAGCCAATATCTTCCCAATCCCAATTCTTACTTTTATCCCAATGACCTCGGTTATAATCTTCTACAATACGATCTTTTAATCTATTAATAAATCCCATCTTCGCCCTCCAAGAACTTCAAGATAGCAACTTCAACCAAATGAGATTTATTACGAAAAGAACTATTTCTAGTTTGATCTCTGATTTTTTGGACAGTGGATTCTTCTAATGAAATTGTGAATACTTGCTTCATAACTAACAATTATTATTACTCTTATTTAAACTTTTCGCCAGATTTATCACTGATTAGTAGTTATTTGAAAAAGAAATGTAAATTTTATAAAACAACCCCCGTTCTAACCAAACATGTTATACTTAATCGGACTGGGACTTGCAGATCAGAAGGACATTACAGTAAAAGGATTAGAAATAATCAAAGCATCAGACATAATATATTTAGAGAACTATACCTCATTACTTCAATGCACAGTTCAAGATCTTGAACAGTTCTATAATAAGAAGATTATTCTTGCAGATAGAAACATAAGCGAACAAGGTTCTGAAAAAATCGTAAGTGAAGCTAAAGATAAAGAAGTTTGTTTTTTAGTTATTGGCGATCCCATGTCTGCAACAACCCACATTGAATTATTAAGGTTAGCAAAAGAACAAAATGTGCCAGTAAAAGTTATTAACAATGCTTCAGTTTTAACAGCAGTTGGCATTACAGGATTACAATTATACAAATTTGGAAAAACCACATCTATACCATTCATCGAAGACCATCCAAATTTGGAAACACCTTACAATGTTCTGAAAGAAAATCAGAGTTTAGGATTACATACTTTGATGTTATTAGATCTGAAACCAGAATTAAACAAATTCATGACAGTTAATCAAGCGATTGAAATTCTGGAAAATATTGAATCTAGAAAAAAAGAAAATATCGTAACAGAAAATACTTTTGTAGTAGGCTGTGCTAGACTTGGAACAGATTCACCGATGATCAAAGTAGGAAAATTAAGTGAAGTGAAAAACATTGACTTTGGCAAAGCACCACATTGTTTAATCATCCCTGGCAAAATGCATTTTACTGAAGAAGAAGTGCTAGAGATTTATAGATGATTAAAATCAAATTTCCTTTTCTTAATTAAATACTACTCAAGAATAGACATTTTTATAAGTTGAACATTTTCTTAACAGATTATGACAAATAAACAGATCATCCCAAACGCAATTGAAATTGCTGAAAATGTAGCTAAAATAATTTTTGAAAATTCTTACCAAAGTGATTTTTTAGCAAGATCATTCGGAAAAACTGAAGTTAAAGATTTATTATTATTTGGCTCAGCTTTAACAGGAAAATCATACAAAAGACCAGATGAAGAGAGCCCAAAAGATATTGATATGTTAATTATTCATCAGTTAGGTGAATTAAGAGAGTTAGGTATGTTTACAAAATATGATAAAGAAAAACTAAAAGTTGTTCCTGATGAATCTGCTGACATTACTGAAAAAAGACATAGCGCTTATTCCATCCTAGAAGCTTTAGGTTCAAAATTTGGCCCATGCAATTATGAGATAAGAGATGAAACAAGAGACCAATTAAGGAGTAATGTTAGAAAAAGAGATACTTATGGTGGAAATCTATACATTTCAGAGATAGGAGAATTAAACATCCCTAAAAAAGAATTTGAACATCATTCAGATGGTTTCAGACATATATTTGAAGTATTTGATAAAGCATTTGATACAAAAGTTGCCTCAAAATTCACAGTTAATTTAGTTGAAAAATATCTTAAAAATCAAAGTTTAGAGGTTAATTCAGCTTTAGATTTATTAGCAATGCATAAAGATTTACTTAATCCAGAAAGAGGACAAGAATATAGACAAGATGCATTAAGACAATCAAAGAAAGACCCTACATTCTGGAATTCAATTTTAACATCTGGAAGATTATATAATTTAGAAACAGGTAAGTTTGATACCTCTTTTGAGACAAAATATTTTGGAATTGCTGAATTGTTCGATCCAGAAAAAGTTGAATATTGATTTATTTATTTATTTATTTATTGATTTATTTATTTATTTATTTATTTATTTATTTATTTATTTATTTATTTATTTATTTATTTATTTATTTATTTATTTATTTATTTATTTATTTATTTTATTCCCTTCCCAGAAACCCACTAATCTCACTAAATACTTCTTCTTGATGTATTCCCATCAATACTTGATGTAAAGAATTAACATAAACTATTTCTTTTTCTTTACTTCCAATTTCTTCAAAAACATATTCTGCACTGTAAGGATCAGCAGTAGTATCAAAAGAACCATGAAGAATTATAACATCATCATCAACATCACCTAACACAGATTTAACATAATCAGAATATTCAATAACTTCCAATATGCTTATAGTTGGTAAGTGAGAATAAGTTTCTCTTCCAATAACTAAATCGGTAAATGAATTTCCTTTCTTTGGATAAGGAAAATAATTTGCAAACTCCCCTATGACAGTTACTAAAAAATCAGAACCATAATCATCCGAATAAATCCAATCAGTTACAATAAACATAGGCGTACCTATAACAACCAAAGAATCAAGTTCATAACTATTCGCTAGTTCTAAAGCAGATAATGAACCTAATGAAAAACCAACAACATGAACTGCATTATAATTATCATTTAATAATTCATAATAATATTTACTTTCATCTGCCCAGATATCCCAACTAACAGTTTCTAAGTCTAGATAGTTAGTCCCATGACCCGACATTAATGGGGCTAACACAGTATAATCCCGCTCATTTAAATAATGAGCTAACTCTTCAACCTCTTGCGGCGAAGCAAGATAACCATGAATTAATAACACTGATTCATTATTTGTTCCTTCCAAAAATATTGGCTGAGCATAATCATAAATTTGAACTTGGCCCTTAACTAGCTCTTCTTGAATGATTTCACCACCAACAAATATTTCTGGATAATCAACCATAATTTCAAATTCTGTAATTAAATTAGAATAGCTAAAATAAAATAAAAGTAAACTTACAAAAATAATTAAAAGTAAATAAAACTTTTTCATTATAAAAATAAAAAACTTAAATTAATATAAACCTTACTAAATTCCCTCATTATGGCCTGGTATTCTATAAAATGATTGATATTTATCATAAAAGGTATTATTTTCATCTTTTAAGTAAACCCAAACTGGAACTTTTTTATTCCCACCACTTAAACTACTTTCAAGATCAATTAAATTTAAAGTAAAATTTAAATCACTTTTTTCATTGTACATCTGCTTAACTCCAAACGCAAATGCAATGTTATCAAAATAATCAGCATTGTTAACAAATATTTGAAAATTAGAATCACCAAATTTATAACTATCTTTAGGTAACTTAGTTACCATCATTCTTTCTAATTGCCCTATTAAAAATTCTTTTTGTTCAATATATTCATTTACCATATTATTCTCACCAATTAAAAAATAAAAAATAAAACTTATTAATAATTCTTAAACTAATAAAAACATAATGTAAAACACAGAATCAGATATAAATATTTAATCACTTATAATCAACTTCACTAGTTACCATTGAACTAGTGTTATGATATAACATTAACAAAGCCTTGTTAAAATTTTGCCAATTACTAAACCTTCTTCGATCTTCTAAACTTAACTTTTCCAAATTTTGTACACCTAAAACCGCTTCAGTTACAATTTGCTCCACAGCTTCTTGAGCTTCTGGATCATCCATAGTCTCAGATTTTGAATTTGCAACATATTGCTCTTCTTCTTTCCCAAATTCATAAATTTCTTCATTATGTTGAGGAACATATATTGATTCATGTTGTTGAGAATACAGCATAGATTGTTCAGCAAATTCTTGTTCCATTCGAAAGAATTCATCAAAATCAATAGTATCACCAAGTTCATCAAAATCATCATTATCCTGACTAGATTCATCAGTATAATTTAATTTAGATTTAGAATTAACCTTTATTTCTAAGCTAGACTTTTTTTCGGAAAGAGTTAATTTTTCATCTTTAAAGTTTGAACTTACAGCCAAAGAATGATTTTGATAAGATTTAATTGCATCACTAACTTCAACCATATATTTCATTGAATCATCTAAAGACATATTTTATACACCATCCTTCAGATAAGTAAAATTCAATCATTTTTATACTTTACTAACCTTTAAAAGATATTAAGTTAAAATTAGTTAATTTTATATCTGACATAGTTATTCTAAATAATAGATGCCAGTTAATAATCAAAAAGAAAAAGTACTTTATAACCTACCAATTAAGAAATTAAGATATTTCTTACCAAAATTCTTTACTTTAACTATGTTATCAGGAATTTTTTATCTAGGTATCATGTTTAACCTAAGTATGTTAAAAATTAATGCTAAGCTAGAAACACAAATTCAAGGGATATCTTTGTTAATTATTGCTTTGCTAATCCTGTTAGGAATTTTAATCAATTTAAAAAAATCTGCAACACATTACAAATTTTATTTGAACAGGATTAATGTCAAGAAAAAGAAAAATATTAATTACATTAATATTGAAAATATGACTGAAAAAAGAAATGTTTTAGACAAAATATTTTCAACTTACACATTAGTTATAACAGATAATTCCCAACCAAAAAAGAAAGAGATACTTATTGGACCAATATCATCTAAAGTTAATATTAAAGATTATATTAACAAGATGGTAACTTATGTAAAAACCAACCCACAAAGTAATTATTCTCAAAATTATAACCAACATAATAATTATCAAAAAAACTATCAAAAAACTAACCAACCATACCAAAGAAATAATTACCACAATAATTCTTATTACCAAAGAGTTGGTTAGTTAATCATTTTAATTTCTAATCTAATAACCTATCTCTAATTGATATTCTTAAATTACATCCCAAAACCAGGATAAGAATTATTGGAATTTTTTGAAGAATTGTCAACTTTATTTTTTTCATTCATTTTTTCAACATACTTAGAAAATAAAGGTATTTTTATTGGAACAGCAAATTTGGTAAATGTACTTGTAACCAAAGCTTCACCTTTATCTAAACTAGCAATATTTCTTCCATCTTGACTTAAATCTTGTGCGGCTGATTCTATCACTGCTTGCCTTTCAGATCCCATTTCTATACCTAATATTATTTTAGTGTTCATATTAGCCAAAATATTTTTTGGAATCTCGCTTGGTAATTGAGTTATTGCTACTAAACCAACTTTAAACTTTCTCCCTTCCCTGGCCAAAGTATCAAAAATATTTGTTCCTTGTTCCAATACTTTTTTACCTAAAACCCGGGGTGCTTCTTCAAGAACAATACTAATTACTGGTTTTTGATCAAGTATTCCCACTCGTTTATAATATTTGTAAAGTTTTAATGCTTCTGTAGCCACGATACTCCCTATCATGATTTCTAAAGCGCCAGAAAAATGACTTGTATCAACAATAACAGTTTTTGCTTGTTCTAGTTCACGACAAATTTCTTTAATAGTATTTTCTCCTGCAACATCATCAAAAATACCTTGACAAGATATTGTTCCTTGACTAATTTCAATTTGAAGTAAAGCAATTAATTTTCTTTTAACAACTGCAATCGTATCTTCATGAAACCTTATTCCCTCAATTTTTCTTTCTTCTAATATTGCTTTAATCCAGTCTTGTGCAAAGATTTTGTGATATACGTATAAACATTGCCTTTGAGGATCAGAAAGACTTATTGCCCCACTAAAATGCTCCGGTTTCAAAGTTTTAATGTTAATCTTCAAACTTCTTGAACCAGGCGGAGGATTAATTGGAGTATAATAAGCAAGATTATCCTTTCTTTGATGATCTTTAAGTCCTAAACCAACCCGGCCATAATATTCATCATGTGGATCCAATACAAGCATCCCCACAAAATTTTTATCATGACAATCCCAAAGAATGTTACTCATCAAATTACTTTTACCTTTACCTGTACTGGCAGGTATTAACATATGATGAGAAAAAACTTTATCACCTGGTAAGAACACATCTAAATCAATCTCTTGACTACCACTACGTAATTTGCCCAAGTAGAAAGGTTTACTTGGTTTAGTTATAAAAAATAAATCTTCTTTCTTAATTTCTCTAACTTTTGAAAAAAAGTTAGGTAAAGTTTTACATGTTTTTGCATTATTGGAGATTCTTAAAATAGGTTTAAGGTATGCCAGATGATAATTTCTTAATTTTTCGTCCATAATTTGAAATGCTGAATCTTCTTCTAAATTTAATCCAGAAATCATTTCTAAATTCTGTTGACTAACTTGAGAGGCATATACTAAATCATAAACTTGAAGAATAAACTTTTCATTATTTTCTGTTTCAATAACTACCAGTTCACCAATTTCAATTTCTTGATTATGTTTAACTCGCATGATAATTTTACTGAAATCACCAGAAATAACTTGACCTTTAATGTTTAATAAATTATAATTAACCTTATCAACCATATCATCCACCATATTTTTAACAAAATATTTCCTTTTTTAATTATTGTTATTCTATGGGATATTAATTAAAAATTAGCTACTTAATTAAATTTCTTAACAAAGCAACACTAAAAAACAAAAATATTTATAAACAGGAACTAAAATTAACTTCAAACATGGAAGCAACAGTTATGCATTTTAGACAAGGAAGACATCATGTTAACCCTCATCAGATGATTTTAAAGGCAGCAGATAGTGTTGAAGAAGCTGAAAAAGTTATTGGTAAAGAAGTAGTTTGGACATCACCTGCTGGAAAAGAGATCAAAGGAAAAATATCAGCATTACATGGTAGAAATGGTAATGTTAGAGTAATCTTTGCAGAGAAAGGTTTACCTGGACAAGCACTTGGTCAGAAAGTTAAAGTTATTTAATTAATTTAACATATTATTTCTTTAATTATATTATACTATTTTTAGATTTAACATCAATATTTTAATTATTAATAATTCTGCCCCCTAAAACCGAAAGATTTATATATTGGTTGTTGTTACTACTTATTGATGGCAAATAACATATTACACGTTGTTAATTCACAAGCACTAGGAGGAGGAATTGGTACAGTTCTTGATTATTTAGATCAAGGATTAAACCAAACTGGAACCTATCAAAGCTCAATTTTAAAAACCAATGCAGACGATATTGGTAGAGATGGATACGAACAAGTAGAAAAAGATGGAATGCCAGGTAATTTCATATATGATCAAAAATTTTTAGAACAAGAAATTTCAAATTATGATATCATTCACATCCACGGAGTTCCTTCTTACAGAATATTAGAAGCTATTGATTCTCTTAGAAAAAAAGGATATTGCCCTAAAATAGTAAACACTTGCCATTCAAGTGTTAAAAAAGAAGTAGAAGCATATTTAGAAACTTCCGATGAAACAGAAGATGTAAAATGCTTGAAGGACATGGTTGATTATGGGTTAATGCAAGATCCTGGAAGATTCAACGAAACTTATTGGGGTTCAGCGATATATCGTCAAGAAAAAGTTATGACCTTTGCAGATAGAGTACAACACATGAACAGATCATATTTAGATGAAATTGTTTCTGAATATTCAGCTGAAGAGAATATGTTTAAACAAAGAGTCGTTTATAATGGAATTGATGTAATTCCAGAAAGAAAAATTACTTCAAGACCTAAAAAGAAAAGAATTCTTTATTCAGGTAGGTTTGCTATTGAAAAAGGCATTGAAGAATTAATAGAATCATTACCAAAAATATTAGCTGAACATCCTGATGCAGAAATAAAATTAATGGGTGGAGACAAAGAAGGAAAAGTTACAAATTATTACAAAGAAAAAACAGAAGCATTATTTAGAGAATCATTTGGAAGTCAAGCTAGTAACTATTTAGATAAAATCAATTTTACTGGATGGTTAACTGATAAACAACATATTGAAGATTGTTACGATTGGTGTGACTTTTTAATTGCTCCTAGTAAAGATGAAAGTTTTTGTTTAGCAGTAGCTGAAGCTTTAAATCACCAGAGAATCCCCATTATGACTAACACCCCATCATTAAATGAATTATATTTATCAAACAATACAGGAATTGGAATTGAACCAGAAAATAGAGATGCTGAAGGAATTGCAAATGTAGTAAATAAAGCACTTTCAGAGATAGGAAGTATTGCTATGAGTGAAAATGCAAGAGAAGGAAGAAAACTAGTTACTGAAAGATACAGCTTAGATGCAGTGATGGATCAACAAATAAGATTATATGAGGAATTATTAAAATGAAATATGTAACTGCTTTAACAGATAATTTTAAGTTTGATGATCATATTCATACATTTGATAATGACATTTACTTGTTTTCAACACCCGAATTTGAACATAAAGGAGTAGTTGTCAAAAGAGCCCAGAAACATATCCCCTCAAGAAGATTATTAAAAAAAGAAGCAGAAACACTATTAAGATTAAGACCTTTTTTCTTAGAAGAGTATAAAATCCCAGAAGTCCTACTATATCATAGCATAGACTGCGCAATTGTAACTCAAAGGTTATATGGTCAAAATGCATTAGAAATTATTACAAAAGGAGAAGGAGATATTATACCCAACTTAGTTGAATGGGTCTCAAGGTTACACCAAATCAATTCAAATGAAAAAAGCTATAGTATTAGTGAAACTGAAACATTACAAAGATTTAACAACCTTGTTAACAAAGATGACAATGGAAATCCTAATTTTAAAGAAATTAAAAAATTATTAAGGCAATGGTCTAAAGTAAGAACACACTCAAAGACATCATTATTACAAGGGGATTTAAGTCCGATTCATTTTTATCAAGAAAATGATGGCTTATATAGTTTAGATTTCAATGGAGTAACAGAAGGCCCAGTTGAAGAAGATATTGCTAGTTTCATTTCAAACGCAAAGTTACATATTGGGTTAGTAAAAGGAAACCAAGATGTTGCAGATTCTATAACAAAAAGATTTGAAAAACTTTATTCTGAAAGAAATAATTTAGATCTAAAAAACTTACCATTTTATGTTACCTTCTTTGATTACTTAAAAGCAAGAATCAGGGAAGATTTTGAACAATCACTTGGAACAATCATAGAAAACTTAAGCGATAATTAAATGCTCCCACCAGGTCGAGAAGGTCGCCTTGACCTCCTAGGACTACCTGTACTTCCACCAGCACCACCTGAACCAGGAGGAGACATAATTTCTCTTTTATTATTAACAATAAATTTATCAATTGAATTAATTAAGTAACCACATCCACCCACAATATTATTAGCATGAGTTCTAACATCACTTACTTTAGAATCCCAATTAGAATCAGAAGGATCATCAGGAATATTTCTTTCTAATGAAACAGATTCTCTAATCAAATACTCATTATAATCATATAACTTTTGAACGTATTCCCTATCTTTCGGTTTCTCACGATGCCTAATAACTCTAAATAGTTTCTTAGCTGCTACCAGATTAGTTTTAATTGCATTAACTTGTCTCGTAGCATCAGATAATGCGTTACTTGTTTTTACCTTTAACTCATCATCCCTTAATTTTTCAGCTGAATTATGTGCATTAATCAAAAATCCCTTCGCAGGATCTAACAATTTCTTTCGTTTTTCAAGCTTAGATTTTTTCTTATTACTTTCCTTATCAGCCCTTCTCTTTTCATCTTTATCTTCTTTATCTTTATCCTTTTTCTTTTTCCTTTCTTCTAAAGTTTCACCTAACCAAGTGTTAAACTTATCAGATCGTTTCTTATCTGCCTCTTTTTCTTCATCAGTTTGGAAGACAGC
>JGI26241J51128_1000034_pt1 | contig 112500 bp, 114 predicted proteins | sample SaaInlV_200m_DNA_4_FD_51128 | JGI IMG/M metagenome (IMG submission 51128) | reverse complement strand
TGTAATCTAGTATTATACTGGTTTGTTATGGTTTTTTGTGTCATAACCTAAAGTTATAACTTACCAGTATACTAATCTATTCCTTTTGGGACAGCGCCTTATAATAGTTAATTATTTATACTATTGAAATTATATTCTTATCATGAAAGAAAAAAAATTGTGGTGGATGAATATAAAAGATAAAGTTAATATCTCAGATAAAAGGTTTTGTCCCCCTCATTATTGGCCGCATAAATTGCCTTTTGGAGAAAAAGTTACATGTGAAAAATGTCATGTCCATAAAGCAAAATGGAGGATGTCTCATCATACTTTTTTCTGTAAATTTTTAGGATGTCCTAATTATAAGTTTATGGTAAATAAAGAAAAAACAAGAAAATATTAATATATTAAATCTCTAATCATTTTTATCTACCAGAAATCAAGCAAATTATATAAACTCTCAAATATTCTTTTTAGTTATGAATAAAGTAATCTTATCTCTTCTTTTAGCAGGTATTGGTACTCAACTGATTAAAATTATTTGCATTTGGGTTAAAACTAAACAATTTTCTTGGAAAGATTTTTTAGTTACTGGTGGGATGCCGAGTTCACATTCAGCGTTTGTAATTTCTCTTGCTACAATTTTATTTTTACAAGAAGGTTTCAGTTCAACTTTTGCAGTAAGTTTAGTTTTGGCAGTAATTGTTATTCGTGACGCTTTTGGTGTGAGGAGAACTGCTGGTGAAGAGGGGATGGTTTTAATCAACATTATGAAAAAATTGAAAATGAAACAAGAAACACATTTTTCTTTAGGTCACACACCTTTACAAGTTTTTGTTGGTTCATTGATTGGGTTTTTAGTTTCAATTGGTGTATATTACTTCATTTAATCATTTTGTGGTCTTATCATTTTATCTATTCTTTCCGATGAATTTATAAAATAACTACTGTTTTTATATGTCACTTACGCTGAGATCGCAGTATTAAACTGTTAGGGATGATAGTCTCATAAGGTCTCGGGAATAAGAAAAAATAAAAAAACACAGTGAGGAAAAAAGAAAATGCCTGTAGAGTTAAATTTTAAAATAAATATTTCTACCAAAGATGGTAAAAGTTTGAAGAAAGAAATTAGTGGTGAGCAAGCTGAAAATTTCATGAGAAAAATTATTAGTGATAAGATTGATGGTAACTTAATTGGTTTTGAAGGTTACGAATTTGAAATTACTGGTGGTTCTGATAAAAGTGGTTTTCCAATGAGGAAAGGTATTCAATTTCCTAGAAAAAGAGTTCTTACTAGTAAAGGCGTAGGTTTTTGTGGCAAGAAAAGAAACAAAGGCGGAAAACAAAAAGGTTTAATTAAAAGAAGAACTGTTTGTGGTGAAAGAATTACTACTCAAACTTCTCAAATTAATATTAAAGTTATTAAAGCTGGAGCACAACCATTAGGTGAGGCACCTGCTGAAGAGAAAAAATAAGTTCAAGAATAAACGAAGCATTTTTATTTGCTTTAATCTTTCTTTAATTTTAATAAACTTAAATTAATTAACAATGACTAAAAATGGGAATGCAAGAATTAAATAATCAAATTAACCAGTATATGTTAAATTTACAGAAAAAAATTGTTACCGTAACACATTTTGTAATAAGTAGGCTGAAAAATTATGCTGGGATGACTATTGGTGAACAAATTGCTTACCCTTGCATTGCTGCTGGGATTTTGTTAATTTTAGTTTCAATAATTTTGCTTCTTATCTAAAGGATAATATCTGAAAATGGACTTAAAAAAACTTAAACTTAATTCAAAAGATTTAGAACCTTTTGTTATTGTGGGTAAAAATGGTTTAACTTCTGAAACTATTGAACACATTAAATCTGTAATAAAAAAGAAAAAATTAGTTAAAATTAAATTGTCTAGGTCTTACTTAGATTCTTGTATGGAAGAATGTGATTTTTCTAGGAAAGAGATTGCTCAGAACATTGCAGATAAAACTAATTCTATCTTGGTTGATTATGTCGGATTAACTGTATGTTTAGCTAGGAAAGGTTGGTAATCTAAAATTATTTTTTTCAATTTCTGCTTTATGTTTAGCTTTAAAACAAGGTTATTCTCAATATTTATTCGAACTTAACTACTGCTCAGTAAACAATTCTGGGAAAAGTTTATAAATAAGCTTATTCTTGAACTATTAAAATGCATGATGAAATTTTAGCGAATAGGAGGAGGCAGTTAGAAGAACAACAAACTGCTGATCCTCAATCTAATAATAAACTAACTTCTAAGCCAGTTCGGACTATGGAAGAAATTTTAGCAAATCCTTCTCAAACTCAAAATGTTGGGTTATCTAATGATCAAGTTTTACAATTAATCAATCGTGGTCCAGAATTAGTTGGATTATACAATCAAATTTTACGACAAGCTGCAATTAAAAATCCTTTGGCACAAAATAGTTTAGATTCTTTAAATTCTGTGTTACAAGAATCTGGTTATGATGTTGAAGAAATTGCCGTCATGAAATTCATTTATGCTTATGAATTGGCTTATGGTCAATTAGGGCCAGTAGAAATGGAACCAAAAGGTTGGTTACAAACGATCTATTGGAATAGGAGGAAATTAGCCGAGGTTCAATCTCAAGAAAAAGTTGAACTTGCAAGGGTTGAAGCTGAAACAGAATTAGAACGAGAAAGGTATAATCTGACTCTTCGTGTTGAGGCTGAAGCAAGATCTTTAGTTTTGGATAAAGAACTTGAAGTTAGCAAAGTTCAAGCTGAAGCTGATAGGGAAAAATATCAAGTTGAAAGATTACAATTAGAACGAGAAAATGAATCTACAAGAAAAGATAATGAAAAGAGATCTAAATTTAAGGAAGATTTAATTGCACATTTAATTTCTTTAGAAAATTCTGTCTGGTTAAAGTTTTATGTTCAAGCATGTCGTGATTTAGAATACGCCGTTCCTGAAAAAGCATTAAAGGGGTACGTTTCTGCTTTGTTTGATGAAAATGATAATATTGATTTTTTACCTGTACATAAACCCGGAAAAAACAATTATCACTCTAATTATAGTCAATTCTTATTTGAAGTAAGTCCAATTCTTAAAACTAAACGAGATAATTTAGAAAATGCAATGGATCGTGTTTTTATGAGGGTTCATAATCATATTTACAATAAATTGAAAGATGATTGTTCTGATGTTTCTGATATAACTTTGGTACAATCTGGTTATATTGGAAGAAATGATTTTGGATCAGATGTTAATCAAATTAAATTTGTAGGTATAGATATCTGTGAAGAAAGTATTGATTTTGCAAAGGGTGAATATACTCGTTATGATTTTGATAAAAAAGAATTTTTCCCTAGGCCTAATTATAAATTTATTTGTGGTGATGCTAGAAATTTAGGTGATCATGTTGAAGGGGCTATTGATGTTATTTTTACTTCTCATCCAGAGGTTTTGCATAATAATCAAGTTTGGATTGATATCTACTTTAATTCTGCTAGGAAACATAAGAAAGGAGGGTTATTAGTGAGTACTTTTTATATGGTGGAGGAATTAGATATGGCTAAACTTATCTTAGGTGGTGATTATGACATTGAGGTTGCTTGTGAAAATCCTTTTACCAGAAATGTTGGTGGTTCAACTGAGTTATATCCTCACAAATATGTTCTTGTTGCAAAAAAGAAATAATGCTTTGTTTTTATAATTTTATTATTCTCTCTTTTTTCAGCAAAATATAAATATCATAACATACTTTATTCTTTAATTAAGATAGATTTAACCTGAGGTGTGTTGATGGAAGATATTATTCACTTGATAAAAACTAGACGAAATATAGAAGAGTTTTTACCTAGGCCTATTGAGTGGGATAAAGTTTCTAAAGTTCTTGATGCTGGAAGGCATGCGCCTAGTTCAGGTAATCTTCAAAATTGGCGATTTGTTGTAGTTTGGGACCCAGATTTAAGGCATCAAATTGCAGACCTTTCTATGGAACAGTTTGAAATTGGTATTGCTCCTATACATATTGTTGTTGTGGGTGAACCTGAAAAAGTTGAAAAATATTATGGTATTAGGGGAAGAAATTTATATTCAATTCAAAACTGTGCTGCTGCAATTCAAAATATGTTACTTGAAGCACATTCATTAGGTTTAGGCACGAGGTGGATTGGCGGGTTTGAAGAAGACAAATTAAAGGCTTTGTTAAACATTCCTGTGGAAGGAAGACCTCAAGCAATTATTGTGTTAGGTTATCCTGCAAGAATCCCTGAAAAACCACCAAAATACCCTATGGAGTCTGTTGTTTATCTCAATAAATGGCGTAACAGATTAAAAGATGTGGCTAAATACTTGAACTGGTATTCGGACATTTTGGCAAGAAATTTAGACAGTATGAAAGATCAAATTCAAAATGTTGCTGGTAAAGCTACTACTTCTGCAAAACCTAAAGTTAATTCTTTAGCTAAAAAAATTAGAGAAAGTGTTAAAGAAAGGTTGGCTAGGAAAGGTAAGAATGAGGAGATTGAGTAAGTTTTTTTAAATTTTTAATAAATTAAATAAATTTTAATTTTTAATCTATTTTCAATTAATAATATTTTTTTCCAAAATTTCTAAACTTTTAATAAAATTTTCGAAACTTCAAATTTCATAAAATTTCATACTATGCTTTCCTCCTTTTCTCGACATAGAAATGGCCTGTATGTTAAATGAACTATATTCTTGAGAATATATTTGACTTAACCATAAAGCTTAAATATTAGATAATTATTACTTTTCTAGAAGGTTTATACAACTTTGAACTCTGTTCGAAGATATTAATTAAAAAATTCGCATATTTTATTCGGTAGTTTATCGCTTGAAGGTTTTCGGTAGTTGTTATTTTGAAGGTTGAATTCTCGTTTTCGTTAGTCGGTAGTATGTGTGTTTCGTCGAATTCTAATAGGATAAGGAATGCTGTACTAATATATAAGATTTTATTTATTGTAAAATATATATTGTAGTACAACTAACAATCCAAATAACTTGACTAGCTGAGGGAGCTAGTGAGGGGATAATAAACTAAGAGGTGGTGTAATAAAATGGAATTTATCGTAGAAAAGGCGATGGAAAATAGTTCTCAAGAATATGATTTTGAGAATATGAATCAAGCTAACATTAAAGTTATTGGTGTTGGTGGTGCAGGGAACAATATGGTCGGCTGGCTATACCGGAAGGGTATCAAAGGTGCTGAAATTATTGCAACTAACACTGACTTTCAACACTTAAACATTACTGGTGCTGACAACAAATTTTTGATTGGAAAAGATTGTACACGAGGTTTAGGGTGTGGTGGTTTTCCTAACAAAGGTGCAGAAGCAGCACAAGAATCATTGATTGCTATTAAGGAATCTATGAAAGGTTCTGACATGGTATTTGTTTGCGCAGGTATGGGTGGAGGTACCGGTACCGGAGCGGCTCCAGTTGTTGCCCAGGTTGCTAAAGACACTGGAGCTATTGTTATAGGAACTGTTACAATGCCTTTTAATATTGAGAAGGCACGATGTGACAAAGCTGAATTTGGTTTGCAGCAATTAAGACAAGTTTCTGATACTGTTATTGTTATTGATAACAATAGACTTGTACAAATTGCAGGTAATCTACCTATTCAGCAAGCATTTGCAGTAGCTAACGAACTAATTGCAACTATGATCAAAGGTATTGTAGAAACTATTGCAGTGCCAAGTTTAGTAAATCTAGACTATGCAGATGTAAGGGCAATTATGTCGAATGGCGGAGTGGCAGCTATTGGTGTTGGTAGTTCTGATACTAACAACAGAATTGAAGAAGCTGTTAAAGGTGCATTAGCAAACCCATTACTTGACATCAATTATGAAGGTGCAACTGGTGCATTGATCCATGTAAGTGGAGGGCCAGACTTAACTTTGCAAGAAATTGCTAACATTGGTGAATTAATCACAGATTCGTTAGATGAAGACGCTAACGTAATTTGGGGTGCAAGAGTCGATGATAACATGAAAGGTAAAGTTACTGTAATGACAATTATTACTGGAGTTAACTCACCTTGGATTTTAGGTAAAATCGATCAGCAAAGAGCGAAAGCAAAGGCTGCAAGTTTTACTAAAGAGTTAGGGATCGAGTTGGTTTAGGTAAGTAAACTGCCAAAGAGGGAGATTTTTTTTCTCCCGATTTTACTTTCACAGTTAAATCTTGCCTTTGGCTATTTCTTACACCACCACCCCACCCCCTTTGGTTGAAGAACATAAAAAGGCAAGATTGATTTTTTTCTTTTTTTTTCTTAATTATAATTTCTAGAATTTAATTTTATGTTAAGAATGAATTATATCTCTCAAATATTTTTATGTCGTCTTCAAATGTACTATCATTTTTAACACCAGCCCATTGATAATGTGTTAAAAATGTAACGTATAGTCCTTCTTCTTGTTCATCAATAGTAAACTCTTTATCCATTAATGTTTTGTAACCCAAAATTTGTTCTAACTTTTTTTCATCTGTACTTTTCCATACAAAGACATTTAATTCGTTATTAGCATGGCTTTCTTTTCCAACATAAATTGCTCTTTTCCACTTTTCTTCTCTTAGGTGTTTAATATTAACAATTTTTCCCAGATATGTTTGAAGAATAGTTTCAATGTAACTTGTCCTTTGTTTTTCGTAATTAAGATCATTAGAATATGGCATTGTAACATTAAGTAATTGGTTTGGATTTAAGTATTTTATTCTTTGTTTCTTATCACAAAACCTTTATAAAAAAGCATGTTCTCTCCAATAGTATGGCGAAAGACAAAACTGAAAAGAAATCCGAACAAGGGATTACTGTGAAAAAGTCCGAGAATTTTAGTGACTGGTACACACAAGTGATCCAAAAAGCTGACTTGGCTGACTACTCTTCTGTATCTGGTTGTATTGTCTACAAGCCCGCATCTTACGCTATCTGGGAAAATATTGTTCAACAAGTTGATAAAAGGTTCAAAAAAGTTGGAATTCAAAATGCATATTTCCCTTTATTTATACCTGAATCTCTGTTACAAAAAGAAGCAACACATATTGAAGGGTTCGCTCCAGAAGTTGCTTGGGTAACTCATGCTGGTAGTAGTGAACTTAAAGAAAGATTAGCTGTACGACCTACTTCAGAAACTATTATGTATGATTCATATTCTAAGTGGATCAGATCTTATAACGATTTACCTTTAAGGTTAAACCAATGGAATAATGTTGTAAGGTGGGAATTTAAACATCCTACTCCTTTCTTAAGGGGGAGAGAATTTTTGTGGAATGAAGGTCATACTTGTTTTGCAACAAAAGAAGAAGCAATGGCTGAAGGTGAAGAAGTTATTAGTATTTACAATGATGTTTGTGAAAATTATTTAGCAATACCTTGTAGGATCGGTAAAAAGTCTGATAAAGAAAAGTTTGCTGGTGCAGAATATACCATATCTATGGAATATGTTTTGCCTAACGGGAAAGCTATTCAAGGTCCAGACTTTCATCATGATGGTCAGAACTTCTCTAAAGCTTTTGAAATTAGTTTTACTGATGATAAAGGCGAGAAACAATATGTGTGGCAAAATACTTTTGCTATAACTACAAGGATGCTAGGTGTAATGATTATGTTACATTCAGATGATAAAGGTTTAGTAGTTCCACCTAAGTTAGCTCAAACACAAGCTGTAATTGTTCCAATTATATTTGAGAAAAGTAAGAAAGAAGTTTTAGCAAAAGCTAAAGAAATTCAACAGAAATTAGAAAAAATTGGAATTACTGCTCACTTAGATGATCGAGAAAATTATTCTCCTGGTTGGAAATATCATGAATGGGAAGTTAAAGGTGTCCCTATAAGAATTGAATTAGGTCCAAGAGATTTAGAAAAAGATCAAGTAATGGTAGTTAGGAGAGATAATTCTGAAAAACAAGCATTACCAATTTCTGGAATAAGTAAAGAAATCTCTTTAGTGTTAGAACAAATACATGATAATTTATTTCAAAGAGCTAAAATTCTTTTAGATTCAAGCATTGTTCAGGTTGAAAGTAAAGAAGAAGCAATGGAATCAATTGATAAAGGTCAGATTGTACTTGTACCTTATTGTGGTTGTGGTCCTTGTGAAGAAATGTTCAAAGCTGAAACTGGTGCAAAATCTTTAAACAGACCTTTAGGTAAAGAACAACCTAAACTAAAGAAAGGAACTTCATGTTTCAATTGTGCAAAAGAAGCTAAGTACTGGTTCCACTTCGGAAAAAGTTATTAATTTTTTCACATATTTTTCTTTTTTTAATATAATTAATATTCATTAAATTATTAAATAATTGTTTTATAATCTTATAAACTATTAATTAAACATAAGGTGATTTTTAAAATGATTAAAGAAAATAATTGTATGAATTTTTTTATTGAAAAAAATAAAACTTGGGTGCTAGTTTTGGTTACTGTACTATTTGTAATAAGTTTAGTTTTATTTATTTCTGTAATTTATCTTAATAATGGGAATATTTCTGGAGATGCCACTAGCATTGATGGTAAGTTTGGTAATTTTGTATTGCCTGATTCTGAAAGAAAATTAAATTCTGACATTGATGGAGATGGTTTTATCAAATCAATAGATTGTAATGATAGTGATGTTGGTGTTGGCCCAGCAACTTTATATTATGAAGATTCTGATTCTGATGGTTATGGGAGGAATGTAGGTGAAGCATTCTGTCCAGAAGATGTTCCGCTTTTTGGGTATGTAATTGTTGATGGTGATTGTGATGACTCAAATTCTATCATTAATCCTAGGTCTGAAGAGAAATGTAATGGTTATGATGATGATTGCGATGGTAGAATTGATGATGTGGATGAAGTTGATTCCAACTATTTTAATGACTTTTATCAAGATTTTGATGGTGATGGTTACGGGAACCCTTCAATAATAACCAGTGCTTGTGAAGCTCCAACAGGTTATGTATCAAATATTGGTGATTGTAATGATACAAACGCTAATATAAACCCAGGTGTGTTAGAATTATGTGGCAATGGTATTGATGATGATTGTTCAGGTGTAGTTGATGATTGTTAATTTTTTTAATTATTTTTTATTTTATTATCTTGTTCAATATCTCCTTTTTTGATAACTAGGAATTGCTTCTTCTAATCTATTAAAAGATTCTATACTCTCTTGAAGTTGGTCAGAGTTGTTTGCATATTCTTCTGTTAAACATCTTTTATTAGGTGGATTATTGTAAACTAGTTCAAATGCTTCAATTTTTTTGGCTTTACACAATATTTCATATAATTCACTAATATTTTTGTAAGCTAGGATCTTTTTAGAAGGGTATTGGAATGAATCTACTTTTAACGTTGATTCATAACTATGGGGGTTTAAAATAACTCCATTTACCCTAATTGTTTCTTTTTGTCCAAATGTTGATAATAAAATGTTGCTCAAACCAACAATATTTTCATAACCACTTGGCAAATTAAATATAAAAAATGGAATTTCAATTTCTGGTTTGTGTTTATCTCTGACCTTGGCATCAATAACAATTGTTCCGGGAAAGTTTCCTCTCTCTTCATTCATAGTTATTCTTAAATATTCTACTCTAACTTCCAAGGATACATACATCCTTTCAAGTTCATCTGATTCAAGTGTGTTGTTTCCTCTTAAATTTAATACTTCTTCAATTCCTTCTAAACTAATTCATAAAAATAAATTAAAATAAGTTAATAAATAAAAAATTACTTTAATCTTTCTTCAATTAAATCAGAAATGATCTTCTTTGACTGGTGTGGAAAATCCATCTCTGAAACAATCGTAAATCGCGGTTGATATTGCTATGATTGATTCAAAGAAAGTTTCATCTTCTATTCTTCTATACCTTTGCATTGGTTCTATGGATCTCTGGCTTATTTTGATCCTCTCGCCTATGTCGTTTTGTTTATCAATCGAAAAATATCTCTTAAGTCTCCTTGGATTATTGCAAGAGTTGCAGAGGTTTTTCTTTTCAATTCTCTTTACATACAATGGGTTCTGGGTATAATTTACTATTTTACCATTATTTGCCAGATCATACGATTCAATTAAATTAGATCTTGCTAATACTTGTTCAATGTCAATTTTATTCTTAACTTCTTTTTGGTTTATCATTTTTTCTAATTTTTTTTTTTTCTGTCATTTTCTCTTCCTATTTCAACTCATATAACCTTCCTTCCTCATCATCAATAATTACTCCTTTTAAGAAAGCGTCTGTTAAGTTTGCGTTAGCTAAACAAGCCTTATTAAAGTCTGTTCTTTCAAGAACAGCACCCATTAAGTTAGCATTTTCAAAACAAGCACCTTCACATTTAGTGCCATAAAGGATTGACATTGATAAGTCAGATTCACTTAAATTTGCCCAATATAATTTTGCCAAAGGCATATTTGCCCTATGTAAATTTGAATTATTCATTTCAGTCCAACTAAGTTCTGCTCCAGTAAGATCTTTGCCTTCTAAATCTATTTTTTGTAATCTTTTACAATACAAATCAGCATTAAACAGGTCAGAAGATATGTCTAATTCATATCTTTGTTCTTTCATTTTCATATCTCTCTCTATACTTATTCCATTTTCTGATTCTAGAAATAATTCTTCGTCTCATTTACGAAAGGGTACTTATATGTCAAGACTTCATCAGAATGAACTCTTAATAAAAGAGATAAGTTTGCATGATCTTTCATTATTTCCCATACTGGACGATCATATTTTTTACTAATTAAACTTGATTCTACTTGATTCTTTGCAAGTTCGTAATTTCTCCCTCTTTCTATTAGAACATCAAATAACCATAATTGCGATGCAAATATCTCTTCAATCTCTGGACCAAAATCCAACTTTTTATCTTTTAATAAAAATTTAGTTTTTAACCTATATCTTTCTTTTGTCTCTTCCTCTAATCTTGGGTATAATCTTATCTCCTTATTTGAATAACCTAATGTATGTTCTTCATTTATAACCTCATTTAAAGAGTTATAATTATTAATTTCTTTAATGTTGTTCTTTCTCATATTTTTATGTTCTACTTATGTCTTCCAACTGTTTCCAGCGTAATCAATAGGTGATGCATTAGAAACTTGATTTACTGAGAGATCTACTATATAATTAGTATTTCCATCAATTTCTTTTAGATTTTTACAATTTAAACTATCTTCTCCTAATTGAAATTCATCTGTAATCTCTGTGCTGTAACTCTTAACTATGCCATTGTAGTCTGGTTCTTTTTCAATTATGTTAATTAAGTTTTTATTCCTATCTTGTTTTGATTCATTTGTTCTTGTTTTTGTAGTTATCATTTTTTAATTCCTCAGTCAGTTATTATCCTTGAGTGGGAACACTCCTTTGATTTATATTTAACTAATATTATTTATATTAATGAATATTAATTTTGATTTAAGAAACAAGTGCTAAATATTATGAAAATAGGATGTTTTTAACTTAATGCAATAACTCTATACAAATTTAAGATAGAACTTGGTAAATCTGAATAATCATCTAATTTCAAGAATCTACCTTGGCCATACACTTGATTAAGTTGTTCAGAACTAATGTCTTGGTCTAAACAAATACCATACAATTCAATACCAAAAGATCTTTCTCTTTGAGCAGCTTCTGCTGTATCTTTCAGTGCAGCTTCACCATTATAATCAGTATCGTTAGCTAATTTTGTTACGATATCAATGTGAATTTTTCTTCTTCCTGGCATAGTACTAAAAGTTTCTGCAAAATATTTGTAAACTGACCCTGTTCTAGAATAAGCTATTGGTGCTAACATCCCAATTCTATTTTTAACTTCATCAGAAGAACTTTCATCAAAGTCTTTGATAATTTTAATCATTATTTCTTCAGCAGTTCTGCTACTATATCCTAAAATTGCAAATTTATCATCAAGTTCTGCCATAGAATCTAAAGCATAAACTAATGCTGGTTGAACATGTGCTAGGGGTCTATCTAATTTACCCTCTTTTGTTCTGAAGGGTTTCATTAAAAATTTTGATTGATCTACGGTTAATAATAAAGAGACATCTCTTTGATTAATTCTTCGATTAGTAAAAACATTAGTATCTGGGACATTACCATTTTTTAAATCTAACATTGCTTCAATGTAAAGGTCTACATCTAGTTCTCCTTCATAGGCTCTTCTTTCATAAGTCACTCTTTGTGGTTTTAATAATTGGAACAATTGTCTTGCTCTAGAAATTTCTTTACTATGTTTCTCACGAATTTGGTCAACTTTACTATTTTGGATGGAACCTGCTGGCATAACTATAATTCTAGCTTTCCTAGATGTTACTGGGTCATCATAAAAATATTGGGGACAATCAGAAAATTTTAATCCAGTAGTTTTTTTATAAGATCTTTTTTCTAAACTGGTCTGTTCCATATTGGATACTTTACCTACAAATTCTACAAATTCTGTTTTTGATTTAATTCCATACTTAGAATGTATCAAAGAATAAATTTGTTTTGTTACTTCAAATAATCCTGGTACAGTTTCATTTTTAGAACTTTCTAATATTGGGATAATCTCATTATTAAAGAAATTAACTGTTTCTAAATTATGATATTCATAAGATTGTTCACTTTTCTTATAAGCACCGAGATATCCATTAGCTTTATGTATGCTCATTCTAAATCTTTTTGAAATATCTATTGCTGTTGCACCTCTTTTTAAGTATGCATATAGTTCATTTTTGTATATACTTCCTTCAAATGATTTCTTCTCTGCTTCCTTATTTATCTCTTCAAAGTTAGGGTCTGTCAATGGGCAATAAGAAAAAATGTTATACTTTTGAATTTGGTCCAAAACTTTATCAGAATTTTTTGTCCAGGCAACGATTTCAAATAAATTCATCTCAAGTGATTCTTTAACTTTTTGTAAAGATTTAGTCACTATTCCAGTTAATCCTTCAAACTCTTGAGCAATATCCTCTTTGGCTTTTCGATAAAGTAAACTGTTGAATATTGTGTAAGCAAAATCTGGGTTTTCAAAACTTTGAAACATTTCATAAATTTCTCTTGAAGTTACTTTTTCTTTTCCCCTTCCTTTATTGTCTTGATATTCTAATAATTTTCCTAAATAATTATATCTATAAAATGCAGATTGAAGATGAGTTAATGTTTCTAACAATCTTTCATTATCTTGTTTAGAATTGTGACAAGCAATTGATTGGGGCATTTTAATAACTCCATAAGATAAGTTTGGGAAATGGCACCCTTGGATAAAGGAGTTGATTTCTTGAAAATTTAATGGTTGGCCGGATACCATTGCAGATGTTTTAGCTAACACTTTACGATAATTAAAAGAATCTATTGATTGTCTATCTTCAATTTGATGTATAGAACTTGGAATAAACCTTACGGTGGACATCATTTCATCGAAAGTTTCAATTTGTGTTAAACTATTAACCCACGCATTAAATTTCTTATCTTTACTTTCATCCAAAGATTTTTTTTCTTCAAAATAAGTTAATCTGTTATATGTTATTCTTGATGTTTCTATGAATGATGATAAACAACTTTCTAACTGGGGTAATCTAAGTTCTCCAAATTTTTGAATTGATTTAAGATATTTTAACAGAAAACCATTATTTACCAAGTAAGTTAAGTTTTCCCAATGACCTTGAGTTACATTTTCTTTTAAAACTATTTTTCTAAAGAAAGGAACTGCCCATAAATCTTTAGTATCTATTGTTTCTAATTCTTCAAAATTAATAATTGTTCCATCAAACCTTGTTTTTTTTCTCATGGTCATTGTCATAAACTCTTTTTCTAATTCTTCGTAATTTCTATGATCATCAACCATCTCATACAATTTAACTTGGCCTTTTAAGGTTGAAAGAAATTCTTCTAAACTATCTTGGTCTCTAAAATCATAAACTTCGTGAGTTTCTTTTTCTTTAACATTGGTAATTGCTTTTAATGTTTTTTCTGGGTCAAAGTCGTCATAATTTCCGTTTAAGTATACTTCTTCAAATATTTTGGTTAGGTAATGGCCTTTAAGGTTATCTTTAAAATTTGTTAGAACATAATCTCTAACTTGTAACCTTTTTAAATATTTATCATATCCTCTAGAATCTAGAAAATTTATTGATTTATTTATAATGTCGAAAATATTATATCTTGAAGTAAAGTTTCTTTTTTTATGTGCACTTTCTTTAAATTTGCTTATCCCTTCCAATTCTTTTTCAATAGTATTTTTTCGATAAGAATCTCCTTTTAGAAGATATGGTCTCCACTCATCTAAAAGTTCGCTTGTTCTTATTGAGGGGTATATCTGTTTAGTTTTTTCAACAAGGTCAAATGTTTCTCTTGGGCTTAACTTATCTTCTTCAAATAATGTTCTTATTTTTTTTCTAATTTTTGGAATGCAATCTTTACTATAAGCATGATCAATAAATAGTTCGTGCATAAAATCTTTTATTTGACTTAATCTTTCAATTTGACTGTCAGAAAACATTCTCACAAAATATTTTTCATAAACATGATAAATTTCTCTTACAACTTCATCACAGCTTAATACTTCTTTACTTCTAGTTAAAATCTCAAATTGGTTATCTTTGAAATTAGTGTGAACTTGATGCAATAATGATTTCACTTTTGATAGTTCACTTGTATCTTGTGGGTTGAACATTAATACATGGTCTAAAATTGATTGATAACTTTGATAAGAAGTTTTAGGGAAATTTCTCCCCATTATCAGATCTAAAAAATGTTCTTTACTAATATAATAATCCTCGTCATTAGATTCAAATAAGATCTCTCTAATGGTAGCTGATTTTTTTGTTTTATTACTTCTTTTTGAATTTTTTTTAATTAGGATTTCTGTTATTTTACCTCTTGTTGGCCCTATGTCTCTCTTACTTTTAAATACTTTTTTTCTTGAAGATGTTTCGTTATTATCACTTAATAATATTTTAGATCTTAGTTTTTTTTCTTCATCATATGTGCTGCTAATATCTACCACATGTCTAAAAATATCCAAAGAAAAAGCATTTCCAACATACTTTCCATCCCTTAATTCTTTCAAATAAGGTTTACCTGTAATTTTGTCAATAGAAGCTAAATGAGCAATTTTTTCTAAATTATTTAAAGGCCCATTTTGAAAAATATAACGAAAATATGTGTCTTGAAACAAGTGTCTTCTTTCAAACTCTTCAAAATTTCTTCTTAATTCAATTTGTTTTTCGATTAATCCCGGCTTATCATTTATACACCCTACTGTGCTAAGTATTGAACAAAAATCTTCACATAAAGCATTGTATTGGTAATATTCAATTCTAACTTTTCCTTCATCTGTAACCCTTTTATATAATCCTAAATCTTTTTTCAAAGAGTAAGGTGATGTTTCTCTATCAAATTCTTCACTAATTAAATTCCTAATATTTTCATCTCTTGTTAATACTTCTTCTAATCTTTTAAAAATTTCATCTTTGGTTATTTTTTTCTTGATTTTACTGTGTTGACTTTTATGGTGGTTAATGTAATTAAACCATTTTATCGCGTCGTTTAAAATATTTTTTTCACGAACAGAGTATCCACTTGGATCCTTTTTACTTCCAGATATGGTTTCAAAATCTTTCTCACAAGTTAACAATTCGTTTAAAATTTCAGAAATACTTTTTTTCTCTTCTTCCGGTTGTTGTTCTTGATTTTCTTCCATTTTATGTTAGAAAGTTAAGTTTTAATTTATTATTATTATTATTATTAAAAATAAGATTTACAAAAAGTTAAAATAATTATAACATTTTGTAAAAATTTCTTAAAGCTTCAATATTGGTCTCATCAGTAGATATTGGGTTAAATATTGCTGTTTCAATACAATCTTCAATGCTTAAGCCATATCCCTTTTTTTGACTAGTTAAATAAATCTCTGCGGTTCTTATTAATAATCTTGTACTTGCACCTTCTTGTAAATTTAATGGGTTATTCCCTTCACTTGCAGATTCTCTAACTTTACTTGCTAAATTTACTAATTTTTTAGCTAATTTTTCATCTGCTCCTGAACTTTTCATAACAATCTTTTTTTCTAGTTCTGTTGGTGGATAATCCATTCTAATAGTACAAAATCTTTGTGCGGTACTTGGTTTCATTTGTTTTGATTTAATACTATATCCTGGGTTGTAACATACTACAAATCCAAAATGATCTGGTGGAATTACATTTTCCCCTTTCTTTAATACTGGTAAATATCTTCGATCATCTGTTAATGAATGAATAACTACTGAAACGTCTTCTCTTGCTTCTAAAATTTCATCAAGAACAATCAAGCCCCCTTTTTTAGCTGCCATATATAGTGGTCCAGGCATCCATTTGTGGTTAATATTGTACCTTCCAATTAAATCGTTTGCAGTTGTATCTTCATTACAAGCAACTTCAATGTAAGGGAATTTGAATACTCTCCCTTCACCACTATTTTCAAATCTTTCTTTGTAACCTACTTCAATCATCTCTTTTCTTAATTGGTATGCCATAAATTTGGTTAAAGCAGTTTTACCACAACCAGTGGGTCCAATTAAAGAAATGGGGATGGCGGAGTAAAATGCTGATTTAAACATTTCAATTTCATTTCCAACAGGTTCATAATATGGTTTTGAATTTATTTCATAATCCTCTTGTAAAATTGTTTTTCCGATTAAATCTTCTGGTTTCATTAAATTAATTCTCCTATAATAAAATTAAACTGAATTATAACAAAAAATATAAAAAAAATAAATTAAATTAATTACTTTGATAAATAATTTGGTAGGAATACAAAAGCTCCTGGAACATTATAAAAATGTTTTTCACTTTCTACATTAAATCCTACAATTGATTTTCTAATTTTTATTGCTTGAGTTCTAATCTCTTCATTATCAATTGTTGTAGAATCAATTCCATCCTTAATGTAAGTTAATGCCATTAATAAATTTTCATTCATAACTCCTTCAACTTCTAATTTTTCTACAATCTCACTATTAGTAAGGTTTGGAAAAGTACTTTTTGCATATTCTCCTTCACTTATTGCTTTACCTGCTCTGATAGTTTCTTGATGATTTAATGCATATAACTCTAAATCAGAATCAAAATTGATTAATCTTGCATTTATTCTTTGATCATTACTCATTAATTCTGGATGAACTTGATAATTATCTATAATGAAATTATCTACTAAATTAAGATGATATTTTCTTTTATCATGGGCTTTATCTACAACAAATCCTGGTTTGCCAATGGTACTTTTTTTATACGCATAAGCAAGTTGGTCTCTGGTAGGTTCATTGCCTCTCCCATCTGGATTATATCTCATTTTAGATAATGTTCTATCTTGGCATCCAGGAGCATGTTCTTCATAGTATCCCATTGAACCAAAACCTTTTGCAATTGCTGCTTGTCTCCAACGTGGGTTGCTTTCGTTCAAGACCATACATTCAAAAGCATCTTTTTGTCCGCCTTCTCGTGTCATTTTATTTTTTCCTCCGTGAAAATTAGTGTCTTTATATGAATAATTAATAACTATCTAAGAACCTCTACTTGTGTTATAATTCAATTTATTTATAAATGTTTCTAGTTGATTTACTACTAATTAGGGATTCAACAAAAAAGACTACATAATTAATTTTAAAGAGATAGTAAAAATAAAAAATGACCTAGTTACCTAAATCAACTAAAAATTCTTTATTTAATGTATAATTATTTGGCAAACTTTCTTTTAATCTTTCAATTTTTTTAATTAATTCATCATCCCTGGCTAAACTATAAATCTTTTCTTGATTGGCATTTATTGTTAACACATTAAGTCCATATAATAATTCTTGATTTATTAACCCTTCAGTTTCTAGCATAGTATTTAAATTAGTTTGATCAACTTCTAAATCTCTTTTTAGAGTCTCTTCAATTGTTTTTTGTACATTAATGCTATAAATTTCAAGATCAGCATCATATCTTATAACTCTTAAGCCTTTGATTTTTTCATCACATACTTTATAATTTTTTTTAATTAATTCTGTAACTCTTTCATCACTGCTCATTGCACTACTTAATGGTCCACCATACTTCATTCCAGGATCACTAGGGTCATAAAACATTTCGTGAGCAATATGGTCTGCTGAATTAGGAACAATATTTTCTTGTGCATTCATCATTCCAAAACCATCTTTTAAGGCTTGTTTTCTTGTTCTTATATCTGTTTCAGTATCCCTCATAATTTGATCAACTGCTTTATCACCAAAGTCACATAACACCATGCCACTACTTTCTAAACTTTTTTTTCTTATCATTTTTTTCCTCCATTTAAGCATTATTATGTTTAAACTGTGATTTTATAATCCGTTAGTAGAAACAAACCATTAGTTATATTTATCCAATATAATTAATATTAATCATATTAATGCAGAAGATTTATAAAAAAGATAAAGAAATTATGTTTTATGAAAAGAAAATTAATCAAGCAAGGATATGATGCTTTAACATTAACATTACCTAGAAAATGGATTAGGGATAATAGTCTTAAACCTGGTGATGAAATAGATATTGAAAATAGTGGGAAAAAACTGATCATTAAATGTGACAGTTCTTTTAGTAATAAGGTCAAAGAAATAGTTTTGGGCAAAACTAATCATTATCATTTAAGAAGTTTAATTGCTTCAACATATAAAAGTGGATATGATGAAATTATAATTAAATTTAAAGATGGGAGGGATCTAGAAAAAATCAATGAAGTTGTTAATTCTTTTACTGGGTTAGAGGTTATTTCTGGTAATAAAAAAAATTATGTTATAAAATCCTTCCTTTTATCTGAAGGAAATAATATCGATAATTTAATTATTAAAATGTTTCAATTAACAAAATATATCTCTGAAACAGCATACACTGATGGGTTAAAAGTTGATCTTAACAATTTGAAAATTATGTTGAAACCTAATACTATTAAACTAAGAGATCATTGTTTAAGATTAATTCATTCTAATAAATTTGGTGGTGATAAATCTTATGATTATTACGATCTTGTGACTATTTTAGAAAAATTAGCTCATGCCTATTATATTTATTCGGTAGATTTTGTAAAATATAATATCAAGAAATCTGAATTAGATTATTTAATATTCAATAATTTTGATAAATCCTACAAATCTTTCTTAAAGAAAGATTTCAATGATTCAAATAATCTTTGGTTAGAAACTGTTGATTATATTAATAATTCATTGGAAAAGGATTTAAAGAAAAATTTGAAAGGGGAAAAATTAATCATGTCAATGCATTATGGTCATATTTTACGTTTACATGTTCATCTTTTGTCAAGACTATTAAGCTGCAATGCTTAAAAGATATTTCCTTAATAATCTCCCATCTTTAGTAGTTTGTTTAGTAATTGTTCTAGTATGTGATCCCCAACATTCTTTACACCCTATGTAAGTTGCAGCGTACTCTATTCCTTTACTTAATTCAGTTAGTTCTTTCATGTGATCTTCTGAACCACGTATCGTCAAATAATCTTGTAAATGTTTAACCCAATTTTCTTTTGGAACATTATATTGCATTAAAATCAATGCTAAATCAATTGATGGGTTACCTTTGCCGCAAAGTTCTAAATCAATTAACATGCTTCCTAAACGATTATCATTTTTTACATCTCCATGAACCAGGTATTTTGACTCGGTACTTTTAAGATAATCAATTGCATCTTTAATTTTTTCTGAATCAAAGGTTAATTCATGACTTTTATCACTAATATCATAAATATTTTTCATAATATCAAAATCAATAACTTCATGATCTGGCACAATGATTCCTTGGCTTGACAAAATATGTTCTGCCTCTTTATGAAATAAAGCTAAACTACTTATCCAATAGTCAATACTTTGTTTAATTAGTAAGTCTTCTCTATCAGAAACATCTTTTTGTAAAGTCAAATATAAACCATTAATTTTTATCGGGTCTGGCGACATTCCTGGGACAATAAAAGAAAAATGATCTGATAAGTAATAATTAGCTGCAGCTTCTATTTTAGCTTTATGTTCGACATCAGTGACTTTAAGGACCCATCTTTCACCATTTTTGTCTACGAGTTTGTATGTTTCGTTATAACTTACAACTTCATTATGTTCAAGATGTCTTGCAAAGTCCCAAAGGTCTCTGTTTCCTTCAATTAGTTCGTCTTGAATACCTGCTTGTGTTAAGAAATCTTCAATGGAATTATAACTTACATTGTTTGAATGCATATCATCTAACCCTTTAATTAGGTTAAATACTTCTTTTTCTTGATGTGATGTAATATTATCAAAATATTTTTTTCTTGTTTTTCTCCCTTCTTTTTTGGATAATTCTACAAGGTCTAATAAATTTGTATCAGTTCTATTAGGGACTGTTTTATATGGTGAAAATAATGATAATGTTGGTCTTATTTTTTCCCATGATCTTTTTGAATTACAATTTTTTACTTTTTTAAGAATCTTTTCTAAACCAATTCTGTTATCATCTTGATTGTGATAAATTGAATTAGTAAAATATGTTAATTCTTCTACTTTATGTATGTCTTTCATATATGAATAATTTTGGTATAAGCTAAATCCTTCTAGGTAAATTATTCTCACTTTATTAAATTCTGATTTTAAATCAGGTGCTTTTATTCCCATTTTTATTATCTTTTACGTTAATATTCAGCTTTTTTATAAATATTTCGCACATATTTGCTCCCCTTAGGTGATGACAATTAAATGGAAATTTAATTAAAAAGGATTAGTTTTATGTTTTTTATGATGAAATCTATTAATTTAAAAAGGCATTTTAGTAATAATTTACTTAATATTCGTGTTGTTCCAAATTCATCTAAACAAGAAATTATTGAAGATAATGAACAGATTAAAGTTTATCTTAAATCAGTTCCTGATAAAAATAAAGCTAATGATGAACTTGTTAAATTGTTTAAGAAAATGTTTAGGTTAAAAGTTGAAATTAAGTCTGGAGCTAAATCTAGAAACAAAGTTTTAAAAGTTTTAGAATAATCATGGTTACTAAACAGATATACATATGGTGATTTTTTTTGAAATTATGTGGGTGTTATAATGATTTTTAATGATGTAAATAAATTTATTGTTCGATTTTTTATTCTGTTAAGTTTAGTTATAATCTTAATATCATGCTCAGTTGATCAAGATTTAGATGTTAATAATTCTAAAAATTATTCCAATTCTAATAAAAATGAAATGATTACATTCATTGATGTTGAGGAAATTGGTGATATTGCTGTAAAAATTATTTTTCCTGAAGAACCAAAATATGATTATGGTGCTCCTGTTGTTGTAGGTGTATCTACTTTTTTAACTGGGGAAAAAGGTTTTATTCATGAAATTGGTGTTGAAGAAGAAGGCTTTGTTTATATCACCTATCTTTGGCCTGGTATGGAAGATAATATTGCGGGTGTTTCTAGTGATGGTGAATATGATTATGGTGGTGAAGATTGTCAATTAGCATTAAAAGAAGTAATTTTATTTGCTTTAGGAGAAAAAGAAGATGTTAAAGGTAATATCATAAATGACCATTATGACACTTTAAATGATAATGTTGGTTTGTACGCTTTTTCACATCCAGGTGTTATTTCAATTAATACTTTATCAATCTATTCTGAAGAGTTAAGTAACGTTGCTTGGTTTGTTGGTAGAGAAAATCCTACTAATGATGAAATTTTTGCAGTAGAATTGGGTTATGTTAAAACTGAAGCTACTCCTTATTATTCTTACCCTGAAGATTATGACCCTTATGATCTGGAAATTGATTTTTCTTTAGCAAATTATGACTATAATCTAAGTGTAGTTTTCTTTGATGAAAATGATAATAATATTTTAAATGAAGATGAATTTAGGTTAACTACTTTTGGTCCAACTGCTTATGATGAAAGATATTATTCAGTTGACTTAACAACTGTTCTTGACCAGAAATTAGACATTTGGCCTGAAGGTGTTGCAACTTTGGAAGAAGTAGGACCATTCTGGCCGATTAGAACAACTGTAAGTGAAAATCATGATTATTATCTAGGCCTAAATTCGGATCTAAATGTTATTTTAATTTTTGCTGGTTCTGAACATGTTCAACCTTTTGATGATAAACCAAGTATACATCAAGCATATGATGGTTTCACAAGAAGTGGTAACTGGATTAGATTAAATCCTGATTCTGCTTACTTATCATTCTCTACTGACAATTATGCTAACTCTCAACCTGGAAATTGGTCTGATGCTGTTAATTGGGCTTATCAAGATCTTCCAAGCGGAACTAAGTTGGCACCTATCGCTGCATTAAACGAAATTACTGATAGAACTTATTATGACAACTGGGAAGATAATTTAGATGATGTATTGAGTTAGAATTTAAATCAAAATAAAATTTAGGATTTACATTAATCCTAATTTTTTAATTTCACGTAACATTATAGTTATTGGTCACTTTTTCTTTTTCAAGATTCTTAATTTAACTTTTGCATCTTTAAGTAATTGTGTCCCAATACTATCTGGATATAACACTCTAGCAATAACTTCAACAATACCCGCATTGATAATCATTCTGGCACAAGTACTACACGGAGTGAATGTGGTGTATAATATTGCACTTCTAGTAGAAATTCCATTATACGCTGCTTGTACAATTGCATTTTCTTCAGCATGTGCACAGATACAAGTTACTGAATAATCTCCTGACTTTAATTTTCCTAAATGTCTATCATTACATCTTGGACAAGAACCTTGAGTACAATGTTTGATCCCTTTTGCAGTCCCATTATATCCTGTAGAAAGAATTTGTTTATCTTTTACAAGGATTGCACCTTTTTTAGCTGACATACAACTGCATCTTTTCTTAACAACTTCAGCTATGTTCATGAAATATTCGTCCCAGTTAGGTCTAGAATCTTGTAATTTGTAAACCCAATCTTTTACTAATTTTTCAACTTTATTTTTTAGGGCAACTAAATCAGAATCGTTATTGATTACAATTTTTGCCATTTTGGCAACAGTGTTAAGTTGTTGTGCGTTTGGGTTAGAACTATTTTCTTTTTTCTCACTTTCTCTTAATTCTTTCAATGTTTTTGGGTCGCCTTCTCTGTCTCTACCCAGAATTCTTCGTAACCTTACTTTTTCAGGTGTGATGACATTAACCAATAAGAAATCTTCTCTGTTCATCAAATATTCAACTTCTTTTGGGTTCCTTATTGATGTAAAAATATAATTCTCACCATCTCTTACTTTTTTGAGTGCTTTTTTAGTTAGAATGTTTGGGCCATAAGTTGTTCTAAGATTATTTCCAACTTCAATCATATTTTCTCTGGTTGGCTTTTTCTTTTGAAGTTTAAGTTCTTCTCTTAAAATGTCTGATAAAGAAATGTGATAAAAATTCATTTTCTGTAACATGTTTGCTACAGTATCTTTTCCAGAAGCATATGCCCCTGTTACGCCGATTATCATAAGTCACCTCTGTTTATGATAATGTCTTTTTGTTAAGACTTTAAAATGATTATTATGCTGAAAAATTTAAGTTTCTGATTTGTGTTTGAAATTGGTATGATATCAGAATCTATTTTCGAGACCATAAATGCTTTAAAATACTAACTAAATCTTTTCTCATTGAAGGGGTGGTGGTATTATCATATGATATTATTGTTGTATGGTGAGCAGGTTTTGTAACTGACCTTGGGGTGAGGCAGTTACAGTCAACAAATAAGACCTTTTTAGTCCTTTTGATTAAGCTACGCTTAGCCATCTCAAAAATTAAGGGCTTATTTTTGCTTGAAGGTTGTTGTGATTAATGCCTGCTAGCCCCCTTCTTTTTTTAATAATTATAATGTTAATAGTATTAATATAAAAAATAAAAAAAGAGGTAGATAAAAATGTTAGATATTTTTCTTGCAGCACATACAGTAGATGTAGGTACATTAAAAAAATTACAAGATGGAACTTTTGATCCTACTAAAGATGAAATTACTCCTGAAGTATTTTCAGCAGCAGCAGCTAGAATTAGTAGAGATCCAAGAACTATTAAAGAGCTTGTTGATGAAGCTAGTGAACAAGTTAAGAAAGCAAGAAAGTCTAATCGGACAATTGTTTATGCTATGAACCATCATTCTATTGCTGAACATGCTACATTTGGCTATGGTATTATGGGGCTTTCTAGATTAGGTGTAGAAAAACTTGAACATCATAGATTATGTTCTTTTACAGAGAAGTCTCAACGTTACATCACTTTAGATGGTGATTTTATAATACCTAAAGAATTTGATTCGGGACAAAGAGAACTTTTTTTAAATAATGTAACAAGACAAAATGAATTTTATTTCAAAGTTTTACCTGAACTTATTGAATATCAAAAATCACAAAATCCTGAATTAGTTGAACAAGCAAAAGAAGCTAAAGCTCGGGGCGTTTCTGATAAAATGAATCGTGCTATGAACACCATTGAAGGTTGGGCTAAAGAAGATGCTCGTTATGCTTTAACAATGGCGACTGAAGTACAATTGGCTTTCGCTGCCAACGCAAGGAATTTAGAATATGCTATTAGGGGATTTAAGTATGAAGATTTAGAAGAGATTCAAGAATTGGGAAGATTACTTTATGAGCCAGCTGCTAAAATTGCGCCATCATTAATTATCATGGCTGATGATGACAGATTCGAGAAATTTAAGGGGATTGAGCTGGACAACTCACAGTTTGAAAATGGTGTAGAAAATATTCAGAATGCAATTGGTAATTATTTTATGGGTTGGGGTAATTTTATTAAAAGACTTAATGATAGTATCGGGGACACTAATGATGTTATTCTTTTAGATTCAGATGATTGTGATAAAAAATTAATCTCAACGCTTTTAGTGCATAGAAATGTTCCAATTACTTTTGAAATGGCAGATAGAGTTTATGGGATTATGGCTGATGATGATAAGAAAAAATTTATTCGTGAAGTTTTGAAAGATACAGGTAGATTTGATGCATTACCAAGAGAAGCTGAATTTGGAGATTATGAATTTCAGTTGAATATCTCGGCAAGTTGTTATGCACAACTTAAAAGACATAGGATGACAACTCAAATAGCTAAAGATTATGATCCCCATTTAGGAATCACTGTGCCAGAATCTATTAAACAAATTGGAAAAGATCAAGAGTTAAAAGATATTTGTAATATGGGATCTTCATCTTATTTTAAAATTTCTGATGGGTTAAGGGATCAAGGTAAGGGTTTTTCATCTGCACAATATGTTCTTACAAACGCACATAGGAGATTAGTTAAGATGAAAATTAATGATCGTGAGATGTGTGCTTTTTCAAGATTAAGGTGTGACCTTCATGCTCAGTGGGATATTAGAAATATTGCTAATCAAATGGTTAAAATTGCAAAAGAAGTAAACCCATTAACTGCTGCATTTTATGGTGGTAAACATGAGTTTGATCAGATTAGAAAGCAGTTTTATTCAGATGAAAAGTAAAGGGGTGTAATAAATGATTTCAGAAAACAAATTTATTGATTTAGTTATAGGTGGTCCAGACATGAGTGGGACTAGTACACAAATTAATGATATGGTTGAATATTATGAAGATAGGGGATTAAAAGTAAGAGATTTAAGAGGGACAGAGCTTGATGCTTTGTTTCATACTGAAAGACTTAATGAATTTAATCAAGAGTATAAATCATTGGACGAGTTCCTGAAAAGGGGTTCATTTGATGGTTTTAGTTTAGAACAAGCAATTTTTAAAATATATCAATTACAACAAGATTTAGAATTGGCTTCATGTGTGAAAAATCCAATTACTTCTTACATTGATCCTGATTCTGCTGATGTTTGGATTATGGAAGAACCTACTAAAAGGGGTGCGGGACAAGTTAATAGGGTTATTGAACAAAACAGATCTCAGTTTGGTTCAGAAATGGACCCATACTCTGCAGCTTTAACTCATCAAGTATATCGTATTGATGAATTTCTTCGTTTCAGAGGACCTTTACGGGAAGCAGGAAAAATAATTATTAGAAGTAGAAGTGAAGAATCTGCTTGTTACCAAATACTTGATGTTAATAAATTAGAGGAAGGGATCAAACAGAAAGATTATCTTAATTTGCCAGGTCATAAAATTGCTTTTTCTAATCCTCCAACACATCTTTTTATTGCTTGTGCATCTAAGGACTGGACTAAAAAACAATATCTTGAACTTAAAGAAGAAAGAAGTAGTGGAAGGATTTTAGATGATCATGAACTTAATGTTGATTATCAATTATTGGTCAATCGTAGGTATGCTTCTGCTTGGTTAGACATATTATATGATGAGGGGTCACATCTTTATGGATCAGAAGTTCCAGATATACACAGATTTAATCTTTATTCTAGTAAGGATGAAATGAAACAAGCTATGGGCAAAGTTCTTGACAAGATTATGTTTGATGCAAAGGGAAGTGACTTTTTTAAGAGATGAGTTTTTTTTCTAATATCTCTTATTTTTAACTAAAATACTGGTGATCATCACTAGTAATTGTGGTCTCTTTTTTATTTGAATTACCTTTATTATAATATTTTCTTTTCAATTCTTCTCTTTCTAATTCGGCTAAAGTTTTCTTTACTTTAGTTCTTTTAGTTTCAATTTTTTTAGGTTGAACTGTACTTTGATAATTGTTGTTATCATTAGAATTATTAATTTTGTAGTTTGAATTTGGTTTTACCTCTGAATTAAACTTAATCTTTGAAGTCATACTTTTAATTTCCATTGCTTTGTTATAATTCACATTACCACAATTCATACAATTAAAATAAGGGCCAAATTTTCCACTACGAGCTTCTAACCAAGAACCACAAGTACACCTGAACTCTTCTAATGATTCACTTTTATGTTGTAAACAAACATCTAGGCCCTGTTCATTCTTATGGGTAGCTGTTCTGTCACAGAAAGGACAAGTACTAGTTTTGTAATCTCCATAACTTTTCTTAGCTTTAAACTTCATAAATTAAATGAAAAACAGAACCTTTATATGGGTTTTGCTTTGGTTAAATTTTAAGAAATTAATCAAATAATTCTTGAATTAATAATTAATCAAATAAGAAATAAATAAGAATGAAAAAATTACTCTTCTTCCTCGCTATTTTCCTTTACAAAAAATGCGTTAAGTCTTTTACATCCAACTTGTGCTTGATAAGAAACTGCCATTTCTGAATCACCTCTTTAATACATTTTTAAAACCTGAAATGATATATAAACACTATGGCTGTAGAATATATATTCTAGAAGCCGATACCACTCAATGTAAATTATTTCAATTTATTACTATTGCCTAGTTTGTCACATTACTACTGAATGTATTAACGTTATTGTCTGAACAAAGATTAATTCTTATTAGCAAAAATTAAGTTTTTTTACTAACTAATCTCAACAAGTTTAAACTAAAGATTTCCAATTAAGTTTGTAATGTTCATACTTTTGTTTAAACTCTTCTTTAGAAGTTTCAATTATATTAAGTGAATTTAATTTTTCTTTTAATTCAAACAAAACTTTTTCTTTATTTGATTCATCTGACATTTTTTCTAGTTCAATAATGTGACCATAACCTTTAGAATAATCTAACATAATGCTAACCCCTTGCCATTCAAAAGTATGTCTATTTCTGAACCATTTAATTTCAATATCATATCCCATAGAAGTAAAAATTTTTTCTAAAATTTCAAAATCTTCAACATCACATTTAATTTCTAACTCTTCTCTATGGTCATCATGAAGTTTACCTTTTTTAAGCCAAACTTTAGAATAAAATTTATTTTTTTGAATTCTAAGGTCTTGTTCACAGTCAAAATAGAATGTTTCTTGATAATCTTCATTAACAAATTTACCCTTTTTTGTAAAGAACTCTATCAATTGTTCATACTTTTCTTTCGATATGAAAGATCTAATTTCAACTTCAATGTTCATAAGTTAGGTTATAATGTAAAGAAGTAATTAAATTTTATGGTAAATAAACATCAATATCAAGCAGTAGGCCCTTGCTGTAAAAAGTTAACTTCGTCTTTAGAGATTAATTTTCCCTCTTGACTAGAAATTTTAAGGTTAATCATAGTAAGTTTCTTAGTTATTAAAGTTAAGTTCCATGTAGTTTTTTGGTTAAGACATTGTAATATTACAAATCCATCACCTAACATTAAAGCTTCTGCTGAAAATTCTTTTGGAATTAATTCCTTGAATTTCTCAACTGCTTCAGGGAAATTAAGTTTAACGTTTCCCATATCTAAAAGTTCTACTACGCTAGTTTCTTTTTTGAAAACATCATCAGTATTTTTTAATATGAAATTTCCTTCATTATCAATACTAAACACAGTAACTTTTTCGTTTTCTTGATTATAATAACCAATATCCCAATCGGATTTATCTTCTATTTCAGAATTTACTTGTTTAAAAAAATGAGATAAATAACTTTTTAGATTGTTTTTTTTCCAATCTTTAAAAACTATGGAACTTTCCAGTTCTGTTATTAATTCATTTATCATTTTATTTATTCTATACAATTAATTTAGATTAATTATGAATATTCTCGCCAAGTATGTCCGCATTTAGTACATTTGAAAAATCTAGTTTCCGGTTCGTCAGCAGACCTTGTTTGGTATGACCAATAATATGCTACATCATTATCACATTTCTTACATTGTGCCCTTATTTTTGGAAGAAGTTCAGTTTTTTCAATAACTTCTACTTGTTTACCAGTACTTACTTTTTCTTTAAGTTCCATTTTTTCTCCTTCTTCAGGAGATTTGGTATAATTACAATTTCCACAGAAAAGTACTTTTTTCTTTGCTTTTTCTTTAACTCTTAGTATAGTTCCACATTTTGGACAAAACATTATAGATCACCTTTCATTCTTAACTTTGACCTAAATTGAGCTTTCTTTTAAAAATTTATTGATATTATTCTGTTTTGTTAATCAATTATTCATTTTCCATTACCATAATCTTTTTTAAAATAACAAATTAATCAATTAATATGGCAAGAATGGTTGAATATGATGCACATATTGGTGTTGCAGGTGTAGAGCAGATTGATGACTTATTTTCAAAATCACCTTATTCAATCAGGGATGTTAATGAAAAAGGGAGAGATTTCCATAAATATGTTCTAGTTGATGTAGGGGAAGAGAGGCCATTAGAAATAATTACTTATGCACCTATGTACATATTTAGGATTGATCTTGATGTTGTTAAAGAGAAAGTTTCTCCTGAAATTAAAGAAGATATTTATTCCAAGTTAGAACAAGTCCCAAGTTTAGAAAAGGTAATGGGGATTCTTAGGGAATATCATTCTTAATTTTTTTATTTTATAATTAAAAAAAGAAAAATAAATCATTTATTCATTCTTAATTCTATCTAAGAATCTTTCAGCAGCTTGATAACAATTTTCTGCTAATTTCTGAGCTCTTTGATATTGTTCAGTTCTTAAATCTCCTAGCTGAGTAAATAGTTTCGCTTTAGTGTCATAACTGTCTTCTGCTTTGATTCTTCGTACTAATTCACTTACTTTTGGTTCGTAGTTTTTCATTTTTCTTTCCTCCATTGTTTTAATCTATCACTCACTTTTTCCAGTGGAAAGCCCATAGCATTACTGTAACTGCCTTCAATTTTTTGAATGTATGGTGCTGAATTTCCTTGTATCCCCATTGCACCTGCTTTGTCTTTCCACTCGCCTTTACTTAGGTAACTTTCAATATCTTTTTCACTCATTTTTTTTATGTGGATTTTTGTTAAATCATAGTCAATCCATTCTTCGTTATTTTTTGTGTTAATTATGCATACTCCTGTGTGAATTTTAACTACTTGGTTAGATGTTGCTTTGAGCATTTCTTTTGCTTCGTTGTAGTCTTTCGGTTTTCCCATTATTTTTTCGTTAACTGTTATGAACGTGTCTGCTCCGATAATTAGTGCATCGTTATATTTATCTGCAACATCACGAGCTTTACCTTTGGCAAGGTATTGTACTAGTTCTTTAGGGGGGAGTTGAATAGTCATATCTTCTTCGTATTCGCTAGGGATTATTTCAAAATCAATTCCTAATTGTGTTAGCAAATCTTTCCTTCTTGGACTTCCTGATGCCAGGATAATTCTTTTTTTCATTTTTTCTCCCACATCTACTTTTCTATCTCTTTTTGTTAGTCTTTTTCTTTTCTTATTCGTATCCTTTGTGTTCGCCATTGAAAAGATATTTTGAGTTTTTTTCTTCACATTCTACCCTCCTATAAAAGATGTCTAATGCTTCGACTATTCTTTCTCTTTTTTTGTTGAAACAGTGATACTTTCCATCTTTCAATACTATAGACCCTCTATCTGATGGGTCTGCAGGCATTTCTATGTCTACATAATATTGTCTTACTGTCCATTTCATCTCATTTACTGGGATTAGATCAATGCTGTATGCCCTACATTTTGATGTACAGATCATTTTTATTCCAAATAAGTTTTCTTTATCAGGATGTTCCTCTGCATTAAGATACTCTGGTTCTCTCGGTTTAGGGTTGGTGATCTCTTCAATTTCTCTTTTGTAAAAACTTTTTTTATCCCATAACCTCATGTTTTGTGCTCTTAGACTTTCATATCTATTTTTTGCAATTCTTAATTTTGGGTGTATCTCATCTATTTTTTCTTCATACTCAGCAACTAACTCTTCTAATTCAATTACTCGTTTTTTATCTTCCTCGTTTAATTTTCTCATTTTTTCTCCACATCTATCACTTATTTTCATTACCTTGGTTTCAGTACCCCTGTGGCTTGTAATGCCATCCACCTTGCTTTGTCTTGTGACCAGTTTGGGTTTCTACACATCAAGAATTCTTGTATCTCATCAACTTTCTTGCTTAGTTGTTCATCTGTTTGGTTTTGTGTTTGCATCATTTTTTGACCTCATTCTTTAGTCTATTTACCATTGATATTTTCCAAGTTCTTGTTCTAGTTCACTGCCTTTGCAGATCCCATACCACTCATCTTGTTTCGTTTTTTCTAGTAAGTATCTTAGGTCAAGATCTTTTTTCTTTTGTTTTTCTGGCACTTCTTTTGGTTGATATTTTTGTTCCATTTTTCCTCCTTTCCTCTATTACCTTTCTCTCAGGTATGTTTTAGAACTAGGTGTTATATTAACTTGTGTTGTCCAAATCTGGACAATAAAAAGAAAAGTTTTATATGTATGAATAATAACTCTAGTAAATATGGATGTCATAAAATCATTAGAAAAAATTGGACTTAGTCCAAATGAAATTAAAGTTTATTTATATCTAATTGATCATGGTCAAAGTAAAGCAGGGAAAATTGCTAAAGGTACTGAAATACAAAGATCCTCTGCTTATGGTGCAATTAATTCTTTAGTTTACAAAGGATTAATATCTTATGCTACTCTTGGTAAAATTAAATTATTTCAAGCAACTTCACCTTCTAGGTTATTAGAATATATTAAAGAACAAGAAGATGCAGTTAAGAATATTATCCCTCATTTGTCAAAACGTCATAGAGAAACTAAAACTAGTGGGAATGTTCGTATGTTTAAAGGTGAGCGTGGAGTTAAATCTGTATTAAAGGATATTCTTCGTGAAGGAAAAGATAATTATGTATTTGGTTCTGAAGGACAGTTAAGTAAACGTTTACCCGTGTTTGTTAAACAGTTTATTCGCGAACAAAATTTTAAAGGAATGAAAACTAAAAATTTAGCTTTTCCAAGTAGATTAGAAAGATCTTCTAAAGGGACCAGTTATCGGTTTGTTGATAAGGATGTTCGTTCAAATGTGGTAACTAACATTTATGGTGATAAAATTGCAATAATCGTTTGGACAGAAACGCCTGAAGCAATTATTATAGAAAATCCTGACGCTGCAAAATCTTATCAAGCATATTTTGAATTTATGTGGAAGAACGCTAAGAAGAAGAAGTAATCAACTCATTTCTACGCCAACTAACCCAATTAGTTCTGCAAAACCTATTTTGACCCAACCTAAATATGGTATCTTGAATAATGCTTTACCATAAATTCTATCTTCACTAATCTCTAACTCGCCCATGTCACCACCAAAACTATCTTTGTTATGATCACCTTTAGTATGGTAAAAATATTCTAATTCTCCAATTTCGTTTTCTACAGTCCAAGTATCAACAACTCTATGGATAATTGGTTGTGGTTTAGGTCCTTGAAATACAATTATGTCTCCTACTTCAGTATTAGTGCTGTCTGCTCTCCATAATACAATTATGTCTCCACGATTAAATCCATTATGTATCGGAAATTCTTCAAATTCTTCTTTTGTGACATTCATGTCTTCATACCAATAACCACAAATATTCCAATAACTATCAAAACCATTTGGAAATTCACTGAAAGATTGGCCACAAATAACTCCCTCATACAAATCATGTTCCATACTTTCACTAATTACTGCTACTACTGGGAAACCTGTTCCTAAAACTATCCCTAATAATGGGTATACTATAAATTTGATTAGAATGAATGCTAATATTATGTTAAGAATCCAACTGGCAGCTGAATCACTGTTCCATAAAAAGTTCCAAAATTTCTTTGTGTTTAACTTAACTTTTTCAAAAGATTCTTTCCAATTAATGTTAGACATATCTAAGTTTATTCTTATTACCTTTAAAAAACTTTTTATAACACAACTTACTTTAACATGTTATGTATGTTGATGGTAAAACTCTTGATGAAGAAAGAATAGGACAAATATTAAATTCTATTATAGTGAAGAAAGAACTTCAGGATATTGATAAAGAGTTTGTTCGTGACCAATTATTTGAATTTCTTAAAAGAGATAAAGGGGGGGTTAAGTACCTTTCTTCTAGAAATAAAGAGATTAATCCTAAATGTAAGGATTATAAATTGATTGTAAAATCAGTTAGAGCAAGGTTAAGAAAATATCATTCTATGTTTAGGAATGAAACTAAAGATAAAGAACGTGAACATTTAATTGATCAACTTGAAAATGAAAAAGTTGATGATTGGAAAAACACTGAACTTATTATTAACAATATTATGAAAACACATGCTTCTACTAACGAAAGATTAGATTTTTATTCTTCTTTGTATCAAAAGATTTTCAAAATTACTGGCAAGCCAGATTCAATCATAGACCTGGGGGCGGGCCTTAATCCATTATCAATAATTAATATGAATATTTTAGATAATAGAAGAACTAAAGGATTAATATATTATGCTTATGATCTTAACGAATCTGAGATTGATCAATTAAATAAATGTTTTGTTAAAATTAATAATCAATTTCCTTATTTTAAAGGTCAAGCTAAAGTTTTCAATTTACTTAACTGGCATGAAATTGAAACTCTTCCTGCTTTTGATATATGTTTCTTATTAAAAATGTCTGATGTGTTGGAACAAGGTAAAGGACATAAAGTTACTGAAGAAATTATTGTTAATGTTCCAGCAGAGTTTGTAGTGCTTAGTTTTCCAACATTAACTATCAGTGGTAAGAAAATGAATTATCCTAAGCGTAACTGGGTTAAATTAATGTGTAATAGATTAAATTATATTTTTGAAATAATCCTAGAAAAGAATGAAATATTTTATGTTATCCGGAAATGAATTGGAAATATCTATAAAATTAATTTAAATATAAAAATGTTAAACCAAATAAAACAAGATTTAAACAATTTAGCTGATAAGGAGTTATCTAAAAACTATTCTAGATTTTTTAAAACTGGTAAAGGTGAATATGGTGAAGGTGATATTTTTTTAGGAATGAGGGTTCCCAAACTAAGGGAAGTTGCAAAGAGATATTATGAAATGAACTTAACTGATCTTGTTAAACTTCTTCAAACTAATATTCATGAATACAGGTTAGGTGCTTTAATCATATTGGTTAACAAATATAAGAAAGCGAAAAAGAATAATAATGATTTAGAACAAAGAAAAATTGTTAATCTTTATCTGGATAATACTAAATACATTAACAATTGGGATTTAGTAGACTCTTCTGCACATTACATATTGGGGGAATACTTACTGGAAAAAGAAAATCTTAAAGATAGAAAAATACTTTATGATTTAGCTAAATCAAAAGATCTTTGGGAAAGAAGAATTTCTGTTATTTCTACATTTGCGTTTATTAGGAATAATCAATTTGAAGATTCGTTAAAAATTTCTAAAATCTTGTTATATGATCACCATGACTTAATACATAAAGCAGTGGGATGGATGTTGAGGGAAATTGGTAAGAGGAATCAAGAAGTAGAAGAAAAATTCTTGAAACAACATTATAAAACCATGCCCAGAACAATGTTGAGGTACGCTATAGAAAAATTTGAAGAAAATAAAAGGCAATGGTATCTGAAGAAATAAAATTTTTTTTAAATTCTATTTAACCCTTCTTCAATAGCTTTCTTTTTAACTGCGTCAGCAATCACATTTGCAACATTTTTGTCAAAAGGACTTGGGATAATTTTATCTTTAGTTGGGTTTTCAACCAATTTTGCAAGAGCTTTAGCAGCAGCTATTTTCATATTATCAGTAATCTTACTAGCTCTAACATCAAGTGCACCACGAAAAACACCTGGAAAAGCAAGAACATTATTGATCTGATTTGGAAAATCGCTTCTTCCAGTAGCAACAACTGCTGCACCTGCACTTAATGCATCATTTGGCATAATTTCTGGAACAGGATTAGCCATAGCAAAGATAATAGCATTTTTACTCATACTAGAAACCATCTCCTTGGTCAAAACTCCTGGTGCACTAACTCCAATAAAAACATTAGCTCCAACGATAACATCACTAAGTGTTCCTTTTTTATTTTCTTTGTTAGTGATTTTAGACATCTCTAATTTAACACTATTCAAGTTTTCACGATTTTCAAAAATTGCACCTTTGGAATCACACATGATAATGTTTTTAATTCCAACTTTTAACAAAAGGTTAGCGCATGCTATGCCAGCAGCACCTGCTCCACTAAAAATAACCTTAAGATCACATATGTCTTTACCAATAATTTTTGAAGCATTAATTAAACCAGCAAGAACAACAATAGCAGTACCGTGTTGATCATCATGAAAAACAGGGATATCAAGTAATTTTTTTAATCTATCCTCTATCTCAAAACATCTTGGTGCACTAATGTCCTCAAGATTAATTCCTCCAAAACCAGGACTAATCAGTCTAACAGTTTCAACAATTATGTCAGGATTTTTACTATCAATACAAATTGGAAACGCATCAACTCCACCAAATTGTTTAAACAAAACTGCCTTTCCTTCCATCACAGGCAAACCAGCACCAGCACCAATGTCTCCTAATCCTAGAACTGCACTACCATCTGTCACAACTGCAACCATATTACCTTTGGAAGTATAATCATAAATTTTACTCGCATCTTGATTAATTTCAAGACATGGGTATGCCACACCTGGTGTATATGCAACTGACAAATCATTTTTATTATTCAATGGGACTTTACTAATTACTTCAATTTTACCTTTATACTTTTTATGAAAATCTAATGCAAATTTATTTTTATTATCCATAATTAACACCTTTTTTTAAAAAATAAGAAAAAATAAAAAAAAATAAGAACTAATAATGTAACAGAACTTCTGCTTTATTACCAAACAATCGCTTAATATCTTCAAAGATTGTTTCTTTAATGAAAACTCTCTTTGGGAATTTTGCTTTTGCTAAAGATTTTTCAAACTCTTCAATGTTACTTGGGTTTGTAGTTCCTAAACTTCCATCTGGATTGATTTGTGCTTTGGAATATTGTCTTTCTTTAGCATCAATATCAAAGATAATGAAAGCTTCTTTATCCATTAAAGTAATCTCTCCAAACTTTTCACCATGCTTAATCTTAATTTTAGCTCTTTCAAGTTCTATACCACGTTTTCTTTGCATGTACTCTACTAAGAATTTGATCAATTTAATGCTACCTTTCTTAGCTTTTTCTACTTCAGTTTTGGTAAGTTTCTTTGCATCATACTTTCTTTTAGCTTCCACAATTTCGTTAAGTTCTCTTAAATATTTAGCAGGAACTTTTGCAGTTGAAATTAGTTCGTTCTCAAATATTTTAATTAATTCTTCATCTTGAATTTTATCAACACCTTCCATTTTTAAGACATCTCTGATAATTGTCATAACTTCATCATACAAGTGTAACACATTTCTTTGATCATGTCTTAAATGGATTTCATCAAATAGTTGTTTGATCCTTTTCAAGAAAGCTTCTGAATCTTTAATCATTTCATCAAGTTCTTTACCTGAAACTTCTTTTTTACTACCATGTTCCAAATCTTTTCTAACTTTAACATTTCTTTTCAAAATATCAATCCATTTTTTTTCCAACATTTTTTCTTTCTTTACGAAAATGTCTTCTAAAACTTCAGGAGTTTCTTTAGGTGTTGGAGGTGGTAAACCATACAACATTATAGCTGCCTGTGATGGAGTTAAAGTTGCATAGAATAAATCTTCCATGCCAATATCCCTCAACTTTAACTGAACTCTCTTAATCATTTGTTCTCCAGAACTCATGAACATATCAATTGCTTCTCTACTAGGTTTGATTTTACCCATTCTTAACAATTGTTTCCATGGCATGAAAATTCCTCTATCATAGAAAGGTACACCATCTCTTAATAAAGTGAAAATGATTGGGTTAGCTTCTTTTAATGAATCCCAGAAGTCTGTTAAGATATATACTTGAATGTTAATTTTATTTTTAACACCAGTAATTTCTCCAGCTTCCATACCCATACCTAAAATTATTGCTCGAAGTTTATCTTTTAACTCAATTCTACTCATTTTCTTAACATCTGTATCGTCAATTACGATCCATACATCAATGTCGGATTCTGGTGTGGCTCTACCTTGAACTAATGAACCAGCTAGAACATAACTTAAAATATATTTTTCGAACTTTTTGATAACCATAGATTTGTGAACTTCTGCAATCTTAATTGCTGCTAGCATACCTGTATCATAAATTGGAGAACTTACTGCAATCATTTTGTTAAGGTCAAACTTTCCATCATAACAACTTTGCCATACATCTGTTAGAAGTATACTTTCTGGTTTGATTTTTTCGTCAACTTCTTTACCTATCTGAGTAACAATTGTTGAGAACTTTTTATGAAGTTCATCTTTACTCATTTTTTTACTAGTAGTATCATCAACTAAAACTAAAACATTAATCTTTTGATCTTCTGGTTTTTGTTCAACAGGCTTTTCTCCTGGCTTTGCAGGTGCTTGTTTTTCTGGGGGTAATAAACTGATACCAACAATATAATCACCAAACTTATCAACAACTTTTTCTTTAAATGTGTCTAACTTATTTTTAATAGCTTTCAATTTCTTTTCCATTTCTGGCGGAAGTTTTTGTTCCATTAATTTTGCAGGTGACTTTTGTGGTTCTCCTGCTTTAGTAATTTTCTTTGCACTAATACTTTTTTTTGAACTTTTAGCTTTCTTTGCCATTGTTTTTATGTTAACCTCTTAGTTATTTGTAATTTTTTTTGTTTATCATTATATTTTATAGTAAATTATTTTGACTAAATATATAAAACTGTGACTATCAAAACAATTATTAGAATATATGTTTTGCATAATTTTAAGGCTTTCTGAGAAAATGAGACGTTTTGGTCAATCCTCTTTTTTTTTAGTTTAATTTTTTATTTATTTAAAACTATTCTTAATGGATTTTCAGCAAAGAAATATTTATATAATACCTTTTTCTGCTATGTTCTTATGGCAAAAGACGATAAACCAAAATCTGTAGATGACATCGTAAGTGGTTATCAAAAATTTCATCATAAACTTGGAAAAAATTTCAAGGAAAGAATCGGTCAATTTGAAAAATTACATGATCCTGAAAACATCCATATGCAACAATTTCAAGTGCATGCACATTATACTGTATTTGGTAAGCCTGGATCTGAAAAAGATTTTCCTGGGGCTTACAATTCAGCATTTAAAACTTTAGATGGTTTAAAAAATAAAGATGGTTCAAAGTTTGGTGATGGTGATAAAATTGATCATGAAGATGATATTGCTAAAATTTTAGAGTCATATGTTGATACTTTCTTACAAAAAGCATTAGGGGATAAATTCAATAAACATATGGAACAAGCTAAAAAAGAGGGTATCAAGGGAAAAGATTTGAGAAAATTAAAAGGTTCTTTAATGGGTATGTATCATACCGATGAGAGAGGAAATCCAATAAATATCTTAGAAGATAATTATATTAACAAATTAAAAGGGAAGAAAAAGATTAAATTAATTAGCGAATTACAAAATTTAGGAAGTAAAATAGTACAAGGTTATACCTCTCACCTAAAAGATAAAGCATTAGAAGGACTAATCTCAGAAGATGACCGCTTAGATATGGCAACTTACATAACCCCTGTATTTAATTCTAGGGGTATGAAACCAGCTGATCCTTTCTTAACAAAAAGTGCAACTGAACAATCTAGGGACTATGGGATTTTACTCCAAGGTGGTTCTAATATACTTCAAGAAAAGTTGGGTTATGAAGTAATCAAACCTGAACAAAAGAAAGAAAAAAAGAGTTAATCTTTTTTAAATATTTTATTTTTAATTATTTATTGACTCATTTGTCACACGCTTTGCAAAAGTTTTTTATTTCTTTTTTACATGTAACTGTGTATGGTAAACAGAATGTCTCAGTTAAGTAAACCTTACGGTTTAGATATTTTAACTAATCAAATGTTAAACAATGGTTATTCTTTAAATACAATGGGCATGGCAGTAGTTGATAGTAATAGTGGTAATGTTAATTTATATTCTAGTGATAAACCAAGTAAACATATTGACCAAGCTTACAATTTTGAACATATTGTAAAATCATATCTCTCTTCTGAAGAGGGAAAAAGTTTCATGGATTATGTTGACAGTCGTGGAAAAAAGATGATGAAAATTAAAGGTGTTGGTGCGGGTGATTTAGGTTCAAATACAGTTGCAGCTATCATGCATAACGGTATTGAAGGAATTTTGTTAAGTAATTATGATGATAGAAGTTTTGAAGATCGAGTATCTCAATTAGCAAGTATTTATGAAATCTCTGATGATGCTGCTCAAGAATATGTTCTAGCTCATGAATTAAGTCATGCAGCTGGACATTACGATGAAAGTTCTGCAGAAGAATTTTTAGTGGGATATTTCACAGAAATGGCTGATAATTCTGAGGGAGAAGAGAAAGAAAAGTATGAATCTTTAGCAAATGTAGCTAAAGAAAGATATGAACAAGCCACTCAAGCCGAATCTGGAAAAGAAGCAGCTTGATATGTTTATTTTTATAACTTTTTTTTAAATTAAATTTATCTTATCATTAATAATACTGATCAGCATATTCATAACAAGAGTTTCTTCTGGAAGTATCTGTAATCTTATCACAAACATTTTCTATTTCACTTTTACTTGATTCTCTATTAACATCTGCTTGGTTGATACAAATCTCGTAGTAGTAAGAAACTTCTTTACAATATTTCACATTACCAGTGTCTTTAGCTAATTGGTTATAACAATCTGACCTTTGTGATGTGTCTGTTATATCTTTACAAATATCCTCGTTAGAATTATCTTCTCCTGGTAAAAAAAATACAAATATAACCACTAATAATAAAATCAGAACAATCATCCCTGCTAACAAATACTTACATGGTTTACATTTCATATAAAGAAGAAAAAGGTTGAAGTATTAAAAGTTAATGATTATAATTTATCATAATAACTACTTACTTAAATATTTTAAATAAAACTAAAAAAATAAAAAAACCAGAAGGAAGAGGTTAGAAAACCTTCTGGCGTAAAAAATGTTTGGTATGTTGTGTGTTATAGATGAATATAATTTAATTTTCAATTCACTAACATTTCCATTTCAGCCATTTTTACTTGGAAAAATAATTCTCTAAGTTTAGATTTTGCTTGATGAATCTCTTTTTTACTTTCTTGATTATATTCCTGTGCTTGAGATACAATTTCCCCAGTGCTATCTTCTTCATGGAATTCTATCAATAGTTCCTCTGCTAAAATCCTGTTAGCTTCAGCTGAATTAATATAACTGTTAAACTCTTCTTCAAGTAAATTTATTTTGGTAATGTCATAATCATTACTTTCTAATTGATCAATTCTTTCATTAACCATTTCTGAACTAGTTTCTAATTTGTTAATGATATCATCAATTTTTGAGTTTGAAAGTAAAGCGACTGATAAACTCATTTCCGGTTTCAGGTCTAACCATGATTGTTTCATCCCTTGGATTAAATCTTGTAAATAATTTTCATCAATTTCTTCATTAGATTCTAAATCTTCTAATTCTACATTTAATGCATTAATATTTTCTTGAATTTTTGCAAGTAACGATTCTTTAACATCTGAATCTAAATTATCTGATACTTCAATTTTTGCATAAACCTGTTCTAATGCTTTTAACAAAAAATTACCTGTAGACTCTAATTGATTACCTACTACTTTTTTAGCTTCATCTTTAAGTTCTTTACAATCAGTTTCAAGTTCTGTTTCACTATTAGAATCTTCTGGATCAACATCTTCACATTCTGTTAAATCATCACTTAATTGGTGCATTTCTTGCCTATTAGATTGATACTCTTCTTTAGCAAGTTTATAATTATCTTTAATTTCTTGCATATTTTGATGATATTCTCCATTTACATTATGACTTTGGTCTAAAATATGTAATCCTAAAATTCCTTGGCCATTACCTAAACCATAACCTTTACCCTTATTTTCATTATCTGAATCAGCTAATGCTAACGGTAATGAACTAATAACTAGAACACTTAAAATTAAAATGGTGATAATTCTTTTTGAATTCATTTATTCATCCTCTCAGTTTTTAAGTTGTTTCAAAATGTTATCAAATTGACTCAACAATGCAAAACATAAGGTGAAGAATTCTTTTTAAACATACTTTGCTTTACTCTTGAGAAAAGATTGAAATGGAGTGTTATTAACTTTTCAAAGCTTTATTTTCAGATTATTTTAGGAAAGGAACTAATTATTCTGTTTATTTCTCTAATCATCAGTCTAATCTTGATAGTTTAGTATAATAATCTATTTATAGTAAATCAGCCATAAAATATTAATGAGGGGTTTATGTATGAACAATAACTATAAATTCATTTATTTTATTGTAATTTTAATAACATTGTTTTTTACTAGTTCTAGCTTTGTTGAATCCCTATCTATTGAAGGTACTATTTATGATTATAATTTGGATGTTGTTGATAATGTGATACTTGAAATTAACACTTCTCCAAGCCAACAATACCTCTCTCAGGATGGAACTTATAAATTTGTAGTGCCAGAAGGTTCTTACATTTTGACAGCAAGTAAAGGTGATCTTTCAGCAACAGAAACTTTAAGTGTCACTTCTACTGGTAATGTTACTTTTTTGTTTGACATATTTCTATTTCCAAGCATGGATGAAGAAGATGAGTTATGGGATGATTTAGAATCAATTTATGGCGATGAGTTAACCAGTGATGAAGATGGTATTAATAAAAACAGAACTTGGGCATACCTCGCAACAGTAGGAATAATCTTGATCGCTTTAGGAAGAGTTGTTATTGCCAAGAAAAAATATAGTGGTAAGAAAAAAGATAAGGTTGAGGGAATAAAACAAGAAATCAATTTAGGATTACATTTTGGGGTTGACCAAACTAAAAATGAAGAAAAAATTAAACCTCATAAAAAAACTTCCCGTGAAGAGAAACTAGCTTCTATAGGGAAAGAGTTGGAACAAAATGAACAACCTGGATATTTGAAAAGAGCATTAGAAATTGTCAAGAAAAATGATGGTCGAATTACTCAAAAACAGTTAAGGAAAGAAATGATGGACTTGTCTGAATCAAAAATAAGTTTAATTCTTACTGAATTAGAACATAAAGGTAAAATTGAAAAAGTTAAACGTGGCAGAGGTAATGTCATTTTACTGAAAGAATGATATAATCATTGATGGGATAAAAATGAGCCTTACAAAAATATTATGGAAATTAGGATTAACTAAGAAAAAATCAGAACTAATTACCCCTACATTAATTAATATTTTTAAAATTTCACATAAACATTTTTACCAAGGAAATAGTAATCTGACTGTTGACCACATTTTAGGGGCCCCTAACCTGGGTTTGGCTTCTTCAGGTAAAGATATTTATCATATCAATTTAAATAATGGGTCTAAAAGTATTGTTCTTGATAATATGTTAATTTACAATTCTTATGAAGTTGGCGACCTGTTGAAATTATCTTATCAAGAAAAATATTTAATTATTTCAGATTATGTCGCTGAAAATTTAGATGATCATTCTGAAATTGAAAGAAGGTTAATCGGTTATGATGTTATCGAATTTGAGAAAGTTTAAACCTAATCATCTTTAATATTTAATCATACTTAATTCTTTTTATTATCTTTTAACAATAACCTTTTTAAAATAAACCTCACTACTCTTCTTTACAATGAGATTTGAAACATATCATCACCAAAAGACTGAAGAAGATATCATCGCATATTGGAAAAAGAATAAAATTATTGAGAAACTTCGTGAAAAGAATAAATCTGGGAAAAAATTTTACTTTTTAGATGGTCCTCCTTACACTTCTGGGAAATTTCATCTCGCACATGCTTGGAATTATGCATTAAAAGATATGGTGTTAAGATATCAAAGAAGTAAAGGACGTAATGTCTGGGACAGAAATGGGTTTGATATGCATGGTTTGCCTACCGCACATAAAGTAATGGCAAAACATAAACTTGAAACTAAAGAAGATATTGAATCTTTTGGTCTTGACAAATTCATCAATGAATGTATCAAATTTTCTACTGACATGGCAAAAATTATGACTGAAGATTTAGTTCGTATTGGAACAACTTTTGATTTATCTAATCCTTACATGCCAATAAAATCTGAATTTATGGAAGGAGAATGGCAACTTATCAAAACTGCTTATGAAAAAGACAGATTATATTATGGTGAAAAAGTTCTTACTTGGTGCCAAAACTGTGAAACTGCGTTAGCTAAACATGAATGTGAGTATGAAACTGTTACTGACAAATCTATCTTTGTGAAGTTCAAGTTAAACAGTAAAAAAGGTACTAATTCTAAAGAAGATTGTCAAAATAATGAACATGTAATTGTTTGGACAACTACTCCCTGGACAATCCCTTACAATTTAGGTGTGATGGTAAATCCTAAACTTGATTATTTGAAAGTTAAAGTTTGGGATGAAAGTAAAGAAGGTAAAAAAAGTAATGAAGAAATTTGGTACTTATCAAAAGCTCTTGCTGGAATTGTATGTGGTGCTGTTGCAAATAAAAAAATGAAAGTTCTAGAAGAGTTCAAAGGTGATCACATGGAGGGTTGGGGGTATACTCATCCATTCAATAATTTTATTTCAAAATATGCTGAACTAAAAAAAGATCATCCTAATGTACATACAGTCATTCTTAATGAACAATATGTTGATACTACTGCTGGTTCTGGGTTAGTTCATACTGCGCCTGGTTGTGGTCCTGAAGATCAGGAAGCTTGTAAACCTTACAACATTCCACCATTTAACAACTTACAAGAAAATGGTTATTTTCCTGTAAGTATGGGTAAATTTTCTGGGTTGAGAGCAAAAGTTGATGATCCTAAATTTACTGAAGCTTTGAAAGATGAAGGTGCTTTGATAGAAATTACTGATGTTGAACATGAATATCCTCACTGTTGGAGATGTCACAAACCTGTCGTGTTCAGAATTACGTACCAATGGTTCTTTAAAATTGAAGATATTAAACAAAAAATTATTGAAGAAAATTCAGAAGTCCTTTGGGTTCCAGAAACTGCATTAAATTCTTATGAATCTTGGGTGGGTAATCTTAAAGATAATTCTATCTCTCGTCAAAGGTTTTGGGGAACACCATTACCCATCTGGAAATGTGGAAATAAAGATTGTAAAGAAATTAAAGTAATAGGTTCTAGAGAAGATATTAAATCAAATGGGGCAAAAGTTCCAGAAAATCTTCACATACCATGGATTGATGATGTCAAATTTGATTGTCCGAAATGTAAAAGTAAAAAATCAATGTTACGTGTACCTGACATTATTGATGTTTGGGTAGATGCGGGTACTGCCAGTTGGAACTGTCTTGATAATGATCCAAAATTAATTGAAGAATGGTTTCCGGCAGATGCAATTTTGGAAGCTAAAGAACAAACTAGGTTATGGTTTAGTATGTTATCGATCTGTTCTTATTTAAGATTTGATAAGAAATCTTTCAAGAACGTTTACGTTTATGGGATGCTTAATGATATTGCTGGTAAAAAAATGAGTAAAAGTATAGGTAATATTATTTCACCTTATGAATTGATCGATAAGCATGGTGTTGATGTGTTAAGGTATTATATGTGCCAAAATAATGCTGGTCAGGATATTAATTTCAGTTGGGACGAATGTAAAACAAAAGCAAGACAAGTACAAATTTTATGGAACTTACATAAACTATTGATCAATTTATCTAAAGAAAATGAACTGAATCCATTTAAACTTGATGAAAAGTTAATGAATAATTTAATGAGTTTAGAAGAGAAATATATTGTTTCTAAATTAAATTCTACTCTTAAAACAGTTGATAAATTGTTTGAAACCTATGAACTTGATTCTACTATTCAACCTTTAGAAGAATTATATCTGGAATTAAGTCGGACTTATGTTCAGTTGGTTCGTGAAAAAAGTTCAATAGGAAGTAAAGAAGATAAAGAACTTTGTGCTTATACCATTGCAAAAGTTTTACTTGACTTTTTGAAAGTGTTCAGTATTATTTCACCTTTTATTACTGAAGCTATTTACTTAAACATTAAAGAAGAGTTTGGCTTAAAAGAAGAAAGCCTTAGTCATTTCTCTTTCCCTAAATTTGATGAAAATAAAATTGATTTAGAATTGGAACAAAATATTGAAGGATTTAAGAGATTAAGTCAAGCAGCTCTTAACGCAAGAGAAAAAGCTAGGTTAGGTGTAAGGTGGCCAATTAAAGAATTAGTTGTAGTAAGTAAAAAAGATAATATGATTAAATCTGCAGAAATGTTAAGGAATTTATTGAAGAAACACATTAATGCTAAAGAAATTAGTGTACTTGAATCTTTACCAGGTGTAAAAGTTTCAGTTAAACCAGAAGCTTCCATGATAGGTAAAAGTTTTGGAGCAAAATCTCCTAACATTATGAAAGTTGTCAATTCAACTTCTGCTGAAGATATTGTTAATAGTTTAGGTAAAGATGGATATTTTAACATTGAAATTGAAATTGAAAGCAAGAAAGAAGAAATCAGATTAACTCAAGACATGTTAGTTGTGGAAAGAGAAGTTCCTGAACTTTACATTGAATCTGAAACTAAAGGGGCGTTAGTTTATTTGAACACTGAGCGTAGTGAAGAATTGGAAGCAGAAGGGTTTGCTCGTGAAGTTATGAGGAAAGTCCAAACTTTAAGAAAGAATGCTGGGTTAGAAAAGACAGATTCTATTATTCTTCATTTGAAATGTTCAGAAGCTATGAAAAAATCTTTAGATCCTTTTGAAAAAGATATCTCTGAAAAAGTAGGAGCAGAGAAGTTAGTTATTGCTTTTACTGATGCAGCTAAGAAACATGGATTTAAAGAAGACTTTAAAGTTAAGAAAGAAGAGTTTACAGCTAGTTTCGATAAAGTTTAATTTTTTATTATTTTCTTCTTCTTCTTTTTATTTAATATACTTTTAAATATTTTATAATAAAAGTTTATAAAAGAACACACCTTATTAGTGGTAAATAGGGGTGCTAGGGAGATATTATATGCCTGGCAGAGAATTATCTAAAGTTAATAATGAACTAATCAGAGCTAAATCTAATTTAGAACAGTACTTGCTTATCTGTACTTCAGAGGGAGAGGTTAGAGATAAGTATCAAGAGTATGTTGGAAGTAACTTTAATAGGATCTTTGAAGGATATTCTATTGAACAATTAAATGTGGTTGGAAATCTTTTTACAGAAAATTTTCCTAAACTTAATGGTATTGCGGCTATTGATGAATGTGTGATTTCAACTTTTGAAGTCATTGATTTGATTAAAGGAATTCCTAATGTCCATCAGCTAGAAAAATTAAAAACTTATACAAAAATATTTACTGAAGATAATTTAAGTCATGATATTTTAATTCAAGGAAATGAATTGATTAAGCATTACATTAATACTGATATTTTTCCTGAATTTGTAGATGAATTTAAATATATTCAAAATGATAGGATAATAAATTCTCCCTTAAGTAAAATGGATCTTCTTTTAGGGGCTACACATTATTTTTCTCAAAAAGATGTAAGAAAATATTTAGTTGATTGTGGGAAATATCGTTTAAGTTTTATAGATTCTTTTCTTATCTTTTCTAATCTCATGAATATACCAGAAGATTTCTATGGAGTGAACTCTAAGGAAGTGATGGGAGATTATGTTTGTGAATTCATTAAAGAAAGTGGTTCATTGATGTCAAATGGGCAATTATATAGGTCAATTAAAGGGTTATTGATACAATATAAACAGGCAGCTTCTTTACCTGAGAATTTTTCATTGCCCTCAAATGAATTAGATGGGGCCCCTGTATCTGTTAATTTAAGATCACTTTTAACTAAAAGTTTATTGAAAGCTCTTTCAAAGAATAAATCACCCCATCATTTAAATTCTATCTTTAATAAATTTTATTTTTCCTTAAAAAAATTAAACGAGGATGAAAATAAAACTAAAAATCTCTTATACACAGTTAATTTATTTGATAATGTTATTGAAAATTTGCCAAAAGATTTAGATTATAATAACTTTACTTGGAATCTGGGTAGGTGTTTTTCATATGGTTCTACTCATGATTTTGGTAATTTTAGGGCAGCATTAAATTTTATTGATGAAGGAATCGTTAATGGGTCTATCAACATTAATTATTTAGAAGATTCAATTAATTTTAATTATCATAAATATCATGGTTTTTTTGATAGTAAGGTAAGGGATAATAAGTTAGAAAATTATCTTTCTAGGCCTAATGTAATTAAAGTTTTAAAATTGTATGAACTTGATAACTCTTCAAAATCAGAAGTGATTGATCAAAAATACACTCATTTATTCCATCTGTTGAGAACATTTGAGAGTATATTTTCTATTCCAGAACGTAATTCTTTAATTAGTGATTCTACTAATGGTGAACTTGATATAAAAGAATATTTTGTTAGTTGTGTTTGTGATTTGGTAGAAACATTTGATCTATTTAGCAATTCTTCTTTTAGAATGATTAAGAATTTTAATAAAATAATTTATGATTATAATCAAGATGGAAATCTTTTTCATTTAAGTGAATTTCAAGTTCTAAAAGATCAGTTGTTAAGTTTATCTAAGAGAAGTAATTATCATTCAGAGATTTTACCTAAAACAAATGAATTTATTATTAATAATAATAAAGATAATCGTTTTAATATTAAATCTTTCTTTGAAATATTAAAAAGATCAAAATCTGTAAATGATTTTAACTTAGACGAATTTTTTGATTTTATGGGGATTTATCTGGGTTGGAATTCGGACCTAATATATGATTTCAATTTAAATCAAAGAAGAGTTATGGTTGAAACATATAGCCTTTTAGAAAATTCTATGTTGCAAGAAGAAGAACCTACAAGAACTATATCTCATGCTAATCAAGTAAAAAGAAAAAGAGAGATTCTTAAAGGTAAATTAAAAGGATCTTTTCAAAAATCTTTGGATGAAGTTATCGCATTGTGTGGTGATCAATCTATCAATGTGAAAAAACATGAAGTAATTAATTATTGTAATGAAATCTCTAGGTTAGTAAAAGAAAATAAGTTTGACGTTCTATCTTTTGTAAGTCAAGAGGGGGTGCAGTAAGATGGTTGATAATGAACTAATTAGAGCTAAATCTAATTTAGAACAGTACTTGCTCATAAGTACTTCAGAAGGAGAAGTTAGAGGGGAGTATCAAGAGTATGTTAAATCTAATTTTGGTAGGATCTTTGAAGGTTATACTGAAGACGAGTTTAAGATTGTAAGTGAAATTCTAACCGAGGATCTTCCAAGAAATTATGGTGTTGCTATTGATGAATGTGTGCAGAGTACTTTGGATATTTTAGATTCAGTTGGAAGTAGGTCAACAACAAAATTAAATTATTATAAGAAATACATAAGATTATTTTCTGAAGAATATGGCGATTTTCAAGCTTGTGTTTTAGGAAATGAATTGATTAAGCATTATTTCAATTATAGTGAAAATGAAAATGATTTATTTTATAAATTTATAGAGGGGGTAGAAAACTCTTTTGTAAATTGTACTGTTAGTGAACCTGGTGAAACTTTACCAACCGGATTAACTAACTATTTTTCTCAAGATTTTGTAGTAAATTATTTTAAAAATATCTCTGATTATCATGTTTCTTTTGAAAGGTTATTTCATACTTTCAATAAAATTAGAAAATTACCCCTTAATTGCTATGGTTTAAAACCAAGAATTACTTTAGAAAAATATGTATGTAAATTAATTGATAATTCTACTTTGGAAGACAATTTGAGTGTTAGCTTAGGACAAATGTTAAATCAATACGTCTTAATCTCTAATCTTGAACTTGAAAATGTTTCTGATGAAAAGAAAACTCAAATAAAAGGTATGTTAACTCATGGTTTTTTGAACTTTATTCCTTTAACTTCTAACCCTACAAATCTGTCTGATTTGCTTTATAATAGTTCAATCTCTTTTCGAGTAGAAACATCAGAAGAAGGTATTGAAAAACATCTTCAAAAACTTGATTTCTTCAATGAGGTTATCGGAGATTATGTTGATGGGGATAATTTTGATATGTCTGATTTTGATGTAATTATTAAAAATTTAAGAATTAATTATAATGTGTCTTCTTTTGGTACATCCAATTTTAATAAACTTTTGTCTATTATTTATGAAAGCAATAGGATAAATAATTTAGATGTAAATTATGTTAATGACATGGTTAGGTTCCAACGCCATAGTTACCTTGAAGGAAAAGATTGTGATTTAAATTTGTTTTTCTCAAACCCTGAAATTATTGATAAATTAAATCATTTTGAAGCAGATAAAGATAGGGGTGAAAATGGGAGATATCATGTAATTAGAAATGATCCTATAAAAACTAATTTATTTTATTTAATAAATTGTTTTGGTAATATTTTATCAATGCCAAACAGAGAACTTTTAGTTTCAAATAGAGATTCTGAACATGGTGAAAAAGTTAATTGTAAAGAATATTTAATAGGTAGTGTTTGTAATCTTTTTGATCTAACTGATAATCATGTTGGTTTAGTTACAACTTTCAGACATGTTTTTGATGGTTGGAATTTGCAGAATTATAGTGGTTTTGAAATGGATTTTCATAAATTTGTATCTTTAAAAGAATTGTTAGAAAAATTATCTGAAAGATCTGATTTTAATGATGTTTTAGAGAAAGTAAATTATTTTATACCTGGATTTAAGGAAAATAGTCTGAATTTAAATTACCTATTAACCTATCTTGATAAAAAACATAACAATAATGAATTAGATTTAAAATATGTTAATAATGCAATCCATTTTTTTACTCATAAATACAATAAAAATATCCCTGCTTTTTTAGAAGAATATTTGTCCATGCCAAGAGTCATTGAAAAGTTAAATAATATTGAAACTGATGAAGATATAGAATTAAATCAAGTTAATCAGGTTAGTAATAGAGATAAAGATAAAAGTAAGCTTTATCATTTAATGAATACTTTTAGAAAAATTTTCTTTCAAGTTGTCGGAGATAGAAGACTTCTCCCTGAATTTGTTTATGATGAAAGAAGAGTTGTTAATGATAAGGAATATCTTATCACAAATATTTGTGATCTTCTTGATTTGACGGACAATAATGGTGATTTAATTAAAACTTTTAAACATACAGTTGGTTATTTTACTAGAACTGGTGATTTAAGTTCGTTTGCAGTATTAGAAAATAGGTTAAGAAAATTAGCTTCACGAGAAGATTTCAATAATAATATCTTACCTAAGGTTAATAATTATGTTCTTGGATTTGATAAAGGAATTGGTAAGAGTTTGGATGACTTTTTTAATGTATTTGAAAACAATTTTTCATTAAGTGAAGAAAACTTTGGTTTAGTAAATGAATATATTTTCTCTTTTGAAGATTGGTCCAATGTGATTAAACCAACACTTAAAATCTCTCAAATTGAACTTTTGACTGGAACTTATAATCTTTTAAAAAATACTTTATTACAAAAACCAGAGTCAAATCCAAGCCATAATTCTGTTAAAACAAGAGAATTCTTAAATAAAGAACTTAAACAATCTTTCATTTCTTCTCTGGACGAAGTTGTAGATTATTACAAAGATGAATCTATTGAAGTTCAGAAACATAGTGTGATTAATTATTGTAAAAGAATCTCCCAATTAGTACGTGAAGATCACTTTGATATTCATTCTTTTATCAGTGAATTGAGGGGTGTACAGTAAGATGAGTAGAAATTTCTTGAGAAAAAGAAGGTCTGTTGAGTATTTACTTAAAGAAGATTATAATTTAGAAGAAAAAGTAAACGATTTAAATTATATCTTTAATTTTAATAACAATTTTTCAAAATTAACAAAATGGAATATTGAAGATTCTTTAATATATTCATTTAAACGGGTGTTAGATGATTGTTTTGATGATGATGAAGATTTGATTAAAGATAAAAATAAATTAATTGATTGGATTGGTAAAACAAAATACTGTTTAAATTTTGTTGATTATGATGATGACGATAATCTGCATATTATGGCTTGTGAATTAATTAAAGAAATAGACCTTTTTAATTTATTAAGTAAAAATGATTATTTAAACTTAATTAAATTTGAAAGACTTTGTAATATTTATCTTTCTGGAAATAATGATTCTAATTCTTTTTATTCCTCTTGTTATGATATTAAACATTATGATGGTTTGAAAGAGTTGTGTTGTGGTATTCTCAAAGAGGTTAAATCATTATCTGAAGATGTTTCTATCCAAAAAAGAATATTATTAGGGTTCACTTCTGACGCAACTAGATTGTTTAAAGAAGGTAAGTATGATGATTTCCGATTAGCAATAGGGGGTTATTGTTAAGATGGGAAATGATAAAGTCATGGATATTCGAGAATTAGATTCTTTAATCAAACAGAGAAGAGATAAAATTGCAGAATTACTGGAAGGTGATTCCAACTTAGAAATTATCTTAAATGGCCACGACAAGGTTATGAGTGGTTTTGATTGTGAGTATAATACTCGTTATCATAATTTAATGAGACATATAGAATCCAATGATCATGTGAATTTAATGTATGTTGCAAAAAGGAGAACTAATTTCACTTTATGGAAATTGGTTCATGATGATAATGATTCTAAATCTGATTATATGGTGAAAATAATTGATACTTTTATTTACAAATATGGGGTCAAAGCTAGTTCAGTTTATTTAAATAATAATATTGATACTGCTATCAGAATATTATTAACTTCAATGGATTGTGACGATTCTTTATCTTACTTGGATAGAGGATTAGCTATAATTAATGAATTTAATGATCCAAAAGGTCATTATGATAAGGATTTATTAAACGCAGTTGTTAAATCACAAAAATTTATTTCTCCAAAGTCTTTTGATAGTTTTAATGAAGAAAAAGCTGTTAAGAAAGTTTTGGATTACTTTTCAGATCAAACTAAACAAGATAAATTCTATTTTACTTTTGATATACTTAATGCTGTAGATGTAAATCCTACTACCTTTAGCGATGTCATAGATTATGTAGAAAATAATGATAAAAAGTACTTTGATGAATATTTTGATTTAGAGACTATTACCTCTTATTTTAAAAACTATAATTTAATCGAAAACAAGAAATTTAGATTAAATCTAAACTTGGAAGAGATGAACAATTTGAACTTTTTTTTGGATTATTATAAGAATATGCCCTTTGAATATAAAGGTTTATTTAGGAAAAATTTGTCTAGTTCATTGAATAAAGTAATCAGTGAAGATAATTCTTTACAAGAAAATAAGGTTAAATTAAATGAATGGTTGGGGAAAGCCATAAATTGTACCTGTTTAATAAGACGGGATAGAGTAAAATCTTTTAATTATATGACTTGTAGTTTGTTTAAAGATATTGACATATTTCAATCTCTTTCTGTGGATGAATATTTTAAATTAATGACTTTTAATGATCTTTGTAAGAATTACATTTCAATTAATGAAAATAAAAAAGCATTTTTAGATAAGGGTGACGTGAGTTTAGGCGAATTATATTCAAATATATTTAATGAAATAAAATCTAATGCTGAAAATGTTTCTGTTCAGAAAAGAATGTTGTTAGAATTTGCTTCAAACGCTTCTAAACTTATCAAAGAAGGTCAGTACGATGACTTTAGATTAATAATGAGGGGTTATTGTTAAGCAACATGATAAGAATAAAAACTAAACAAACAATTGAAGATAAAGTACAGGAAACTAAAGGTTTAATCTATCATAAAAATAGTTCTTGGTTTGACATATTTAGTCTTAGAAGAAAAAAGTCTTTACAATCATTTAATCAACTTACTGATTATTGCTTAGAAAATTATGACAATAAATTTAATGTTCAGTTAATGGACAACATTGAAAATTATATCTTGAATGATGAAAGGTTTAATTTTTGGTTCTTAGAATTAATTGATAATGTTAAAGAAGATTCTGACCTTTTGCCTAGGGTGGCAAGTACCATGTTAAATGTTGCATCAAATGATCAAAATCCTTTAAGTATCTCTTACTGTTTAGATGTTATTGAAAAATTTGTTCTTGACTTGCCAGAATATGTTTTTCCAGTATTGGACATTTTTGATAATATCAATAAATATTCCAAATTTAGTTTTGATATTCAGGTAAATGCGATTGCTAAAGAATTAACAAAATTAAGAAATAATTTTGATGATAATAAGTTTAACCTCTTATCTGAGCTTTCTAACAGTTCTAATGTGGATTATCTTTACTCTTTTGGTAAAAGAAGGATAAATCATTTAGCTAAAGAACCTGATTTTAATTTTGATAATTTTACTTATTATCTAAAAAATATTTTTATTCTAGATGGTCTTAGAAGAAAGGATCTTCATAAATATATAACTGGCTCTTTCTTTACTAGTTCAGATAATCGAACTTTGAACCAGTTAGTTGATTATTATAAAAAAGCAATTCAAAGAAGTTTGGAAGAATTTGATCCTTCAAGCACAATAATTGCTGATAAAATTAAATATCCACGTAATATTCACTCTTTATTGAGTACAGCAGAAAAAGTAAAGAAGTTAACTTATTGTAATGAAACTACAAATAATTTTTTACAATCTTACTTACAAGACAATATTGTTTTTTCTAAGAACAATGTTGATACTTTATATTTACTGTTTGAACAAATTGAAAAGAATTATAATAAATATTCTGAAAGGTCTAGTAAAGATGATTTAAGAATATCATCAATGATTATTTCTGATGAGGAAATGAAAAAGTTACGTAAGAACTATAGGGAGCTTATTCTTGTACTTAATAAGATTCCTGGAAGTAAACACGTAGATGAATCTTTAACTATCTTTCTACACGATTCAAAGCATGGTTATTATAACTTAGGTTTTTTTCCAGATAACCTTTTAGGTGTTGTAAATTCTTTAAATAAACAAGATCTTGTTGAAAATAATTATTCTCTTATTTTAGATTATTCTAACACAATATTTCCTAATATCAATGATATTGAGTTCAGGAGAATCTTAAATATCAAAGATATTAGTAATTTAACCAAAACCTATCGTTTAGGATATAATAATTTGATATTTCACTCTGATTCTGTACTAAATTACACTGATTTTTTAAGAGGTTATTCTAAATCATTTTTTTCTAATTTAAACAGTGTTATTGAATTAGGTGATAATGTTCCAGAGAAAAGAAGCAACATTAATCAATGGTGTAATCAAGTTTATGATTCAATTATAAAACAATCTAATGAAGGTATATTATATTCAATGTTAGGAAAATAAAATGGGATTAGAACATAAAATCAATTATTGTAAAACTTGGGTTGGAGAGCATGTTAGGTATAATTCCAAATTAACTATTGATACTTTTGAAAATGCTTTAGAGAAAAGTAGGGGTCAAGGATTAGAAGCTGCAGTTGTTAATTTAATCCATTCTAACTTGGCTAGGAGATTTAGTACAGAAAGACCAATGGCTCTTAGCTTATCAAGATTATGTGTGAAAAGTAATGATCTGCAAGCGTTACTAAATTCTTTTGAAATGTTCAAATCATCTTCACCTATTCTGTTTGAAAAATATCATGATTTATTGGATAGTTATACTCTTTCTCCGGTTTTCGATAAAATTTATCTTACATTTAATAGATTTAATTATGGTAATTCTGATAAATTATATGGTACAGATAAAGAAAGTCTTATTGATTATTTACAATCACACTACATTAAGCATAATATTGTTGGATTAAAAAATCCTCATTACAAAGACTTATTGGTTAATACATGTGTTTCTATCTGGAATGCTAGGGGTGCTTATCCAACAAAGAAATTGTTAGAAAATGAAGATAAAGATTTGTTTAAATTATTAGGTTCAACTGAATGTAAATTATCTCATGGGGTAATTATAAGTTATTTTATTAGAAATATGGACCAATTATCCAAAATTGCTAAGGATAGGTCTGAAATAAAAAATCCTCGTCAAAGATATTTTCAGTTCAGAAAAAAACTTCTTGAACATCAAAGTGGGGTTAAAACATTTAAGAAATTTGTTGGTAAAAGTAATTTTGATCAAGTGGTTTATTTGTATACTCATTTAGAAAAGAAACATTGGAATAAAGAAATTAAATTTTTGAATCAGAACAATTATCCTACAGGTTTAGAGGGGGATGATTTAGTAAAATATATTAGTCATCTTAAATATAATTTTGGTGATACTGTGTTAAGAGATTCATTAACATCAAATGAGATTAAACAATTAGTTAAGAGTTATTGTTTGGCACATCAAATATTAATCTTAGGTGAAGCTGAAGCTGATAAAACAGATTATGACCTAAATTATCAGAGAGATGTTGAAGATGATCTTGAAAATTATTTTGTTTCTGCAATGAATAAAACAATCTCTTATGGTAATAAAATTAAAGAAAAGAAATCATTATTAATTCAATGGTCAAATAACCTTTATGGTTTGATTAAAAAAAATCCAGAACAGTTTTTAGATTATTTTGAAATTTTAAGTGGGGATAATGAAAAATGAATTTAGAAAATCTGATGATTGAAACTTTCGAAGAGTTAGGAACTTCTACTTTAAATTCAGTGTTAGATTCATATCATTCTTTTATTACCAAATGTAAAGATATTAGGAGGAATGAAAAAAATGTTGTCCCTGGTGAAATTTTTCTTAGCTTAAGGAAATCTGTGACTAAAAATAAAAATCATGATGAAATAAAGAAATTATGTGGTTTCTATTCTTCTTGTGTTGAAATAAGTGGAATTAAATTTATCATGGGTGCTACAAGGGTAAACTCTTTTTTATCTAATGATTTAATGTATATATTTGATGATTATGCTAAAACACATTTGTGTTTAGAAAATGATGAAATGGATAGAAGTTTATTTTGGACAATTAAAAATTTAGCTAATGAAAAAAGAGGTGATATTTTACTTGATCTTTTTGATTACTTAAGAGATTTTAAAGATCATCCACTTTTTAATAGGTCATGTTCTTTTTTAGAAAATAATAGTTCATTTGAAGATATTTTTAAAAGTTATTTGATTAAATTACCTGGATTCATGCAACCAAGATCTAAATTTAATTCTGAAATTGGATTCATTGAACATCATGAATTCAACAAATTGACTGATTTTAATAATCATTATTTACGTGAGTTAAAAGATGAAGAATTAAAGTATGAAATTGATTATAATGAAATGTTTTTATTACAAGAAACTGAAGAATTAGTATCTAACTATTGTACTGTTTTAGAAGAATATGGTGATTCTGTTTTTCCGATTGGTTTTGGCGCTTCAAAGAAGTTGTTCTTCCAATACCTTAATGAATCTATCTCGTGTGGAGAAACTTTAGAAGATAAACATAAGAGTATGACCTCTTGGTGTGAAGAAGTTCAACGTATGATTAAGTCTGGGGCTTATGATGATGAACTTAGGTTAATGTTTGGTTCTTTTGAACTTGTTGGAGGTGGTTGGAGATGAAAATGGGTGGAAGTTTCACAAACTTACCTATCTTTGGTATGTTAAGAAATTGGAAAGAAGAAGGGTTAGATGAAATAACAGCCAGATCTTCTTTTTATAATCTTGTTGATATTATTGATTCAGACCCTGATAGTGATGAGAGAGTTTATCGTTATTTTGATATAACTAATGTTATCAAGAAATGTAATAAAAATAATAATGATATTAATGAATTTATTAAGTTATGTGATTTTTACTCTGAATGTGTTGGTATTGGTTCTAATAATGTATTAACAAATATTAATATTGTAAATAATTTGTCTGATTATAGTATGATGTCTATGTTTGATAATTATGCTGAAACAAATTCTATACTTAAAAATAAAATGAATAGTATCTCCCTAGGTGATGTTACCAGAAGATTAATCTCAGAAGAAGATGATATTTTATTGAAAAAGTTATTCAGTTATTTGAAGAATTTTCATTCTCATGAATATTTTGATGTTTCAATTCAAAATCTTAAAATAAAATATGAAAGGAATAGTAAAGATGATATGACCTCATATCTCTCAAAATATCCTGGGTTTATGCAACCAAAGTCAAATTTTAAAAATGATGGGGAATATTCTGATCACCATTCATTTGATCAGTTACAACATTTTTTACAACATTATGAAAATAGGATTATTGATCAAGATTTACAATATAAATTAAACTACGATGAAATGATTTTAATTGAATTAACTTACAAATTTGCTTATAATTATGCTCAAGGATATCACCCGGTTACTGATGATATTTTTTTCCAACATCTCAACCAAGCCATTTCTTGTGGAGAAACTTTAGATGAAAAACGTCAAAGTATGACTTACTGGTGCAAAGAAGTTCAACGTATGATTAAATCAGGTGCTTATGATAATGAATTAAGATTGATGTTTGGTTCTTCTGAACTTGTTGGGGGTTGTGTGAGATGAGTTCTTTGGATGATTTCTTAAACGATTGTTTTAAATATTCAATCAGGCGTATTAATGTACCTATTGCTAGTAAGAAAAAATTAAGAAGAGAATTAAAACCAAAATATGATGAAGTTATTTCTCAATATTCAAATTTTAATAATCTAGATTCTGATCAAATTCCAAATATTCCACTTACCTGTATTGCATCTCATTTTGAGCGGTCCAGAAATAGAGTCACACATAAGGAAGATTTCAAAGCATTATGTCATATCTTATCTCAAAATCAGGTTAAAGATTTTGTATCTGAAAATTATCCTCATTCTAGAACTACTGGTTTTCTTCATTCAGTAACTAGCATTTATCTCAGCATGGCTAAATATGTTGGTCAAGGTAACCAAGATTATAAAGAATTAAATCTTGATTTTATTGGTCCTGCAACTGAACTTTTCAAAGATTTAAATCATCATGATAATATCCTTTATATGTTGAGTATGTCATTTGAAGAATTAAGTGAATTAATTACTTGTCCAAAACTTGCTAAAGATTTGTTCAAAACATTATTTTCTTTCAAAGATCTTGTGTCTTTTGTTCCTTTAGTTAATGAATTATCTTCTGGTTTGTCAAAGCGTTCTTTTAATTTTCATGAAGATTTCAAAAAGAGACTTATTTTAATTAGAAAAAATAACGATTTAATAAAAAAAACAGTTATTCCTTATGAAAGTTCTGATTGTTTTAATTCTCCTTCAAATGATGTTATGAAAGCTATTGGGAGTGTAATTGCATTTGAAAATGATTATTTTGTTAAACAAACTTGTAATGTTTTTGAAGGAAATAATATCATAAATTATAAACCAAATAAAGCAAGAGCATTTCATTACCATAACATTAAACACTATAAAGATAGAGAAATTCTTAAATTAATTAAATTATCTCAAGCGGTTAATGATTGGGAAAATTGGGACCCTAATGTGATTAAATTTTATATTAAAAATATTAATTTTAAAGATCAAGATTTAGAATATAATCTGCCAATTAGAGTAATTAATAATCTCGTGAAGGCTTATCAAGTCAGCTATAATTATATGTTTTCTCCCACAAAAAGAAGTAAAAATGGTAAAAGAACAAGAATGTTTGGCTTTGATTTTTCTGAACAGTTCTGTGCTTATTTAGATTCTGCAGCAAGTTTAGGCAACACACAAAAAGAAAAAGTAATGATGATTAATGCTTGGTCAATTGACACTTACAGATTAATCAAAGATCCAAATAGTTACCAGATAAATTATGGGAATGGTATGACTGAAATGCAGAAAATTAACCAAAGATTAATTGGGGTGGCTGTTTAAAATGGTATTAGAAGATTCAATGGATGAAAATATGAGGTTAGATATAATCGATAAATTAAATTATCCTAAAATGGTTATGGTAAAAAATAAAGTTTCTAAAAGATTCAATGACATAACTAATGAAAATAATAGTGTTAATGATATTAATGAAACTAATAATGCTATAATTCAACTTAATGAACTACTTGATTTTTATAACAATGGTGAATCTAATTCTAGTAAAATTTTAAGCAGTATTTTAAATCCAATTCATTATATTAGTTGTAGAAAAGAAGATATTAATGTAATAATTAATTGTATTGATACTTTGTATCAATTTAAAGGAAAAAAAGAAATTCAGGGAATAGCTCAAAATATTGATGCAGTTGCTCACTTTATAAAAAATTCAGATTATACTACTAAAACTTGTCAAGTAGCAATTGATTTTAAAGATACTGAATCTCTTGAAATTATAATTAATTCTTTAACTAAAGCTTCTCATTATAACTTAGGTGAATGGGAAATTAAAAACAAGAGGGAGGACGATCCAGACTTTGATGAACATGCTCCTGACGCAACCAAAGATTTAGGTGTTTTTGATAAATATCTTAATTTCATTTACAAACATAAAGATCATGGGAATTTCCCTGAAATTGTAAATATGTTATTTATTTTTGATTTGAATTTACGTTATGATCCTAGGTTAAGAATGAGTTTGTTTGATAAATCTATCAACACTGATAAATTTGGTATGACTTTTAACTTATTAGATAATATTGCTAAAACAAAAGCTAGAAGAGGAACTTATCGTATTATTTCTGAACTGAATAATCATTTTTATTCAGATAATTATAATTTTAGAGTAGAAATTTTAAATCAATTCATAAAGTATGGAGATTCTGTATATCAAGTTTATGATTGTCTTAAAAATCTTGAAAATCACAAAAATATAAACTCTATTAATGGTACTTTGAGGGGTGAAACTTTTGCTTATTTTTATGCTAATTTTCATGGGCATATCGCTGATCCTTTAAAATATTCTTTAACTAATAAAGAAATTAATAGTTTAGTCCAAGCACATAATGTTTCAATAGGAGTCTTAGGAAGTGATAGCTACTTTGGAAAAGAAAAATTCACTGAACTATTCTTTGCAGCATTTGATGAACTAATCTCTTTATACAATACTTTCTCTGAACAAAAAGATGGAATTAACTTATGGTGTGAAGAGGTTATTAAGATGTCCAGGAAAGAGCATAATGAATTGGTGAAATATTTTTCATTAGAGGCGGTATGAATTTTAAAATAATCAAATATAATAAAAAATGAAATTAACATATAATCGCGACAGATCTGAGTTTGATGGTGGGGGTACTATTGATGCTTATTTAAGTAGAATTGAAAGAGATATTAAAAGAAAATTCCCAATAAGTCGGTTATGGGGTAAACATAAACCTTATTTACAAGAATTCCAGAAAGTAATTAATTTTTATACTGAAGATGAAAATTTTGATTCTAATCATTTAGATAGTGTTTTAGGTTATTTTACATTTCCAGTGATAAAAGTTAATTTAGAACATTTTTCTAAATATTGTGACTTTTTAATAGAATCAAATAAACTAAATTCTTTATCAAGCAAGGAGTTTCTTGGTTTTTCTAAATTACTTAATTTAAATGAATCTTGGAAACATGATGATTTGTATCAAGTTTATGATTTATCCCCTTATTATTTCGGTGATGATTGTAAAGATAAATTTCTTAGTACCCTTAGAAGAATTTATGGTAATATTAATTATCAGGTTGAAACAATTAATGCTTTGTCGATATGTAAAGATGAAAAAAATAAACTTCAAGTTTTAGAATTGATTGAGATATTTAATGTTGATTATAAAGTTAGAGTTGATTTGGGTAAGATTATTAAAGATGTTGTTTCTAGGAAAGAAATTAAATCTCTTCAACCTGATACTTACGCTTCTTATTATTTCAATGTAATGCCTTCAATAGAAAATAAAGATTTTGAAGAATATTTAACTATTAAAGATGTAAACAAAATTATGAGATCTTATGATTTAGTTATTAATCAACTTAATCTCAATAAATTACAATATTTACATGAACAAGATGAATGGAAAGATCAAGGCAAAAATATTTTTAATGGGTCTTTGAATCAAGTGATTGATCTTAGTAATGAACAATATATTCAAAGAAGATTATTATTTGAATGGTTTAGAGAAGTTGAAAGATTAGTCATTAATGGTACTTTTGATAATTATTTCTTTAAACATTTTTTTGAGGTGAAGGGTTAATGACAAAAGATTTTAACAGTTTAGAAACTGTGATCGAAGAAGGAATAATGAAGTTTTATGCGTCTATTCACAAATTATCTTCAATTTATCCAGAATGTACCTTTATTAAAAGTGAATTATTTTATGGTGTGGTACATTTAGGTGATTGTGATCGGAATATAATATTTAATTATCTTAAAGGGTTAGAATCAGTTCTAACAAATTTTAAAGATTCCCCATATACCTCTGAAATTGCTATAATTAATCAATTTTTATTTACTATGGGTGAGTCTGATTTTTCTGTAAAAATTAATAATTTGATTAGTAAAAATAGGTTTAATGATAATTTAAAATATTATATCAACCTTCCACTTCAAGCAATTACCTTAGAAAATATAACCCCAGAAAGTGATTTGGATTATCTTGATAAAACTCTATTAATTTTAGAAAAATATGACTCAGTTGAATTTAAAGGTGAAGTATATTCAGTATTAAAATTAATCTTAAATAAAATTGAAGAAGGTGATTTTCATGATAGTGTTGATTTTTTACCGATGCTTTTGGAAGGTGATCTAGAAATACTAAATGAAAAAGAAGCTAAACTTTATCATGATACAATTAAAGAAAATTTTGCAACTTCTAATTTAATTACTCTAATCTATGACTCTAGAGATTATGAAAATATTAAAATAGTTGATATTTGTCCCTTCATGGATTACTGTTTGAAGATTAAAAATAACATTGATTCTGAACTTAAATATTCATTAAACATGAAACAAATTAAAACTATGATGGAAACTTATGATCTATTAGAAGGTACGTCAGGTAGATTCTCAAAATTATTTTTGCCCGCTAGGGATATTCTTTTTCAACATTTAAATCAAGTGATGGAAATTGGTGATACTGAATCTGCAAAGATCAATAATACCATGTCTTTTTGTTATGATGTGCAGAGACTAATCAAGAAAGATGCTTCCAACGGACTTTTATTGCAACAATTAATGATAAGAGGATATAACTAAAATGGCTGACTTCATGGATTTAGGAAAAGCACTTGAAGAAAATAAACATTTCATGACCTCTCATCTTGAAAATTGTTCATCTTTAGAACTGATCAAAGTTTTAAAATCTTATGGTGATTTATCAGAAAAATTAATTGAACGAGAATATAAACGTTCAAATTTAGATTTGTTAGTATCGAGTTTACGTATATCTGCAAAAGAACACCAAGATTCTGAAGAGATTTTAAAGTTATGTGACTTTTACAATTCTTGTGTTGATAAGGGTACTAGTTTAACATATGCTTCAAGGTTTGTAAGAATTTTTCAAAATAAAAATCTTATAAAAGAAAGTTTTGATGATTTTTCCGAATCTTACTTTGAAATTGAAGATATAATTAGGACTGATATCCTTTTAGAAGATATAATAATTAAATTAATTAATGTAGGAAATTCAAAAGCATTAAAACAATATTATTCTTTCATAATTGATTATCATGATCATAATCATTTTGAACCAATTGCTAATAAATTGTCTTTATCTATAAATTATCTTGGTGGTAGTACTAACTTTTTTACAAGTTGTTTGTCAAAAGTTCCTGAAATTTTATTATATAAAAAATCTGATGATGTTAATAATTTAGTTAATTTAAAAGAATTAGCTCCATTTTATAACGAATTTGAACTATTTATATCAGATTATGAATTGAAGCATAAGGTCTCTTACTTGGAAATGAATTTAATTAAAGAAACTCGTGAATTAATTATGGTTTATCTTCAACAGGTATATGGTCATTTTAGTGAACATTTAATTGATAGTTATGATGAAGCTGAAGACCTTTTCTTTAACAATTTAAACAAATCTATCTCTTATGGGGAAACTTTGGATGTAAAACGTCAAAGCATGACTTACTGGTGTAAAGAGGTAAAACGTATGATTAAATCTGGTTCTTATGATGACGAGATTAGATTAATGTTTGGAGCAGGGGGTGAGGATAAATGAGCCTATTAGAAAAAAATATTAATGAATTTGAGGATTTTGTACGTGAAGTTTTCAAAGAAGAAAAATCTTCTGATCTTAGTTTAGCTATTGATTCTTATCATCATTTTATTGATAAGATTAAAAGTATTCAAAATCCAAATAAAATTATTATCCCTTTTGAAGTATTTAATAGTTTTTATCAATCCCTTGATAAAAATCAAGATTTAAATGAATTGACAAATTTGGGTTATTTTTATTCTCATTGTATCGATAATGGTAAAAAATGTAATTTGAGATTTGCTGGTAATCTAATTAGTAATTTAATATCTTATGATATCATGGAAGTTTTTGATGATTTTAAAGATGCATACCTTTCAGCTGGAACTAATAATTTTGTTGGACCAGTAATTTATATGTTTGGAAATTTATGTTATCAAAAAGAGGGAATTAGTGTTTTAAAAGATTTAATGAACTATGTGGGAAATTTTCATGATCATGAAATGTTTAAAGAATCTTGTAATATCTTAGAAAAAAGTTTAGAAAGGGAGTTTAAAATATTTAATAGTTACTTAATTAAGTTTCCTGGATTTATGCAGCCAAGATCTAATTTTAAACATGAAAATCAATTTAAAAAACATCATAATTTTGAAAATTTAAAAAATTTTATTATTTCTTTTGAATATTCTATTGATGATCCTGATTTAAAGTATAAATTAAATTATGATGAAATGATTATTACTAGTTCTACTCACGATCTTGTAATCAATTATTGTAGAAATAACTTTGAAAATGATCTTTCAACATATAGTTATGTTATCAGAACTGGCGATGATATTTTCTTTCATCATTTAAATGAAGCAATATCTTACGGAGAAACCTTAGAACAGAAACGTGAAAGTATGACTTACTGGTGCAAAGAAGTACAGCGTATGATTAAGTCCGGAGCTTATGATGATGAACTTAGGTTAATGTTTGGATGTGATGCGAGATGAGTTCTTTATCTGTGTTGGAACAAGAAGTAAGAAGATTGATCTCAGTAACTTACTCTCCTTTTGAACAAGAATGTCTTACAACTTCGTTAGATCAAGTAATTGAAAAAGTACAATCTAATGAAGATAATTTAAGAAATGTTCTCTATGCTTCCAAAGATTTCATGACAAGAGTTCCAGTTAGTTCTTTATCTCATCAAAGATTCTTAAAATCATTTCAACAAGATTATATCTGCTCTGATTCTGGTTTTAGTGGTATGGTAGAAGTGTTTAGGATGTCACAAGTTCAGTTTGGTGATGATCCAGAAATAATAAATCATATTCGGGCATTTACATTATGTCATAAAGATGTTGAGAAATTAAATAGGTGCTCTTTACAATATCTTGAGAAAATAAGAAATTTTAGTCATATCAAAAAACAAATAATTAAATCATTAAATATGTGTGCATCTAAAGAAATTACCAATGTCCTAAACAGTTATGGAGAAATATATCAGGAAGAAGTTTTTAAAATAATTTTTGATTCTTCATATTGTAATGATGCTACTTTTAATAATATTATTGAAGTTTATTCTAATTATGGGGGTGATAATGAGGTCCATAAAGTTTTAAAAAGTTTTTCAAGAGAAAATATTCTTAATTTTGTATGTGATTATAATAAATTATTAAAGAAAACTAGGGACAATAACCAATTTGATGAAATTAATCATTTATTTAATAAATATTTAGTTGGGAGTCTGCGACATTCTTCATTGGGTAAGGAAGTTTGTGATTATCTCATCAAACAATCCAACTTAAATGATTTTTTAGCATATTCAGTATATGATTACTTTTATCATATTCGTGATGGATTCAGGAATCAAGAATTAGCAGATACAATGAATTTAAGAGAAGTTAACAAAATTACTTTTGCTTTCAATTTTTCTAGAGAAAGGTTTCCTGAACAAAGTTGGAGTTATAAATCTGCTAAAAGACAATTTATTGAATTTCTTCGAGAAGTTGAAGGTTTAGGAGATAATACTAATCAAAGAAAAAGAGATATTTTGGAATGGTGTGATGGTTTAGTTAAGGGGATACATTTTGCTGATATGAATGGTCAACTGTACAAAAATAGTTTGGTGGTGAATGGTTATGTTTAATTTTGAAGATATCAGAAAAGAAATTGAACATTCTAGAAAAGGATTTTCTAACCTTGAAACTGTCTTAGATACATTTGATCAAATGGTTGATTCTTATATCCAAAAATATGACGTCAGAGAATTGTCAATGTTAGGTCATGCTTATTGGCATAGTGATTTGATTCGGCCTATGCCTTTGTTAAATTGTTCAAGGTTAAATAGATTTAATGAAGTTTTAATTGCAATGTCAAAAGTTGATAACATTCATGTTCCGATTAATTTTATAAGTGATGTTGGTAAGTGTTTAGATAAAGATTATTTCAAATTTGATGAGGTTTGTAACGTTGTTGAAAAGTATTCTAAGACGAAAAATGTTTCAAATTTGCAAATTATGACCTCTTCAATAGGTGCTTATATTAAAAATTATTCCGGTAAAAGAGAGTTAAGTACATTATTAGAATTTTTTGATTTTTGTCATTGTAAAGAATTCGATGAAAATGCTTTAATAATACTAAATTTATGGTCTAATCAAGATATGGATAATGTTAAGTATAAATTAGCTTTTAGGGAACTTAAAAAATTTAAAAGTAAAGGGGATGATTTCTTTAGAGTATTACAAACATTTGATAATATCATTAATGTATTTGATTTTAGAGAAAAGCAAGTTGTTAAATTATCTGAAATGTTAAGTTCTTATTCTGATTTATCTGATTTAGATCCAAATGCTTTTAGGAATTATTATCTCTATCAGTATAACAGTGCTAATTATGTGTGCGAAGATTATTTTACTAGTCCTTTGCCTTTAAGTTGTATCAGTATTTTATCAGAATATATCAGTTTGATTAAAATCTCTTATTCTTCATCTACATTTGAAAATGAATTTAATTTGTATTTCATCGACAGTATAGAACGATTTAATATGTTAAATGTTAGTGCCTTATTATCAAAAACAGATAATCTAAAAGAGAAAGAAAAAATTTTTTTAGAATATTTTCAAGAAGTTAATACTTTTATTTTTGAAAAGTCTCCTTTTGATGTTGCATTTGAATATCTTATCAATAGAAAAATCTCAAATAAAGATTATTCTAATTCATTAAATTGTAAGCAAAAAGAAAAATTGATGGAAGCTTACGAAATTTCTCTTAATGCTTATGCTACTATCTGTTTTAATGATCCTTATGCAGAAACTATAAATCCTGATATTATCAAAGAAAAAATTGAAACTATTTTCTTTGATGTGTACAATCATGAACTTGCACAGTTAAATTCTTTACAAGAAAAACAAGAATTAATGTTTGGTTGGGCAAATAATGTGATTAGAACGATAACTAAGGAGCCAGGAAGATTGTTGGAATATTTTAATTTTAGTGAGATGATAAATGTCAGATAAACAAACCCTAGGGGAACTTGTAAAAAAAGCTAATAATAGTTTGAAAAATTTGTTTCAAAATGATGGACGTTATGATGATGTTAAAGAAGATTTGTCTGATTTCAATAAATCTTTTGCAAATCCAAAATGGGTCAATAAGTCTTTATTAATGAATTTAGTAGATATCACCAATGAGTATAAAGATAAAGACCTTTCTATTTCTATGGTTAATTTTATGTATGAAGTTTCTTACCAAATATCTCCAGAAGGAGATAATGAAATTAATTTTGGGATAATGATTATCGAAGATCTTAGTAAAATTTGTTATAATGGGATGATTAACCATAATTCTAGGAAAGAATTAATTACAAATTTTCTTGATTCAAATGTGAATCGTTTTTTGCTTTATAATGATAATTTAGTAAATTCAATAATTCAAAGAGCTAATTTTAAAGCAGTAAATAAACTTTTAAAACTTTACCAAATATATCGTCAAGAAAAATTAATTACTTCTGAATTAGATCTGGGCTTTTTAGAATGTAATAGTTATATGACTAAACATTATTTGGAATTTCCTCCTGAATTACTTAGGTCTAATCATGACGAAAAAATAATTGACACTTTACTTACATTTTCTAAACATAATCACAGAAATATTGTGAATGAATGTTTAGGTGATGTTTTATCAAAAAAAGTTTCTGCAGCAAGAATCAATAATGTTTGTGATCTATTAGTTGAGTATAAGGATGAAATTTATTTCCCTAAATTTGTTAATCAAATAAAAGGGTTAGTTAGAAATGATGTTTCTGGAAATGAGCTAAATTGGGCAGTTCAACATATGCCTAATTTAGACTTTTTAAATTCAAAAGTTAATGTTTTGGGTATTTATTTAGAAAAAATTCTTCCTTTATTTATTTGTGGAGATAATCACAAAGTTATGAATTCTCTTAATAATAATGAAATCACTACTGTTGTTGAGGCTTATTCAGTTTTATTTAAGAATGAAGAAAGTTGGTTCAATGTTGAAAAGATTCAGAACATGTTTAGGGTTTATACTAATGAAACAATGGCTTATGGAAATAATATCCCTGAAAAAAGAAGAATGATTAATCAATGGGCAGTTGATGTTAAAAGGAGAGTTATGAAAGATACAATGGCTGGTGTATTGTATGCTAATTCAGATCTCATAGTAATTAATTATTAATATCTCTCTCTAAATAACCAAAAGATTTATAAATATCATGCCTCGGTACCACTAATTAGTGATAGCTGTTCTGAGGTGTATCTAGGTGATAGTGTTATTGGTAAAATTATTAGATGTAATGCTGTTTGAATTAACAGTTGTAAATTGATAAAAAATAATGATGAAAATATCTAAACATATGGGGTAAATAAAAGAAAAATGACACAAGAAAAAAATTCTCAATTTAATAGATTATACATTGCAAACCAAGGTAAGACATCTTACATGGATGAAATTAGATGGTTAGCATCAGCAATGAGACGAAAAAAGAATATTGCTTTACAAGGTGAACCAGGTAATGGTAAATCTAGTGCAATCAGATTCGTAGCAGATATTTTCGATCGGACAGTATTTGCAAGAACTTGCCATATTCATGAACAGGAATTTGATTATCAAGGAAGGCCAGCTTTTTCTAATGGAACTACTTTTTATTCAGATACTGAACTAACATCTGCTCTTAGAAATAAATCTGCAATTTTCTTAAATGAAGAAAGTAGTGAAATGCCACCTCATTCACAAAAATCACTTTCTATGTTATTAACTGGAGATTTTTTAGACTTTACAGTTCTTGATAAACAAGGAAATAAAGTTACATTAAGAGAAATGAAAGATAAACATGGTTGGGACGTTGAAGACTTTGTTTATGCTGAAACTTTTAATCCAAAAAGAACTACTTCTGGTAGAGATAATTTTGAATTTTCTCATAAAAGTAGATGTTCTCCATCTATTTTTAATGATATTGATTCTTTTTTAGGTGCATATGTTGCTTTTAAAACTATGGGAATAGATATTGATCTTCCATTAGAAGAAAGAGGAATTATTTATGAGCCTAAACGTGATTTGTTAATGTATTTAGAAAAAAATGATAGCGGTAATTGGATGAATATTGCTAATAAAGAAGTTATTAGGGAAGTTGGAAAATTAGCAACTTATCAATATTTTAATAGAGAAAATGTTAAACATGATTCTGATGCTTGGAAAAAAGTTAAAGAACAAATTGAAGGCCAAGGGGATTTTTATTTAAGTTATTTGAAATTCTTAACTGCATTAAGGGGAGTTGTTAATATAAAAAATATTACTAGTGGTCCAGACTCATTATATCAAACAATCAGTTCTGAAGTGAGATCTGAACATACTCCTGAGGGTAACGGGATATCATTAGTTTATCCTGATCAAAGAACCATTGAAGTTGGATTTCAAACATATAAAGATAATTTAGAACTGTTTGGTGATTCTGAAAGAGCTACACATGCAACAACCTATGAAATATTAGATAAGTTATTACATGGTGCTTTGGCAGATAAAATGATATCAAGTACGGGTACTAATCAATGGAGTCATCTTGCTGCAATTGCAACATCTTATGATTTAATACCTAAACCTAAAGACGCTACGCAAGGAGTCTAAATCTGAAATTATTTTTTTTAATTTAAATAATTGTGATTTTTTAATTACAGATGCATGATTAAGAATATCATATCATTAACTAACTTAAATTTAAAAAACTATAAAAATGTCAAACGATGAAATGGAAAGAAGACTTAGACGTCTTAGAATGATCTTTCAAGCAGCAATGCCAATAGGTGTAAGTCTTGAAGAATTTAAAGAAAATTCTTCTTTTTGTGAACATTATTTGGTTACCAATATTCCTCTGTTAGGGGGTAAAGTTCCAATTAAAGCAGGTAGTGGTTATGGTGTAACTTATCTTTTGAGAAAAAGTACTGAATATACTGATAATTTATTTGAGATCCAATTAGCAGCAAAAATAAATGATTTTAAGAAAGATAATAAACATGTTTTAACTGGAAACAGAAATATCACTCTTTACAAAGGTATTCTTATTCATGAAGCAGCACATATTTTAGAAGGGAGTTTTGAACCATTAAATTTAGAAGATATTTTTAATGATTTGTATGGTGGTAAAGTTCCAATTGTAAGACCAAATGGGGCTAATATTGGTGATTCTAGTATTGATTCAATCATTGGTAATGATTCTTCAGTATATACCAAGAAAGATAAAGAGGAAAAAGGAACTGGGAGTGAAGTGGAAACTTCTGGAACTAATTCTGGATTAGCTGCAGATTTATTTAATATTGTTGAAGATTATAGGATTGAAGTTAACCTTTGTGATAGGATTAAATCAAGATCTGATTTTAAAGTTTGTTTAGATTTTATTAACCTAGTATTGATTGGAATTCAAGGAGAATATAAAGATCCTGAATATAAAGCTAAAAATGATTCAAATGACCAACCTGATGAAACTAAACTTTTAGAACAAACAACAGAATCTGCGGAACAGTTAGAACAAAAAGTCAAAATATATGATTTTATAAATTTTAAAAATGCGTGGTTACGTAAAATTAAATGTGGTCAAAATTGTGGGAGTACTCTTTCTGAAGTGTTAAGTGCTAATGGTAATGAATACCTTAGTGGTAAAAGGTTAGAAATGAACAGGGCTTCTAATCAAGAAAGGTACAATGATATAAATGAAATTAAAGAGTTTGAGTTTAAATTTTTCAATAAAGAAACAGTTCCAGAACTTCAAGAATTGGGTATTTACAATTATCGTGATTTAATGAATAATATGGCTGAAAAGGTATATGATTTACGTGGTAAAAATGTATGTGAAGCGGTTGGATTATTACCTGAATTGTATCGGATGTTGGAACTACAATTTCCTGAACCAGTTAACAATTATCGTTCTCAAAGAAATAATCAATGTGGTGGCACTGGGGAAGGTAGAAGTGGTGGGAAAGGTGAAGGTGATCAGGGTCAAAGTAAAACTGATCAAAATGGTGAAGGAGACAATTCTAAAAGTGAAGATTGGAATGATGATCAAAATCCTACTTTCGGAAAAACTGATGATTTTACTCAAGGATCAATTAAACCTAAAAGTGTTGATGAATTGAAAGAAAGAAAAGATGAAATTCAAAGTAGGGTAGATAAAATTGCTGAGAATATTAGTCCTGAACATTATAAAAAGAAAAAGAACCCAGTGCCAAGTAAAGATGGGTTAATTAATAATGAAGATAAAGATGATGTGTCTAAAGAAATATTTTATGAATATGACTCTAAGAAACAGCAAGTAGTTCCTTCAGAAATATTTAATAAACGATTAAGTGGTGGTGATCCTGATTTTGAAAGAAGAATTAGGTCACTTTATGGAAATGTAATCACTGGTGTATATGAACAGTTTGAACAACTTAAACTTAATCAATTACAAGTAGAAAGAATGCAATCTACTCCTCACTCTTTTAACCCTGTTGGTGTTGTGTTTGCTTCTATTGATCCACATTTTGCATCTCAGCAAAGATTTTATGATGCTAGTTTAATTAATAAAAGAAATTATGATATTGCTTTATTACTTGATGGGTCTGGTTCAACTAGTCAAAAGTTGGCATCAGGAGCTCAATCAATTGTTAATCTAAAAAGAAAAACTAACATTTTAGATATTGAAAAAATTGCTGCAGCTATTATTGATATTTCATTCAGGGATTTAGAAATGGACGATGATTTTAATATTCGAAAATTTCTTTACCAATCATACAGGAATACAGATCTGTACGAATTTGACCATATTAATGCATTAACTACTATTGACCCCGGAAATGCAAATCGGGACGGTGCTGCAATTAGGTCAGTTACCAGAAAATTGTTAGATGGCAAATCAGAAGATAAGATTTTATTCTTGTTTGCTGATGGGAGGCCTGCAGATTATAGTTATGAGGGAGGTGTTTACGATACTAAGATGGCTATCAAGGAAGCAACTGACCAGGATATTAAAGTATTTTACATTTTAACAAAATCTAGCGATCAGGTTGATAGCAGTGAAATTGAAGCTTATAACGAAATTAAAGAATTTGCTACTCATGCTCAATTGGTTGTAAGGCCAGAAACTTTACCTTACGTAGCAAGAGATATCGTTGAGATGTATCTGGTGTAAGGTGAATGAAGAAAATGACCACTTCAAAAGATTCTGGATTGGAAAATAAGATTGATGAAAATCTTGATAAAATATTAGACCAGTTAGGAAGAAAAATTTATTCTTATTCAGAGAATGATTCAAATACTTTTTACCTTGAACAAATATCAGACTGGCATAGGTTTTTTCCTAATTCTGAAGAGGATAAACATGAAATATTAGATTATTATGAACAAGTAATTGAAATTATAGAAATTTTCAAAAATCATGATTTTTATAAAAAAATATTATCCAATAATCATTATCTGTGTATTGGAATAAATCATGATCGTAATTTTTTGTATGATAAACACTTATTGGTACCCATAAAGAAGTTAAACAATTTTATTTTAAAAAATAAAGCTAACCTTAACTTTGATTATTTGGAATTACCATTTACTGCTTGGGATATTGATGATAAATTTGAATTATATGATTCTAACAAAAGACGTACTCTATTTGATATCACTACTAATATATTACATCATTATGCTAGTTCTGATTATAAAGATATTGTCCTTTCAGGAGCGTGTAAACTATTTTATAAACATAACTCTGAACATGAAAGAACACCAGAACTTTATAACTATTTAACTTTATTATTTGATATTGAATTAGAACCTCAAAATAAAAAAGAAGCCATAATGTATCAAGACGCTATATGTCAAGATTTAGATTTTAACGAATTAATTGCTTTAATATATGAGGTTCGAGATTATGAAAATATTGGGAAAGTAGATATACCTATCTTTCAAGATTATTGTTTGAATATTAGGAATAGGCTTAAAGTTGATACCAAATATTATCTTAACATGGGTCAAATTAAAGTTTTAGTAGATACATATGACCTTGTTTCAGGAACATTAGATTATTATACTAAAGGATCAGTAATTGGGAAGAATTATTTCTTTGAACATTTAAATGATGTAATGGTAATGGGTGATTCTGTAAATGAAAGAACAAGAAATATGCTTTCTTTTTGTTATGATATTAAAAGATTGATCAAAGAAGATCCTGATCTTTTCCGAAGTAATCTTATGCAAGAGGTGATGGTAGCATGAGTGAACAGTTTCCTTGGGAAATAGATGTAAACGAATCATTAGGCTCTTTAAGGGAATCTTACTCTGAACTAATTGATAATAGTAAAATTTTTAGAAGAAATTTAGATGAAATTATTGAAGATATGGGTGTGATATTTAATCATAGTGATGATTGTATTGAAAGAGGTGTTGTTACCTATGACCATGAAAATGATTTAGGTAAATATTTTAGGAAGAAATATAATCATGTTAAAATAAGGAATGTTATCTTAAAGCTAAAATTATATGATGAAAAAAATGATGAAACAAAAACTGATTTTATGTTAGATCTTTTTAAAGATTATATGGGTTCAGAAAAAAGTTTTTTGAAATTGTCAAAATTATTTAATGAAACTGTTTTAGATCTAATTATCCCTTTATCTGAATTCTTAATCCCTTATTCTCAATCTGATGTCTCCTCTGATTTAATTGATCTTGTTTATTATGATGTTGTTTCTCCATTAAAACATTTTGTTTCACATTCTGGAAGAAATAAAGTGTTTGATTCTAAGGTATTATTAAATGGTTTATCTTTAGATTGTTGCACTGAACTTTTTATGAAACATAAAGACTACAGCCTGAATCAACTACAAAGTATATTTAGGAGTTTTAATCCATTATCTTACTGCTTAGGAAAAGAAGATGCATTAGAACAATTTAAAGTGTTGGCTGTTCTTTATAATCGTTGTGAGACCAAAGAACAAATTGATTTATTGAGTAAAACTATATGGGATAAAAAATATACTAAGGGGCAAAAAATTGGTGTGATGGTTGATTATTATCAAATATTAACTGAACATAAAGATAGTTTGGATTATAATTCTTTATTAATTATGTTTAATGAAGTGAAATCTATTGATCAATTTAAATATGGTATAAATGAGCTAAAGAAAACTAACCAACCAAATTATGACAATAATATCTATCCAACTTATTTATCTTTACTTCATTCAAAAATTGAAGATCATGAATTAAGAAATGATCTTTCTATGAAAGAGATTAAATGTTTGATGGAATCATATGAATTAATTTATAGGATTGTTGAATCTTATCCTAATTGGAATACTACTAGATGGGCACACCTGTATGATTTAAATGACTTAAAAGTTGAATATCAATCTGCAATGAATGAAGTTATAGGGATTGGCAATAATCTTGGTGAAAAGAAGAGTCTTCTTGTTAATTGGTCAAAAGAAGTTACTAGGGTTATGAAACGTGAATCTTGGATTTTTGAAAAAAATTTTGGTGCGTTAAAAATATTCACACCAGAGGTGATGGTGGGATGAGATTGGAACATGAAATTAATCAAATTATGTCTATATCCAACCAAGTATATTCTGGGATTCAGGATATGGGTATTGATCTAGAACTGGCTCCTGAAATAATTGAAAGTGATATTAGGTCTGTTTTTAATTATGTCACAAATCAAAATTGTGAACAACAATCAGTAGATCTCTTCAAAAAGATAATCAATTATGATCACTCTAATCCTAAATTTTCAAAGATGGGCTCTCTTTTAGATGTATTAAAAGATAATCTTCCTGATGGTAATCATAACAAGTTTAATCGGATCATTGTGGGTTTAAATGATATTTTAAGAAGTGACTTTCATCCAAAAGTTAAGTTTGATTTATGTTCAAATGTGATCTCATCCATTAAATCATTTTCTAATACCCAAATCTCTGAATCATTAATAAACTATCTTTCTAATTATGCTAGGGAACTATATCTTAAAGATGATCCTAAAAAAAGAGAATCTATAAAAAACAAAATTAATTATTTTACAACATCTGATCTACTTAAAGAAATATTTTTTGAACATCAACAATTAAGTAATCTTGATTCTATTTGGATGATAAGCTCTTTTGAGAATTGTTATCAATTATTTAAATCTAACGGGGACAAATTAAATCTCAATATTAAAAGATTGTCTAATCTATACAGGTCATGTAAAAATGAAAATCAAATGGTTTTATTAAATTTAATTTTAACTTATAAAACTAATATTAACATTAAAAATCAAAAAGATTTTATTAAATTATTGGATTCTATCAACTCTTATCAAGAAAAAATTAATTATGAGGACACTTTAAAGGTTATAAATAAATCTTCTAGTCTAAATCAAACTGAAAATAATTTAGATTATTATAGTATGTCCAAAGATAAAGATGGGTTTGATATAGGGCTTTGCTTAAGATATTCAGAATGTTTTAGAGAAGAAATTAATGATTCTGAATTTAAGAACGAAATATCTTATAATTGCATTAATAGATTGATTGTGTTATATGATCTTGTTTATAATGTTATTAATACAAATATGTCTGAACTTTTTGAAAATGATATAACTAATCTTTTAGGTAAAAATGTTGTTAATGATAAGCTTGATGATTACTTTTTTAAATATTTAAATGAAACAATCTCTTTGGTAGAAAGTAATCATCAGAAAGAGATTTATCTTTTAGAATGGATCAATGAAACATCTTCTTTAGTAAAAAAAGATCCTGGACTTTTCAAAACATATTTCCTGCAAGAGGTGATGGTTGAATGAGTTCTCAGAGAAAAATTATGAAAGATTTGCGTAAAGTTTACAATGATCAAGATAATTTTAATGATTTAGTATGTTTGGTTCCAGAAGTTATTAAACATTACACTTTTTTAGATAAAAATTATCAAATAAGAACTCTTCTAAACAATTTAATTAATTCAGATAATCTCACTAAATTACAATTAAATTCGTCCAATCATCTAGAAAATAAAATTGAATTGGAACTTCCAAAATATCTTGAATTGTTAAAAAAGCAAAATCGTTTTGGGTCTGGTTTGGAGTTATTATCTTCATTTAGGGATCAATCACAAAAGTTAGGTTCAATTGCATGTCAAATCTTGGAAGATTATTCCCTTTTAGAAGATCATATGCAAAAAGATCTCTTTAAAGGATTAATTGAATTAAATATTTTTATAGGGGCTGATGGTGGAATTAATTGTTTAGAAATTGGACATAATGTTTTTTCCATATATTTAGAAGATCAAGTTAAAAAAATTATTTTAGATAAAGCAAATCCTGATTCTGGAAAAGAATTAATTACTAATCTAGGTATGTCCTCTTATTTTTTAAGACATGACCTTGATAAAGTAAGAAATAATTTGGATAATGTATTAACAATTTTAAATTATTGTTTTAGTATCTCTGAAGTTAACCAGTTTGTAAAAATTCATGATAAATTAATAACTCTTTTTGATGAAGAACCCAGTTCATTTTTAAAAGAATTTGTAACAACTTTAACTTCTAGGGATAGATTTAAGAAAGCATTGTCTTTATATGAAATCAATTCTTGGCATTTTGAAATATTAAATTATGTTAACAAAGATCCTTATTATTCTGAGTTGAAGCCAAAAGTGATTGAACAATATTTAGGTCATTTTCAAGTTTATATCTCTGACACTGAATTAACGAGGAGTTTGAATTGTAAGGATATCAATAGAATCATGAATATTTATAATTTAAGTTATAATCTGTTGAATAGAAATTTTATAGTTGGTTTTAAAGAATCAGATTTTAAAGATAAATTTGCAAAATGTTTTGCTTCAGGCATTGAAGAAGCTACTTCTCAAGCAGACAACATTTCAGATAAAAAGAATCTTATGACTGAATTTTTGCTTAATACTTATAGTTTAATCAAGAAAAATCCAGATAGGTTATTTAGTTACTTTCAGTTGTCTGTAGGGGGCGAGTTATAAATGAAAAGGGATCTTGAAGGACTTGTAAACGTGATTTTAGATTTTGCAGTTAAAGATAAATCCTTTAGTGAAGATTTTTTAGATTCATCCAAAGATCTCATAAAACATATTGTAACTAAATGTCCTGAACATTTAAATTATTTTTATGATGATTTATTTGAATCATTGGTTACTTCATCTTATCAACATTTTAATAATGAAAATGATTTGTTTGTATTTAATAATGTCATGAAAAAAACTTTTGATTATTGGAATGAAACTGAGTTTGATGATTCAAATTATACTTTTGTTTTGATTCAAAATATTTTTACTAAGTTAGAATATGATCCCTCTCAATTACAAAATTTAAATAATCTATTTAATAATTATAAAGAAAGTCCTTTGTTAGGTGTTTTTTGTAATAATTTAAATTCTAATTTAGACTCAGTCCATTCTTTATTTAACAGAAGATTTTGTGGTCTTGGAATTGGAACTCCTGAATTTAAAATTAAAGTAAATAAATCTCTAAATGCTTATCTAAATAACTTATCTGAATTCTATTCCCAAGATAATATGAAACTTGTTTTCAATAAACAAGATTACCTTGAAGGAAAGAATTTTAACAAAAAGACTTTTGAAGTTAATCTTAATCATTTTTTTAATGAAATTAGTTCTTCTTTCATTACTCCTATTGAACTTAAAGATAAATTAATTAAAGATATTTTTGAGATTCTTGGTTCATGTAAGAAAGGATCTACTATTGCTTCAACATTAAATAATTTTAATGGAGCTCTTAATGATAAAGGGAAATGGGCTGTTAAAAATTTGTTAAATTATAAAGATAAATTACTCGATAAAGAGGTTTATGATGAAACTATCTCTTATTTGATGGGACAAATTGATGGTAATAGAATCAGAACTGAGGGTCAATTTAGACTTGAAATTCAAAAAATATTGGTTAATCCTAATTTAAATTACATTGATTTAGATGATTTCACCTATTATCAACAGAATATAGCTCCTTATTTAGTAGATTCTGATTTTAAAAATAATCTTTCTATGTCAAATATTAAGAATATCTGTGACGCTTATCAAATGTGTGATTCATATGTTCGGTCAAGTGTTCCTTCTGGGGCTAATTTATCTTTTAATAAAATCTATCGTAAATTTAAGTTTACTTATTTTGATAATTTGAATGAAGCTATATTTTTAGGTGATACGCCTGAACAAAAAATAGATTGTGCAATCATTTGGTCTAGGAATTTAATGGGGATGGTCAAGGATACTAACAGTAATCTGTATGATTTTATTGTTAGAGGGAAAAAGTTGGAAGTTAGGGGTTAACTAAATGTCTCATAAAATGAACTTAAAACGAACATTGGAACAGGAGATTAAGGATTTAAGAGATTATTTTCTTTATTTTGGTGAAGGTTTTGATGATCGTATAGTTCCAAATTTTGATAATATGATTAAAAATTATGATGGCCATGAAAATTTAGAATATCTTATTCATGTAATTAAAGTATCAGATCCTTTAATATTTGATGAAAAAGAAAGGCCTAACAATTTAATATTTTTTTTTTTAGAAATTTCTCAATTAGATACTAGTTTGAACAATAAAATTCTTAGAATAATTAATAACTTTAATTATGGTCAATGTTCAAAAGAAGGAGATTATCCTTTTGAAATTATTTTTCCAACAATATTAAATTATAAAGAATCAGAAAACCTTGAAAATTTAATTGATATTTTTGGTGTTAATGAAATAGAATATTCTAATTATGATGATTTGAAAGTAATCGAATCTGTTACTTCTTATTTCAAGGGGATAGATGAAGAAAATGCTTATACTGAAAGATTAATTTTAGATTTAATGAAACATTATTCTAAATCTATTTCAAATAAAATGAAAGGGAATTATATGGTATTTTATAAAACTATTAATAATTTTAAAGAAGAACCAGATTTCCCTAAATTTACTGCTCTTTTAATTGACTTTGTGAGAAAGGGTGTAGGGATAAATCATATCTCTCAAAATGTTACTGATTTTCATTATATTCTTGATTATTCTAAAAAATTTAATAATCCTTTTAATAATGGTGAGACTTTTGCATTTATTGATTACTTGGAAGAGGTCTCTGAACACATAAATAATCTTGAATTTGTAAGGTCTTTAGAAACAATAGTTAATTTATCTGATATGCATGTTAATTTAATAACTTCTTCTTCAAGTGGGCCAGTATCTTATAATATGTTTGAATTTAATTTTTATAAAAGATTAAACTATTTAGTTAAATTAGGATATTCTAATCCTCAAAATTCTCACAAAGATGTTGAGAAAGAAATAAATTTATGGCTTAAAAATATTACTAATGAAATTAATAAAGATAAATCTATGATTGATTATCAAATAGTTATATCTCCTCAAATTAAAGATCAAGAATTAAAGAAACATTTTTCTGATCGTGAAATTAATAAATTACGTGAAGCATACGAATTAGGTTTTAATTATTTTTCATCTAACTTTAACCTTGTCAGTTCTAATTCTGATGATTTTCATCCTTTATATTCTGCATATGATAATAATTTTTTCCAAGCATTGAATTTAGGTTTAGAAAATTATTCTACCATTGAGGAAAAGAGAAAGATGGTTTATGGGTGGTCTAATAATGTTGTTAAGTTGATTAGAGAAAGACCATGTGATTTGTTTGAATATTTTTCAATTGAGGTTAATGAAAGATGAGTGAAAAATCTTTAGAAAAGAAAATAAGTAAGTTAAGGGGATTTATAACTGGTTTTAGTGAACATGTTTCTGATAAGAATGTTATTAAAAAATTTGATGAATTAATTGAAATTTATTCTTCAACTGAACATCTTTTAACCCTTGTAAAAACTCTTACTCATTTAAGTCCTAATACCTTTAAAGACAAGGATAACTTGTTAAATTTGTACGATTTTTTCATGAAATTTTCTGATCACAATAAAGAAGACTGCCCTAAACTGTTTTATCTGGTTCAAGATTGTGATCGTGCTAATGATTATTTAACTAGGGATGAATATGTTCCTAACTTAATTAATCCGATATTGTTAGAATACAAAGATTCAGATAATTTAATCTCTGTTGTTGAATCCTTTTGGCATCGCGAATTAACATATCTGTCTTGTGATGATATCAAAATACAAAACACTTTGTTATTGTATTCAAAAGAACTTCCTGAAACAGAATTTTGTAACGAAAAAGTGTTCTTAAATTTTATGAGTGGTTATTCTGATAACTTTTCTCAAAATTATAATCTCCTTCGAGTCACTCACAAATTAATTAATAATTTTAAAGAAGAAAAAGAGTTTATTGACTTAGTTGCCTTCCTTTCTAACACTGTTTTAGAAAATGTAGAGGAAGATATCTTTAAAGCTGGTAGATCTTATGTTAATGTCTTAAAAGATTTTGTAAAGAAATATTTAGAAAATACTACTCTTGATAAAAATTTACTTAAAATGTATGACCTGCCTCCAATTTGTGAACATTTAAGTTCAATGGATTTTATAAAATCAAATAAAACCATTTATGCTCTTACTAACACTTTTGATATTGTTACACATAGTTTTACTAACGATTCTGATCTTTTACAAGGAATAGTTGATAATTTCTATTTTCAATTAAATAATCTTATTGAATCAGAATATTCTAAAGAGAACTCTCATTATGAAGTTGAAGGAGCAATTAATAATTGGTTAAATTCATTGTCTCAAAATAATTCATTATACCATTTTTATTTATTACCTAATATCAAAAAGTCAGGTTTAAAACTTGATCTATCTGAGAGGGAAATTAACAAATTAGGGGAATTATATCTATTTGTGAGAAATTCTCTTGTTAGTTTTGAAGATTACTCCAATAATGAAAGTAATAATAATGTGAAATATCATCAACAACTTGACACTTTGTTAGTTCAATCAGTTAAAGAATGTTCTGATCAATGTGATAATATTCAAAATAAAAGAGATATGATCTATGATTGGTCAAATAATGTGATGAAATCTGTAAGAGAAAAGCCTGAGTTATTGTTTGAATATTTTTCATTAAGGGGTGCTTCTAATGGGTAAAAAAGTTAATTTAGAAAGTATTGTAAAAACATTAAGGGCTGATATTAAAGTTAACTATAATCTTATGGAAGTTCTTTTTGGAAAAAGAAGAAAAGCATTAAAGCAATATGATCGACTAATGAACTTGTATGAAGGAGAAGAAAATAAAATTGTTAATTTTATATCTGCGTTTTCATCATATGTTGATTATAATGAGTTACTTCCTTTATTTGAAATATCTTATCAACAGAGTTATCAAGATTCTATGTTTAATATTTTTTGTGCGATGGCTTTTCCAGGAATTACAAAACAAGATAAAAAATGGTATTTAGGAATTATGTATGAGAAAAGAGAAAATCTTGATGATTTAATTCCTTTACTTAATCATTTAATTAAATTTAATCCTGACATTGGAAATATTCAAATAAATCTTCCGACTGATGTTAAATATTTAATCAGTTATTATGTCGGTGGTAATGATCATGAATATTTTATCCCTTTGATGAATGGTTGTTTAGATTTAGGTTTATTTAATTGTACTGCAGAGATGATTGATGGTATAGGAAATTATGAAATTAAATCAAAAAATTATATCAGAAAAAGTAAATTTCATAAAATGATTGATTTCTCTAAAAAATATATCAATTTACCTGATTTTAATAATACTAACTTTGTTTATTATTCTCATTATATCTTACGTCATTTACACAATTATGTTGATGAAGAATTATCTGGAAATTTATCTAACAAAGAAATTAATAATTTATCTAAAGCATATCAATTAGCGTTAGGTTATGCTACTAAAGGGGTAAATGATGATTATACTAAAGGATTTATGAACCAGTTATTCATAGATTCACTTCAAGAATTAAATAATTTGAATTCAATTGATGAAAAAAGAAAAACATTGAATGAATGGTCATTGAATGTTAGTAGGCTGGTTAGAAATGGTGATTATGAACTGTTTAATCTGATGATGGGGTTAAATTTGAATGGTATTTAATTTTTATAATATGAATGAAGAAAGAATCGAAGATATTAGAAATCGAATTATTTCTAAATCTGGGTTAGAAGATGTTTTAAACAGTTTTGACTCTTGTAATGATAAATTTTATTCAGTTTCTGATAAATTAGGATTTTTGTTTATGGTTGAAGGTATGATTAATTCTTTAGACCATCATAAAATTGATTATAATCCTGTGAAAATAGCTTCAACCATTTTAGGTAAGATCCTTGATAAAGAAGTTACTTATAAAAACAGTAAATGGGAAATTAATGAAACTATTTCTTTTTTTAATAATGGGACACATTTTTTAAAAAGTAATCCTGGGATTTATGAAATTATTGGAACAATATTTGAAAATTATGAGAATCATTCTAATTTAACTTATCTCTTAAGAAGTTTTAAATCTTTATATCTTGATTACACCAACGGGTGTCTTCATGATTATGATAAATCTGAATCATTTTTAGAAATAATAACTTCAAAAGAGGTAAAAGATTTATTATTCTATGGTCAAGATGATTTTATGATTGATCATACTAATTATGTTATCAATGAGATATTTATATGTGATAAATTAATTAACCCAAAAGATATTATTAATCAAATGTATTGTTTATTTAATAAAGCTAAATCTGATAAAGCTAAGAAAAATTTTATTAATTTTTCTCATTTTTATGTTTTTAAAAAAGGTTTTGACAACTCCTCTGGTGCGGGATTTAGAAATACTTTCCAAGGTGTAAAAGAATATAAAAAGCTTCTTGACTTATTAGAACCTTTATCATTGACATTTAATTATAACTTGTTTCTGGAAGATTTATCTTGTAGGCATGAAGAAGATTATTTTTATGATCTTAACTTAGGTAAAGAAGGTTATGAGCGTTTAGTGGATAAGGTTGAATCTTATTTAGATTTTTTAAAGGATAACTCTTTTATTGGATTTATTGATCGTAATTCTTTGGAATTTTATAACAAAAAGATAGCTCCAAATGTTAAATCTAAAGAAATTGCAGATCATTTGCCTATCGAAACAGTAAAAAACCTAATCAATGTGTATGGTTTAGCTGCTTATGCTATCAAAGATAAACATGATGATTATCCTATGAGTTTTCATTATGATGGAATGAAAGAAATATACTTTAATAGTATTAATGAAATAATTGATTCAAGTGAAAATTTAAAAAGAATATCTCAAAATATTAATTCTTGGTGTTTAGATACAATAAGGATGATTAAAAATGGTACTTTCAGGGAGATGTATCTCAAAGAATTCTCTTTAAAACAATTACCACTTTCAGTTAAATAAGAAAAATAAAATCATTTGTAACATAACATTTATAAAATTGCTACTTTGAAGTTAAATTAAATGGCGCCATATAAATTTAACCGATCTGTAACTAAATTACAAGGAAGAGCTATTAATCAATATTTTAATAAAAATAATATGACTATTAAAGAATTATCAGGTTTTCTTGAAATTAATTCAGGTAATTTAAGTAAAATTCTATCTGGAGTTAGGCCAATGCCATTTTCTTTGTCAGAAAGAATTTTTGAATATTTAGATAAACCTAAAGAGTTAGGATTTTTATCTCATTACAATTTAGTTGGTAATGAAAATTGGCATCCTGAAGTTAATTTGACTGAAGCATTAGGTTATGGTAACAGTGATTTAGAAACATTAATGAAAGAAATAGAAAAAAAATGTAATCAACTTCCAGAAAATGGTATTGACGACTTTATTGGTGACTTATATCAAGTATTAGAATTTTATTCTAACTCTGATCTTTAGTCAATTCTTTCATCCAACCTTCTACAATTTCAAATCCACCTTTCCAAAATTTTTCAGAAGTGATGTCCACGTTAATACTTGCTAATAATTTAATCGGATCTTGCGATCCTCCTGCACTTAAAATTTTTACAAATTTCGGAATAAATTCTTTGCCCTCTTTTTTGTATTTTGCAAATAATGCTAAGGATAACAGTTCACCAAAATTATAAGCATAACAATAAAACGGGCTATGGTGTATGTGTGGTATGTATGACCATTCATGTCTGAACTCTTCGTTTACATTAACTGAATCACCAAATTGTTCTTTTAATAACTCGATGTATCTGTCAGATAACTGTTGTTCAGTAATTCCTTTACTTAACATTTCATGAGCAATCATTTCAAATTTAATAAAATAATTTTGTCTGATAATTGTAGCATAACTATCTCCTACTTTATCCATTAACATGGCAACTTTTTCTTTTTTAGATTTAACTTTACTTAACAGTTTCTCAAATACAATCATCTCAGCAAATGTTGATGCAGTTTCACATAATGGTAATGGTGCATGTGATGCACTATGAAAATTATTTGATGCATAAATGTCATGTACAGCATGGCCTAATTCATGTGCTAATGTAGAAACATCTCTCATTTTACCATTAAAGTTAGTTAACACGTAAGGATGAACTGATGGGATAATACTCATGCAAAATGCACCATTACGTTTATTCTTTTTAGGGTGTGAATCTAAATGTTTTTTATCAATTACTTGTTTAGCTTTATCTGCGAAATCAGGTGAAAACTCTTGAAATGTATCAAATACAATTTTTTGTGCTTCTTTAAAACTAATTTTTTCTTTACTGTTAGTTACCGGGGCATAAATATCGTATCTTTTTAATTTTTTCATCCCTAACATTTTTGCTTTTAAATTAAAATATTGGTGATAAATTTTAGATTTATCAGTACAAACTTTTAACAGGACTTCAATTACTTCATCAGGTATATTGTTCGCAAAATTTCTTACTGAAATTGAACTTTTATATTTTCTTAATTCAGATTCCATTTTCCAATCTTTGGCAATTGCAGAATAAATCTGAAAAAATTTGTCAATATTTTTTTCATAAGGTTGAAATAATGCTTGATAGGCAGCTTTTCTTTCTTCTGGTTTAGTACTTCTAACATGACTAGTAAGTTCAGATTGGCTTTTGATGACTTTTTCTGTCTTAACAATTTTGCCTTTATTTTTACCAGATTTAATTTTGCTTTTAACAATGAACTTATATTCAAAATCATTGACAATTAAATCATAAAGCTCATTGATAACTTCTACACCAGTAATGTCCTTTCTATGAATGATAGCTTCCTCACATTCTCGTAAAGTATATTTAGCACCTGACCTCATTCTTTGGAAATAGTGTGTCATTTTTGGAATTGATCTGAATAATCTATTAGCATTTTTATCATCTAATCTTTTCAGATTTTTAATTGATAAACCTTTCAACCAATGACCTAAAAATCTACTTTCATCACTTAATTTTACTGATAAAATATCCAACTTGGATTGTTGTAATCTTGCTTTTTGATCTTTAATGTTTACTGAAATAAGTAATGAACTGTAAGCAGATAACCTTGAAAGATCTTCTTTTAATTTTTCTAAAAAAAGAACAATTTTTTTAAACTCTTTGTCAGACATTTTAGGATCTAACTTTTTCCTGATAAGAACAAAACTGTTCATTCTTTGTTCAGATTGTTTCAAGAGTGTGTTGAACTCTTTTTCACTTTTAAGAATGTCGTTAAGGTTCCATTGTAATGGTTGATTTTGAAATTTAGTTGTTTTTTTCTTTACCATAATCTTAGAATTACACTTAATGGATATAAAGTTTACTGATTATTAATCTTTTAATATCTATATTCTAAAATACTTTATGTACCCAGTAAATAAATAAAAATAAGTTGTTCTAAACAAATTATTGGTGAAGTATTAATGAAAATAATATATTCTGTTAGTGTAATTGATGGAAGAAGTTATCCTCAAACAAGAAGTAGGATTGCAAAAGAAAGATTGAGAGCTGTTATAGAAGAAGGTATTATGGATTATGATGTTGCCAGTGGTTATACTATAATTAGTTCAAAAAATATTTGTTTTCCATTTAGAAAACAAAAGATGAGGGATGATCTGGTTGGATTTATTGTTGGTTATCAATCAATGGGGGAATGTCAAAAAGAATTAGATTTACTTTGTTCTCAACCTAGGCAAGAAATTGATAATTATAAAAATGCATTATCTGATCAGATCAAAATTGCTAGTTCTGGGATGAAATATGAACACTTAGCAGAACTTTTTATTAAACATCATTGGTCTGAAGAAGGTGTAAGAAATTATGTGCTTGAAAATTTTCAAGAAAAAGGTAGGGATTGGTTGAATAATGAAGTGCATCGTAAAGCTCAACCTTTAGTTGATCAATTATCTTCTTATGTCAAAAATTTTAATGAGGAAAGAATGAAAGAAATGGTCAATATGATTGAGCATAATTTTAATGATTGGCAAAGAAAAAATCTGGCCCAGTTTTATCATAAGTGTTCTAATGCTTCATTTTATGGTGATGGGTATTGGATGGCAAGAATAATTGTACCAGATGGTATGAAACCTAATCGTAAAATGTATTTTACTGATAATAATAAAGCTGAAGATGTTTTAGAACATTTTAATTTACCATTTCAAGTTTTAGAAATTAAATATTAATTTTTCTTTTTTAATATTTTTCATTTCCTCAAGAATTTCTTTTCTAATTCATCTGCAGTAATTTTAATAAATATTGTTCTTCCATGTGGGCAAGTGTAAGGTAATTTACATTCTGCAAGTTCGTTAAGCAATCTTTTCATTTCTACAACACTTAACTCATCACCAGCTTTTACTGATGCACGACAGGCCATTCTAGTAATGATCTCCTCTTGGACACGTTCAAACTCTTTAACACCACCTTCAGAGATTTCATTAATGATAATATACAATAAATTTTTTCCTTGAGTTCTACCAAACAATGTTGGGATTGTACTTAATAAAAAATCATTTTCTCCAAAATGTTCTAATGTGAACCCGAATTGTCTGATTCTATCCAAATTAGCTAAAATTAATTGAGCTTCTGATGTGGTGAAATTCAATAGTTCTTTTTCAAGTAAACTTTGTACTGCAACTTTTCTGTTAATATACTCGCTCATAAATTTTTCATACAAAACCCTCTCCTGAACAACATGCTGGTCAATGATTAACATTCCTCCTACAGTTTCTGCAATGAAAAATGTTTTATTTATTTGTCCAAGAAGACGCATAGGTGGCAATTTCTCTGTTCCTTTGAAAAAATTTAATTCCTTTCCTTTTTGTGAGGTTAAAACTTTCTTTATGTCTGTTGTATTACTTTCTTCGTATTTTGAATTTACTTTTTCGTTCATTCCTTTACTGATTAAATATTTGCTATCTCTGTTTTCACCAACTTTTGGTATGTTATTTGAATGATTATATTTTACAATCTGGTCACTTATCTCTTTTTCATTTGTCTCTTTAGAACGTAACAAAGCTTGATTGGATTTTTCAAACAAATATTTGGATTCTTCTTTGTTTGATATTATTCTTTTTTCAACTTCTTCAATCTTTAAATCTTCTTGCCAATTCAACTTTTCTTTTTCATTAGTTTTAAAACTGAACTGTTGATCTGTTTTAATATTCATTATTGGTATTAACTTGTTTTTTTCTAACGATTCATAAACTGCTTTGTAAACTATTTCATAAACTAAATGTTTCTGTTCGATTTTAATCTGAGTTTTGTTAGGATGTACATTAACATCAATACTTTCTGGGTCCAAATCAATTTTAATCACATATATTGGGTGTTTGCCATGAAATAATAAAGAGTGATAAGCATCATAAATTGCTTGGTTAATATTATCATTCTTAACCCATCTACCATTAACAAAGATTGATTGTTGGGTTCGATCATTCCTACAATCTTGTGGTTTAGATGTATATCCATAAACTTTGATTAATTTCTTTTTATAATCAGAATCACTTAATTCTTCTATATTTTTAATTTCTTTTTCTTTAACAATTGCAACTTTATTTTCATTCAAGTCTGCTAAACTTTTACCTTTACCTTTTTTATCTTCTAAATGATGTTCATGACTTATTTTGATTAAATCTTTGGCAGTTGAAGGTGTATAAATACTAGCAATATTAGCCCTCATGTTAGGTGTGCTAGGTGAATTAATAATAGTCCTACTCTCATTAATTAATTTGAATGAAATTGATTTATTGTAAAGTGAATATCTGGTAATAATGTCAATGATATGTTTAAGTTCAATTAAATCTGATTTAAGAAATTTCTTTCTTGCGGGGGTGTTATAAAATAAATCTTTTACTTCAATTGTTGTCCCAGAATTTAAAGCAGCTGGTCCAGAAGATTTGATGAATCCACCATTAATCTCTACCATAAATCCTTCAACAGTACTTTTTTCTTTTGTGGTGATAGTTAATTTTGATACTGCTGATACACTTGCTAACGCTTCCCCTCGAAAACCTAAACTTTGAATTGAATATAAATCATCAGCTGTCCTGATTTTACTAGTAGCATGCCTAATGATAGACTTTTTGGCATCTTCAGGACTCATCCCATCACCATTATCACTTACTCTGATCAGTTTTTGTCCGGCACCTTTAATTTCAATGGTGATATTTGTAGAATTAGCATCTAACGAATTTTCAACTAGTTCTTTAACAACTGAAGCTGGTCTTTCAATAACTTCACCAGCCGCAATTTTGTTAATGATATCTTCAGATAAGGTTTGGATTTTTGACATAATTATTTGAATTTATCTTTAAATTATTTAAAAATTTGTGTGTTGGTGTGTGTTAATTAAAGAAATGAATTAAAAAGAAAAAAATATAATAACTTACTTGTTGATTTCATAAATGTGAACTTTCTTATACTTAACCTAATCCAAAACTTTATAAACAAATTATCTATAGTAACTAATACAAACTATAAATCACATTATAGTTAACTTTAATTATATTAAAAAAATAACAAACCAAAAGGTTAAGAATTATTAAAAGAGGTGTGCTATATGGCTAAAGATGATTATGAAATTCTTCCTCAGAAGTTAATCGAGGACTTAAAATATGATGTAGAAGCTCTGAAAAAGAAACTTAACGAACCAGACGCTAAATCTAACGAACTTATACTTGAAATTGAAACTTTAAAAGATTCTGTGCATGAACTTAACAACATTTTTCAGAAAGCTTTAGAAGAAACTAAAGAAGAAGATGTGTTCAAATCTATCAAAGTTCTTAATGAAAGAATTGATGCGGTAGTAACTCAAAATGAAACAATTGCTAAAGGAATGATTGCTATTTCTGATAAACTTGATGAATTTATGAACAAAGGTCAAGGATCAATGTCTCCAAGGAGTCAAATGGGTCCAAATCCTTCTATTGGTCCTGCACCTTCAAATTTTCCTGGTCCAAGTGCACCAAGAATGGCGCCACCAGAAATAGCTCAGAATGCACCTTCAATTGATGATGATGGCGGAGTACCATTACCTCCTGGGCCACCAAGTTCAGAAATAAAGAAAAAGAAAAGGTCATTTTTTTAAGTTATTAACTAAAAAAGTAAATAATCTGATTAAGAAATTAATATTAAACAAATAATAACAAATGGCATACCTAAAAGCAAGAAAACTATTACGTGTAGCTGCTAAGTTACATCAGTTACAATATGAACAGTTTTCTAAGAAAGAAATTAAAAAGAAAATGAACGAGATAAAGTATCTTGCTTCTCAAAAAGATGTGCCTAAATTAAGTTTAAGGAAAGAGATTACTTTTCTTGAACAAAAGTTAGAAAATGTGTTTGATTTGGAGAAAAAAGTATTAGCTTCCAAAAGAAAAGAATCTGCTCAAATTGGTGCTTTGAAAAGGCAAATTACAGTTTTGAAAGGAAGATTACAACATAGTCAAGATGAAGATTTACGTGAGAAAGTTTCTAAATTGTCTCATTTACTTGGTGATGCTATGGCTAAATCACAATCTAAGAAAGATATTGAACTTAGTAAGGAATTAATTGAAGTAATGGATCAAATAGATCAAAATAAAGTTGAAGCTAGTGAAGAAGAAAAGAAAATGATCAATAAAGTTCATTCCTTCGTTGAAAGAATCAGTTCTTTAAAACATGAATTGGATGTTATTGAAAAATTAGGTAAGTTAGATCCAATTAGAAAGGGTAGGATCGAAGAAGCAATTAATTTATTAGAAGATAAGTTAGAAATTTTTAAATCTAAAAATCCTGCTTTATTTGAAAAAATTGAATTAATTAAACAACAAAAGGATGAAGAAAAATCTGAAGATTCAAGACATAACATGATGTTTGATGCAGTTGATCATATTTCATCTCAACCAGTAGAACAAGCAATTGCAGGTGGAGATAGTCAAGAGTTTTATGTTTCTGGTAGTGGTATTGTTCCACAACAAACTCAAACTGATGATTTTAGTGATATTGATGATCAAAGTTTAGAAGATGAATTAATGAAAGAATTACCTTTACCACCACCACCAAAAGTAAGATAATTATAATCATTAGAACTCTTAATTTACATAAATTTAGTAAGACTTAATTATACATCTCTACCCATTACAGTTCTTCGATTATTTTCTTTTGCTCTTTGACATGCTTTAACAATAATTGACTTTACTTCTTCATCTAATTTATCTAAGAAATCTGCTGAGATGTTATCTACACCTAATTTTAAATCTTTCATTATTGATTTAATTTGTGTCTTTGCAACAATCATAAATATAAGAATGTAAAGAAAATATATAAAACTATTGAATATAAATTATAATATCTTAACGTCTGAAGGTAATTTACCATCATAATAAACATGTAAATCATCTATAAATTCTCTTAATGGGCTTTCTTGAGATAAACCATGATAACATTTCAACATCATTACACCCATTCTACCTGCGTTAATCCCTCTATCTTCAATACTTGAACCTAACTGGTACAAACCTGTTAGTGTAGTTCTAACCAAATCTTCATCTTGCTGAGATAATTCTCTTGATTGAGATTGTGATAAATCTAACTCCAAAACCCCCTCAGGTGATTGTACTCTAATGCCTTGAAATGGAACTTGCCTATTTTCTACAAAACTAGGGCCCCTACTAAATATCTCTCTACCATAGGGAAATAATTCTACTTTTAATCCATTTGTATATTCAACTAAAAGTGTTCTATCTGGTGCCATATTCATCTATTAATCAGCTATATTTATAAACTTTTCGTTAATTTCACTACTTAGGCATAGTTAATATTAAATTAGTTTGGAAATCAAGCATAATTCTTTTAAAAAAGTAACCCCACAAGTATAAAGTTATGGTTGGCCAATTGGAAGAAAAATTTGAAAGAAATGATGTTTTAATTAAAACATGGGCTAATAAATCTGATAAGGCGCCAACGGAATTTTTAGAAGCTGAATTGAGGAGAAGGGCAAATAGATCTTTAATGGCACATTTTAATATGGACGTTAAAGAGAAAAATTTTGAGGATATGCTTGAATTTCTTGAACAAGAGTATCAATGTTATTTTGAAACTGATAAATTTAAACAAGACTTAGAAGCAACCAGTTGGTGGCAATTTACCTATGCTGGATGTAATGCACAAATTCAACATTTTCTAATGGGAAATAACTTTAAAGATTTTATGGGTCAGTTAGGGTTTGAGGAAAATTTTAATCCACTTGAACAGGTATCTAAATCTGAACTTAATAATGATGTGTGTGCAGAATTTCTCATAAATATTGGGTATCTCTATCCCAAAAATGAAGAAATTCTTATAGTTCATAAGAACTTGCTTGGTGCACAAAATCTTTTTCGTGAAGGATTAGATACATATTTTCTTACCAGAGATTTAATCAGGTGTCCTTATTTTTATCAAAGAGATAAAAACTTGAAAGGACTTAATTTGTCAAACCAGAAATTATGGGATTACTGGAAGAGTTTAGTAACTCTTTCTTTTGGTGGAGCTGGAAATTATGTGACTTATTATGCTGATGATTTCATTGAGGATAAGCCTATCAGAACGAGAATTAAACAGGATGATAAACAATATTTTAAAGAAGGAAAATTGTTTGTTCCTCAGAGGTATCTTGAATTAGAACCTGAAATTGAAAAGTTTGATTGGATTATGGATGAAAGTTTATATAATCTGGATAAGAATAAATAAATATTGAGGTGGTTAAAATGGATATGGGTTGTATATTCTGTAAAATAATTAAAGGAGAAATTCCTTGTTATAAAGTCTATGAAGATGATCAATTCTTTGCTTTTTTGGATATAAGGCCAACAAATAAAGGTCATTGTTTAGTTGTGCCTAAAAATCATTATAGGTGGGTTTGGGACGTAAATGAAGATTATTCTAAAATTGTGAATAAAATAGCGAATGCTCAGAAGAAAGCGTTTGAAACTAGTTGGGTAGTTTCGTTTGTAATGGGTGAAGAAGTACCTCATGCACATATTCATTTAGTGCCTAGGTTTGAAAATGATGGACATGGACCTTTAATTAATCTTGAATCTGTAAAAGAATTCAGTAAAGAAGAAATGCAGGAATTTGCTACAAGAATCAAAAACTTTTTATAAGGATGGAATTCTTTGACTCATACTGGCGGCGATGTAGCTTAATCTGGTTATGGCGTCACGCTCATAAGTATGAGCGATGAGAACATATGTTCAATGATTAACTCTCTATAATCTGAGTTACGTGAAAATTGAGGGTTCAAATCCCTCCATCGCCACTTTTTTTCTTTTTTTTTAAATAATCAGGTAAACAATAACCATTTTTTTTCCAGAAATTGTATTTGTCTAAGTGTTTTTTATTTGAAAATCCAACTTTTGTCATAAATTTTTCTAATCTTTTTTTCCCATTAATTACAATAATATAACCTAAATTTGGTATGTTCTTTTCAAGATCAATCTTTCTAACACCATAGTAATAAGTTATTTCAATTTCATTTAATATCTGTTTAACATCCTCTATTAAGTTTAATGAACATGAAATTAATTTTATCTCTGGATATGTGTACTTTTTACTTTTGTATGGTTTTCTAAATCTTAATCCACCATCAGTATCAAAAATTCCTCTTAAACAAGCAATCTTAAATTTTTCATTTTCCATAATCCATTTTGGGATCTTAATATTTCTCTTATTTCCAACTGGTAGATCTAAACTTTTTTTAAAGAGAACTAAATTCTTTCTAGTAAAAATTAAGTCTACGCAGTTGCCATACCTTCTTTCATATGGTTGAATTTGATATAAGTCAAACATTAAATTTTTAATAAAATTTTGATAATCTTTTTCCTTTGCATGACTAGAATGAGTATAAGACCAATGGTTTTTCCCTACAGATCTGTGGTAATTTAAATTTCCATCTCCAATATGTATTCCTGTTTCTTCTGCTAATTTAATAGATTTTTTAGGAATTTTTATTCCTCTTTTTAATGGTTTTAGCATACTGAATTTAGTTGTTTTTTTTATATATAAATAATCTGTATACTTGTCCAGTGGGTATGTGCTTTATTTATCTTATTCTTCCTTATTCTTCTTTATTTTGACAAAATATTTATATAGCATGAGAAAAAGTTGTAATTTACTTTTGCCAACGTGGCACAATCTGGTACTGCGCAAGACTGGAACTCTTGTTTCCCTTGGGATATCCCGGTTCAAATCCGGGCGTTGGCGTATTACCCGACAGGGTTAAAAGCCATATACAATCCAGCTCTTTGTGAGCTTGGATTTAATGGTTTTTAAATGACTATTTCTTACTGAAACATAAACATGAAAACAAAAGAGTTTGATTTGTATCCAAGCAAGAGAGGATACTTTAAAAGAACAAATGAAAAGTTAAGTAGGGCAGATATCTCTGAAATAAATAAACAATTAATAAGAGATTTTCAAAATTATCTATTTAGTAGCGGGTCTGGAGAAAAGAGAGTTGCAAAATTAACTGCACAGTTTATCAATATGTTTTCTTTCAAGGAAGCTAATGGAAAAGTAATTTCCATTAATTTAGATAATGTAACAAGAAAAGATGTTCTCAATATTGTTGCATACATTAATAGGATTGATAGATTATCTGAAGCTACAAAAAGTGATTATAGAAGATGTATCAAACAATTCTTTAAATGGTTTCAAGAAGAAGACGTTAGGGTTGATTCAGAAGATAGAAATGACAGAATTGAAGCAAAGAAATTGTATTCTTATATTGAAAAAGAATTAAGTATATCTTATAAAAAAAAACAAATTGACCCTTCAACAATCTTATCTGATGAAGAAATTGAGAATGTAGTTAGAAAAGGATGTAGAAGTATAAAAGAAAAAGCTTTTATCAAATTTTTACATGAAACTGGGATACGTGCAGGAGAAATGTTAAATCTGCATTTGAAACATATTGAAATTAAGAAGAATATTGGAGTGGCCTATGTTGATGGAAAAACAGGTAGAAGGGCAGTACAATTTACTAGAAGCATGCCTTACATTGTTCAATGGTTAGAATCTCATCCATTTAAAGACGATAATGACTCTTTTCTTTGGTTGGGGGAAAGTCCAAATAGGCTTCATCAACCATTAATACATCGTGGTTCTCAGAAAATGATTGATAGGTGTTTTGAACGTTCTGGTATTAAGAAGAAACATAATTTTCATTGGTTTAGACATAGTCGAGCAAGTTTGTTAGCACCACATTTGCCTGAATCCTTGTTATGTAAATATATGGGGTGGACAATAGGTTCAAGACAAGTTAAAACATATTTGCACCTTTGCCCGCAACAACTTGAAGATGCATTTCTAAAGATGAATGGATTAGCTGAAGAAGTAGAGAAAAAAGAATTACCTAAACAGTGTGGTTGTGGAACAATTAATGATAGTTTCTCAAGATATTGTTTCAGGTGCGGCAACCCATTATCGGTTGAAACAGCATTGCAGGACCAAGAGATTGTTAAATCAGAAACTGGAAAAGCTGTAAAGGAAATGTTAGAAATGTTTAAAGACCCAGAAATATTAAATGCTTTTATGAAATTTAAAGAACAAATTATTTAATATCGTCTCTTATTTTTGTGTTTATGGTGGAACCATCTCGTCATTACCTAGAGAAGATAGAATATGAAAGGGGTATTAGATTACCCTCTTGTATATTTAATCATAAAGGAATAAATACATTAGACAAGTTTATTAAAACTAAAAATCCTGATTTATATTCATATTTTTATAAAAATTTTGAGAGATACCTAGATACAGAACCATTTTCAATATTGTCATCCAAATTAAACGAAAAAAGAAAAATATCTGAAGAGGATATTAAGTTTATCAAAAAATTAAGCTTAGTATTTAATATTGACCCAAATCTATTTTTTGATTACCTAGGGAATGTTTTTTATGTCACTTCAATTATTGATACGTTAAGTTCTAATAAAGAGATACCAAAAATAATAGAAATATCTTCTTTATTATATGTATTTAATGTAATGATAGAATTAAGTTGTGATGCAATTGCCCAATTCTTACTTACAGAAATAAAAAATAAAAATAAAGACAAAAAATTCACTGATTTTACTAGATGTTTTAAAGATAAGGAGCACCCCACTATAGGAAAAACAATTCAAACAGCTAAAAGACTTACTTTTATTAGTAATCAGGAAGAAACAATGTTTTATAAAAATAAGTTAATTAGAAATAAAATATCACATGCAAATTTATTCTTTGACGAAAAATCAGACAAGATATATTCAACTAGTGGTAAAGAATATAAGGTTGAAGAGTTGAATTATGCCATACTATTATTAAAAAACTTTATGTTTGAGTTATTGCTAAATCTGAATAAGGGAGAAACAGATTTATTAAAATCTATTAAGTTAAAATTCAATCAACTTTCTTCAGAGTTTAGACGTATTGGTAGAGCTGGTCCTTGTAAAAAAAGAATGAATAGTTATTGTTTTGAATGGGAGAAAAAGAAATAGGCCTCAACCTTAAGATTATTGTTCTTTAAACCTAATGTTTATTTCCCATACTTGAAAATGAAGCAACAACATTTGGTGTAAACCAACCCACGATTTCTACAGAATTTTTAACACAGAATTCAATGAATTTATCCTGTTCTATTGAGTTAAATGGGGGGAGATGTTTCACTACTCGATAAATTAATGTAAAAGTTTCATCAGCTTCATCAAACTTTTTTTCTTGCATAAAAGATAATGCTCTCATTAATAACGAAGCAAAAGTCCATACATTTGTTTCATATCTAAATCCTTTTTCAGAATGATGAACTAATATACTATCTTCATTGATATAGTTCTTCTCTAATTCTAGAACATTGGTAAAACATTTTGTAGCTTTATCAAATTCATCTAATTCAAATAATGCCATGCCTTTTTTGTACCATGCTTTGATATAATGAGTGTCTAAATAAATTGCTTCATCATAACATTTTATTGCTTCTTGGTCTTTTTTTAAGTTATAATAGATATTCCCCTTATTATACCAATCACATTTGTATCTTTTATTAAAATTTTTATTGATATCTTGTAATGCTTCTTTAAATTTTTCTTCATGCATTAATATGATTAGTTTACCAGTATCTTCGGTATTTTCATTTGAACTATGAAAAAGTTCATCAAAGCATTTTTTACAATATGTTTTATGTTCAGTTATTTCAAAAGAACCTTTCTTATTCCCTGGATATTCATAATACTTTTTTTTAAAGATAATCCTTTTATCACAATTTTCACATTTAACCATTTTTATTCACCAACTATAATTCCATATTTATCAATTAAATTTTCCCATTCATTATAAGTTGACATATCTAAAAATAATCCCATTGCTTGAATTTGATTTAATCTAATCGCATCATTATAATCTTCTTTAACATCAGTTAATGATAAACCATTTGATACAATAATAATCTCTTCTACTTCAGTTAGTTTTCCAGTATCAATATAATCTCCTTGGTCATCAGTAATCATTGAAGGAACAGTTGATTCTACAAAACAGTATCCTGAATCCAAGTAATCATACTCTTCAGAACATTTGATTCCTACAGCTGCATGGCTTTGGCTATCAAAATTTAAGTATGCCACTCCAAAACCTAACTCCCTCAGTAAATGTATTAATAATTCTGATTTTTCTCCACATACTCCGGTATTAGTGTAAAGTACTTCATAAGCATACTTTGAGTTTAAATCATCACCATAAAAACCATTATAGTCATAAGGAATGTTTTGGACTAAAGAAATTGCCATTCTTGCTTTTTCATTATTTGTTTCTGCATTTTCTTCAATAAAATCTACAAATGGTTGTATTGCTTCAATTTGTATTTCATTATCAATATTTTTTAAGAGAAAATCTTCTGTAGTTGGTTCGTTTTGATAATAACTTATATATCTAGATAATCCTGAAAGATAATCGTTTACGCCATCATAAACTGTAAAAGTTACTTCATGTGGTTGGCCATATGTTCTATAAGTATAAGTTACAGATTTATTTCCTGAATAATACAATTCTTCAACTGTTGGTCCCGAGATACTATACTCTATTTCATCAATATTCTTAAACTCTTTTACAACACTATTAAGAATACTGCCATTTGAATCTTTTATTTCCTCACTTAATGATTCAAACCAAGGTTGTATGTCACCCCAGAATATGAATCCTAAGATTAAAATCAAAAATAATATCCAGCCGTATCTCATTTTCTACTCATTAGCAAACCAATCTGACATCCAACAGAACCTATAATAATTATCATTGAATTTAAAATATGCCATCAGATACTTAGGTTTATCAAAATGTTGTGAGCTTTTGTTTTCTTCAATTGCAAATTTATAATAAACAATTTTAATACCTAATCTATGGGCAAAATCAAGATATGATTCAATATCACTTCCTTCCCATTTAAATTTAGCAAACTCTAAATCTTGGTTTTCAGTGTAAGGGAGTCCATTGAATAATGCAAAATCATATTGTTTTGATTTTTCAAATAGCTTGTCCTTAATTATAGTAATATCCATTTTATTTTTCAAGTTTTGCTAATTCTTTCTTGGCATCATTAACTTCTTTCTCAATCTGCTTTATTGTATCTTCCTTTTCATCAATTTTATGATTTAATGTGTCTAAAGAGACCCCTAATTTACTAGTCTCACTAGAAATTTTAAAGAAAAATCCTTTCCGATATCTCATATCTTCGAGTTTTTCCTTTCCTTCTTTTAATATTCTTCTATAGGTTCTAATATTATTTTTGGCTTCCATAAGATTTCTAGTAAAATAAGAAATTTCTCTTGTACCATCAGAAATGGCTTTATGAAATTCATTTTTTGTTTTCTTAATCCCTTTTTCAATTTCAGTGATTTTATTTAGAATAGTACTGAAACTTGATTTAGAAGCGTATTTTGGATATCTTCTTAAGTAATCCATCATATCACTATATCTTGCTTCTTCAATATCACTATCTTTAAATTTTTGATTTATAGTAATAGCTTTAACTTTCTTCCCCTTTTGAGTGGTTTTCCACATCTTTTCTTCAAAATTAGTTTCTTCTTTTAGTAAGTTGCTCAAAGATTCATACAATTTCTTTCTTTCTTCTTCATTTGCAACTATATCTTTCCCTAACCTTTCTGTTTCAGACATTGCCCATTTTAGTTTATGATTCATCTTGTAAAGCCATTCAACTTTACTTTTCACTCTTCCATGAGCTTGATTAATCTCATGTTGATATCTCTCTTTAATATTTTTAGCATCCTTTCTTCCAGTTAAGTCTACCATTTGAAATATTCCTCCTTCTTAAGATTTTTAGGTTTGACATCTGCTTCAAAAAATTTAACCATCTCTTTAATTGCGTCTTGTTTTGAGTTTAAATCGTGGACAATCTTGTACATTTCAACAATTTTATCTTCTTCTTTTGATAAATTTACTAGTATCTTTGCCATGTAACATGGTGTTACAAGAGATAATATATAAACTTTTTGGTAGTTTTTTATAAATCCAGGTAAAATATTTAATGTAGACTTACTTTGAAATACTCTATGAGATTTACAAAGATTGCACCATTATTACTTACTTCATTATTAACAGCACCAAATTCTTTAGCTGCACCACCTGTTGATTTAGATGGGGATGGAATTCCAGCATTTAGAGACTGTGATGATACTGACCCTAGAATTAGGCTTCCATTAAGGTGGTATTTAGATTCGGATGGAGACGGATTTGGTGATTCTTCAAGTATGACTCCTTCTTGTACACCTTTATCTGGATATGTTAGAAATAGTTCAGATTGTGATGACACCAATCCTTTTATTAGGAGACCATTAAGACAATACTTAGATTCTGATGGAGATGGTTTTGGTGATATTTCAACAAGAGTACATCATTGTGGAAGACTTTCAGGCTATGTTAGAAATAGTTCAGATTGTGATGATACTGAATTTTTAGCTAATCCTGGTTTAGAAGAAATTTGTAATGATGGGATTGATAATGATTGCGATGGCACCCCTAATGATTGTGAATTAATTGGAGACATCTACTTATCTGATTCTCATTCAACGTTTACTGGAGAAAATGGTTCTGATTATGCTGGATTCTCAGTATCTGGAGCAGGAGATGTAAATGGTGATAGCATCAATGATATTTTAATTGGTGCTCATGGTGAAGATTCAGGAGGTAGTTCTGCCGGAGCTAGCTATTTAGTTCTTGGTCCAACTTCAGGTAATGTTGATTTGTCTCTTGCTGATGCAAAATTTATTGGAGAAGATACATCTGACTCTTCAGGAAATCCCGTATCAAGTGCAGGGGATGTTAACAACGATGGCTTTGACGATATATTGATTGCAGCATATGGTGATGATACCAATGGTTCTTATGCAGGTGCAGCATATTTAGTATCAGGACCAGTTACTGGTAATTTGGACTTATCTCTAGCTGATGCTAAATTGTTGGGTGAAGCAGCAAATGACCAGGCTGGTTATTCTGTCTCAAATGCAGGAGATTTTAACTATGATGGATTTGATGATTTACTTGTTGGTGCAACTGGTGACGATACCAATGGTTCTAGTGCAGGAGCAGCATATCTGATATTTGGTCCAGTTACTGGTCAAGTTGAACTTTCATCTGCAGATGTCAAATTCCTAGGAGAAGACACAAATTATTTTGCAGGAGATACAGTTTCAGCAGCAGGTGATATGGATGGGGATGGTTTTGACGATGTATTAATCGGTTCATCTAATCAAAGCACAGTGAGGGATTATGCAGGGGCAGTATACTTAATGCTGGGACCTACGAGCGGCCAGGTTGATTTATCTTCTGCAGAAGCAAGTCTTATTGGGGAAGATGAATATCATTATGTCGGTGAACACAAAAGTAGTTCTGGAGATATTAATGGCGATGGTCATAATGATATAATAATTGGTACTGGAGAAGATGACACTAATGGCTACAAATCAGGTGCAGCATATTTGGTTCTTGGGCCTGTAAGTGGACAGATTGATTTATCATCGGCTGATGCAAAACTATTAGGTGAAAGGACTACAGACCAAGCAGGCCATTCAGTATCATATGTTGGAGATATTAATGAAGATAGTTTTGATGATATTATTGTAGGTGCAAATAGTGAAGATTCAGGTGGTACTAATGCTGGGACAGTATATCTTGTAACAGGACCAATTAGTGGGCAGATTGATTTATCATCGGCTGATGCAAAGTTTATTGGTAATGCTTATGATGTGGCAGGTCATGATGTTTCTGGCCCAGGCGATGTAACGGGGAATGGTTTAGATGATATCTTAATTGGTGCATACAATTCTTCTACAGGAACAGTGTATTTAATTGAAGGGACTAATGGATATTAAAGCTAATTTTACTAAGCAAAGAAAAAAATTAAATTAAAAAAAATAATTGTTCATTTATCCTCATATGGCACAATATTTATTTGAACGTTACCTTCACTTATCTTTTCCAATCGTTCTAATTCTTCAATCAAAGATAAGACAAATGCTGGAGATATTAAACGATTATTTCTAAATTCATCCCTTAATTCATCTCTTTTTTTCAAGTAACTTAAAATCTCTTCAACAAAATATGAATTATAACAAGTTTTAACTTTCTCATTAATCCATGAATCTTTAGCAGAATCTGAACTTTTAATCATGAGTTCTTCATAGTCTTCTTCACTTATTTTTTTATCAAACTTCATAAGCATTAACTGATAATGGTATTCTGCTAATTGCTCTCCATTCAATCTTTCAAATATTTTTCTTAATTGCAAATTTCAACACCTCCAATTGTGCACTTACTTTTTCTTCTTGTACTGTTTTTTGAATTGAGTTGACAGTCTGACATGCATACAGAACTAACTTCAACCATTTTCTAATCTCGTCTGGATTAGAACTATTATTTGACATTTCTAAACATTTATCTCTACATTGAACTGCAGTGTCTTCATTCCCTCTTATTGATAGGGGGAGGGGGGTATCCCCTTCCTTTAATGGCATCTCTCTAAAAAATTCAGGGTCTCTTTCACCTGTAGGGATTAAATTAGGGTTCATTTTGATTTTAAACCTTCACTGTAGACTGTGCTCAAAATAGTTGCACTCTGCTCATTAGCTGAAGAGTATCTTTTGTTAAAAGAGCTTCTTAGAGCAGAAATTAGGACCTCAACTGTATCAAGATAAAGTCTATGCTTATTAGAATCTATGACATGAAATAATTCATGCATTATTGTTTTATCAAGTAAGTCTTGGTCCATCCTAAACCTTACCAACATTAGCTCATTAAAAGTGATTGTAGCTTCTAAGTAATTTGATTTAGTTTTAGTTCTTGCAAGTACTTCTTCGGGCAATTCATCAAACCGGACATTAATAATCCAAGAAGATAAGCACATCTTTCTTTTATATTCTTTAACTTTTTTAATTACTAATCCCTTATCATTTGACATCATACATACCCCCTTGTTACTAACTTATAGAATGATGGGCCTTGTTCCAGTAATTGATAATTCACCTTATTTCTAAAGTTAGAATTCTCTGGATGCTCCACTTTAAAAGTGCATTTTGGACATACTGCTTCGAGTACTATCATATTCTTGTGGTCATGAATTATGTGCTTACAATTTGATATTGGTATGTTCTTTTTGCACTTGCCACAATTCATAAAGGCTTGTTGTTCAGAACAAACCTTTTTTTGCAATATGTTTCGTTCATCTTGCACCTTTTTTCTATGTTCTGCTTTTAAACTTCGTTCTTCTTCCTGGATTGCAAGTTCAGTATCATTTACACTCCTTTGCAATTCTTCATGATATTTTAATTCCGCTTTTTGTAAGCTTAATTTTTCTTTTAAATTATCTAATATTTTCATTTTTATTTATCCTCTAATTTTTATACAAGCTTGTAAAGTGCTTGTTTTGTTTATCCATATAGAGAATAGTAGTAAACAAACTAATGGTTTGTTTACATGATTAATTCTCTGAATATTATGGACCATTATTTACTTCATTTGCTTTGTTTATTTACTCATAGAATCACCCCTTATAACAGAATATTTCCCCTTGGATTCTTGTTTTATTTTACCTAAATCAACTAAAATTCTTAATCCAGCATAGAATGTATTATTCTTATAACCCTTATCTTCCATCACCTCTTTTAATTCACCAGATTTAAACTCAGAAAGGTTATTTTCATGGAGGTAACATATTGTTTTATCTGCGCATTTTTCTTTAAGAGTATTTGTGTTTTTATGTAATTCTTTATACTCTAAAAACATAGATTCTGGACTACCATCAAAGGAGATGCCAAACTTATTATCTTCCTCACTAATGTGCCTTGCTTTACCAATCTCAACCATAACAGAACCAGGACGTTTCTTTTCAAACATCAATATACTTTCAGCTGCAGCAATAAAATCACCTGAACCTCTGAGTGAATTAATCCCTTTACCTGATTTGGTAGTGTGATGTAAAATTAAAAAAGCTAAATCTGAATAATTTTTAAATATTGATTTTAAGTTCTCAAACAAAACCCTCACATCTTTTGATTTATCTTCTTCACCATTCATACACCTAACCATAGAATCAATTACAACAAGCCTGATGTTATGCTTGATTATTGTTTTCTTCAAAAACTCTATTGACTCATCAGAGTCTAGTTTTATTCCTTTAAATATTGAAATAAAGATGTTATCAAAACAATAATCACCTTGACTTAACATCTTAAATCGGTTTGGCAAACAGACCTCACCATTCTCTTCATCAACATAAAGAACATTACATTTAGATGTTTCAAATACCTCTAAAAAATGATTTCCAGATGATACAGATAAAACAATTTGCATTGCTGCCCAAGTCTTATAACACCCAGAAGCGCCACCCAACATAGTAATCCCTCTTTCAGGGACTAAATCTTGAACTCGCCATTTTAATGGTGGAAAACCAACATCAAAAATATGTTTAAGAGTAACAACATCATTAGAATCTAACTCATTTTTAAAACAAGAGAGTAATTCTTGATATACCTCATATTCATGTCCAGGATAAGCATCTTTAATGTGGTAATAAACTGCAACTTCTTCTGGACCCATATCAAATGAATATTTGAACTGGTCAATTCTTTCTTCAAAAGCATTCGCTTCACTTACTATCTCTAATAGTTCATGAAGTAATCCAGATGATTCCTCTAAGTTTAATCCAGACCTAACACACATGCCTCCTAAAGCAAGAATTAATTTATTTCTTACTCCTGCAGTATAATACTTTTTCCAGAAAGAGATTAACTTTTTCTTATTAACATCTTCAATATCAATCTTTTGAACGTTCAACTCATTATCTTTCTTTGAACTTTCAATAACTTTGTCCATTAATCCGATATCTATTGGAATAATATTGCCTTCATGTCTAAAAATTTCTTTTTCAATAGCGCCATTATACTTTGCCTTGTAGTGTGGTTTTCCTTCAATGGAGATTAATCGATTATGATTAATGCAACCTCTGTCGATATTAATCAAACCTTCTCCATCAAAATTAATTTTAGCAAGCAAATTGTCTAAAAAAATATTTTTATATTGCAAAGCATAGGAGGAACCATAATATTGTAACCCATCAATTTTCAGCCTTAAGTGGTCAGATTTTCCCCCATGACTTGTAATATAAAAAGAGGCATTAGCATTAACAAAATACTCCTTTAGCTTTCTAATATTCTCTGCAGCTAACTCTTGACATTGTTCAAATACTGGGCCAGATTCATCTTTAGTTAAAAAATCAAATTCCAAGATTGCTTCATTTTTTTCTATAGGTCTAAGATTATGTAGTTTACTCCATTCTGCCGAGTTCATTTTTTGTAACCTCTAAACTCAACGTCGGTATCAATTATTGACAACACTAAACTTTTAGAAATCGTATACTTTCTTTTGTCAGTTCTGAAGTGTATGAAATTATCATCTTCATGGACAATTATCCCTAACAACACATTATTCCTAGTTTGTTGTCCAAGATTCTTGTAAATTATTTTTTGACATTTCATTTCTATTTTCCTCGTTTAAATTTCTAAAAACAAAAGCTCTAAATACTCTAATTTCCTCAGGAAACTTTTGTTCTACTTCTTCTGGCAACTGTACCATTTTTGTTTTCATTTTTCCACCTTCAATGTTAAACTGCCATCGTCGTTTAGAAATACATTTAAAGGAGAACCAGCCACTAACTTATGATGCTTAACCCATATTGCTGGAATTGTGACTTGGAGACTTCCTCCTGCTGCAGTAGTTTTTCTAACAGTTGATAATGACATAAGTTCTAGATATGTAGGTCTGTTTATAATTAGTAAAATCCAATTAGAATCCCTCAAGGATTATTTTTAGAAAAGTTTAAATAAAAGTTCTACTTAAGTTGTACTAATGAGCAAAATATTAACACTTGGGGGAAATCAAGAAGCAATTGTAAATTGTTTGTTGTATGCACCTAGTGATTGGAAAAAAAGAATAAAAGTTAGTACTATGAAAGAACCAACCAACATCCCTCTTTTTCAGGAGGGATGGGTCACAGTTGATTTTATTAAACAAAATTCATTGGTTTCAGTTGCACAGACAAGGGATTTAAAGAACCGTTTGTCAGAAGAAAAAAAAATTTTAGAAATTAGTGAATTCAAGTACTTAAACAAAAAAGATTTTCTAAATAAGAAATTAGGTAGAAAATATGGTTTCTCTTCAAGAGAGATGTATCGTTTAAAACAAGATAGCAATACTTTCAAGAAGTTATTTTCATATTATTATCATAAAAAAGAGCATTGGTTTTTCTTAAATTCAATATATTGTAAAACTAATATTAATAACCCTTTAAATGACAAATGGGTTCACTCTTTAAGATTTGTCAGCAACAAAATGATTAAAAACCTTAAAGAGAAAAAAATTGATTTAAAAGAAACAAAATATATCCCCCCTGCGTTATTATATCTAATTTATAATGACAATCAAAAAATAAACCAGGATTGGGAGACATATTTTGAATATTACAAAGATAAGTGTTTTAGTATAAAATCAAGCAGTATTTTGGCATTTTTAGATTTATTAAAAGCATTTTGGACCTATGAATTATTTAATATGTCAAAATATAACAAAAAAAAAGGTTACAATAAATTTTGTAAAGAAACTCTCATAGTAATTAATGGATTGATAGAAGATATAAAGAAAAATTCAAAACCACTAAAAAACAAGGAGGCAAGTAAGAAGAAATAGTTGTTCCTGCCATTAAAATCAACCCCGTTGAGTAATTCGCGGGGCGTTGGCGTTCTTACTTTTGATCCAATATCCGAAACTTTAGTTGCGTGATTTCTAACCCTGTTGCGATAATAGGCAACTGTGCCAACAGCATTGTGGACAACCCTTAAATATGTCCTTATCTTCAATTAAATTATGAAAATTGACCCTTACCACAGCAAAGAAAAGTATGAAAATTGGCTCAAAAAAGGTGGTTTTAAAGATCTGTCTGAAGAGAATTCAAAGATTCTTTTGGAATACTTAGAAGATATGAGAAATGGTTATAATGTAACTCGTCCGGGTCCAAGAAGTTACATAAGGTTAAATAATCTTAGGCAGAGATTAAGATGGATTTCTTTACAACTAAAAAAACATTATAACATTGATGATATGACTAAGATCTCTAAAAGGGAGATAACTTGCTTTTTTAATGATTTGATGCGAAATGGTATAATCAAGAACAAGTTTGGTAAACTTTACAAATCGGTTGCTGATTATGCTAACACTTTCAAAGCATTTTGGCATTGGTATCAAAAAAGGCAAGAAGATCTTGATCAGCCAGTAAAAGATATTACTATTTACATTGATATGAGCCCTGTAAGCGAGAGGAGTTTTGTTTATCTTACTATTGATGATGTTAAGAAAATGGCAATGCAAGCTAGTTTTTATTACAGGACATTGATCTGGTTTTTGTTTGATAGTGGTATAAGGGCACCAACTGAATTAATGAATATTAAAGTTGAAAATTTAAGATTAATTGAATCTGGTCATTATGAATTAACAATCAGAGAAGAAGTTTCAAAAACATTTGGAAGAAAACCTAAATTAATTCTTAGTTCTGAAATTCTTAAAGAATATATTGAAATAAATAATTTAACTTCAGAAGATTATATTTTTTACAAAAGACCTGGAACTATGACAAAATATATCAGAAATCTTGCATTAAAAAGCTTAGGTAATAAAAAAACTAGGGGGGGAGAAGAGATTAGAAGGATAAGCATGTATGATTTCCGACATTCTTCAGCTTGTTACTGGTTACCACGTTACAAATCTGAATCAGCATACAAATTTAGGTTTGGTTGGAAAGAGAATAAAATGATTCATTATTATACTAAACTACTTGGTATGAAGGACACTATACAAGAAAATGATATTATTCTATCTGATGTAGGTAAATCAAAAATGGGACCTCAAATTAGTGTAGTAAACAATTCAGCAGAGATCATGGGAAGTAAGTATGAATCTGAAATTAAAGAAATGCGAGATGCAATGAAAAAAGAGTTAGTTAGAGAAATACTTAAAGAGCTGAATCTTGGATCATTGAAATAACTTTCTTAAGCAACTTATTGTTTTCATAAATTTTTTCTAGCAATAATGTGTCCCTTTCTAACAATTTATGTCTTACAAATTCTGAGATTGAGATATAACTATTCTCTTTTACATTTTTAGTAATTTGGAAATACTCTTCTTCAGTAAATCTAAAATGTATTTTTCTATTCCTCCTTTTCATTGTAACCTATTCTCCGCCATCTGTAAATATTCTTCGTTAATTTCAAATCCAATAAATTGTCTATTTAATTGTTTAGAAGCAACCGCGGTTGTTCCTGAACCCATGAAAGGATCAAGAATTAAATCATTTTCATTTGAGCTTACTTTGATAATTTGTTTCATCATTTCTAACGGTTTTTCAGTAGGATGTTTAGTATGTTTTTTTCCTAACGCATGTTGATAATAATTAACACATTCTTGTTGAGAAATAAAATTGAAAGTTTCAGGTTTTCCTTTAGAAACGTATAAACATAACTCAAATCCATTACGCCAATTTTTTTTATGAAAACTTGGAAGTGGGTTACGTTTCACTATTGCTAACATATTTCTTAGAATAAAGCCTCTCTGTAAACACTTCCTGATAAAGTAGCCCACATCTTCATTTGCTAAGAACATGTACATAGAACCACCTTCTTTTAGCACACGATAGCATTCACTGATTACTTTTATTATCAAAAGATCGTAATCGAATGGATGAAACATGTCCCACTTGCCCCAAGCTTCTTTTGTTGAAACAATTTTATCACCAACTTTCGTAAGTTTTGTTGAAGAAGCTATGTTGTATGGAGGGTCAGTGATTACTAAATCTACAGAATTAGAATCTAATTTCTCTAAACCTTTGATACAATCAAGTTGATGAATTTTGTTTGTTTCAAGCATGGAACTAGTGTAAAAATAGCAAATATTTAGTTGTAACGAACCCCCTGTGGCACCCCTCACAGCACCCCCAAGATTTGTTTAGTTACTGGATTTAACATCGCGATTAAGAGAAAGTTAATTTCTCCCGCGAGTGTAACGAGCTGGATGAGAAATTAATTTGGGAAAATCCTGCAAGGATTTTCTCTTTAATCGCTGTTATACGTTTTTTCTGCAAGAAAAAAAGCCGTAGGCTCAGTTAAATTTTCACGTTAATAAATTTCTCCGTAGGAGACTATATGTGCGTAGCACGAGGGAGAGTCCAGATTTTTTGTTTCTTTTTATAAAAAAAGAAAAGAGGGGGTTTTATTTTGATTCTTTTTCTAAAAGAATGTTATAGGATTATATCTTTAAGTGTTCCTTGTTTTACCAGTTCAATATTAAGTAAATAGTCATTATGCAAAAAGGTTTCAAATAACGATTTTTTCGTTGTTTTCCAACCTAATCCATCAGTAATCCAAATTAAATCTATTCCTTGCTTTTTTAAGAAGTCAGATAAATATTGATATTCTCCTGCTGTTGATTTGAGTTTTGATCCTCCTCCACCATAATAATTAGTTTCAATTATGAAAATTTTGTTTTTAGTTTTCTCAAAAACTGCGAAATCAAATATTCTGTTTGTTTTATCAAGTTCAATATCAAAATTCCATTTTTCTTTAATTTTCTTTTGTGTTGCCTGAGGAATGTAATCTAAATTATTTTTTTCTGCAAATTTTTGAATAATATTTTCAACAATACTTTCCATTGATTGCCCAGTTCTGTTTTTTCTTGCGTTTGTATCCATTCCAACTTCTACACCAAAACAATAATCAACAATACTTTTCACATCTTTATCTTGAAAAATATCTTTTAGTCCAGATTCTTTAAAGAAATTAATTAAATCTTCTTTTAACTCGGAAGTCAATTCTTTTGTAGGATTAAATAAATCAATTTTACTTTCAGATTTTAATTCTTCAAAATCATCAATTATCTTTAAGTCTTTTAACTTGTTATTTCTAATTGCTATGAGAATTGGTAAAACTTTTCTCACATTTGGATATTCTGAAATTAAACTGATTAGCTCTTTTTCAATATCATCTTTCCCAATTAGAACATTTAAAAGATTAAGTTCTTTTTCAACTAAATGGATATTCTTTTTTACTTTTTCAAAGCCTACAAAATAATCCCATGTAAAAATAGAATCTGTTAATGTTTCAATTAGATATTTAAAAATATCTTTTTCATCTTCCTTTAGTTTTAATTTTTTGTAAGTTTGTAAATATTTCATTTTGAAACCTTGTAATTTGTAACTACAATCTCGTTTATTTTTCCTCGTTTATCTCCCTTACAATTTATCATTCTTCTAGCTTTAACGAAGTGCATATTATATTTTGCATATAAGTCTTTAATAAATTTTGTGTCGCTATTGCTTAGCATTACAAAACAACCTTTTTTATCTAATTTTCCAAAAATTTCTTCTAATAATCTTTGTTCATTTTCCAAAAAAGCACCCTTAGTATATGTTGTAAAACTTTTTTTATTTTTTAATGGTTGATAAGGTGGATCAAAATAAATGAAATCATCTTTTTTTGCAAGATTTAAAACTTTTTCAAAAGACATAACTTTAATTTTTACATTTTTTAATAGTTCTGAAACAATTCTTAATTTTTCTTCTTGAACAATATCTGGATTTTTATAAGAACCCATTGGAACATTAAAACCACCTTTCATATTAACCCTATACAATCCATTAAAACAAGTTTTGTTAAGATAAATAAATCTTGCCGCCATTTCTAAAGAGGGTAAATCTTTTGGATTCGTTGCTCGAATTGTTAAATAATATTTTTTCCCTTCGGCTAGATGATATTCTCGATGTTGCTTTAATTCTACAATTAACCTTTCAACATCTGTTTTAATTATTTGATAAGCATTAATTAATTCTTCATTAATATCTGAAAGAATAATCTCTTTTGGTTTGTAGTTTTGAATTATATGAAAGAATACTGCCCCACTTCCAACAAAAGGCTCAATATATCTTTTAAATTTTTTAGGAAATAATGGCTCAAATTGTTCTATAAGTTGTCCTTTGCCACCTGCCCATTTTACGAATTTTGGAATTTGTTTACACATGTTTATCAATTACCTCTTTTTATATATAAAGACTCTTATTTCATTAGAGCATTTATCCTTTTTATAGTTAATCTTAGGAAATCTTCCTCCTTATCAATTCCTATAAATTGTCTGTTTAACATCGTTGCAACAACTCCTGTTGTTCCAGATCCATTAAAAGGATCTAAAATGACTGCGTTTTCATTTGTTGAAGATGAAATTATTCTTTTTAATAATTCTATTGGTTTTTGAGTTGGGTGTTTTCCGAAAGTTTTTTCACTCATTGGGGTTAAAGGGATGTGCCAAATACTACGCATTTGTTTTCCTTGTGGTGCAACTCTATCATTCCATTCTCGCATAAGACCATAATTAAATGTGTGTGGAATTTTGGTATGTTTTCTTGCCCATAATAAAGTTTCGTGAGCATGAGCAAAATATTTACAACTTAAATTTGGTGGAGCATTTGGTTTAAACCAGCTAATTTCATTAAGTAATTTGAAATTTAATTTTTGTAATGAAAAGCCAACTTGGTAAATATTGTGCATTGTCCCAGAAATCCAAATTGTTCCATTATCCTTTAAAACTCTACGACAAGATTTAATCCAATTTTGAGTAAATTCAAAATCTTTTTCCAAGCCTTGCGATTTATCCCAATCTGCTTTATTTACTGAAACCATTTTTCCCGCCTTGCAAGAAATTCCCCCATTTGATAAAAAATAAGGAGGATCTGCAAAAATCATATCAACAGAATTTTCTGGTAAAGAATTGAGAACACTAATACAATCGTTATGAAAAAGTTGTACTGAATTTGATTTAAAATAAGGTATCACCATGTATAGATAAAGTAAAGACTTCTTAATATAAACTTTGTTATTCGTTTTCTGAAAATTTTTCAATAATCTTGTCTTCTATTTTTTCAGCAAGTTCTTTTTTCTGAAAAACTTTTACTTTATTTTGAGATTCATCCATTAATTCATTAACAGAGGAATTTATAATTTCTAGAAAATCTTTTATTTTATCTAAATCGACAAATTCTTTTAATGTGTCTTCATTTATTTTAAATTCACTAGAATTAATATCCTTTTCTTGCAAGGTGAATAATATTTTAAAAGAATGGAATAAATGAAATTTTGCTCTTTGAGAAATATCTACCAGTTCTTTATCTATTTCTATTTCTTCTTTTTTAAATTTGAGTTTTATTTGCCTTAATCCTTTTAGTAAATTTGAAAAGGCATTATGAATAAAGATAACTGTTTCACCGTTTAAATTTCGATTAAATATGGAATTATAAATCTCATCGTTATTGAATATTTGAGCTTTTTTATTTCTCGCTTCTGCGGGTTTATCTTTATAAAAAGAATAATAACGTTGGGCAAAATCATAATTATCTATTATCTTTGATTTATCGTTTTCTTGGATAAATTGGTTCCTTTTTCTTTGGTAATAATAGTTTTTTAATTTTACCTCATCACCAATTAGTTTTTGTATCTCATCATTTGATCTTAAATCTCTTTTACTTACAGGATTCTGACTATTTGTTGAATCGGTAATTAATTCGGCAAGTTCATCTTCTGCTTGGAATACTTTAACTATTATTTTTACTTGATCTATATTCCCAGTCTTTTCAAGTGCTTCTTTTAGGGCAGAAGTTGTTTGTGCTCCATTCACAATTTGAAAATCCTCAAGATTTAAACACATATTTTCAGTTTGTGGGCTTGCTTTTGTATATTTTTTACAAACAATGGTTATTCCATTATTTAAAAACCAAAATTTATCTCTATTGTCTTCGCTAACTGCACTTTCTATAATTTTTTTGTTGATTAAATTTTCGCCCAATGAATATCTAATATTTTTTTGAAATAATTTGTTTCCATACTTTTCGAATAAATCAACTAATTTTTTACCTTCAATGGTGGAAATAAACCCTTTTACATCAGGGGTGGGGAATTCGAAAAATTTCCCGTAAAAAGTAACATTTTCTGTAATTGTCAAGGTTTTACTCTCATCATAAAGTTTGTACAAATCTAATAACCCGCAGTTAATTAAGTTTATATTGTCTTTGAAATGGTTTCCCTCTAACCATCTTAGCCATACCTCATTAGTTCTTTGTGCAATTTCTGAACCTAAATGGCATACATAAAAATTAACTTTATTAAGAATATATCCTTTTTCAATTAAATTGTCATATTCCTCTTTTTTACGTTTTATTTCTTCATTCACAAATTCATTTTCTTCTGAATTTCCAAATAAATAATCAAAAATATTTTTGAATTTATTTATAATTGATTCTCCTACCTCTACATTATAAACTTGTTTTTCGCAATCTGTTTTATTATATTTCCCCTGTATTAAATTTATTTGAAATTCTTTATCTTCATCATTAACATTTAAATAAATAGCATCTGCCCCAAGATCATCATACCCATCAGTTAATAATTCATCTATTTCCTCTAATTTTAAATTGAATATTAATGAAGAACAAAATCTTAAAAATGATAAGCTTTCTTTCTCGTCTTCAAATAATTCTTTGATTTGTGTAACTTGTGCTTTTATTTGGTTAAAATATAAATTTGAGTAGTCCATTATAAGAAAAGATAAGAATTAATATATAAATGTTCTTCTGTTTTTTGTTTTGAAAATGTTTTTATAAATCTCTTTTCCGCAGAAAAAACTATCTGTCCGAAGGACTAAAACCCCCTCTTATAAAATTCTTTTACAAAGTAAAAGTCTATATGTGCGTAGCACGGACTCTCCCTCTTTTTGTTTCTTTTTTCTAAAAAGAAAGTAAGTGAAAATTTAATTGCGTATAACATCAATTAGGCGAAGTTGTGAAAAATTTCTTACTTCAACGCTTAATTCTCAATTATTTTGAGTGCATATACTTGTTTATACACCAATTATGTGACATATGTTTTAGATATATTTTTTAAAACTCATTCTAACTCAATCACCAACTTAACTTTTTTCCCCACCTGTAATTTACAATTTACTTCTTTGCCTTCAAAGAATCCTTCTGCATGCCTTAGGTGTTTTATTAAGTACAGATATGGTATGCCTTTCTTAACTTGAACTTTCCTAGTAAATTCAAATATAGTTTTATCAATCAAATGGTCCTCCCATCTATCGTTTTTTAACAAAAATACAGAGATACTTAATTTTGCCGATGAAAAACATTAACATTTGTTAATAAATCTAAAAATGTTTACATATGTTAACTTTTTTTACCG